>Ga0209515_10003634_pt1 | contig 21721 bp, 19 predicted proteins | sample Subgroupgradi54m_FD_187454 | JGI IMG/M metagenome (GOLD analysis project Ga0209515, IMG submission 187454) | Subsurface groundwater microbial communities from S. Glens Falls, New York, USA - GMW60B uncontaminated upgradient, 5.4 m (SPAdes)... ... | reverse complement strand
CGAGCAGCCGCTCGCACAGGTCATCATAGGAGAGGTCTATGCACGCCGCGGCTTTTGGCAGCAGACTGGTGGCGGTGAACCCAGGGATGGTGTTGACTTCGAGGATGACCGGTTCGCCGGCTTCGTCGAGAATGAGGTCGACCCGGGACACATCCCGGCAGCCCAGGGCCTGGTGGGCCCGCAGCGCGTCTTGCTGCACGCGACGGCGGATCTCCTCTTCCAGCTCGGCCGGGACGACATAGCGCGTCTCCCCGGGCGTGTATTTGGCGGTGTAATCGAAAAAGGGATGCCGAGGCTGGATTTCGACGACCGGCAGCGCCTGCCCCTCGATGATCCCGACGGTCAGCTCCCGACCCCGCACAAACGCCTCGAGCAGAATCCGGGTGTCAAATGCCGCGGCCTTCGTCACGGCCTCGCCCAAGGCGCCAGGCCCGTGGGTAATGGTCACCCCGAGGCTGGAGCCCTGATTCGTCGGTTTGACCACGACGGGGAACCCCATTGCGATGGCGGCCTGCTCGATGTGCGGGCGCCGGGAGGCTTCCAGACTCTGCCATCGCGGCACACGCAAGCCCTGCGATTCAAAGCGCCGTCGGGACGCCACCTTGTCGAGCCCCATCGCGCTGGCCGCGGGGTCAGAACCCGTGTAGGCCAACCCGAGGTCCTCGCACAGTTGCTGAATCGTGCCGTCCTCACCGAAGGGGCCGTGCAGGGCGATGAAGACGACGTCCGTCTCACTGCGCTCCAAGGCCTGGCGCGCCAACTGGCTGGCGGCGTCCACGGTCAGGTCCTGCGGAATCACGAGGTTGGCGACCTGCCATCCGCGGGCCCGCAACGCCTCAGCCACCCCGAGCCCGCTCTTGAGCGAAATCGCATGCTCCGCCGACGGGCCGCCCATCAAGACGCTGATGTTGAGCGTGGTGCGGAGCTTTTTGAGGCGTTTCGGGTCCTCTGGGATTACTTCCATCGGGCGCCCAAGAGGCGGACTTCCGGTTCCAACCAGACGCCGAATTCCCGCGCCACACCGCGCTGGACATGCTCCATCAACGCCAGCACATCGTCGCAGGTCGCCTGGCCGAGATTGACGATGAAATTGGCGTGCCGCAACGACACGCGGGCATCCCCGATGCGGCTGCCTTTCAGGCCGGCCTGGTCGATGAGCCGGCCCGCCGAGGTCCCGCTGGGATTCTTAAAGGCGCAACCCGCTGACGGCAGTTGAAGGTCCTGGGTGGTGTTGCGGTTCCGCAGCACCTGGCGGATTCGTTCCGCCGCCTCTTCAGGCGTCACCTTCGGGAACCGGAACAGCACCCCGACGAGAATGCCTGGCTCCAACGCGGTGTACCGATAAGCAAACTGTATCTGTTCGCCCCGGACGTGCTTCACCGTCCCGTCAAACGTCACCAGCGTGACGCACTCGACAAACCGGCCGATCTGTTGCGCGTTCATCACCACCGCTCCCCCGACCTGGCCCGGCAACCCCGCCAGCGCCTCGAGCTCCCCCCACCCATGGCGGCCCGCGAGCATCACCAAATGTTGGGTGAACAACCCCGCCCCGCACTGCACCAGCGCCGTCGGGTCATCGGCGTCGGAGGTCACGTCCACCAGACGGAAGGCCCGCCCCAGATGGATCGTCAGGCCGCGCAGGCCCTCGTCGGCGACGAGCAGATTCGTCCCGCCCCCCATCACCGACACGGGCATCCCGCGGCCAGAGGCCTCCCGGAGGAGCGCCTGCAGCTCCTCAAGACTCGACGGCTCGGCGAACCACTCCGCCGGCCCGCCGATCCGGAAGCTCGTATGGTTAGCGAGACGTTCCGCGTGTTGTACGCAGTCGATTGGCCACGTCATAGCACAGTTGTCCGATGTCCCCGGCGCCGAGAAAGAACACGGTATCGCGTGGTTGAATGAAGGCGGTCAGGTAGCGGGCCAGGTCCCGCCGCGGCACATACCGCACGCAAGGCTGACCCTTGGCTTTCATGAGGCCGGCCAGCCGCTCCCCGGAGATGCCGGGAATGGGCTCCTCAAACGCGGCGTAGATGTCCGTGACGATGACGCCGTCGGCCTGGTCGAAGCAGTTCACGAACTCCTGTTCCAGCATCTGCGTGCGCGAGAAGCGGTGCGGTTGGAACACGACAACCCGATGCCGCCCCGCCGCCGGATCGGCGGCCAGCGTCGCGCGGATTTCCGAGGGGTGGTGGGCATAGTCGTCGACGAACCAGATGTCGTCGGGCAGCTGGGCCACCTGGAAGCGCCGGCGGGTCCCTTGAAACGCCTGCAGCGCCTCCCGCACCACGCCCAGCGGCAGCTCCAAGGCCATCCCGAGGCTGATGACCCCCAGGGCGTTGAGGACATTGTGGCGGCCCGGCACCCTGAGCTGAAAGACTCCAAGCCGCTGCCCCCGATAGACCGCGGTGAATTCGCTGCCCAACCCGCGCGAAACAATCGACTTCGCGGTGACCTCCGCGCCGGGACCGAACCCATACCGAATCAGGTGGTGATGGGTGAGCACCTCGCGCGCCACCGGATCGTCCTGGCAGAGGATCAAGGTCCCATCGGGCGCGATCTGACTGGTGAATTGCTGAAAGGCCGCGATCAGCTTGTCGAAGGACTGATAGTGGTTGAGATGTTCGCGGTCGATGTTCGTGACAATCGCGATCGAGGGGTGCAGCAAGAGGAAGGACCCATCCGACTCATCCGTTTCCGCGACCAGGTATCGGCCGAGGCCTGAGCGGGCGTTGCTCCCCAGCGAGAGCATGTGCCCGCCGACCACCACCGTCGGATCCCACCCCGCCTGCATCAGCAGCTGCGCCGCCATGCCGGAGGTCGTGGTCTTGCCGTGTGCGCCGGCCACGGCCACGAGCTTGGCGCTCGAGGCCACGTCGGCCAACAACTCGCCGCGGCTGATCGTCTTGATGCCGCGGGCCCGCGCGGCTCGCAGCTCGGGCTCGTCACACGAGACGGCGGCGCTGAACACCACCAGGTCCACGTCGCGTGTCAGGTGCGCGGGGTCGTGGCCGGCCGCCACGGAAATCCCGCGCTGCTGGAGGAGTGCTTGCGTGCCGTTCATCTTGAGGTCGCAGCCGTGCACGGCGATGCCGCGGTCGCGCAGGATGCTGGCCAACCCGCTCATCCCAATCCCCCCGATCCCCATGAAGTGAACCCCGTTAGAAAGCGGAAGCCTGGAAGTGGACTCCAGTTCGACGCCGTTGGCATGGGCGTTTGTTCCACTCAACGTGGTTGCCTTTCTAACGGGGTGAATGTGCGCGCCGTGTGTCATCCGTTAGTTCCAGTGACTCGTCGCCGCCAGGGCGAGGATCGCGCGGGCCAACCGAGGAGTCGAATCCGGGCAGGCCAGCGTGTGCATTTGCGTCCCCATGATCCATCGGAGGCGCTGGTCACGGAGCATCTGCCGCAGGGTGCTCAGCAACCGCTCGGGTCTGGCGAGATGTTCCTCAATCACGATGCCGGCTCCCGCGGATTCCACGAGTCTGGCGTTGGCCAGCTGATGGCCAGCCGCATGCGGATACGGGATCAGGACGGCCGGCTTGCCGCACTGCGCCAGCTCCACCACCGTCGAGGCGCCCGCTCGCGCCACGACGACGTCCGCCAGGGCGTAGGCCGCGGCCATGTCGGTGAGGTGCGCCGCCACCCAGGCGCGGAGTCCCAGGGCATCGTAGGCGCGCGTGAGGCTCGGCGCATCCTCCGTCCCCGCCAGGTGGACAAACTGCCAGGTCTGGCGCTCCGTTACGGACAATTCAGGAAGCAGCCCCTCGACCACACGGTTCAAGGTGCGGGAGCCCTGGCTGCCACCGAGGATCAGCACGGTGGGGGCTTCCGCGCGCATGCCGAACCGCTGCGCCGCCTGCTCGCGGGACGCCGTGCCAATGGAGCGGCGGATCGGCAGGCCGGTGAGGACGGCCGGACTGCCGGTCACGTCATGCCGGCTTTCCGCAAAGGAGAGCGCGATCTGGTCGGCCCAATCCAGGAGGAAGCGGTTGGCGCGGCCGATGCGGACGTTCTGTTCATGCAACAGGGTGGGAATCTGCTGCTGTCGCGCGGCAAGAATCACCGGCACCGACAGCCACCCGCCGAATCCGACGACCACCTGGGGATGGAATGTCCGCAGGCACTCGCAGGCGACCTGCCAGACCGTGCGCGACTGCCACAGGCGCCACATGCCTCGCGCCGCGGCGAGCGGACACGGAGCCAGCGAGAAGGGCCGCAGTTGGAGATGCGTCTGGTCGATGTCCTGCAGCAGCCCTTCCAGCAAGGACGCCACCTGCGGCCGCTGCGCGTACAACAACAGGACGCGCTCGCCGGACGCCGCCAGCGTCTGCGAGACTTCCAGCGCAGGAATCAGGTGCCCGCCGCTGCCTTCCGCGACCAACAGGATCCGCGCGGGCTCCGCCAGTCCCCGCCTGACGCCCAACGCTGCGCGACCCGTCGCCGCCATCGGCGCTTCCATCACCGGGCTCATGTTCCCGCGGCTCCGATCAGGGCCGTCGAACCGGCCCGGCTGGCGCGCAGTATCAGGGCGCACGCCAGGAGGTTACTGACCATGGCCGTTCCTCCGTAGGACACCAACGGCAACGGCAGCCCCTTGGTCGGCAGCAATCCCGTGACCACCGCCATATTCACGATCGCCTCGCAGCCAATCAGGCCGACACACCCGCAGATCACATATTTGCTGAAGGGATCCTCCGCGGCCTGCGCCAGGCGGATGCCACAGCCGACGAAGAGCCCAAACAACGCCAGGACGGCCGTCGTCCCGATCAAACCGAGCTCTTCGCCGATAATGGCAAAGATGAAGTCCGTATGCGCGCCGGGCAGATAGAAGAGTTTTTGGATCGAGGCGCCGATCCCCTGGCCCGCCAGCCCGCCGCTGGCCAGGGCGGCATACGATTGCAGAATCTGAAAGCCCACACCCTGCGGGTCCTGCCAGGGATTCAGGAAGGCGAGGATCCGCCGGCGCCGATAGGCCTCCCCGCCGATGAGCACAATGAGGGCCGCAACCCCCAACACCCCGGAGAGCCCGAGGTGCTTCCACTGCGCTTTCGCGACGACCAGCAACAGCATGGCGACCGCGGCCATGACGATCGCCGTGCCAAGGTCCGGTTGCAGGAGGACCAAACCCGCCATCAGCCCCGTGATGAGCATCGGCGGCAAGAACCCCTCACGAAACTCCCGGACCGCCGCCCGCTTGCGCGCCAGGAAATCCGCCAGGTACAGCACCAACGCCAGCTGCGCGAATTCCGACGGCTGGATGCTCAGGCGCCCGATCCGAAACCACCGGTGCGCGCCGTTGATCTCCTGGCCGAAGAGCCGGACGCCCACTAAGAGGACCACGCTCAGGAGAATCAAGGTCTTGGCGGAGCGGCGCAGCCGCTCCTGGGGAATCGCCAGGCAGCCCAGGCCCAGCAGCAGTCCCAGCGCGATGGCGATCAGATGGTGGCCGACAAACGCCACGCTCTGGCCGTAGGTCACGACGCCTTGGATGGCGGTGGCCGAATAGACGGCGACGCATCCGAATCCCAGGAGGGTCACCGTGATGACCAACAGCATTCGTCGGAGCGCCTGGTCGGTCATCCCACCACCTCTTTGAGGCACTGCGCTGTGCACATGCACAGCGCAAGCCTGCCAACTGCAGTTGACAGGCGTCTGCCTATCGGCAGACGCGTACAAAGAGGTGGGGGGATCATCCGGGCTGGTGTCCGTTGGTCTGGACCGCCTGTCCCAGCCGGCGGGCCAACGCCTTGAACGCGCGCCCCCGTTCCTCGAAATTCCTGAACATGTCAAAACTGGCGCACCCGGGCGAAAACAGAATCGTATCGCCGGGGTGCGCAAGCCGCATGGCTTCGCGGACGGCCTCCTCCAACGTCTCGCACTCCCGGGCCGTCGTGGAGCCGTTGAGGAGGGTCCGGATCCGCCGTCGGGACTCGCCGATGAGCACCACGCCCCGCACCCGCTCCTGGGTCAAGGCAGGCCCCAACGGCTCGAAATCCAACCCCTTGTCGCGTCCCCCGACAATCGGAACCAGGCTGCCCGGGCACTGGGCGAGCGCGTAGAGGAGACTGTCCGGCGTCGTCGACTTGGAATCGTTGATCAGGCGCACGCCATCGGTCGTCAGCAGGTATTCCAAGCGGTGCTCAAGGCCGCGGAATTCCCGGATCGTCTGGTAGGTCAGTGGATCCGGGATGCCCAGGAGCCGTCCCACCTGCAGGACCGCCTGCATGTTGTCGGGCAGGACGCGTTGCGTCGCGTCATCCAGACGAAACGCCGGCGGGTTGACCGCACGGTCTCCGAACCAAATCCGTTGGGCGTGGAGGGTGCGGCTGAGGGCGACCACGTGAGGGTCGTGGGCGTTCAACACGGCGACATCCTGCGGGGTCTGCCGCTGGAACAGCCTGGCTTTGGCGGCGATGTAGGCCGGGCGGTCCTGATGCCGGTCGAGATGATTCACGCCGAGATTCAGCAGCACGCCAATCGCCGGGCGGAACGTCTCGCACCGCTCCAATTGAAATGAGCTGACTTCGACGACCGCAACGGTGCTGGTGGTCATCGTCGACATCACGTCGGCAAAGGGGGTCCCGAGATTCCCGCACGCCACGGCGGGGCGCCCGGCCGCCTGCAAGAGCCGCTGGATCAACGTCACCACCGAACTCTTGCCGTTGGTGCCCGTGACCGCCACGATGGGCGCGGCGCAGAAGCGGAAGGCCAATTCAATCTCGCTGATGATCGGCGTCCCGCGCTCCTCGGCCCAGCGAACGGGCGAGGCGGCGTCGGGTACGCCGGGACTGACGACCACCAGGTCTGCGCCGTCGAACATCCGTCGGCTGTGGCGGCCGACTTCGACCTCGGCGACGCCCGACGCGCGCAATTCCGCTCCCCGCGCCTGCAACGGTTCGCTGTCGGCCAGCTCCGTCATGCGGACGCGGCAACCGATCCGGTGCAAGAGCCGCGCCGCCGCGATCCCGCTTTTCCCTAGTCCCACGACTAACACGGCGCGGTCGCTCCAGTCCACGCCGAAGCGATCCATCGCCTTTGGATGATGGCCGTTGCGCTGTGCCAATGCCGTCGTGATGGGGCGCGGGGTCATCGCATGCGTCATCCCACCACCTCTTTGAGGCACTGCGCTGTGCATGTGCACAGCGCAAGCCTGCCAACTGCAGTTGGCAGGCGTCTGCCTATCGGCAGACGCGTACAAAGAGGTGGGGGGATCATGAGCGTGAGAAGGCGGTCAGGCCCAACGCCGCCAGCAAGAGCCCGACGATCCAGAACCGCACCACGAGCTTGTGCTCAGACACCCCGCCCAGATGGAAGTGGTGATGGAGCGGTGCGACACGGAAGATGCGCCGGCGGTTCCGCCACCGGTACGACGCCACCTGCAGCATCACGGAGACGGCTTCCGCGACGAAGATGCCTCCGATGACGAGCAGGATCAGCGCCGTCTGGGTCAAGAGCGCGAGCGTGCCAAGGGCGGCTCCCAGGCTCAGCGCCCCGACATCACCCAAAAAGACCGACGCGGGAAAACTGTTGAACCAGAGGAACCCCACACAGCCACCGGCCAGAGCGGCACACCAGATGGCCGCGACCCCCGGGCCGGTGCCGAGCGGCTGCGCGCCTAACGGCAGCCCGGCCAATGCCAACACGCCCAAGACCCCAAACGCCACCGCCAGGCATCCGACGGCTAGCCCATCCATCCCATCCGTCAAATTGACCGCGTGGGCGCACCCCGCGATGACAGCACAGGTGTATGGGATCCATAACCAATGCAACTCCACCCGCGCGTGGACCCAGGGCACCACCACCTGCCGATATCCCAAGGTAGGATCACTCAACAGCGCGCCGATGACGGCGCCCACGACGAGCGCCGCCACCAGCTTCGGGGCGCATCGAAGGCCCGTGGCACTGGGATGGTGCAACTTGAGCAGATCATCGAGGAGTCCGATGGCTCCCATGCCCGCCAGGGCTCCAAGCAGCAGCCACCCGCTCAGATGCGTCAAGCCGCCGCTGGCCGCAGCGATGGCGATCGCGACCCCGATCACCAGCAAGCCGCCCATCGTGGGTGTCCCCTGCTTGGTCTGTTGGTACGATTGCAGCGGTGGGCAATCGCCATAGCGGGTGGGCTGAATCCATTTCAATCCGACCAATCCGCGAATCACCTGCTGGCCGATTAACAGACAGCCCACGGCACTGCCCACAAAGACCATCCCCATGCGTTCCGCCCAGGCGAGGTAGATCATCCCCCCACCTGTCTTCGGCCTGAAAGGCCGATGACTGTCACTCGATGTGTGGATCCGCCTTCGGCGGATAGGACAGGTGGGGGGATCACCCCACCACTTGTCACCGTGCCGCGTTGCGGCACCCTCGGCCCTATGGCCGAGGGAATCGCCCTTGGCGATGTGACAGGTGGTGGGGTCATCGGTGTGCGCGGATCTCCGCTGGCGGGATGCCGTGGTCTCCCGGGACGTGTCCGTCGTGCCGTGCGTGTTGCGCCTGATCCGTGAGGAAGGCGGTGACGCGCTCAAGCTGCACCTTCCGAGAACCTTTAATGAGGATGCCATCGCCGTGTTTGAGGAGCGACGGGAGGCGGCTCAGGAGCTCTGGGATGGTCTTAAACGTCATGGTCGTCGTCCGGTCAGCTGCGGATGCGCCCCTCGCCACTTCCTCCGCAAAGGCGCCAACCGCCAGGATCATCTCAATGCCAAACTGGGCGGCAAGCCTCCCGATGGCCTGATGAGCGGCCGGCGCCGTCTCCCCGAGCTCCAGCATGTCGCCCGCAATCACCACCTTGCGGGCGGCCTCTAAGTCCCGGAGCGTTTCCAGCGCCCGGGCGAAGGACAGCGGATTGGCGTTGTAGCAGTCGTTCAGCACCGTGAAGCCGTTGCACTGGATGAGCTCCGACCGCATCGGAAGCGTCCGGAAACTCCGGAGGCGCCCTTGGGCCAGTTCCAGCGGAATCCCCAGGGCTTTCAGGCAGGCCAGCGCCGCTAAGACGTTTTCCACGTTGTGCGACCCGCGCAGTGGCAGCACGCACTCCCCGGCGACACCCCGGAGCCGCATGGAGAGGCCGTGGGCGTACCGTCGGACTTCCAGGGCCTGGATGCCGCATTGCTCGGACAACCCGAACGTCAGCAGGGCGGTCTGCGGCTTCAGCCGTGCTTTCGCTTCGAGCAAGACTTCGATTTGGTCGCCGGTCACCACGGCCGTACCGCCCGGCTCCAGCGCCTCCAAGAGCGACAGCTTTTCCTGACGAATCGCATCGAGGGAGCCGAAAAATTCGAGGTGCGAGGGGCCGACGTTCGTGATGACGGCGATCGTGGGACGGGCGATGGCGGCCAGCGTGGCGATCTCCCCGGGATGATTGGACCCGAGCTCCACGACGGCGACCTCATGCGCGTCCGACAGCCGCAACAGCGTCAGCGGCACACCCACCTGGTTGTTCTCGGTCCCGGAGGTGTGCAGAACATGGCGCTGGGAAGCCAGCAGATGCGCAATGAGTTCTTTGGTGGTCGTCTTCCCGCAGGAGCCGGTGACCGCGATCACCGGGATGGCAAACCGCCGACGATGGAACGCCGCAACGGCCAGAAGGGCCGCGGCGGTGTCGGCGACGCGGATAATCGGTCCGGCGGGCAGTGGAGTTGGCACGTGGGACAGGAGGAGACAGGCTGCGCCTCGCGCCATCGCCTCCGGGAGGAACTGATGGCCGTCGAACCGCGGCCCGCGAATCGCCAGGAAGGCCTGCCGCGGCTCCAGCCGGCGCGAATCAATGGCGATGCCGGTGATCCCGCCAACAGCGGGATCCCCTGCCACCAGCTCGCCACCAGTTGCCTCAATGAGCTGGCCGACCGTCCAGGTGGTCATCCCACCACCTCTTTGAACCACGACGTGGCCACGGCCACGTCGTGGTGCTGAGCACGAACGAGCGTTCCGCGTGCCACACCAACACTCCCCGTCCGACGCGCGTCCTGCGTCGTGCTCACACCAGCGCCGTTGTATGCAACACCGCTTCCACCACCTCGAGGACAACGGCGCAGGTCCAAAGAGGTGGTGGGATCATCAGACGGCGATGAATTTCCCCGCGTGCGCGAAATGCCGCTCCACCACATCCCGATCCGAGAACGGCACGGCGATGTGGTCAAAAATCTGATACGCTTCATGGCCCTTTCCGGCGATGAGCACCGCATCGTCGGGACGAGCCATGCTGAAGGCTGTCAGAATGGCCTGCTCCCGGTCCACCGTCACGTGGTACTCGCGGAATCCGGGCGCAAATCCGGCTTTGATCTGATGGATGATATCCAGCGGATCCTCGCTGCGTGGGTTGTCGGAGGTCAGGACTACGGCATCGGCCAGTAGGCTGGCGATCTGACCCATCTGGGGACGCTTGGTCTGGTCGCGATCACCGCCGCAGCCGAAGACGACGATGAGACGCCCGCGGACAAGCTCACGCAGGGACAACAGCACCAGCCGCAACGCGTCGGCCGTGTGGGCGTAGTCAACCACCGTAAAAATCCCAGCGTCGTTAGGCACCCGTTCCATCCGGCCGGGCACCTGGAGGAAATTCGTGATCGCTTGTTGCAGCGCGGTGGCCGGAATCCCCGAGGCCAGGCAGATCGCGCAGGCGGCGGCGAGGTTGTGAATGTTGTGCCGACCGACCAAGGGGCTGCTGAGCGGCACCGTGCCCCACGGACTCTCCACCACGAGGCTGGTGCCCTGCCAGCTGCACAGGATGTGCTTCACGTGCACCATGGCGGCTTGCTCCACGCCGTAGCTGACCACCGACTCCGCCGGCAGAGCCTCCGCCAGCATCCGCCCGTACGGGTCATCGGTGTTGAGGACGGCTTTGCCAGCGGGACGGAGGTAGGTGAAGAGCCGACGCTTGGCCGCGGCATACGCCTCAAGGGTGCGGTGATAGTCGAGATGGTCGGAGCCCAGGTTGGTAAACGCCGCCGCGTCGAACTGCAGGCCGTCAATGCGGCCCTGATCGAGCGCGTGCGAGGAGACCTCCATCACGCACCAATCCAGATGATGCTCCACCATCTGGGCGAGATGGCGCTGCAGCTCCAGGACGCCGGGCGTCGTGTTGGTGGACGGCACCTCCCGTTCGCCGATCTGATACACCACCGTCCCCAGCAGCCCCACGCCGTAGCCGGCGGCTTCCAGGATGGCTTTCGTGAGGTAGGTCGTCGTGGTCTTGCCGCACGTGCCCGTGACGCCGATGAACCGCAGCCGGTTGGCCGGATGTCCGTACCATCGCGCCGCCATGATGGCCAGGGTTCGTTTGGTATCCGGGACCACCACGACCGGGCAGCGAACCTGGACCGTCGGCTGGTGCTCCACGACCAGCGCGCAGGCGCCGCGGCGCGCCGCCTCGTCGAGAAACTGGTGCCCATCGTGACGCGGACCCCGAATGGCGACAAACACCTCCCCCGCCCGCAGCTGCTTGGAATGACAGGACACGCCGGTGACAGGCAGCGGCGGCAGCGCTTGATGCGTCAGGTCCTGGAGCAAGTGTCGTAAGGTCATGTTCAACACGATTGCGGATTGTGGATTGTGGATTGCGGATTGCACAAGAACCTAATCCGAAATCCGAAATCCGAAATCCGAAATGCGCTCATGGCAAGCGGGCCAAGGTGGTGGGATTCGCGGGCGTCAAATGCCAATAGCCGATGAGATGCTCCACCACGCGTTGAAAAATCGGGGCGGCCACCATCCCTCCGAAGTAGACGGGGTGCGGCTCATCCACCGTCACCACAATCACAAAACGAGAATCAGGCACCGGCCCATAGCCGACGAAGGAGGCTACGAACAGGCTGTGGGAGTAGCGGCCGGTTGGCTCAAGCTTCTGAGCCGTCCCGGTTTTACCGGCCACCGTGAGGCCCTGGACGTTCGCCAGCCGGCCGGTGCCTGATTCCACGACACTGACTAACATCTGCTCAACTTGCTGGACTGTGTCCGGACGCAAGATGCGCCCCTCCGCCTTCGGTTCGAACTGTCGGAAGAGCCCTCCGTCCGAGGTCTGAATGGCCTTGAGGATGGTGGGACGGACCTTCAGCCCGCCGTTGGCAATCACGGCCATCATGGCCGCCAACTGGACGGGCGTCACCGCGACTTCTTGGCCGATGGGAATAATATAAGAAGACAGTTTGGACCACCTCGCCGGCGGCACGACCATGCCGTTGACCTCCCCCGGCAGCTCAATACCCGTCTTCCGTCCGAAGCCGAATGCTTGGATGTAACCGGTGAGCGTCTCAGGCTTGAGCCGCTGGGCCAATTTGGCGGTGCCGATGTTGGAGGAATTCTTGATGACGTCATGGAACGTCAGCCAGCCGTACGGATGCGCATCGTGCAGCGTATGTCGTCCGGCGGTGCGATATTGGCCCTGCTCACAAAACACCCGGTCACTGGGCTTGGCAAGCCCTTCCTCAAGCAAGGCCGACGCGGTCACCACCTTGAACACGCTACCCGGCTCGGCCAGGTCCGTAATCGCCCGGTTGCGACGGGTGGCCGGCGTGGCGCGCCCCGGCTGGTTGGGATCGAAGGTTGGTTGATTGGCCAGGGCGAGAATCTCCCCCGTCTGCGGATCCATGACGACGAGCGACCCGCCTTTGGCATGGAACTTCTGGACGCCCCAGGCCAGCGCTTCTTCCGCCATGCCCTGCACCACGCTGTCAATCGTTAAGACCAGGTCGTAGCCCGGTTGGGGATCCATCTCAACGGTCCAAGGGCCAATCAGCACATCGCCTTTGGCATCGCGGAGGGTGGACTGCCACCCCGCCCGACCCCGCAGGAGGCCGTCAAACATCAGCTCCAGCCCTTCCAGACCTTTCTGGTCGATGTCGACAAACCCAAGCAATTGGCTGGCGAAGACTCCCTGGGGATAGAGGCGCTTCAGCTCTTCGATGACGCCGATGCCCTGCCGGCGCAACGGGCGCACCTCGTCCTTGACCGTCCGGTCCGCCTGCCGGGACAGCCAAACGAAGCCTTTGTCGCGGTTCAGCCGCTGCGCGATCCAACCCGGCTCCTGTCCCAGCACGGACGCCAGGCGCACGGTAGCTTGAGATTTCGCGGTCATCTGGCGAGGATTGGCGAACACCGAGGGCGCCCGGACACTCATGGCCAGCACCCGGCCCGCGCGGTCATAGATGGTGCCGCGCGGGGCGACTATCGTTTGCGCCAGGCGGTGTTGAGCGTCCGCCAATCGGCTGAGTTTGCCAGGATTCACCACCTGCAGCCAGAGGCAGCGCACCCACAGCAGGCCCAGCAGGGCCAAGAAGCCCGCGTAGACGGCAACCAGCCGCTGGTTCGTCGTGCGTGTCCTGGCGGTCATCGCCGTTCCCGCAGCTCCGGCTCACGCGCCAAGACCAACGGTCGCGACGAGGCGTCCATCGAGAGGACGGACCACCCCACGAGATTCATACGCTGCTCCTGCATCGTCTTGGCCAAGCGCGCCGGGGATTCCAGCGCGAGGACATCCCGACTGAGCCACCGTGTCTCGTTCTCCACGTCATGCAGCGCCGCCGCCTGGCGGCCCAGCGCATAGGCGCGCTGCCAGATGGCGGTTTGCTGGGCGACCTTGGCCGATCCCAACGCAACCATCACACCGATCAATGTCAACCACCGCCGCAGGCTCATCCCACCACCTCTTTGAGGCACTGCGCTGTGCATGTGCACAGCGCAAGCCTGCCAACTGCGGTTGGCAGGCGTCTGCCTCTCGGCAGACGCGTACAAAGAGGTGGGGGGATCATGCGAGTCGCTCCATCGCCCGCAGCTTCGCCGAGCGGCTCCTCGGATTGCGCGCCACTTCCCCGTCGGACGGGCGGACCGGCGACTTGGTCAGCAGCCGGATCTGTCCGGACTGGGCCTGACGCCGGAAGGCCTGCTTCACCAGACGGTCCTCCAATGAATGGAACGCGATGAGGACGGCGCGCCCACCCGGAAGCAGCACGTCGGGGAGCGCGGCGAGCAGGGCCTCCAGGGAGGCGAGCTCCTCATTGACCGCAATCCGCAGGGCTTGAAACGTCCGCGTGGCCGGATGGATGCGCCCGCGGCCCGGACGACCCGGCACCGCCTCGGCCACCAGCCGGGCCAATTGCGTCGTGGTGGTCATCGGATGCGCCTGGCGCGTGCTCACGATCCGCCGGGCGATGCGGTGCGCCCACCGTTCCTCGCCGAAAGTGCGGATGAGCGTCGCGAGGTCCTGCTCGGACAGGCGCTGGATGAGCGACGCCGCCGTGGTCGGCTGGCGTTGATCCATGCGCATATCCAGCGGGCCTTCTTTCAGAAAACTGAAGCCCCGCTCGGCGTCGTCCACGTGCAGACTGGACATGCCCAGATCGGCAATCACGCCGTGCACTTTCGGAATCCCCAGACGCGCCATGAGCTGCGGCAGCTGGGCGAAGTTGTCCTGCACGACGTGCACCTGCGGGCTGAACTCCCGAAGGCGCTGCCGAGCCAGGGCCAACGCCCCGGCATCTCGGTCAATCGCAATCAGCTGCCCGTCGGGTAACAGCCGGGGCAGGATGGCAAGACTGTGGCCGGCGGCGCCAGCCGTGCAGTCCACGACCGTCATGCCGGCTCGCGGCGCAAGCCACTCGAGCGCCTCCTCGAGCAGGACCGGTTCGTGCCCCAGCCGAGGGCGTTCGGCCGTCATCGTGGCCAGCAACGCGTCACAAATCGTGGCGGACAACTCGGGTTCATGCATCAGGTGCGTCGTTCGTCTCCTCGGTGATCCACACCACGTGCGGCGCGCACCACCGACGGACGCCCATCACTCCAATAAGATCCGTTCCGCGAGCTCTTCGTAGCTCTGCTGAGAGGTGTCGTAGAACTGCTGCCATTTGTCTTTGGCCCAGATCTCGATGCGGTTGGCCACCCCGACCACCATGACCGCCTGCGTGATCTGGGCGAACTCTTTCAGGTGTTTGGGAATCAACAGCCGCCCCAAGCGATCCAGCTGCAGCTCGGTCGCCCCGGAGAAAAACACGCGGTTGAATTTCCGGCCTTCCGCCTTGGTGAACGGCACCTGCTGAAATTTGGCTTCGGTCCCGCGCCATTCCGGCTCCGCGAAGACGAAGAGACATCGGTCAAGCCCGCGGGTCAGAAAGACCGTGTCTACGCTGTTCGTCTTGAGGACTTGACGGAATTTGGACGGGATGATGAGGCGGCCTTTACGGTCAATGGAGTGTTCGTACTCGCCATAAAACATCGCGTTTGGAGAAACAATCCCCCCTCTTCTTGTGTGTTACCACTTCCTCCCACTTCCTCCCACAAGAACCTTCAAACTATACCTGTTTCCCTCCCCTTCTGTCAAGGGAAAAGACAAATTTTTTAAGTAAGTTTAAGCGGGATCAAGCGAAGGGCGTAGAGACGAGCAGGGCAAACAACCGGCACACACGCAGGTACGGCGGAAGGACTTAGGAGGTCGGTAGAGGCGCCAAACGGGCCTGTCGGAGGTCGCGCTGGATCTGCTGGATGAGCGCCTGGGGGTTCGGAAACCGGCGCTCGGCTCGGAGCCGCTGCAGGCAGGCGATCGTCACCGGACGGCCATACAGGTCGCCGCGGAAGCCGATGAGATGGATTTCGCAGACCAGCGGCCCGCCGCCAAACGTGGGTCGGATCCCTAAGTTCATCACCCCAGGGATTCGTCGGCCCCGGTGCTCGAGCCACACGCGATAGACGCCGCGGGGCGGCAGGACCGTCGGCGTCAACCGCACATTCGCCGTCGGGAACCCCAGACGGCGCGCGCGACCCTCGCCCGACACCACCGTTCCCGACAGCTCCACAGGCCGTCCCAGGAGTCGGCGCGCCGCGTTGAGGTCACCCGCCTGCACCAGCCGACGGATGCGCGAACTGGAGACGGCAGCCCCGTCGCGCACGACGGCGGGCAGGGCGACGACGCGCATGCTGCAGGCGCGACCCATCGCGCGCAGCAGCTCAAGCGTGCCCCGGCGGGCGTTGCCGAACGCAAAGTTATCCCCGACGACGACACTAGCGGTCTGCAGCCGTCTCAGGAGTATCCGCTGCACGAACTGCTCCGGCGTGACGGCGGAGAACGCGCGGGTAAACGGGATCACCCAGATGAGATCCAGTCCCAACGCGCGCATGAGGTGCAGCCGCCTGGCCAATGGCATGAGAGGCGGCTGGGCGTGGGCCGGATCCAGAATCCACTGCGGGTCGGGGTCAAACGTGATGGCGAGGCTCGTGCCCCGCAGACGCGCGGCCAACTGCAGGGTCGTGCGGATGAGCTGCTGATGCGCGACGTGCACGCCGTCGAACATGCCGATCGTTACGACGGCGCGCGGTGGCGGGCGCCGGAACGAGTTATGTCCGGTGCGCACCCGCATGAGACGTCTCCATCGGCCGGACAAAGTTCCAGGCGTCCTGGGTCGCCGCCTCCTGCAACTGTTCCACCGCAATCGCCTGGGACAGCTCCCAGGTGCCGACGGCCGTTCTCGTCAGCTCGCTGACATGCCCCACGGTGCCCAGCCGCTCGGCCACCACTTCCGCGAGACTGCGAATGTAGGTGCCGGCGGAACACTCGACGCGACACCGCAGCTGGCCACCGTCACACGCCAGGAGTTCCACCGAAAAAATCTCCACGGTTTTGGCGGGGGCAGACGGCCGCTCGCCCCGACGGGCCCACCAGTACAATGGCCGTCCCCGAACCTTGGCGGCGCTGAACGCCGGGGGAACCTGGGTCAGCCGGCCGACAAACGACGCCAGCACCGCGTCCACCCGCCCTCGGTCGAGGACCGGCACGGCGGCGGTTTTGACCGGTTGCCCCCACGCGTCGCCGGTATCCGTCTGCGTCCCAAACGTGATGATGACGTCGTAGCGTTTCCGATGAGTCTGCGCCTCGCGCTGGGTTTTGGTGGCCCGCCCGACTAACAACACCAAGACGCCTTCCGCCATCGGATCCAGCGTGCCGGTATGGCCGATGCGCTGCACGCCCAGCTTGCGGCGCGCGACCTGCACGACGTCGTGGGACGTCATGCCTTTCGGCTTCTTGATGATCAACAGGCCGTCTCGCATGGTTGGGTGGCAGCGCCTTACGACTGGTTCCCCTTTAACTGGTCGAGCTTAGCGGCCAGGTCAAGCGCCTGGGCAATCGAGTCATCATAGCGAAACACTAGCTCTGGGATGATCTTCAACCGCAGCCGCTTCTTGACCAGGCCCCGGATGAAGCCGACGGCGCGGTCCAAGCCTTCCTGCGAGCGAGCCTGCTCCTCGGCGCTGCCCAGACAACTGTAACCGATCTTGGCGTGGCTGAGATCGTTGGACAGCTCCACTTTTGTAATCGTCACAAATCCCAGCCGGGGATCCTTCAGCTCCCGCTGAAGGATGATGGCGATTTCCTGCTGGAGTTGCTGGCTGATCCGACCTTTTCTGACGCCGTACATCATCCCCCCACCTGTCGTCGGCCCGCAGGGCCGATGACCGTTGTTGGACGCGCAAATCCGCCTGCGGCGGATAGGACCGGTGGGGGGATCACAGATACTCCTCGTCACACCTGATCACGGCAATCAATGGATTCCGCCGAATGGCCTCCATCGCTTCGTGCATACATCGCTCGACATGCGAGCGGTCGCTGCCCACCGCGGCGATCCCCAGCGCGGCGCGCTGCCATTTTTCGTTCGGCTCCAGTTCCGCGACGGCCACGTTGAAGCGGCCGTGCAGCTGGTCCTTCAGGCTCTTCAGGACGGACCGCTTGTCCTTCAAGGACTCGGCCAGCGGCAGATGCAGCTCCACGCGCAGCACCCCCACGACCATCAGGCGGCGGACGACGCGTGTGCCGACAGCCAGCGATCCAGCCGACGCAGACACGCGCCCGGGTCGGGCTCCTGACACATCCGGTCGAGCTCCTTGCGGAGGCGCCCGTAGTTCAAGCGCTCAAGCCCGCCCTGGGCGATCGCCTGCGTGAGCGCTCGGGCTGTGCCCGCTTCCAGGCGAAAACCAAACCGCTGGAGAAACCGCACCGCCCGGAGCATCCGGCTGGGATCATCGACAAAGCTGCCGGCATGCAGGATGCGCAGCCGCCGCGCCGCCAAATCCCTGCGCCCGCCGAAGGGATCGATGAGTCGACCGAAGCGCGATGGGTCGACGGCGACCGCCATGGCGTTGATGGTAAAATCTCGGCGGAACAGGTCTTCCTGCAGCGTGCCGGGGATGACGTTCGGATAGGCCGCCGGCTTGGCGTAGGTCTCCTTCCGGCACGTGGCGATATCAATCCGGGCCGCGGAAACGGCCCCGTGCCGCCACGTCAACGTGGCGGTTCCGAACTGTTCGTGTCGCTTGACGCCGGCCCTCAGGGCGCGACCCAGCGCTTCGGCGAAGGCGAGTCCGTCACCCTCGATGACGACATCCAGATCGACGGTCGTGTGGTTGCCAAGCAGCCAATCGCGCACGCACCCGCCGACGGCGTAGGCCGCTACTCCCTGCTGCTTCGCCAACCGGCCGATCCGCCGCAGCAACGGCCTGATCACTGACGGAACCTTGACTTGCCTCAAGGTTTCCGTGTGCGTCCTTCTGGTCTGGTTGCGTTTCTTCATCACTGATTGCTGTGTGCTGACTGCTGTGTGCTATCGTTCACGGCCTCGGATGAAACTTCTCATGCACGGCTTTCAAGCGGGCGCGATCAACCTGGGTGTAGCGCTGCGTGGTGGAGATATTCGCATGACCCAGGAGCTCCTGGACAGTCCGCAGATCCGCCCCCCCGGCCAACAGGTGCGTCGCGAACGAATGCCGCAGGGTATGCGGGCCGATACGTTTGCCCACCCCTCCGCGCAAGGCATAGGACCGGACCAGCTGCCAGACCCGCTGCCGTGTGAGGCGATTGCCGCCCCGGTTGACGAACACCGCTTGGACCTGCGGACGTCGGCGGACCAAGGCCGGACGCACCTCCGCCAGATATCGTCGCAGCGTGGTCTGGGCAAACCGTCCCAGCGGCACGATGCGCTCCTTGTTGCCCTTCCCGATGCACCGGACAAATCCGACGTCGAAATTCATGTTCGCCAGATCGAGCGAAGTGGCTTCCGAGACGCGCAAGCCCGTCCCATACAGGAGCTCCAGCAGCGCCAGATCCCGCACGCCCAGGGCGCTTTTCGCCGGCGCCTCCAACAAGCGATCCACTTCAGGTTCGTTGAGGACCTGCGGCAGCCGCCGCCAGAGCCGTGGCGTCTCGATAAAGCCGGTGGGGTTCTCCTTCAAAGACCCCTGCGCCACCAGAAACCGAAAGAAGCCTTTCACGCACGCCAGCTTCCGAGCGACCGTCGCCGGAGTCTTGTCCGTGCGCAGCCACTGGAGGAACTCCCGGACCGCCAGCGGCCGGACTCGCGACCAGCCGCCGATCCCGCGCCGGCGGCAGAACTGTTCAAAGAGCTTCAGGTCTTGGGTGTAGCTCGCCAGCGTCGTGGGGCTGAGTCCGCGTTCAAGCCTGAGATGGGCCAAGAAGGCGTCAATGTCCGCGTGCATCGGGGGCAGCTTCTGGTGGGCTGGCGGGAGTGGTCTCATCGGCTTTGAGCAGATCTTCGACGTTGCGCCAGTACAGCTCGCGGTGGATGCGGCGGGTTTGCGCCTCCAGGTCTCGGGAGAACACGCTCATCTGCGAGGCGCCGTACGACCCGCTCTGGAGCTGACGATCAAACTGTTCCCGCGCGTCGATCAGCGAGATCAGCTGGGCCGCCGTTCCGTCCTGCAGCAAGCCCTGCAGGGTCTGCAGCTCCTGGAGGGACTCTTGAGAAGCCAGCTTGATGCGCTTGGGGTTGGCGCCCGGCTGGCCGATTCCCGGAGAAGAGGCGGCGTGGGTCTCGAGCGCGCTAAGCAGCTCCGCATTCCAGTAGTCGAACAGCGCGTAGTGCTTGCGGTAGCGATCCATCGGGGTCATGGCCCGGGTGTAGTCCTGGAAATTGATGATGGGCGTGACGCGGGCGGTCTGCTTCGGTTTGCGGACGAACTTCCGCTGGAACGACTCGCACCCCGTGCCAGCTATTAGCAGCCAGCAGCCAGCAGCCAGCAGCCAGCCATTACTGATTGCTGACTGCTGATTGCTGATTGCTCTATGTCCCGATGAGTTTCTTGAACTGCGCTTCATCGAGAATTCTGACTCCGAGCGTTTTGGCCTGCTGGTATTTGGAGCCGGGGTTGGCGCCTACCACGACATAATCGGTCCTCCGGCTGACGCTGGACGCCACCTGGCCCCCCCACTGGCGGATGCGCGCCTCCGCTTCAGTCCGCGCGAAGCCCTCCAGTTCCCCCGTCAGGACGATGGACAGCCCGGCCAGCGGCTGTGGGCCCTTTCGCGCCTCCTCGGTCAGCTTCACGCCGAGCGCCTCCAGCTGCTTCACCAACGCTTTCGTCGCGGGTTGGCGGGTAAACTGCACAAGGGCCTCGGCCATGACCGGCCCGATCTCGTGAATGCCGCACAGCTGCTCCTCGGTGGCCGCCGACACACGGTCCAGCGAGCGGAACGCGTCGGCCAGCACGCGGGCGGCCTTCTCACCGACGTGGCGGACGCCCAGGCCAAACAGGACACGCGCCAGGCCCCGGCGCTTGCTGGCCGCAATCGCCGCCAGGAGATTCTCCGCCTTCTTGTCGCCGAAGAGCTCAAGTGGCAGCAGTTGGTCCTTGGTCAGCCGATAGATGTCTGCGACCGTCCGGACCAGCTTCCGGCTGACGAGCTGCTCGGCGACGACGTCGCCCAAGCCTTCGATGTCCATGGCCTCGCGGCTGGCAAAATGTATCAGGCGGCGCACCAACTGGGCGGGACAGAGCGGGTTCACGCAGCGGTACGCGACTTCCGCTTCCTTCTCCTTCGCGATGGCCCCGCCGCATTCCGGGCAGACCGTGGGGACCTTCACGGCCTTCTCCGAACCGGTCCGCCGGCTCTCGATGACCTTCAGCACCTGCGGGATCACCTCGCCGGCCCGCTGGATGACCACCCAGTCGCCGACCTTCACGCCGAGCCGCGCGACCTCGTCATAGTTGTGCAAGGTGGCGTTGGAAATCGTCACGCCGCCGCACGACACCGGCGTGAGTTTCGCCACCGGCGTGATGGTCCCAGTCCGGCCCACCGACGCCAGCACATGCACGACCTGCGTCGTCGCCTGGTGGGCGGGGAACTTGTAGGCAATGGCCCATCGCGGCGACTTCAACGTCATGCCCAGCTGCGTCTGCAGGACCAACTCGTTGACTTTGATCACCATGCCATCCACTTCATACGCCAAACGGTCCCGCTGGGCCTGCCACTTCGTGCAGTGGGCCACGACCTCGCGGAAGGAGTCGCATCGGACGGTGTGCTCCGCGATGGGCAGGCCCAAGCCCTGACACGTCTGGAGAAACTCCCAGTGCGTCTGAAAGCGCGCCCCCTCGACCACGCCGAAGGAGTGGACGAAGAACCGCAAGGGGCGCGCGACCGTCACGCGCGGATCTTTTTGGCGGAGGCTGCCTGCGGCGGCGTTGCGCGGATTGGCGAAGGTCTCCCCGCCCTTGCGGCTGGCGTCGAGATTATACGCCGCGAAATCCTTGAGGGCCATGTAGACTTCGCCGCGCACTTCCAAGACCCTCGGGGCCTGCCCACGCAACCGCAAGGGAATGGCTCGGATCGTGCGCGCGTTGGCGCTGACATCCTCGCCGGTCTGGCCGTCCCCGCGGGTGGCCGCCCGAACCAGCCGGCCGCGCTCATAACTCAGGGCCATTCCCACCCCGTCAATTTTCAGCTCGGCGGTGT
>Ga0209515_10003632_pt1 | contig 21742 bp, 16 predicted proteins | sample Subgroupgradi54m_FD_187454 | JGI IMG/M metagenome (GOLD analysis project Ga0209515, IMG submission 187454) | Subsurface groundwater microbial communities from S. Glens Falls, New York, USA - GMW60B uncontaminated upgradient, 5.4 m (SPAdes)... ... | reverse complement strand
GAGCCGGTCCGCGATCCCGCGCTTGCGCACGGCCGTGAGCACGCCGAGCGGAATGCCGATGACGACGGAGAAGAAGACGGCGAGGAGGACGAGCTCCATGGTGGCGGGGAGGCGCTGGGCGATGTCGGCGAGGACCGGCCGCGAGGTGACCCAGGACGTCCCCAGCTCGCCCTCGGCGATGCTCCGGACGTAGCGCGCGTACTGGGCGTAGAGGGGCTGGTTCAGCCCCAGGCGCGTCCGCACCTCGTCCACGCGCTCGACGGTGGCGAAGGGCCCGGCCAGGAGGTACGAGGGATCGCCGGGAAGGAGCCGCACCAGGAAGAACACGATGACGGAGACGATGAACAGCTGGACCGGCAGGAAGGCCAGCCGCTGGGCGGTTTTCCGGCCGATCCCGGGCAGGCTGGCGAGCTCCCGCACAAGCTCATTGAGAATGCCCTTCCGATCCATCATCATCAGAAGAGTCCCGGGATCTGGAGCCCTCCCGTGATCCCCTTCATCTCCTCCGCCACCATTTCGCGGGCCTTCCGGAGGGCCTCATTCACGGCGGCGACCACGAGATCCTGCAACATCTCGGCGTCGTTGGATTTGAGGACTTCCGGATCGATCTTCACCGAGACGATCTCCAGCCCGCCGTTCGCGACGACGCTCACCATGCCCCCGCCCGACGACGCCTGCACGGTCTTCGTCGCCACCTCCGCCTGAACCTTGGCGAGACGCTCCTGCATGGCCTGGGCTTGCTTCATGATGTTGCCGAGATTCCCCATCCCTCCGAACATCCCCTTGTTGGACATCTCAGTCTCCCTTGCTCTCCCGCTCGGCCCGGGCCTGGTTCCGCCGCACGTCCTTGACCTCGCCGCCGAAGACCGACAGGACCTCCTTCACGAGCGGATTGGCCAGCACCTCGTCGCGAAGGTGGCGCTCCGTCTTCGTTTCGCGCGCACGCCGGAGATCCGCCACCGTCGGCGCCTGCGCCCCTCCATCCAGCGCCACCAGACGTAAGCGAACGCGCCGGCCCGCAAGCGCCGCGCACGCGTCCGCCACCGCCTGCAGAGACGCCTCCTGCTGAACCATCTTCATCGAGACGCCGGACGATGCGGGAAAACCGATCGTCACCACGTCGCCCGCAATGCCGACCATCGCCGAATCTTCGAGAAACGCGCCGATGTTGGGCCGCTCGGCCTGAACCTTCGCGACCACATCCTCCCATGCCAACGCGACCGGTTCTGAAGAAGCGGCCCCGGTCGACGGAGCAGCCGGCGCCAGCGGCGCTGCCTGGGGCGGAGCCGTCTTGGGGGCCGGAGGCGCGGCAGAGCGCGCGGGCTGAGAGACGGCTTTGGCCTGAGGAGCAGACGCTTTGGCGTCCGGCCGCATGGGCGACGCTCCACTCTGTTCGCTCCCCACACGGCAGGCCCTCACGACGGCCATCTCAACGACGTACCACGGATGCTGGCTGGTTCGAATCCCGTCCTCGGCCTCTAGGAAGACGCGAAACAGTTCCTGGATGTGGTCCAAGGAGAGACGCCCTGCATCGGCTTTGATTTCCGCCTGTTCTTCCGGGCCGAGTTCAATCAGATCATCGGCATCGGCCACAACCTTGGCGACCAGGAGATTGCGGACATGCTCCATGAGTTCGCCGGAGAATTGGCGGACGTCGCAGCCGTGATCCTGCACGGCGGCCAGCGAGCGGAGCGCGCCCGCCGCATCGCGCGCCAGGGTCGCATCGAGCACCCCGCGGAGCAGTTCGTGGGGGACCGAGCCCAGCAGGGTCATCAGATCGTCCGCCGCGACGCGCTTTCCGCCGAAGGCCACGGCCTGATCCAGGAGGCTCAGCGCATCCCGCATGCTCCCGTCGGAGGCGCGCGCGAGCGCGCTCAGGCTGCGCTCATCGATTGCAATCCCCTCCGCCTGCGCCACCCGCTGGATGGTGTCGATGACTTCGCGCCGGGGAATCCGCCGGAACGTGAAGTGCTGGCATCGGGACAGGATTGTCTGTGGAATCTTGTGCGCTTCCGTGGTCGCGAAGACAAAGACCACATGGGCGGGAGGCTCCTCCAGCGTTTTGAGCAAGGCGTTGAACGCGGCCGTCGAGAGCATGTGGACTTCGTCGATGACGTACACGCGATAGCGGCCGCGGGCCGGGCCGGTTTTGATGGTCTCGCGCATCTCGCGGACGTCGTCCACGCTGTTGCTGGACGCGCCGTCAATCTCCATCACGTCGAACGACGTCCCCGATCCGATCTCCCGGCAGCTCGCGCACGTGAGGCAGGGATTCGGCGTGGAGCCCTTTTCGCAATTGAGGGCCTTGGCCAGGATGCGCGCCATGGTCGTCTTGCCGACCCCCCGCATGCCGGAGAACAGATAGGCGTGGGCCGTACGGCCCGACGCGAGGGCGTTGGTGAGGGTGCGGACGACGTGGGCCTGCCCGGTGACCTCGGCGAAGGTCATCGGGCGGTGCTTGCGGGCGGAGACTTGGTAATCCATGCTCGTTATTCGTTAAACGTTATTCGTTCATCGTTGGAACAAGAAAAGAGGACTTTCCCGATTAACGATTAACGTATAACGTTTCACATCCTCAAAAACGGGGGCCAGGTGATCCTGCGGACAAAGAAGGGCCTCCTTACCGTTGCTTCCTTCCGGACCTGGCGGGGTTCAAAGGTTTCTTTTGCACAGGGCCCGGCCCCTTTGTAATCAACACAACCTTGCAAGCTCGGGGTGGCGGAGAGGGTGGGATTTGAACCCACGGTCCCCTTGCGAGGACAACGGTTTTCGAGACCGTCCGAATCGGCCACTCTCGCACCTCTCCTCCGACCTTGGTAGACCAGCGCTTCGATCAAATGCGCTGGATGTTCAATACCACTTCCCCCAGCTAGCTCGGTATGGCGGTGTAACCAGTCTGCAGCCAACCTAGCTCTAGCTGGCAATTCCCTGTAACAGCGAAATATACAGGGAAAAACCGCGCTCGCTGAGCCTCCCTTACCACGCGTTTCCCACTCTCAGCACCATCTGGTGCGGCGTTCAAGTCTCTTCTGAGCAGTCCACCTGTTCCAGGAGCAGGGAAATAACAGGGAATCATTCCCGATGCTACACGTTTCAAGATTTCTCCGCAACGTCTCCGCTATGTATCGAGGAACTGACGAAGCGCCATGACGACCCGCGGTTCAAATTATGGGATCAAGCGAATCTGTACTGCCCCACCTAAAGTTTGGACAGGGAGATTGGTCAGACGGAATGCGGAAAACTCAATGAAATCTATTCAGAACGACCGTAAGGGGAGATAGTAGTGGACTTCCTGATAGAGGAGCAGGTGGGTGTAGCCCAGATGTCCTTTCAGGAGTGGAGCCTCGAACACCGCGAATTCTATCAGCATGGAGAGTCAACAACGAAAAACGACCTGTCCAAATCGTAGGTGGGGCACAACACGTTTTGCCGAGCACCATCAGCCGCCCTCCCGCACCTTTCCGTGAAGTCCCGACTTTATGACACGCGGATTCGGAAGTGGGTGACAGGGCGTATCGGGGGAAAGCTCCTGGCTGAGTTTTTCCAGGACGCCCGCGTCCCCCTGCGGATCGAGCCAGGCCCATTCTCCGTTGGGATTCACCTCCAGGAAACAGTAGTCCTTGCCGGAGAGGAGGAAATCGAGCCGTCCGTAATGCAGCGCCATGTCGTCCATAAATTCCCTGATCGCACGAGCGACGGAATCAGGCAGCTCGTGACGCCGCCACTCCTGTGCCGGCGCGAGGGTCCGGGCATGCCGCCAGTCGACGACGCCGGGCGGGAATTCGCTCCTGTCCACCTCGAACGCGAACAGCGCATCCCGGACCACGAGGACCGTCACGTCGCGTTGCGCTGCCACATAGTCTTGCACCATCCATGGCGACGCGGGTGCAAGCTGATCCTCGCTGACACGCGTGGTAAACAGCACGCGCTTCTCCCCGACGCGCAAGGAGGTTAGGCTCTTGACCACGCATTGTCGTCCTCGCTCGGCGCCGACCCTCATACCCGAGACGAACTCCCACCGAGGAACGGCAAAATACCTGGTTGCCACTTGCGATTGGGTCAGCTTCCCGGCAAGAACATCCGACGCGGGGTCGATCAGAATCGCGCGTCCCTCGTAGTACATCCTGTTCCAGAGCTCGCGCATGGCGTATGCCAATTCCTCGTCTTCATATACGCGCTCACGCTCAAACCTCCGCTCAGGAAACAACTCGCGACCGGTCAGCGGCTTTCGCCAGAGAAACTTGATCACGAAGTTGGAGTCGGCCGTTCGGCCCGCAGGACTGCCGATGAAAAACCGATCCGACTCTATCTGGACCCGGTAATCTCGCCAAAGATCGAGGTTGAATCGGAACAGGCGGTCGTTGCCAACCCTCTTGACCAGGAGGTCAGCGGAGTGATCGTAGGAATTCGTATAGAGAAAGGAAAGCGGTCTACTGGTGACCAAGAAAGCGGGTTCTCAACAAGGATACGGGAGCCTTTACTGACAGCCCCCGTATCCCTCCCGGACTGTGAAGAACGCTGCGGTCTATGACTTTTCCCCGTCGAACAACGTATCGGACGCAGGGATAGGATTATTCGGATCCACAGACTCCCGGGTCTGAGTCTGGTGGTCATACTCGCTCAACGCCAGATCATCCAGGGTCGTTTTCCGCTCTGACAGCAGTAACGGTGTAAGCATGCGCACCCTCCTTGGTTACAGGTTAAGAAAAAGGACTCACCATCTCCTTTAGGGGGCCGCCCAATTGTTAGCATTTCGCAAAAAATATGTCAATAGCGGAACACCTTTGCCCTCGTGATACATAAATGTTGTGCCCCACTTGAGATTTGGACAGGGAGCTTAGTCAGGTGGGTGCAGGAAACCCCCTGAACTTATTCAAAACCCATCGTAGCGGAAGACAGCCGAGGCCCTCTCAACAGAGGAACGAGCGAGTGCACCCGGATGTCCCTTGAGACGTGGAGACACAAAGAGGGGTGAATGCTCTGCAGAATGGATGGTTCCCAATGTTCAACAAAACTGTCCAGAAATCAAGTGGGGCAGTACATCCTGATGTGGGCGTGAAAGTAGGAGCGGTCCGAGTGCGGTCCTCAGAAGTTCAAGCGAACTCCGCCATGGATCAGAAATGGAGCGCCAATGGAGGTGACCCCATCAGTGGTACGGCCCACAGCGTAGGTCTGATTAAATAGATTTTCGATGCCAACGAAGATTTCGCCGAGCTTGGCTACCGTTCGTGAGAAAAGCAGATCTACAACGATATAGCTACCGAGCGGCAGCGTGTTCGCATCGTCCTCAAACTGCATGCCGACGTATCGAGTAATGACAGAAGCATTGACCCAGGCCGAGTTCTCGTACCGGACTACGAGTGTAAGGCTATGTTCTGGGACCTGCGCCAGACGGAGTCCTTCAAGGCTTGGCTGCTGCGAAGCAGCTGTAACTCGTGTGTCGCCAAAAACGTACGTTGCAAGGAAGCGCCATGCTTTCGCCGGGCGAAACTCCAACTCCGCTTCGAGCCCTCGGACTCGGACCAAATCGAGGTTCTGCCGCTGTCGGCAGGTTGTGCCTATGGGGCAATCCGGTACCGGTGCGCTCAGCGTGACGTTCGTCACAAGATCTCTTATCTCATTCCAGAAGGCGGTGAGACGGGTATTGAAGGGTGCCCATTGCTGCTGGACGCTCACTTCTCCGCCAGTAAGTCGTTCGGGACGCAGTTGCGCATTGGCAACGGTCACATCGTTCCGCACGCGAAACACTCTGTAGAGCTCATTAATCGTCGGTACACGGAATCCCTGATAGACGGAGGCGCGCAGGTCTGTGGATGGAGTGGCATGAAAGAGAGCAGCGAGGCGCGGACTTGTAGCGGTTCTGCTAAGATCAGCGAATGATTGCCTGGCTGGGATTCCCACTGGTGGCGGTGTGTCCTGGCGAAATCCATTGTAGGCGACCCAGTAGTCCTCACGAACGCCGCCGACGAGTTCCCAGTCTGGATTGGGCGTGAAGATGTCCTGGATGTACATCCCGCTCATCACTTGCTCTCCACCAGCTGCACGGTTGCGCAAGAACCCGGTGGTTCCGAAGACGGCTTCATCCGTCTCTCCTTGAATCCAGCGGAGGTCAGTGCCGGAGCTTACCAGGTGTGATGCAAAGTGGTGATTCCACTGCACTGAACCACCCCACGAGGTAGACGGCACGGTTTGATCAAGTGCAAGTGTTTCCGAATTCCGATCAGATGTCTGCGTAGAGAAGGTGCTTCGAAAACTCTGAAACTGTCCGAAAAGCTGGAACGCCCACTCACTGCCTTCACCTGTTCGGAGGCGACCGCCGGTCGCAAAAGAACCGGACTCTGTTGTGTTGAACTGGAGAGGTGTCCCATTTTCGCGGTTTTCATCGAAGAAATTTCCGCTCACGAACAGCGAGAGGTCAGGCGACTTGGAGAATTCCACGCGCCCGTTGAAGGATTCATGCTTCGAGTCTGCCGGGATATCGATTTTGCCGCGAATGGACGGTTCGACAGTCTGGTAGCCCTCCGTATTGAAGAAGTTACCTTCAAGGCTCACGCGCCATGGCTCTCGGGTTTCTGCCACCAGAAGGTCCAGATTGGCTGTGTTGTGGTTTCCATAACTCCCTTCGAAGACAGCTTGGCGCTCCGTCGGGCGCTTTGTGATAATATTGATGACTCCGCCGAGCGCGTAATTGCCCCAGACGCTTGAGCCTCCCCCTCGCACAACCTCAATCTGTTCGATAGCTTGCAGAGGGATCTTATTCCAGTAGACCCAACCCCCAAACGGGTCGTTGATGGGCACACCGTCAAGCAAGACTAATGCTCGGCTTGCCCCACTCGGACCGATGCCGCGCAGGGACACGCCCTGAGAGGTGGGATGGGTCACGAGGCTTGAAGAGCGACGGAAGAGGCTGAAGCCGGGGACCTGTCTTAGGATGTCGTCGACAGTTTGGCTCGCTGACTGGCGAATATCCTCAGCTGTAATGACCGTCACGCTTGCGGCTGTTTCACTGGTTCGCTGCTTAATGCGCGTTCCCGTGATGACGAAAGGCTCCAAGTTCGTCGGTGACTCCGGTTCACCGGCCAAGACGTCCCAGGCGATCAGAAGGAGCACGAAGAAGAGTATTGGAGCAATTGTAAGATGGTTGCGAGAATGACTGAACAGCGTAAAACTGCCACCCTTCTTAGGAACCCTAGTGTCTCAGGGAGGGAAGTTTTTCCTACGGTTTTCTATAGCTAATCCGATAAATTACACCTGCTAAATCGTCTGAGACCAACAAAGCACCATCGGGCATGACGAGGATATCAACGGGACGTCCCCATGCCTCTTGGCCCTGAAGCCACCCTTCCGCGAAGACTGAATAGCGATACTGCCCTTGCTCATTTCGTGATACCGACGTGATCCGATAGCCTATTTTTTTGCTCCGATTCCACGAGCCATGCTCCGCTATGAAGATTTGGTTCTGATATTCAGAGGGAAACATCTTTCCCGTGTAAAAGCGCATGCCCAATGAGGCGACATGGGGGCCAAGCGCAACGACCGGAGGGGTGAATTCACGGCAACTGCGTTTGCCGCCATACTCAGGATCGGGGATCGTGCCGCCATGGCAATAGGGATAGCCGAAATGCATCCCCGGTTTCGACGCATGATTGAGCTCATCCGGCGGTTGGTCGTCCCCGAGAAGATCCCGACCATTGTCCGTGAACCACAACTCGTGGCTCTTCGGCTCCCAATCAAACCCCACAGAGTTCCGGACACCGCGGGCCACAACCTCGTACCCGCTTCCATCGGGATTGATACGCGAGATCAAGGCGTAGCGGTCCGGATCCGGTTCGCAGATATTGCAAGGCGCCCCGACGGGCACATAGAGTTTGCCGTCAGGCCCGAAGGCGATAAATTTCCATCCATGATGTGTCTCTTGCGGAAAGCGATCCGTAATGACTACCGGCAGGGGAGGATTCGTCAGCCGTTGTTCAATTTCATCGAAGCGAAGGATGCGATCGACAGCGGAGACATACAAGGAGCCATTCCGATAGGCGACGCCAACCGGCATTTGCAGGCCGCTGGCGATGGTGAACACTTTATCAACCCGCTGATCGCCATCGCGGTCCACCAAGGCATAGACCTCGCCCTTACTCCGGCTGCCAACAAACACCGTGCCGTTCTGTCCCAAGGTCATTCCTCGGGCATTCGGAACATTGTCCGCGTAGACCGCGATTGTAAAACCGGCTGGAAGCTGAACCTGATCTAAAGAAAGAGCGCTCGCGTGGATCTGGCTTACGACAAACATCAGCATCATCAAGGAGAACACCAGCGCAACAAGCCGATTCATGGTACTCACCTCCAGTGGATGTGACCTGCCCCCTGTTGTTGTACCACCGTCAACAGGTGGGCAAGGCTAGTCCACCTGCCGGGACCTGTCAAGCGTGGCTGCTGACCATTTTTCTGTTCATGCTCTCGGAACCGAGACCCGTCGCCTTCTAGATCGTCTCGGCCAATAGGGAGTGCCCTTTTGGATTGGATTCCGGTCAAGAACCTCGAGAGCGGCTTTTGCCTCTCTCAGGTTCATCTCAAGCAATGACTCAAAAAGCTTAAGACCGGCTACACGATAGTTCTTCTGGCGATGGAGGGTGAGAGCAATGTTCGTAAGGCACTCCGGTAGCGAAGACCCGCCGTACCGGCGAATCTCATCTCGTCCAACCTTCAAGAAAGAGTGGCAGATTCGAAGAACGAGTTTCGGCTCGTCTGTTGTTAGAGATGACAGGGTCTCGATCAAAACTTCAGCTGATGCCAGGATCGCCCGTCGGTTCTGCGCAACCATGAGAATGATACGATACATCTGTGGGCCAATCTCGAACTCCTCTCTGGTCAGTCGGAACAGATTTGTGACCGCACGAACTAACAAAGGATCTTTTGCAGACGCTAACGCTTCAAGTACTTTCGTCGCGTGCGAGCGGCAATTTGCATACTTCCAGAGATGACTGGCTCCGTGAGCCAATCCCAAGAGAATGCGTTTTTGTTTTCGAGCCCGCAGGAGTTTGGTAATGCGGTACCGAGACCAGGAATCGTTGTAGCGACAGTGATAGAGAAAGAGGAATTCACCATATGCCTGTTGGGAATAGTTAGACCGCCGTGCTCTGAACAATTTTATCCACCCCTGCGCAGTCGTCTTTGGTTGGCATAGTCGCATGATGTTCGCAATAGGATACAGGGCAAAGTCATACTCGAGGACAGCCGGGCATTCTCTGATGACTGAATCAAACAACGTTGTCGCTTGAGACTTATTCCAATTGAATAGGCTGGGCATCCGCATCAGAGTTATTACCCAAATTGCCGGATGCTTCTCTTTCTTTAATCGAGCAGTGATCACATTGGCCCATCCAGCATAATTCGTAGGTTCCTGACGAAGATATCCCTCTGCGATGGCCTCAATGATACGTCCCCGCCCATGTGGTGACATCCAAATCGGGCTATGGCCAAACAGTATCTCGCGGCCTTTTTCGACATCTTCTTCCTTCTGTCCCTCTCTGTACTGGTTTAAACCTGGTTCTTGGTGCAGTCCGAGCCAATCTTCCAACATCGCCAGAGTGTCCTGAGGCAACCCTTTCTCCTTCCCCGCTCGAATGTTTAGGGCACCAGCAGCCCCCTCACGAAAAGATCCGGACGAGAATCCTTTCTCGTTCAAGCCTGTAATAATCGTGATGAGCTTTGAGGTTGGCACATCGGTTTCCGCGAGGCCCTTCAGAGCATCACCAGCATAGGTTTCTTGTTCGCCAGGGCTAAGGTTGTCCAGTAAGGCAAGCACGCGTTCCGGTGCGTTCTTGGCTAGTTCTCCGAGCTCTCTTGCCAATTGTGTTGCACCACCCGCTCGGCTATAATCTCTAGGCCATTGTCTTTTCGGATTACTGCTTTCCGTGTGATCGGGGAGGGTCTTGAATAGATTCAAGAGATTTTCGTTGGAAGCTTTACCCATCTCTTCAGCTGTCATGCGCGCGCCGACCCACCCACCTCCCCCTCGACTGTCATAGTCAGGGACGCCCGGCAACGCTCTCTCTTCTTGGTCTCGTAGCGCCCTCCCTGCGTCAGTCATGCGCTCAAGAGGAAGCGCGCGGAGAAGCCGGAGCCTATGCTCACGTGTCCATATCGTCCGCTCAAAACGCTCTTGAGGAGTCCATTTGGGCATGACTTTCTTGTATTGCTTGAAATTGATTATAGCCTCTTCAAGGGACCTCATATCCTTGTCAGCCAAGGAAGAGGAGAGTGCGGCAATAAGAGCTTTGGACTCTCGATGGCGGTCCGCATGATCCCCAATCTCTAACCGTCGTGGGTCCCCTAGCAAATACTCCAAAGCTACACCAGCTTTATGAGGAACAAGAACCAGGAAACCACGTGCCAGTAGGCGATGAACGATTAGCAAATCGGAGTTTCTAGATGTCCTGGCAAGCTCGATAAAATGATCCGGTGCTAGCTGGGCCAGCCGCGTTACAGCGACAAGTAACGATTGAACAATCGGGCCCTGAGGCAGTTCACCTTCAAACTCATTATAGGTTGCAAGGTCGCCACGATACTCGATCACAAATTCATGCTCTTTGTAAGCGATCATCGAAATTACTTTCAGAAACCAAGGCCAAATATGATCGAGGAAAACCTTTGGAGCTGCTTCTACAACAGTATCGAGGTTATACCAATCTTCTTCCTTCTCAATGAGCTTGATGAGACTGCCACGTCTCCCTTCCAATTTCGATCCCGCCACTAACTTCTCTTCGGCCGAGAGAGGAATCTTCTTCTGTAACTTCGCCATGACTGTTCGGGTCTGTCGTAAGCGTCCGTCTAGGGCAGCTCGGAGCAAAATTGGGGCAAGTTCGGGGGCGCTCTCGGCCGCTTTATCGACTAGGAGAGAAGCATTGCCGTCCACCCTCCTCTCCAGAACGGGCGATGCGAGATTTACCGCACGGTCGGTCCAAACAGAAAGGTAGGAGAATGTCCTCATGGTCAAGTCATCGTAGCTCTCTTTGGGAAGCCAATATCTCTCAAGTAGGTCAAGCACACCTCCTGCATCAAACTGGGTAGCAAGACACAAGAAATTTAGACAGTGCAATGCCGTGTCATGGGGTTTTCGCATCCACCTCAGAAAAACAGAAGCAGTGCTCAACCGTTTGAACCAGCCAGGACTTCCTGATATCGAGGCGAGTACGCGAGGACCCTCTTTATCCGATTTCAGGAGAGAACTCACAAGGGACACCTCGATGTCATCTGGTTCCTGTTGTGCACCGAGGAATTCGATCAGGAGAGACCGAATGTGCGGTCGAAAGCCATACTGGAATAGCGTCCTAATTTGACGGTGATACTCAGGTCTTGCAGTACCGCGGAGATATTGCAAGCCGCTCAGCAAAGCAGGCCGGACAAATAATCCATCTTGTCTCCTTCGCACATGATCACTAAGCGACAGGGCACCTTTGGCAAATGCCCGAGCTAGGGTGTAGTCGTAATAAGTCTGATGCCGAAATCCAATCGTATTGCCATCAGGTCCCCTACTCAAAATTTCTTCCCGCGCAAGCTCTTGAAGTGCACCAGGCCACCTATCCGCTACTGATGAAGGGAGCCACAAAGTCTCATCTGTTGACATCTTCTTTGACAGATACTCCAGCAACTCAACCCGTTCCTTCATTCCTCCATTCGCTAGTACTCTTTGGGTCCAGACCTCTTCCAATAGAGACTGAAAAGTCGAGAAAACCTTGCCAGGTTGAGCTATATCTAGAAACACTTTTAGAGACCACGGGGACCTCAATAAATCCCGCGTTGAATCCCCGATCATGGCCGGATCATAGCCGGCCTTTGCGAGAATAGGAGAAATCTTGTCCCATGGTGGTAGCGCCAGCTCTAAGCGATCGGCGTTGAGACTGTTCAGCCTGATATCATGTCGGCACTCAAAGGTCCGTGAGCTCGCGACGATGTGTACTCTCTCGTGACCAGCAAGACTATGAATAAGATTCAACAACACATTGAGACGGTCGGATCGCCTGTCGACCAACTCTGAAACAGCGTCAAGTTGATCGACGAGAACCACAACAGGTTTCTTTTCTGCAAGCTTCTTGACCATATTGTTCGCGTTCAATGTGAGCTGGAGCCATTGCCGCAGATCTTCAGGAGTGTGGATTTCCTTGCCAAGCATATCGGCCTTAATGGCTAGCACAGAAAAGCCTTGCTTGAGACATTCGTGGCCTAGCCCGGCCAACAAAGCCGACTTACCTGATCCTGGCCCGCCGAGAATGAGAGTAGTTGATGACTCAGCAGTACGGACTTTCTCGAGGAGGGCTGGGAGTTCCGGCCTCTGAATTTCGTCACCTTCCCCGAGTGTTCGCGGCCACTGCAGGAGCCCCTTGGAAGACTCTCTGAACTCCTGGTCGAGATCTAATGCGCCTGCCCCTCGATCGACCTCGAGTAGTCTCCAGGATAGGTCGGCCAGAAACTGTTCGCGAAACTTGCGCGGACCGATGAACGGCGTGGCCAGAGCTTGGTGCTGCTCAAAGATAGTCGTCTTGAATCTCTTCAACTCTTCTAATTGAGTTGGATCCGCGTCGAAGGCGTTGCCTTCGGCTTTGTTGAAATACAAGCTAACTCGTGGGTGCCCACCTCCCTTTTGATTGAGTTCGATCGCACGGCTCCATTCTTCTTCCATCCCGGTCATTCCCAGACCTGCATCGCGGCCCAGCCGTCGCCAAAAGAGGAAAATGAACCAATCGGGTTGCCACCTTTCGGCCGCTAAGTTGATCAGTGACTGGGGCCGACCAGCATCTGAACAGACGTTCGTAAAATCAACGCAATCTAGGCTAATTCCAAGCTCTAGGCAGAGTTTTTTTATGGTCCGATCAGACTGGCAGGCTCTATGAATGATGTGTCGCTCGACATCGCAATCACTTGCAAACGCTACGAAGATACGAAGCTGCTTTATTGGGTGTTTCATGGGGGGAAAGAAGACTTAGACGCTTTTTCTGAACTGCTCATCGTTGCAGAATCCTACCACTCCCCATCCGTAAAGTCATGCAGGAGAAAGAGGACGCGGCCGACAGCCACCTGAATTCACGATCGAGCGGCTGCTCGAAAATCTATCACTGGACTGGAACGAGCAGCGCGAGGGGCTGGGCCCGATCTGAGCTCTGGAAACCGTGACCAGAACTGTGACCAGAGATGCGAGCGAAACAATGGATACTGCGTAACTAGAAAGGAATTAAAAGGAAGTGCTCTTAGGCCATGGGCATGGCCCGCAGAGGCGGACACTGTTCCGGCATTTTGCGCCCTTTAGCATGCTTGGCCCGACAACGACCCGGCCACTGGTGTACTGCCCCACTTAATTGGGACAGGACGCTTCTCGTTTTTGTCATCCATTGACCAATAATCCCTGTCCAAATCTTAACTGGGGCACAACATTTCCTGATCAACATATGCAGTACAGAACAAGAGCGTCGCGACTAAACCAACCACCCTCAACACAGATTTGAGACCTCCCCGAACCGTACGATTTGCGAACCCTCCGGTTTGAGCTTCTGAGAACCGCAGTTTAGGATCTGAACCGGTCTCCATCATCCCTTCTGACTAATTATCCCTGTCCAGAAATTAAGTGGGGCAGGTCACTCTTTCCTACCAACCAAGCTGCCACTGATGTCCCCTGCGCGCTAGTAGCAGGTCAGCCTCCTCTGGTCCCCAACTACCGGCGGTGTAGGAGTAGACTGGAACTTCGCCCTTCAGCAGCGGGCTATACAATCGCCAAGCCGCCTCTGTGAAGTCCGCGCTGACAAAGAGAGTCTGATCTCCAAGCATAATATCGTGAAGAAGTGTCTCGTAGGCGTCCGGGAGGACCCCAAATGCTTCCTCGTAATCGAACTTAAGGGCATGGGAACTGAGGCGGAAGGGTTTCCCCAGGCTTTTCACTGAAAAGCAGAGTGAAAATCCCTCGCTTGGCTGTAACGTGATCAGTAGCATGTTCGGGCGAATACTGCCGGGGTCGAGGGATCGGAAGAGAAGGGTAGGGGCTTCGCGAAAGATGACCGCGATCTGTGTCATTTTCCGCGGGAGGCGTTTTCCAGTCCTCAGGTAGAATGGCACCCCTTGCCAGCGCCAGTTTGGGATCTCCACTTTCAGGGCCGCATAAGTTTCGGCCGTTGAATCCTTACGCACGCCGGGCTCCTCGTGGTACCCCAGAATGGTATGGTCCTTGATCTGCCAGGACGTGTATTGTCCGAAGAGCGCATCCTGAGGAGAGATTGGTGCGATCGAGTGGAGGACTTTGAGCTTTTCATTCCGGAGCGCGTCGGCCTCAAATGTGACTGGAATTTCCATTGCTACGATTGTCAAGAGTTGGGTGAGATGGTTCTGCACCATATCTCGAAGAGCTCCGGCTTCCTGGTAGTATGCGCCGCGATGTTCGACGCCGAGGTTTTCCGCGACAGTGATCTGGACGCTCTCCACCTTGTCCCTATTCCAGAGCGATTCGAAGATAGGGTTCGCAAACCGGAACGCGAGCAGGTTCTGCACGGTCTCCTTCCCCAGGTAATGATCAATTCGATAGATCTGGGATTCATTGAAGTAGCGATGAAGCAGGGTATTGAGCTTCCGCGCTGATGGGAAGTCATACCCAAAGGGCTTCTCGATAACGATGCGCACCCACCCACGACTGTGTGTCAATCCAGCTTCGCTCAGTGCTTCGATGGCACTGGGAACGGATGCCGGTGGTAAGGCCAGATACAGCACCCGGTTTCCCGGCAGGTTGTGTGTTCGCTCCAGAACTCCGAGGTGTTCAGCCAAGACCGCATAATCCTTCGCGCTGCCTTGATCGAGACTTTGATAGTAGAGGTGGGTGTCGCACCAGTGTTGGAGGTCTTTCGCTCCGCATGAACATGTAGCCTGCAGCGCTTCGCGGGCCCAGGCTCGGAAGGCCTCAACATCCATGTTGGGCAGAGCCGCACCCACGATGAGCGCATCATCTCGGAGGAGTCCCTGCTCTCGTAAATGATGGAGCGCGGGAAGCACTTTGCGGCGCGTGAGATCGCCGGTCGCGCCCAAGATGATAAAGACATGCGGATCAACAGGTTGTTCCTGCATCAACAATCTTCTCCCTGCCTATCGTGACCTGCCCCCAGTTGTTGTACCACCTTCAATGTTAGATAAAGCTGGAAGGACGGTGGCTCCCCGAACCGTACGATTTGCGAACCTTGCGATTCGAGTTCCCAAGGGCACCTGTCGCATAAATCACACGGATCGGGAACGCCCTAGGCTAACATAACACCTGGACCGGTTTACGGGGAGCAGGTCACTGTTGCTACGCTCTTCGTGATGACGCTGTTTCCAAGCCCGTTATTTTCAAGGCATAAACGAACAACGCCAGAAACACGAGATCAGCCCATGCCCACGGGATCCATAGCGAAGGAATTCCCTCTTTTAGTTGATACCAGAAGGCAATGGTGCAGTAGGAAATCTTCAGACCTATCCCATACCATATGAGTTCCCTGTTCTTGACCGGATCGCTCGCAATCCGAAAGAACATGATTGCGAAGACGATCAGCAGTAGAGCAGGGAAATGAACATAAGCCAGATGGTTGGGTGGCGTGACGCCAAACCTTTCGAAAATGGCTCCCGCAAAAAACAGGAAAGCGAGCCCCAGGATTCCGTCATAGCACCCGGACAAGATGAAGAAGGGTTTGAGCCATTTTGCATTCATAGTTCTACCCCTTTATCTATTGACAGTTAAAGACCCTGAATCCCGCCGAACTTGACGTAGTTGTCGTCGAAAGCGTTGTCTTCGTTCATCAGTGAGTTCGACGCTATAGAGTTTTCTAGCGAGATCCCTGAAACCGTCTTCCAATTCCGAAACGCTCATTTTTTGAGGATCGAAATTTACGTCGAACAACGTGCATAACTCCCACGCCTCATCCCGAAGGATACGTCCGGACATTTTCAATCTGTCATACAAGGGCGTACCAGGGAAGGCGGTCTGAATGGTAATCTGGACGTCGTACAGGCCGCTGTCACACACAAAATTCAGAATGTCGTCAAAACTCTCCTGGCCTGTCCCGTCCAGACCAAGAATGAAGCAGCCGTTTACCGTGATGCCGTGATCCTGAATCCGCGTGATCGCACGTTTATAGAAGTCTAATTGTTCTACCTTCCAGTTTGTCTTCAGCTCTAGGCCCTCGAGGCCGGATCGAGAAACACTTTCGAATCCGATCAGCACTTGAGCGCATCCGCTGTCACGCATGAGCCTGAGAAGCTCTTCATCCTCAGCGACGGAAATATCAGTTTCAGTGAACCAATGAATATTTTCTTCCGCCAGAGCTCGAAGGAGATTCTTGGAATGGCTTTTGTTGACAAAGGTATTGTCATCCGCGAACTCAATGAACGGTGGTTTTGGCCAGAGTTGCTTGATGCGTCGAATTTCCGCCATGACTTTTTCGACGGGTTTGAGCTTATAGGTTGGAGAGATGAGCAATGATGCCGCGCAGAATTCACATTTAAATGGGCAACCCCGTTGTGTCTGGACTGTGACGCGGTTATACCGTCCAACGTCGAGCAGATCGAACCGGGGCATGGGGGCCTCGGCCAAGTCAAAGCGCTGGCTACGGGAGTCATATATGCGCTTGAGTCGGCCTTGTCGGAGATCACCAAGCAGAACCGGCCATGATGGTTCCCCTTCGCCGATAACGATGCTATCGGCATGGCCTAACGCCTCGTCGGGCATCGCAGTGACATGCAGGCCACCGAGAATCACCTTAGTACCAACAGTGCGGTAGTGATCGGCCACGCGATAGGCATCCTTGATCCGTGCCGGCAGACTGGATATGGCTACGGCATCGCAGTTTAGGGGAATGTCGGGCGAAGTCTTCAGGTCAGGGACATCACGATACTCGATATCAATGTCGTCCGGGGTCATGCCGGCCAGCGTCAATAGCCCAAGGCTCGGCAGAGACTCGATCATCTTTCTTCGATCAACCAAGCCGGGAAGTGTCATGCCCAATTCGGCGAGCTCCGCATTATGAACACGAACCCCACTCATAGCGAGAAAGCCCAATTTCATGAGACTCTCCATCCTAGGAGCAGACTTATTATGCCAACCAAAACGCTGCCGACAGGAATGAGAAAGAGATATCTAAATGGCTGTCGCCACGCGGTGAGGAAACAGCATAGCGGCATGGCGATGACCCCTAAAATAAAACTCACCGAAGAAACGCGAACATTCCATGCGGGAAGATTGAGTGTCCCTATACTGAATGCGAACATCAGGTTGACAAAGCCGAGACCGAAAAAAGAAATGTGTCCTAATCGAATCAACCGCCTTCGAAAGGACCCATATCCGCCCATCCATTGATCTTTGTGAAAAAACAACCCGATGACGGCACCGGAGATAACACCTCCCAGCATAGCCAGCCATCCTACAAAGAGATTGAGTTCTTTCGCGTCCACGCTTTACTGCCCCGCTTAGTTTTGGACAGGTAGATACTATTTTTAATCATCCATTCTGCATAGCATTCGGCTGACGACCGCATCCCCGAACCGTACGCTTTGCGAACCTTGCGATTCGAGCTCCCCAGAGCCTATCTAGCTTAATGACTAATCCGTGATGCGATTAACCGGGGCAGCACAAGTACAGTTAAAAAAGCACCGAATTGGAGTAGTCCACGCCCACCACGGGTTCGGAAGAGATAATGTGGGAGCAGGGCTAACCAAAAGACCAACACAAAAGCTGAGTACTCGTAACAAGGCCGAAAATTCGTTTCCCTCTGATCTTCGATGACCCACCACGCAATAAGCCACCCTATGCCCACCTGATAGAGCCGTTGATAGTAACTAGAGGGCTCGATTGCAAAAGACGCATATAGAAATTCCAACACGCTCGTAACAACTATGAAGACCACCATCAGATGAAAAGGAGAAGACGATTTAGATTTACACATTGCCTTTATATAAAGACCAGACCTTCACGAATGGCGTATCCCCGAACCGTACGCTTTGCGAACCTTGAGATTCGAGTTCCCGAGAACAAAAGTCTAAACCGCTCTCATATTCTTATCTATCATCAAGAACTTGGAGGCGAAGACCTTTTGGAACAGTAGCGTGGGTTATGTCCAAATGATCTTTATGAACAGGGACGATAATATCGACATGGCGAGGAGTAGGACCACTGAATAGACGAAGCTTCACCATAATCCCGAACCCAGAAATTCTCTGTGGATCGGGATTCTTGTTTGCGGACCACAACGTAAATTTCGTCGGTTCTCTCAGATCCTTGTGTGGAGCAAACCTTAGTCCAAGATGATGAAAATAGTCAGCTTTCCCAATAACCGCGACCTTACTTGTTGGACCGTCCTCAGACCCATATTGAAGGATGCCAATTAAGTCAGTTAAGTCAGAATGGTCTTTCGTTGGCGGCAGAGCTCCCAGAGTATCAACAAAGCCAATTAATCTAACGTTGCTGGTATTAGGAATGTCCAACAAGAGAAGATCGCCATTGCCTTCATAAGTCTTTTTTCCGGTTGCCAAACTGTAGTAGACGTATGTTGCATGACTTCCACAACAGCCATTTTTGATTACCCGATAGAAGCTACGGCCCCATACTTCCCCACTATCTCCGCTCTGAGTAAACGTCCATGATGGTTTCGCTTGAGCCGCAAAATCGCTTGCCCAGCCCTTGACTGTCACTTTGGAAACCTGTCCTTCAGCACAGTTCGTTTTCAGAGAATCAACCTCCGTCTCAAGAAGCATATTCCCTAAGTGCTCAAAGATGAAGCCCCTGTTGACAACTCTGGTATTGAGGCACTGGCCTTCAGATTCAAAGTGGTACTCAAATGTTGAAGGTGCGGTTTGTCTCGGAGTGGAATCCGATTCAGCACCAGCAAGGCTGGTCGCGACGTGTGACAGTGAGAGAAGGCATATCCAGAAAGAAAACTTATAGAAGCTCATCGCGGCCCTCCAGCAGTGCCAAAAAGTAAAGAGGTTCGCAACCGTCGAACCGGGGGATGGGCTAATCTATTGATTTCTTTACGCACGAATAATGACTCCCCGGCCAGGACTCGAACCAGCGGACTCTACGCTTCTCATTACCTAGAAAATCCATAGACTTCGAGAAGCCAAGCAAAAACATAAGCAAGGCTAGGCCACCTGCCGAGACCTGTCAAGCGTGGCTACAAAGAGGCAGGAACTCTACGCGAAGGGTACTATTGAGGGGGTAAACCGCCTTCCTCATTGGTCACGGTATTGGTCACGGTTCGGTCACGGTTTTGGTCACGGATACCAGTCTGCCTCAATCTCAACCAATCACCATGCCAACCGAGCCAATCCCTTGAATCCATGCGAGTCGCATAGTAGTCTTTCACACATGATCGTCATCAGTCACCATGCCTGGAAGAGGGACTACGGATCTGAGGGCTTAATTAGACTGCCGCGGTGGGAAACTGGACGACGAAAACGCCGAACAGAGAAACACCTCCCCAAAGCCGTGAAATGGAGCGTCGAGAGCAGGATTGGCCGCCATCCAGGCGGGAAATCTACGCTCCATGTTCCCGAAACATCGAGGCATTCTCCTAGGAGCGGAGAATGTCCCAGTTCGCTCAGGACTGAATGGCGGGCAATACGATACTTCAAGTCGCGATACAGTTTTACATAATCTAAAGTGGGACAGTACAGGCCGGTGCGTCGTAGACAACGAGGGCTGGAAAGAGTATTCTTCGGTCCCAATGGCTCCTTACCGGCGCATTGTCATGATTTGGCTGGCAGTCTGGATGCTGGCCGTTCCTTTGGTGCACGTCCACCCCGAGGCTGACCATCAGCACGGTCAGGCGTCCCATTTTTACGGAGGTATTACCCACAGCGTCTTCTCCGCCGATCTCCCGTGCGAGTATCACACAGGCTCACCGAGTCACGCCCCTTACTTTACCGACCAAGCCACGCACGAGTTCGATCATCCTGAAATTGGCTTTTCGCTCCTCACTGCTTCGCCTGACCGGAATGCAGGAAAACCGGTCCTTGACTGTGCTGTTTTCTGGGGAACTACTAACGTTTCCATCAGACCTAGCCTCAAATTCATCGCCGCAGCTTCAGCGGAATCTGCCATTTCAGTAGTCCTGCCACTCTGCCTTTCCACGCGCGCTCCTCCATCCACTTCTTTCCCACTGTAACTCTCTAAGCAGCTCCTCCTTAGTGCCTTTGGGGCCCAAGAACGCCTGGAAACGGCGGGAAAGCGCTTCTTTACGTGATGCGTGTCGTTGGATCTTCGCTCTTCGTCTGTCTCGTGGTCTTGGGTGTCGGTCTCTCCGACGCCAGCGCCGACCATCTGTATTTGCATTCTCCCTACGATGTGGAACAGGGAAAGGTCGAGACGACATATTTTCTAGATGCGATTCTGAAGACCCCTATCGTCAACTTCGGGCCGCTGCCGCGAGAGGGCTTGTTGCTCCACACCGCCTCGCTCGCATATGGTCTGACTGACCGCTGGAGCGTCGAAGGCTTTGTCGGCTTTGTCGAGCCCACGAGAGAGGGCAAAGACCAATTCACTTACTTTGACTCGAAGGTTCATACCATCTATCGCATGCTTGATCGAGAAGGCTACTGGCCGGCGATAGGACTACTCGTGGGATATACAGTACCGCGACGGCAATTTACCCATAACGATCGGCTTGAAGTGCAGCTCCTGACAGAGAGTCGCACAGAGCGTTGGATGATGCGGGTGAATCCGACTGTTCTCGCTGACGGTCGAAACACGAAATTCGGCTATGAGGTCGGGCTCTATGGGTTTTTGCAGCCGACAGTCAGGCTCGGCGTGGAGAGTTTTTCCAACCTAGGGCCGTTGAGGCCTTCCCAACAGAGCCTCGTGCAGCATTCGGTGGGGCCAGCCGTGCAATTCGAGTGGGGAAAGATTTCATGGGAGCTCGGCATCCAATTCGGCTTAAATAACCTCAGCGATCGCACGGCCGTGAAAAGCATCATCGATTTCCATTTTTAGCGGGCGGCTCAAAGCCGCAACGCTCGAACGCCGCAAAATTGACTGTTTTAATAGATCTATTCACCTACGCTGAATACCTCAAATTTGAGAAGCTGGAGACTGGCAAGGAGGATATAAAACTGTACTGCCAAATCGTGCTGTAGAGACAGGCCGCTTTCAAGCCCTAAATGCACCCTTACAGAGACGAATTCCCGCGCTGGATGCGGCCGAAAGGCACTCTATCCTGCCGAAATATCGAAGCATTCTCCGAGCACCTGAGAACGCCCAAGTTAGCAGTAGACTGGATGGCGGAGCGGGTGACATTTCTACCCGCGATAGAATTTCCAAAAACTCAATCCGTACCTCGAAATGCCCCTCCACAGCCCCATGCCATTCTTGACCATGTCAATAGCGTTCTTCACACACCAACCGCATCCGCAGCAAACGCCTTCACTTTGATTCGTTTGGACCGTTCTTCCACCTGAACCGCATCATACTGAAACTGTAACCGCATCCATCCCGCCGGCGTACTGCCAAACGCCTTGGCCAAGCGAATCGCCATCTCCCACGACAGGTCGGCATTCTCGTTCACCAGATGACTCAACGCAGACCGCGACACACCCAGGATCTTGGCCCCGTCGGTGACGCTCAACCCATGCGGCTCCAGACAGTCCACGCGCACCGAAAAACCCGGATGAGGTGGATGCTTCATTTTTAATGCCTTCATGCGGAAACCAATGCCTCCCCGTGTTCTGCGATACGCCTTTTGACTTTCTC
>Ga0209515_10003631_pt1 | contig 21747 bp, 24 predicted proteins | sample Subgroupgradi54m_FD_187454 | JGI IMG/M metagenome (GOLD analysis project Ga0209515, IMG submission 187454) | Subsurface groundwater microbial communities from S. Glens Falls, New York, USA - GMW60B uncontaminated upgradient, 5.4 m (SPAdes)... ... | reverse complement strand
TGCTGTTTGCATAAGGCTATCCTCCATTTCTCCCGGCTAAGGGATTTGGAGAATACCCGGAAAACCCTGGGATTACCCCGGGGTTTTCTGTTTTATCCAACTTTTACACAGAGAGCGTTACACCAACTACCGATCAAAACAACTTGACTATTTGTCTCATATATATAGCATATACATGTGGAATTTGACTGGGACGAAGGCAATCGAGATAAAAATTGGGTTGCCCATGCTGTCACGAGAGAAGAATCCGAAGAATGTTTTTTTAATCTATCACTCCAGTTTGATGATATAAAACATTCTCAAAAGGAACCGCGACATGTTTTGTTAGGAACGACTGATCAGGAACGGATTTTAACAGTTGTCTATACTTTGCGGGGAGAAAGAATCCGCATTATTAGTGCAAGACCCATGTCACGGGAGGAGAGGAAACTTTATGAAACATACAAAGAGAAAAAAAGTCCCTTACTTCAAAAATGAAGATCAAGAGAGAGAATTCTGGTCTGCGCACCATGTTACAGATTTTGTAAATTCTTCAAAAGGATTTTTGGGGATTGCCGCAGACCGTTACCCAACAAAAACACGTTCTGTCTCGATACGCCTTCCGGAAACACTTTTAGCCAATTTAAAAAGGTTTGCCCAGAGGAAAGATGTTGCTTATCAGGCACTCATTAAACTTTGGCTGTCTGAAAAACTCACCCAGGAGAAACTCCTTCAAAGCCGAATTCTTTAGCGTCACCTCTCTCTCAAGGCCTTTAGAAAGGCAACGGCGGGGTTTGGTTTCAAAATCATCACATAAAATTCCCGGCCAAAGTTCATCAATTGGATTTCGCCACTGCGGGGTATGAAACCCCGCAGGGCGACCAAAGGGGCGAGCTGCGCCTCTCCCCTTTGGAAACCCCATTGCCAAATGGTAACCCCGCGGCAAGACCGCGGGGTATAGTAAAGAATCAAAAGATTATACCGACCACTGAAAAGAACCGGTTGGTAGAGGGTGTTTATTTCAGATGTGCAGCCACGAACTCTTTGATCTGAATGGCCGCTTTGAATGCTTCTTCTGCCATGTCCCACGAAAAGCTCTCCAGGGGGATATTTGCCGGATATCGTGTTCCAACGTAGTAACGTCCCAACAGCAGGATCTCCTCCTTTAAATCATTCATCACGGAAGGACAGTGGGGATGGATGAGAGATCCAAGCTGATTCAAATCGTGCGTCTTGGGATAGTCCATCGTGTGAAACAAAAGCAGAGCTTTGAACCCCTTTTCCGCTATTTGTTCAGAGAGAAAGCAAACGAGAGAAGGGGTCCCATCCCGATCCTTCAGTATCGCTCGCGCATTGAGTTCATCGTCTTGAGCCCTGTGTAACCATTCTCTGACGAGAGTATCTTTGGGTTCACTTTTTTTCATAGAGAACTTGGCCCGAGTTGAGGATTCTTTTGACAAAGGGGTCTCCTAGTAGCTTTCGATTTTCCACTTGTTCCGGTGTGTAAGTCAGAATATCGACGGGAATGGTTCTGCCAAAAAGGATACGATCAATGTCACGCATCATTTCAAGAGGATCCCGTTGACCTCGTTTCACAACAAACAGATCAACGTCACTGTCTGGTTTTGGATATCCCCACGCCCAGGAGCCAAAGAGTATGATTTTTTCCGGTTGAAATTCGTCAATAATCTTTTGTGCCACCTTCCTAATTTTCTTCCGGTTGACTTTAGTATTCATGATAGCTTTTCTCCAATACAAACCTGAAGTCATTTACCACAACTGTTTGAGACCTCCATCAAAATGTTTTTTATGGTCAATTAACTTTTCATGAGTACAGTGTTTAGCGAGTCACTATAAAAACACACCGAGCCTTATGTTGAGAATCTTACAATGCCTCTGAAGACGGATTGTGCGGAATCAAAAGAGGAGGTTCCTCCTCCTTAATAATCAGCCCGAATTTTTGCATTCGGTATTGCAATGTGGATCGTTTCATCCCCAACTGTTTTGCCGCCTGGGTTTGATTCCAGTCATTCTCTGAAAGTGCTTTGAGAATCATTTCCTTTTCAATCCGGTTTAAATCCTCTTTTTGATTGAGGGGGAGTGGGGGGATGGTCAATTTTTCGGGTGTTCCTGTGATGATCATAATAGGCAGGTCTTCCAGATGGATTATTTCATTTTCAGCAAGGACAGAGGCTCTCTCAATAATATTTTCCAGCTCACGAACATTGCCAGGCCAGGGATATTTTTTAAACGCTTCTATGACATCCGGATGGATGGAGAGAGAGGTGCCACGTCTCTTTTTGTTTTTTTCCAAACAATAATTCACGAGAAGAGGAAGATCCTCCAAGCGCTTGCGAAGGGGAGGAATAGCAATCTCAAAGACATTGAGTCGATACAAAAGATCTTCACGAAAACTTTTTAAAGCCACTTCCTCTTTTAGATCTCGGTTTGTGGCTGCGATGACTCGGACATCCACTTGAAGAGTTTGTATTCCGCCGACCCTTTGAAATTCATGTTCTTGCAGAAAACGGAGGAGCTTCACTTGCATTTGAAGAGGCATTTCTCCAATTTCATCCAGAAACAAGGTTCCTTCATGGGCTGTTTCCAAAAGTCCTTTTTTCTGATTTGAGGCTCCCGTAAAAGCTCCTTTTTCATAACCAAATAATTCGCTTTCCAGAATGTTATCGGGAATAGCCCCGCAGTTGATAGCCACAAAAGGTTTTTGAGCTCTCGGGGAGAGCCTGTGAATTTTCCGGGCCAACACTTCCTTGCCTGTTCCTGATTCTCCCGTGATGAGAACAGAGGCCTGAGAAGGAGCTACTTTTTGAATAAGCTGTTGAATTTTTTCAATAGAAGGAGAAATTCCGATGAATTCGCACTTGGGATCCGTCTGTTGAGAATTTTTTGTTTCATAGTGAACGCTTTGTTGGTTGAGGATGTTTTTAATTTTTTGTTCCAGTTCCAGGAGAGAAAAAGGTTTAATCAAATAATCGGTCGCTTTGAGACGAACCGCATCAATGGCTGTTTCCAGTGAGGCAAAAGCGGTAATGAGCATCACATGAGTACGAGGGCTGACTTGTTTAATAATTTTTAGAACCTCCGGGCCGCTTAATTCAGGCATGCGGATATCTATCAAGGCAATGTCAAAACTATTTTCTTTGAGTGCAAGAATAGCTTCTTGACCATGAGCCGCTGTGACTGTTTCAAAACCGAGACGTTTGAGAGAATATTCTAAGGTACTACGCAAGTCCTCATTATCATCGGCAATGAGAATTCGAGTCATAAGAGTCCCTTTTCTTTTATGAGGCGGCGGTCGTGGGGTATTTGAATGAGAAAAGTTGTTCCTTCCCCCATCAGCGAAGAAGCTTCAATAGTGGCCCCATGAGATTTAAGACGTTGTTCAACGATGGAAAGGCCAAGCCCCATATTCCCTCGTGCTTTCTTGGTGGTAAAAAAAGGATTAAAAATGAGAGCGAGTTGTGAAGGACTGATTCCTGCGCCATCGTCTTTAAACTCCACCATAAGCACATGGTCTCTTGAAGACGTGTTGATGTCAATATGAAGAGAAGATCTGCCGATACCAGGTCCTGCCTCCAAAGAATTACGAATCAGGTTTGTGAATACTTGTTGAAGGCTCGGATGATTACCAAAAAAGAAGGGGCTGGAGGCTTGAAGGTCAAGGGTCAGAGTGGCTTTATGTGGAGGGGTCAAACGATGAAAATTTTCTTTAATCAACTCAAGTTCTTTATGCAAATCTAGCCTTTCAAACGGACTTTCCGATTGAGTGGCCATGTTCTGGATTTGTCCCACCACGTAAGAAATTTGTTTGATACTTCTTTGGGTTGTTTCCAGTCGGGGGGTCATTTTAGATCTGATTTTTTCGGGTATTTCCTGAACTAAATTTGAAACGGCATCTATATTCAGCTGAATGGACGCAAGAGGGTTATGAATTTCATGGGCAACTTCACCCATCAATTTGCCTAAAAAAGCCACTTGAGATTCACGTTCCGAGACCTTGTTTTTTGAAGACAATGCTTTATTCTCCACATTCTTATCAAAATGATATTTTATTATATACAAGTAAAATATTATTACAAATAGTAATTTATTGTTTTTTATAAGAAATGTGGTCGATTCAGCCAGGAGGCCAGGAGAAGTTTCTTCCACCCAGGAGATGAAGATGCAGATGCCAGACTGTTTGACCGGCTCCTTCACCGTTGTTGATGACAAGTCGATAATCCTTTAATCCTCCTTTTTGAGCGATACTTTGAGCTGTTTGATGAAGATGCACTAACAAATCGGCATCTTCCAAAGAAACTTCCGCATGTTTCGAAATATGTTTACGAGGAATAATCAAAATATGGGTAGGTGCTTGAGGGTTGATATCCCGAAAAGCCAGACATGTTGTGTCTTCGTAAACTATTTTTGAAGGAATTTCCTTGGAGGCGATTTTACAGAATAAACAAGACATAATATTTCTATTATCGTTTGTCATGGCGAGCGAAGCGTAGCCATCTCCCGGGATTTACATGAGATCGCCACGCCCTTTGGGCTCGCGATGACACTTATTTGTTATAAGTTGCTTTCGGGTCAAAAACACGTTCTGCAATTATTTTCAAGCTGCCATTTTCAATCTTTCTAAAAAAACAACTTCGATAGCCTTCGTGACAAGCAGCTACCTTTTGATCCACTTTGATGAGGAGGGCGTCTCCATCGCAATCATAAAAAATTTCTTTCACGGTTTGCGTATGACCGGACTCTTCGCCTTTGACCCAAAACTTTTTGCGGGATCGAGACCAAAAAGTGACATAAGGCCCCTGAAGAGTTCGCTTAACCGCTTCACGATTCATATAGGCCACCATGAGGACTTCGTTGTTTTTATAGTCTTGAACGATAGCAACAATAAGGTTCTTATCGTCGAATTTTAATTGGTCAAAAATATTTTCCATCATTGAATTTCAATCTTTAAAATCTTATCTCCCTGCGCAATTTTTTTCACGACATCCATTCCGGCAATGGTTTTTCCAAACACCGTGTATTGATCATCCAGAAAGGGAGTGGGAGCCAAGGTAATGTAAAACTGGCTTCCGCTGGATCGTCTCTCCGGATTTACTTGGTCGCCGGTGCGCGCCCATGCCAAGGCTCCTTCAATATGACGATGAGGGTTGCCTTTAATCTCGGCAGGAATGGTATAACCCGGACCGCCGGCTCCTGTACCATCAGGATCTCCACCTTGAATGACGAAGTTGGAAACGACACGATGAAAGGTGAGGTTGTTGTAAAAACCACCCTTTGAAAGTTGTACAAAATTCGTTACGGATAAAGGAGCTTCTTTGGGATAAAGCTCGACCGTAATATCTCCTTTAGACGTGTGGATAATAGCCTTGTTATGTTTTTGAACATCGGCGAGTGGAGCTTTTGGCTCTGAAAATTTTGGAGCGGACATGAGAAGCCTTTCTGTGCCGACAAGACACATGATAATTAAGAATGAACGGAGGAGGGTTCCCCTCCATAGTGAATGATGAGACAGTGAGTTACCCGATGAGGGGTTCGGGGAGAGAGCAGGATCTCTCCCCGTTATGAACGTACTGCAATGTCGTGTTGCCATAAACAATCCTTTACTTCCGCGATAGATAATTCACGATAATGAAACACCGAAGCAGCGAGTGCGGCATCAGCGCCTCCTTCAGTGAGCACTTGCGCAAAGTGCTCAGGATGTCCAGCTCCTCCCGATGCAATGACAGGAATACGAACTGCATTCGTGATAAATTTTGTCAGCTGCAAATCGTAGCCATCTTTTGTTCCATCCCTGTCCATACTGGTCAAGAGAATTTCACCGGCGCCGAACTTTTCCATTTTTTTAGCCCAGTTGATGGCATCCAGTTTTGTATCTTTCCGGCCACCATGAGTGTAGACGCGCCATTTTTTCGGAGCTCCGCGGCGAGGGGTGACGCGTTTGGCATCAATGGCAAGAACAATGCACTGACTCCCAAATTTTTCAGCGGCTTTTCTGACAAAGTTTGGATTAGAAACGGCAGATGTGTTGATGGAAACTTTATCAGCGCCCGCGTTCAAAAGATCCCTGATTTCCTGAAGTGTTTTGATGCCGCCTCCCACAGTGAGAGGCATAAAAACTTTGTCCGCAGTATTTTCTACGACTTCCAGAATAATTTTCCTTTTTTCGTGGGAAGCCGTGATGTCCAAAAAAACCAGTTCGTCGGCACCTTGCTCCTCATATTCTTTGGCCACTTCTACCGGATCGCCGGCGTCTCTAAGATTAACAAATTTGGTGCCTTTGACCACACGGCCGTTTGCAACATCAAGGCAAGGAATAATTCGTTTTGTCAGCACAGTTTAAAAGCCTCTTTCAGGTTAATCAAATTTTCGTAAAGAGAACGTCCTAAAATCGCTCCCTCGGCCCCGATTTTTTTAAGTTTTTCCAAATCTTCCATTTTTGAAATACCCCCTGAAGCAATCACGGGAATACCAACGGAAGAAATCATTTTTTCCAACGCTTCAAAATTAGGACCGGTGAGCATACCATCTCTCGCGATGTCGGTGTATATCAGATGTTGCAGGCCAATGCCTTCAAAATGTTGGGCCACTTCGATGGCCTCTTTATCGGAAACGTCCTTCCACCCATGGACAGCCACCTTACCACCTTGAGCATCAATGCCTAAGGCAACGCGTTCATGATATTTGACGCATAAAATTTCGACTAAATCAGGATCTTCCAAAGCGGCACTTCCCAAAACAATTCTTCCTGCTCCCAAAGTAAGGAAAATTTCCGCCGTATCCTGTGTTCGAATCCCTCCTCCAATCTGAACCGGAAGATCCACAGACGTCATGATACTTTCGATCGCTTTGAGATTCACCGGTTTTCCATCCATAGCTCCGTTCAGATCCACAACATGCAGCCACTCTGCTCCAAGGTCTGCCCATTTTTTGGCCGCATCAAGCGGATTGTCGAAATAGATCGTCGCCTCTTCAAAGCGACCTTGTTTGAGTCGGACGCACTTGCCGTTGTAAATATCAATGGCTGGATAAAGGATCATAAGAATCCACCCCAATGTAGATATTTTTACAAAGCTTGCAAGCAGAATGAATTTCATGCAGAAACGAAAACATGAAATTTGTGATTGAAGCCAAAAATTTAGTAAAGAGGTTTGGTGACTTGATTGCCGTCAATGGCATTTCTTTTCAGGTACAGAAGGGCCAGTGTTTTGGTTTTCTTGGGCCCAATGGGGCGGGAAAAACTACGACGATGAAAATGATCTATGGTTTTTCACCTCTTTCAGAAGGGGAGTTGACTATTTTTGGTTTACCCGCCGGAATGAATGAACGCGAAATTAAGAGAAGAATCGGGGTAGCTCCTCAGGAAATGAGCTTGGACCCTGATCTTACCGTTATTCAAAATCTGAAAATTTTTGCCCGTTATTTTGATCTCAGCAAGGAAAAAACAGAAAAGAAATGTGAAGATTTGTTGAATTTTTTTCATCTGAAGGAAAAATCGGAACAGCCGATTGATCATCTTTCCGGAGGGATGAAGAGACGCCTCCTTGTGGCAAGGGCTTTGATGAATGAACCTGAAGTTTTGATTTTAGACGAGCCCACCACAGGTTTGGACCCTCAATCTCGAAGAGTGATGTGGGAAAGAATGCAGGAATTAAAGGAAAGAGGAGTGACTCTTCTGCTCACAACTCACTATATGGATGAAGCAGAATCGCTTTGTGATCAGATCGTGGTGATTGATTATGGAAAAATTATCGCAGAAGGCAAACCTCAGGAATTGATTCAAAAACAAGGAGTAAAAAATCTTGAGGAACTATTTTTAAAACTCACCGGGAAAGGATTGAGAGATTAGATGAGTTCCATCTCCTTCCGATATGCTTCTAAGGTTTGGTATAGAGATTTCCTTGTTTGGACGCGGTATTGGTGGACGAGTCTCATTGGGGCTTTGGGAGAGCCCGTTCTTTATTTTTTGGGTTTTGGTTATGGGCTGGGAGCTTTGATCAAGACGGTGGATGGAGTGCCTTACCTGCAATTTTTGGCTCCAGCGTTGATTTGTTCGGCAATCATGCACAGCGCTTCTTTTGAAACAACCTATAGTTCCTATACGCGTATGGAAATCCAAAAAACTTTTCATTCGATTGCCATGACACCGGTCAATGTCGGGGAGGTGATTGCCGGAGAAATTTTATGGGGAATGACCAAGAGCCTTTTTTCTGGAGGCGTCATGTTTCTTGCCGTTGTGATTTTAGGATTGTCTCATTCGTGGCTCACTATTTTTGCGATTCCTGTTTTAATCATCGAAGCTCTCTTATTTGCTTCTTTGGGAATGTTGATGACGTCTTTTGCGCGCGATTATGATTTTTTTACCTACTATATTACGTTGGGCCTCGAACCGATGTTTATTTTTTCCGGTACTTTTTTCCCGGTCACCTCACTGCCCATTTGGGTACAGAAGCTTGTGTGGTTTCTTCCCCTGAGTCATGCGATTGTTATCTGTCGAGGTCTTTTTTCCGGTGTCGTTGTGGAAGGGATTGGAATGCGTCTTCTTTGGATAAGTCTTATGACCGTTCTGATTTTTCGATGGGCCATCAAGAGGATGGAAAAGAGGTTGGTTGTTTAAAACCCAATCTGTCTTTTGGGAGGCAGTGGTGGAGGCGCCATCAGTTGCCGAATGGCATCAAAAACCACTTTAAATTGGTGATCGTATTTCTTTTCGAGGTCATCAAGTCTCCTTGCCAAATCCTTATTGGTAGAAATCATCTGCCTCAGTCGAACAAAAGCTCGCATGATTTCGATATTGACTCGAACAGCTCTTTTACTTCTTAAAACACTTGAAAGCATGGCAACCCCTTGCTCCGTAAAGACGTAAGGTAGGTACCGTCGGCCACCTCTTCCTTTTGAGGAGCCAAATTGTGACTTCAAGTTTGAGGTGCCAAAATGGCGCCTCAAAGTTCCAAACTCCTCTAGATGAAGCTGAAACATGAAATCATTGGGAAACCGATCCTGATTTCTTCTCACAGCCCGAGTCAGTGCTTTGGTTTCTACTCCGTACAATTGGGCAAGATCAGTATCGAGTATAACTTTGAGGCCTCGAAAGAATAAAATCTTCTGCTCAATTATTTCAGCAGGAATTGGCAATGTATCGTTATTCATAGCATCTCCTCTATGATGACCTTATGCAAACCCGTGCCAGGAGAAAATGAGCTTCAAATGAGGCTTGATCGAGCAAAAATTAGACACAAGGATTTGAATTTTGGTTGGTGGTTTAAAAGCCACGGGGCGGAATCGGACCGCCGACCTGCGGTTTACGAAACCGCTGCTCTACCCCTGAGCTACCGTGGCGGAGTTACGATCTGGACCTTTTTGCTTTTTTTGATGAGCGAACCAATGAGGGAGGTGAGGAAGGAGTCCAAGCCTCACCGGTAAACTTGATCTTGCCGGCGGCAATTTCCCGTAACGAAGTAACAACTTCACGATTCTTGCAATAAATGAGAGGATCCACTCCTTTATAAAGGTCGCGGGTTCTCTTTGTGGCAATGTGTACCAAGGCAAACCGGTTTTCACAATTTCTGAGACAGTCTTCGACAGTGATTCTGGCCATATATAATGATAGTTCCTTTAAGTAAGGGGCTCTTTTTAGGTCAAAAGGCTGAAAAGTCAATAGAAAACCTCTTTCATCCATGCTAAGTGTGTTTTCATCGTGAACTATTCTCCGCACTCTCTTCTGGATATTCGATTCTCTGATTTTACAGCCCGGCATGTTTTTTCGGCCAAGCTGCGCCTTGTTATTTTAATAGGTTATTGGCTTCTGAGTATTTTTTTATACCCTAGTCTCCTCACCCTCGATCAGCCCGTCATGCTTATCATTAGTGGCACCTTTGTGGTGACCACGATTTGTTATGCCTTTATACTTAAAGGAATCTGGCCCATTTTTTTCTTTGTCATTGAGTTGGCAGCCGATGTGACGGCACAAACAGTTTTAATTTATTTAACCGGTGGACCGAGCAGTACTTTTTTTACCGTCTATATTATTTATGCAGCGGCAGGGGGTCTTTTTTATAATTATCGTGTTGCTTCTGTTATCGCGGTTCTGGCCGAAATTTTTTATGGGTGTCTGCTCATTGCCACTTTTCAGCACTGGCTGGAACCCTTCTTTTTCCCTTTTGGTTCTCCCGGTGGTTTTGATCGCTTTCAAGCTATTCGTAATTTTATTCTTCTCACTGTTTTTTTAGGAGTTGATATTTATGGAATCTGGATTGCCAGTCATTTTACAAAAATTCGTGAACAAGCTCTTGAACAGAAAAATCGTGAACTCATAGCCCTCAATCGTATTTCTTCGCTGACCCGTAGTGTGATTACTTTTGAGCATGTTGTCCATGAACTTGTAAGGTCCGTTCGCGAAGGGATGGGTTATGAATCTTCTCTTATCCTTTTTCATGAGAGTGGAACGGATTCTATCCGTGTTCTTGTGCATGAACCGTCTTCATTTGGTGAAGCTTTAAAAAAACTCTGTGAGGGACAAGTTGAATTTCGTCTGGAGGCTCATGATGAAACCAATCAAGTTTATCAAGCCATGAAGCGTAAAAAGCTCATTATCCGTAATGAGTTGTTTGAAATTTTCAAGGGAGTTTCTCCCCCGATTGATCCAAAATCTATTGAGGAACTTCAAAGGAGATTTGGATTTAAAAAATTTGTGGCAGCTCCCATGGTAGCAGAAGGGAATGTTGTGGGAGCTCTGATTGGTGTAAGTCGTGAAGAATGGATTAGTCCTGAAGCGGTCCATGCTTTTGAAGGTTTTGCCGACCAGGCAGCTTTGACTCTGGATAATGTGCTTTTAATTGCTGAGTTAAAGAAGAAGAATATTGAGTTAGAGCGAGTGAGTCGTGTGAAGTCGGAATTTTTAGCCACCATGAGTCATGAGTTAAGAACTCCGCTAACAGCCATTATTGGATTTTCAGAACTTCTTCTGGAAGAGGTCATGGGAGGGGCAAATGCGGATCAGAAGGAAAGTCTTCGAGAAATTCTGGTCAATGGTGAAAATCTGTTACACATGATTAATGGGTTGCTGGATCTGGCCAAAATTGAATCCGGGAAGATGGAGTTGTCAATAGCTCCTGTGTCTCTACATGAGTTGCTGGAGCGTGTTCAGAGGATGATGGCTTCTCTCGTCCAAAAAAAATCTCAAAAGTTGGAAATTACAATTCCTTCTCATTTTCCCGTGATTCATGCTGACGAACGTAAAATGCAGCAAATTCTTTTGAATCTTCTTTCCAACGCGATTAAATTTACTCCGGAACAGGGTTCTATTGAAATTGTGGTGACCTACGATGAAGAAAAGCGGGCGTTGAAAGTTTCGGTGATCGATACAGGGATTGGAATTTCTAAAAAAGATCAGCAGGCTATTTTTGAGCCTTTTCGTCAGGCGGATAGTTCGTATACGCGCGAATATCAAGGCACAGGTTTGGGATTGGCTCTTGTAAAACAGTTTGTCGGAATGCAGGGAGGAAGTATCTCAGTAGAAAGTGATGTGGGTCAGGGAGCCAAGTTTACGTTTATCATTCCGAACACGCCAAAGATTTCAATATGATACTTGAGCTTTATCAAAATTAAGGTTATGTTAGAACTTATTATATTTGCTATGATTGTAAAATTTTTATGGAGACGTCCAAGCCATGCTTTCTTTGCGTCGTTATGATTGGATCTTCCATCTGGCGACCATTGCCATCTGTGCCTACTTAATCGCAAGAGCGGGGACAACGTACATTGCGGGAGTTTTGGAATCGGTTTCGGGAACAGCCAATGTCGGTCATATTGTGGGATTGGGGGGAGATAAAAGATCTGAAGAAAAGGGAGAAATCTTAACGGGTCTGGAAGATTTTCAGGTGATCATTGAAAGAAACGTTTTTAATGCAGCAGACACAGGAGCAGCAAAGACGGGTGAGGGAGAAGAAGGAAATATTCAACAGCAAGGTGGAGAACTTGGTCCGGCTGTTAAAACAAGTCTTGATATTAAAGTTTTAGGTGTGTTGGTGGTTGGAGAAGGGACAGATCGTCGATCTTCTGCGACGGTTTTAGGGGGTAAGGATTCAAAGGGAGCAATCGTTTATTATGTTGGGGATGATAAAGCTCTTGGTTCGAATGCCAAATTGATAAAGGTTGCCAAGGATCGGATTGAATTTTTGAATGGAGGACGTCTGGAATATGCAGAGATGGAAGATTTTGCCGCTAAAAAAAGCATTTTTGCCAAAGCAGAAGATGTTTTTGGAAAGAATTCCGCATTAGGTGGGGATAAGGAGAATCCTGAAGGCAAGTCCGTGGAGGGTGGAAAAATTGTGGTGGATCAAAAAGAGGTGGATGATGCTCTTCAAAATTTGGACAAACTCTATAATGAGATTCGGATTGTCCCCAATTTCAAAGATGGGCGTGCGGCAGGGATGAAAGTTTTGTCCGTCAAGCCCGGAAGTATTGTGGGCAAGTTGGGTATTCGTCGTGGAGATGTGCTAGAAAAGGTCAATGGACGTGAGTTGGATATTAAAAGTGGCATGGATCTTTTTAATCAGATGAAGGACATGAAGAGTTTTTCGGTAGATGTAGAACGTGGGGGAAAAAATCAAACTTTGGAATACGAAATTCGGTAGTGCCATTCTCCTGGTTGTATTTTTTAACCAAAGTATCTGTCAAAGTCTCTGGGCGGCGGAGATGACACCGATTCCCCCGGTTGCTGTTCCTCCTGTGGTTGTGAGTCCTCCAGAAACTCAGATCAAAACAACAACTCTGGGCAACTTGCCTCCGGCTGTGGCTCTCCCTTCTACACCAACTCCTGTTCCTTCTTCTCCAGATACGCTTCCTTTATCTACTTCTGTTCCTCGTCCCGAAACAAATTTAGGCTCGTTACCGGCAGCTCCGGAGACTTCTTTATTATCGGCACCTGGTGGACTAGCTCCCGTGACTGCCGCTCCTGAAACGGCTCCGAGAGTTTCTCAGCCGATGCATCCTGTGTCTCCACAGACGGTTGCTGAAACAGAAAAAAAAGTGGAAGAGGAAGGTGTTTATTTTAACGTAGCGGATGAAGATATTCGAGAAGTGATTAAACAGATTAGTCGTGCTCTTGGTAAAAATTTTCTTCTGGATGACAAAATCAAAGGAAAGATTACGATCATTAGTGAACGCAAGATGACCAAGGATGAAATTTGGGAGGCCTTCAATTCTGCTCTCGACAGTTTAGGTTTTACGATTGTGCAAGGTCCGGCAGGTCTTTTGCGTCTTGTTGCGACACGGGAAGCCATCAGCCATCCTATCGATCTTTATTCGGATCAAAGTCCCTTTACGGATCGTTTTATTACGCGGCTCATTACTCTAAAGAATATCAGTGCCTCCGACATGGCCAATGTCATCAAAGGTTTAGTATCCAAAGAAGGAAATCTTTTTGCCTATCCGGCAACCAACACACTTATTCTTACGGATTCAGGCACGAACATTGATCGCCTCATTCATTTGATTAATGAACTGGATCAGGAAGGGCCTCAGGAAATTTTGGAAATCATTCCGGTCCTCTATGCGGATGCCAAAGATCTTGCTGGTAAAATGACCCAGATTTTTGAAACGGATAAATCAGGCTCGGGATCAGCTCCGGTCAAGAGAGGTAAAGAAGGTGGTGAGCTGGAAGAAATTCCAAGACTTAAAAAAGTAATTCCCGATGATCGTACCAACTCTCTGATTGTGTTGGCCTCTAAACGTTCCATAGAAAAGGTGAGAGATCTTATTCGAAAACTGGATTCGCCGATGAAGGGAGATTCGGGTGAGGTTCACGTTTATTATCTGAAAAATGCCAGTGCTAAAGATATGGCGACTGTTATCAATGCTATTTCCGGAGCGGTTCAGCAAAACAAGGATAGGAAAGCTCCTCCAGGAGGTGCTCAAGCTGCGGTTTCCTCGTTGGTCGGTGGCGCCGAATTTATCGGCAAGTTTACGGTTACTGCAGATGAAACTACCAATGCGTTAGTCATTACAGCGGGAGCTAAAGATTATGATACCTTGGTAGAGCAGGTGATCGCCAAACTCGATATTCCTCTTCGTCAAGTTTATGTCGAATCAGTCATTGTAGAGCTTTCTATCTCAGAAGATCAGCAGTTGGGAGCGGGTCTTTTGGGTGGAAAAAATTTCAATGTAAATGGCAGTAACATTGCTCTTTTCGGAAGCACCTTTGGTTTTCTGGATCCGAGCCGCTTGTTAAGTGGTGCTGTAGGCGGTTCCACGACAAATAATAACATTACGCTCAACCCTCCGGGCGGTACAGCGACGACTGTCCCTTCTTTCTTTTCAGCTCTTCAATTTGCCCAGGGCAATACGGATGTGAATATTCTGTCCACACCAAATATTTTAACTTTGGATAATCACGAGGCGGAGATCAAGGTAGGACAGAAAGTTCCTTTTCCTGCAGCTTCTGCAACCACCATTGGTGGAAGCTTGCAAACAACGTTCACACGTGAAGACGTCACGCTCTCTCTCAAGATTAAGCCGCAGATTAATGAAGGTGGCACGATCCGTATGGAAGTAACTCAGGAAGATCGTAATGTGTTGCCTCCCGAACAACAAACAACCAGTGCTGCTACGGCGGGTCCCTCAACAACCGAACGATCCATCCGGACAGCCATTGTGGCTACCAATGGGCAGACGGTCGTTTTGGGAGGTTTGATCAAGGACAAGTATCAAAATGTAATTCATAAAGTGCCTCTTCTTGGAGATATTCCCATTTTAGGGTATCTTTTTAAAACCAAGAAGAAAACGAAAGAGAAAGTGAATTTGGTGGTTTTCTTGACCCCTCACATTATTCGTGAACCCAAAGACTTTTTGGAGATTCTTCAGAAAAAAATTAATGAACAAAACGCCTTTGTGAAGGAAAATTTTGGCAAGTCCCAACAAAAACAAATTCATCAGTCTTTGGAAACTCATGCCGCTCATCTTTTGAGGGCCACGGAAGTGCAGCCTGTCAATCCCTCTCCTGTTTCTTCGCCAACAACTTCAACCACGGAAAAACCAGTGACGAAGGAAGAGGATACAGATTTGGCGTATTGATCAAAACTATGCTAAGTTTATAGTGAACGTAGGAAGGTTTCCTTCCGCAGTGAACGGTTGATGAAGGGACAAACAGATGGGGGGCACGGGGGGAGAGAGGGATCTCCCACCGATTATTATGGAAGATAAAAGCCTTGGTGCTGTTCTTCTTGAGAACACCACTCTTACACAGGAGCAACTCGAACAGGGACTTGCCTATCAGCGTGAAAAAGGGTGCAAGCTGGGAGAAGCACTCATCCAGTTAAAATTTTTGAGAAACGAAGATATTCTGAAGGCACTCTCTATTCAGCTTGGTATTCCTTATTTGAATAAAATTGAGACGGATGAAATTTCTTCCGATCTTGTGTCTGCTATTTCTCTTAATTACGCAAAAAAAAATGAAGTGCTCCCGTTAAAAAAAGAAAATGGAGCTGTTTTGGTGGCAATGTCCGATCCTTTTAACCACTATGTTCTTGATGATCTGCGTCTGATTTTTCATGCACCTGTGAAGGCTGTCATTGCAGGTTCCTATGAAGTCATTGGGGCCATTAATACTGTTTTTAACAAGATGTCCGATGTCGGCAACAAGAGCGTTGGAGATTTGGATGAAGAAAATCTGGATACCATTGGTCAAGAGTTGGAAGAGGTCCAGGACCTTTTAGATTCTGCCGATGAGGCTCCGATCATTCGGCTTGTGAACTCTCTTCTTTTTCGTGCGGTGAAGCAGAAGACATCCGATATTCATATTGAACCTTTTGAAAAAGATTTGATTGTTCGTTTTCGTATTGATGGTGTGCTCTACGATATTATGCATCCGCCTAAAAAAGCGTATGCCGCCATTTCTTCTCGTATTAAAATTATGGCCAATCTTAATATTGCGGAAAAACGTCTTCCTCAAGACGGTCGTATCCGCATTAAAATTGCCGGTAAAGATATTGATATTCGTGTCTCAACAGTGCCGACAGCCTATGGTGAATCTATCGTGATGCGTCTTTTGGACAAAAGTCATATCGTTCTGGATATGGAAAAACTAGGCATGGGCGGAAAAGTTTTGGATCAGATGCGAGAAATCATTTCGAGAAGTCATGGAATTATTCTTGTGACGGGTCCTACAGGAAGCGGAAAAACAACAACGCTCTATGCTGCTCTTTCGGAATTGAATACGCCCGATGTTAAAATTATTACTGTCGAAGATCCCATTGAGTATCAACTAGACGGAATCAATCAGATTCCCGTGAATCCCAAGATTGAACTGACTTTTGCTGCTGGTTTGAGATCCATTTTACGTCAAGACCCCGATATTGTTCTTGTGGGAGAAATTCGTGATAAAGAAACAGCAGAAATTGCCGTGCAAGCGGCTTTGACAGGACATCTTGTGCTTTCAACTTTGCACACCAACGATTCCGCTTCTTCGGTGACGCGTCTTCTCGATATGGGGGTAGAACCATTTTTGGTGTCGTCTTCTGTGCTGGCTATTTTAGCTCAAAGACTGGTTCGCGTGGTCTGTCGTGATTGTGCCAAAAAGTATACGCCTTCTGAAGCAGAATTGGAGAGGGCTGGTCTAAAAGTTGAAGACCTGAAGGGCCGTCAACTCTATCGAGCTGTGGGATGTCCCAACTGTATGAACACGGGTTATTCCGGTCGTGTGGGTATTCATGAGTTTCTCATCATGGATGAGGATCTGCGTGCCATTGTCATGCAAAACCTGGATGCCTCTGCTGTTAAAAAAGCAGCGATGGCTAAAGGAATGATAACTTTACGTGAAGATGGAATTCAAAAAGCTCTGCGTGGAATTACCACTTTGGAAGAGGTGATGATTATTACGCAAGAGGATGTTGCGCGCGAACGAGCTGCTTAATTCATGCCTAATTTTTCTTACAGAGGTGTTAATAATCAGGGGAAAAATATTTCGGGTGTCATAGACGCTGAATCCGATAAGGCCGCGCGCGTTAAATTACGCAAGATGGGGATATTCCCTACCGAAGTGGGGCGTGAAGGGTCACTGACTAAAACTCGTGGAGGACTTCGGCTCTCTACAAATATTGATGTTGGAAAATATTTCCAGAAAATCAGTGGCAAGGATTTGGCCACGATGGCGCGACAGTTAGCAACGCTTGTTGGGGCCCATGTCCCTATTGTAGATTCTCTGACGGCCTTGGTGGATCAGACAACCAATCCCAAACTTAAAAGCACTCTTTTAGATATTAAGGAAAAAGTGATTCAGGGAGGGCGTCTTTCGGATGCGGTTGCTTCTCATCCTAAAATTTTTTCCCCCATTTTTTCTTCGATGATTGCTGCCGGAGAGGCTGCGGGATCTTTGGATATTGTTTTACAGAGACTGGCAGAGCTCACTGAAAAATCGGCAGCGTTAAAGAGTAAAATTTTAGGAGCTTTGATGTATCCCATGATTATGGGGTTCGTAGGGATCTCTCTCATGACTTTTCTCATGGTTTATGTGGTGCCAAAAGTAACCAAAATTTTTGATGATGTGAAAGCCACACTGCCGCTCCCGACACGGATTCTGATGTGGGTGAGTTATACCTTGGTCGATTATTGGTATATTGTTTTATTTTTGATTGTAGCGATTGTTTTTGGACTGAGAAAATATTTTAAAACTCCAAAAGGCCGATATTTTTTTGACAAGATGTCTTTGCAGATTCCTATTTTTGGAAATCTTTTTCGTCTTGTGGCGGTATCACGTTTTTCCAGGACTTTATCCACAATGCTGGCGAGCGGTGTGGAGCTGTTAAAGGCTATGGATATTGTCAAAAATATCATGCAAAATACTCTCCTGATTGAAGTCATTGAAAATACCAAAAATAGTGTTCGTGAAGGTGAGAGTATTGCAGAACCGCTGAAACGAAGTGGACATTTTCCGCCCCTGGTGACGCATATGATCTCTATTGGAGAAAAAACAGGCCAACTTGAGACCATGCTTTTACGGGTGGCCGATTCTTATGATGGACAGGTGGAAACGACGGTAAGTTCATTAACGTCCTTGTTGGAGCCCCTCATGATTCTCATGATGGGAGCCGGTGTTGGATTTATTGTGATGTCGATTATGTTACCAATCCTAAAACTAAACGAAATGGCAGGCTAAAAAGGAGAAAAATAATATGTTTAAACAATTAAAAAATCAACGAGGTATGACGCTCATTGAAATCATGGTGGTTTTGACCATCATCGGAGTGATTGGAACTTTTGCCGTTGTGAGTGTGATTGGACAAAGAGAAAGAGCTCTGGTCAAAGCAGCTAAGATTCAAATGAAAAATTTTGAAACAGCATTAGATTCTTTTAAACTGGATAACGGTTTCTATCCTACCGTGGATCAAGGATTGAATGCGCTTTTTGAAAAACCAACATCCGGTCGTGCTCCAACCAATTATCCCCGCGGAGGATATATTAAAGGTGGTAAAGCTCCCCTCGATCCTTGGGGTAAGGAATATATTTATATGGCCCCAGGTCCTAACGGAAATCCTTACGAAATTATTTCCTTAGGTGCCGATGGTGAGGAGGGAGGAGAGGATGTTGATGCCGACATTAAAGCCTCTGAGATTGGTAAGGAAAAGAAAGAGTAATTCCGGTTTTACCCTCATTGAAGTTCTGGTCACCCTTGGCATCATTGCAAGTCTCTTGGTGGCTGGTGCCATGGCTTTGCGTTCTGCTTTTGACGCCAACATAAAAAGTGCAGCCTTGCATTTAAGTTCGACGCTGAGATACTTGTCGAGCAAGTCAGTGACGGACAAACTCTACCTTCGGATTGTTTATAATTTTGACGAACGAAGTTATCAGGTGGAACAAAGTAGCGAGCCTTTTGTCATAGAAACAAATACTCCTCAAGAGAATGAGAAAAAGAAGGATGATCAGCAACAATTTGTCGTGATTGAACAAGGCTCGTTAAAGCCGGTTGTCTTTCCTCGCGGTATTTTTTTCAAGGATATTTCCGTCTCCTTTTATCCGGACAAAATAGAAAAAGGAGTGGCTTATACTTATTTTTTTCCGGATGGGTTTGCAACTCCGACTGTGATCAATCTCAGGGATGAGGATGATCAGGTTCATTATTCAATCGATCTTTCACCCTTTTCAGGACAGGTGAAAGTTGAAAGTAACTACCATGAAATGGAAAGATAAAGGAACATCCGAAAACAGTCCATCTGCTGGCTTTACTTTATTGGAAGTTTTGATCGCCATGGCTATTTTGGCGGTATCCCTCCTTTCTCTTTTTAGTCTGCAAAGTACTTCGATTGTTGGGTCGGGTAGGGCCCATCAGATTGAAATAACCACACAACTGGCTCGATTCAAGATGGCCAAGGCTTTGGTGGATTTTGACCAAGGCATGATCAAGGGAGAATTTCCTGAAGACAAGGAAGAGGAGGGGACTTTTGAGGAACAAAAGTTCCCTGATTATTCGTGGAAATTAACGGTTAAAAAAACAGAAGTACCGGCACCCCCCACAACGGAAGGTCAAGCGGATGTGATGGCACAGATCTTTTCGATTGTTTCAGAACAACTGACGCAATCGACGCGAGAGGTGAAATTAATTGTTTCATGGAAAGAAAACGGTGAGGAACATGAGGGGATTACTTTAACGACTCACATTGTAAAAATGCAATGAACAACAACACGCGCGGATTTTCACTCATTGAAGTTCTGATTGCCATTACCTTGGTTGCGGTTATTTCCATTATGATCTGGCAATCCATGGGAACGACTGTAAGGTCTAAGGAAAGAACGGAACATCGAGATCGTGTTTTTCGAACGGCTTCCATGGCTATCGAAAAAATATCCCAGGACCTTTCCATGGCGGTCATGTTTTCCAACGTGGAGTTGTTGGGCGTTTCCGTTTCGGGCGAACAACAAAGCAAAGTTGTTTTTATAGGAACCAATCAGGGAGACCAGGACAGAATTATTTTTGATAGTTTTTCGCATGTCCGTTATCTGAAGGATTCCAAAGAATCCGATCTTGCAGAGATTACTTATTGGTTGGAACCCGATACAGAAAGATCAGGCCAGTATCTTCTTAAAAAGAGGGAAGTCTCTCCGCCTACAGCCCAGCCCGAACGTCCTGTGGAAAGTCATGGAAAAAAGAAGATTGAAAAAGGCGAAAACGTCATGACTCTTCTGGAAGGAGTTTTGGAACTGAACTTTCGTTACTACAATCCTCAAAAAGCTGACTATGTGGATGATTGGGATTCAACAAAGGCAGATTTTGTCGGTCGTCTCCCAAAAGCTGTTGAAATCAGTCTTAAAGTTCAAGATCCAGAAGATGAGGACCATGAAGAGGAACCTGTTAAATTTGAAACACAGGTATTTATTGAGCTGTCTCCCGGGCCGAGTGATTTTTAATTATGAAAACATTTATTAAAAATGAAAAGGGTGTGGCTTTGATGTTGGTCTTGAGTTCCGTCTTAATTTTAACAACGATTGTCGTTGAGTTTGCCTTCAATAGCCATGTTTCTTATGAGCTGGCTTCTTCTGAAAGAGACCGTCTCAAAGCTTATTACCTGGCTCGTTCCGGACTTAACCTGGCTCGTCTGGAATTAAAGCTGGAAAAAGATTTGAGGGTTCGATTTGCTTCTTTATTGCAAAATTTACCGGGGAATAGCGTTCCCTCGGATCCTTTGTGCAAGCAAGTTCCGCTTTCTACCGGTTTATTGAAGGGAATTTCTTCTGGAGAAATCACAGAGAGTGCTAAAAGTTTTTTAAATTTTGACGGAGACTTTGATGTTTCTTGCGATACCGAAGAACGAAAAGTTAACCTGAATGTTTTTCGCACTGATCCGGGGACTTCTTCCACATCGGATACCCTGTCTCTTTATGACAGTCAGAAAAGTCTTCTCTTCTCTCTTTTATCCGGGAAGGAATTTGAGGCTATTTTTAAGGGGAAGCCCGATGAGATTCGTAAAGTTGTCAATGCCATTGCAGACTGGGCCGATCGGGATGATCGGATTAATGAAGCACCGGGAATTTCCGGCGGATCGGAAGAGGCTCTTTATATGGGTCCCGATTACCACTACAAACCTAAGAACGGAAAATATACTTCGGTAGCGGAACTGCTTTTAGTGGCGGGAGTTGGAGATGATATTTATAAAAAATTGTCTCCTCAAATTACAATTTACGGAGATCACCGTATTCATATTTGTCAAGCTTCCGAAGAGTTGGTGAAGGCGTTTATTAGTAGGTTCGCTATGACAAGTCTTGGTATAGCTCCGATTAGTCCAACGGATAATTCCAAATGGACAGCCATTCAGAAAATGATACACCTTGCTTGTAATCAAGCTTCTCCGCAAATTACCTCCATTGCCAACGCCATAGGAGGTTTTTTGGGACTCTCCGATTCCAGAGGCTTGGCCAGCCAGATAACAACGACAAATCGATTTTACCGGATTGAGGCCAATGGGTCAGTGAATGACAGCAAGGTGCGTTTAACCACAGTGATTGATGCAGGACAAGCTTCTCCAAACCTCTGGAAAACACTTTATTTTCGAGTGGAATAAGCGTAAGATTTTTTAACTATGCCACAGAAAATTTTGGGGATCGATCAAGGAAGCTATTCCATCAAGGTTGCTGAAATTGAACGACAACTCGGAGCCTTCCAATTGGTTGGTTTTTTTGAGCAGCCTGTTGTTTATTCAGAGTCCGTCAGTAAAGAAGCTTCACAGGCACAAGCCCTCCAAAGACTTTTTGAAGAATATAATCTTA
>Ga0209515_10003629_pt1 | contig 21756 bp, 26 predicted proteins | sample Subgroupgradi54m_FD_187454 | JGI IMG/M metagenome (GOLD analysis project Ga0209515, IMG submission 187454) | Subsurface groundwater microbial communities from S. Glens Falls, New York, USA - GMW60B uncontaminated upgradient, 5.4 m (SPAdes)... ... | reverse complement strand
GGCTCTGATAATCTTACCCGTTTGAGCATCTGAGCTCGTCGATGATTCTGTGCGATCGGACTTCGCAAGGTCCTGTTCCTTCAGGACCGCGTCGATTTGGCTTCTTTCCAGAAGCCGGAGGCTTCCGGACACAAGAAGCTCGTCCAGTAACATGTCGGAAACGCCTTTCCCGACATTCCAGTCGCCTTCCCACCATTTCTGGAGGGTACCGAACTGGTAGTCCATCACGGCCACAGTGGGCCGCGAAGGGTTAGCCGTTTCGCCCTGTTCCTTTGCTATCACCAAACAAGGAATGAGTGCCAACGCCGCCGTAAGAACGAATGATTTGTGATTCATCTTCATCTCCCATTGTTAAAGAAGTCAGACTCCTATTATGTATAATAATACACCCTTTTAAAGAAAAAGTCAAATATAACGTTTTAACAAAACAGCCCCGATTGGGGCTGTTTTGTTAAAACTAACGTTTACTCCATGCTGGGGCCTTCCTTGCTTTCTTGAGACCATACTTGCGTCGTTCTTTGACTCGAGGATCGCGAGTAAGGAATTTTGCTTTCTTGAGCTTCTTGCGGAAGTTCTGATCGAATTCAACTAGAGCTCTGGCCAGACCATGCTTAATGGCATCGGCTTGACCAGACAGTCCTCCGCCGCGGACAAGAACAGTTGCCTTGAAACGATTCAAAGATTTTAATTTTCTTAATGGTGACTCAACGATTGATTGTAGGAATTTATCAGAAAAGTAATCACGATAATCCTTATCATTTACTCTGACCAGGGCATTATCGCCTTCAACAGTATCGGTCGATTTTTTGGTAAAGAGACGAATGATGGCTACGGATTCTTTTCTTCTCCCAACTGTCTGAAAATATTTCTCTTTCTTTTCAGCCTTTTCTTCGGTTATCATTTCGATTATTTCTTCTTTGACAACCTCAACCGGTTCCAAATTCAAAACAGCCTCTTTCTTTTCTTTAACCTCTTTTTTAGGTTTCTTAGTTTTAGTAGATGCTTTTACCATAATTTTTGAGATGACCTCAACTAAACTTTAAATTTCGGATAATTTTATCTCGTGTCCTATTGACTGGCAACATCAGATATACCATCTTACGCAAAACTTCTTCCGGTCGTTTCTCCCATAATTCAGAAAGTCCTCTGGCTTTTATACCGCCATGATAACCAGAATAATGATAGTATTTCTTCTGGTTTAATTTATCTCCGGTAAACTTAGCACCTTTTAGGTTCTTAACCACCACCTGACTATTAGGGAGTTTACTCGGAGCATATGAGGCAAGATTCTTACCGCGTAAAAGAATAGCAATCTTACTTGCAAAACGTCCTAGTGATTGATTTGTAGCATCTAGCTCATAACGCATCGTGATTTATTATTGTATAAACTCTATTTGGGCTACTTCTGCTCCATCGCTTAATCGCCTGCCCAATTTTGAAACTTTGGTATATCCCCCATTTCGTTCTTGAAATTTAGGGCCAATATCGGAAAACAATTTGTGAGTAGCTTTCTCCCCCAGATTCTGTCGAACCTGCCGTCTTGCGACAAGATCTCCCTTTTTAGCTTTAGTTACCAGCTTATCTGTATATTTAGAGAGGGATTTAGCCTTAGCAATAGTGGTCTTGACCTTGCCATGTTCTATCAATGCCGTAGCTAACGCTTTATAGAGCGCTCTTCTCTGATTTCTCTCCCTAGCAAATTTTCTGTGATTTCCTCTTCGCATATTTATTTTGCTTTTTTCTTTGTTTTTGGCTCTTTAGCGTCTTTTTTCTTGGCTGGTTTTGGTTCTTTGGCTTCAGGAATCTGAATCTCGGAAACTACCTTAAAGTGATCGACGAGAATTTCTGCCGCATCTTTCATCGCTTTCTCAGGCTGAATTGAACCATCGGTCTCTACTTCCATAACCACTTTGTTGTAGTCTATTCTCTCTCCGACACGAATATCCTCAATAGAAAAATTGACCATTTTAACTGGAGAGAATATTGCATCAATAGCAATAACCCCAATCGGGAGTTTATCTTTTCTTCTTTGTTCAACAGAAACATAACCTATCCCCTTTTCAATTTCAAGTTCCAGATTAAAAGAACTTTTTTTCTCAGTTAAAGTAGCAATATGTTGATCATCATTAATAAGCTCAACATCGGAAGTAAGCTTAATGTCTTTACCGGTCAATTGCTTTTCGCCACTAGCATCTAATGTTACTTTGACTGGGCCATCACCATGCAATTTAAATCTTAACTTTTTAACATTCAAAATTATTTCAATAGTATCCTCGAGAATCCCCGGAATAGTTGAGAATTCATGCTCAACACCCTTAATCTTTATAGAGGTAATTGCGGCGCCAGTCAGAGAAGAAAGTAAAACTCTTCGCAATGGATTTGCTATAGTTGGTCCGTATCCAGGTAATAACGGTAGTATTTCAAAAACCGCTTTATTACCTTCTCGGGAAACGACCTTTAATTGTTCTGGTAGTTGTAAGCTCACTTTATTCGGCTTATGGCTCAAAAATCTAAGGTCTAAAACTTTAGTCCTTAGTTATTAAGCTTTTGGCTTATTACCTTGAATAAAATTCAATTATTGATTGAAGGTCATCAATCCTGATTCCACTTTCAGATAAGATTGGATGGCCTTTCATCTTGGAAGTGGTTTTCTCTTTATTTAACTCGATCCAGCTTGGTGCTTCGTATCCCTTAAGCCATTGGGGCATTAAGTTTGAAAAATATGGAGATTTCCTGCTTGCCTCGCGAACTCCTATTTCATCACCTATAGAAACATTGAACGATGGGATACCTACTTTTTTTCCATTTACAGTAATATGGCCGTGGTTCACAATTTGTCTTGCCTGATCACGAGACTGAGCAAATCCACTCCTAAAAACAATATTATCTAAACGATGTTCCAGTTTATTTAATATCATCTCGGAAGGATCATTTTTTGAAAGAGTAGATGCTTTTACATAATTCTTAAACTGTTTTTCGAGCAGACGGTAAATATTCTTAACTTTTTGTTTTGATTTGAGTTGAAGTCCATATTCAGAAAGCTTTCCTGCTCTTTTTCTACCATGCATTCCGGGTGGGTATGGCTTTCTAACCATTGCTGATTTCTGAGAATGCGAACGCTCGCCTTTCAAAAAAAGCTTTTCTCCTAACCGACGCTCTATTTTTTCTTTTGGACCTGTATATCTAGCACACATAATTAAAAAATTAAATTTCTATACCCTTCTTGGCTTCTTTCTCCTGACGCCATTATGGGCTATAGGGGTCGAGTCCATAATCGAAACTACATTTAATCCCGTTGAGGTAAGACCCCTTATTGCGGACTCCCGTCCTGGACCTACTCCCTTAACCACTATTTTTATATTTGTCAGGTTATATTTCTTAGATTTCTCAACGCAATCTTTAGCAACTAAATTGGCCGCATATGGAGTTGATTTCTTAGTTCCTTTAAACCCAAGCTTGCCAGCCGATGACCATGAAATAACTTCTCCCTTTGAATCTGTTATCGTAACTAATGTATTATTATATGAAATATTTATATAGGCAACGCCATTTATTACTTGCCGTTTAGTTGTCTTCTTCGTAACCGAAGTGGCCGACTGTTCTGCAGTATTAACCGTATCTCCCTGAGTTGTAATGATTCTTTTCTTCCCCATTTTAGTGATGATTCTTTAGGTTTTTTCGTTAGACGATTTTCTACCTGAACCCATAGTTTTTCTGACATTGCCCCTGATTGTTCTCGAATTGGTTTTGGATCGGCCATGAATAGGCAAGCGTCGTGCATGTCGTAATCCTCGCCAAGTGCCTATTTCTTTTAATCTTTTAATATTTTGGCCAATATCTCTCCTGAGATCTCCTTCGACTTTATAATTTTTTTCAATAAGTTTTTGTATTTTATTTAATTCCTCGTCGGTTAGATCTTTCGCTTTCTTATCGGGGTTAACATTAGCTGATCGTAAAATAACCTTACTCGCAGAAAAGCCAACACCATATATATAGGTGAGCGAGTGGGCTATCTTTTTATTATCGGGGATTGTTATACCTAGTATTCTTGGCATATTATACTTAACCTTGTCGTTGTTTATGTTTAGGATTTTTGCACAAACAATAAAGACGACCCTTTCGTCTAACTAACTTGCAGAAATTACACATTTTTTTGACAGATGCACGTACTTTCATCCCGTACGAAGTAGCCCCGCCGAGGTCCTACGGACTCGTCTGCCCAGGGCAGACGAGCGAGACTTCGTACGGGATTCATTTTACAGTCTTCGGATTATTCTTCCCCTCTTCCCATCTGGACTCAATTCCAATGATACTTTATCGCCCAACATTACCTTTATATAATTCATCCTCATCTTTCCTGCAAGATAGCACAAAACATTACGCCCATCATCGAGCTGGATACGAAAATTAGTATCGGGAAGAGCCTCAGTAACAACTCCGGTGGATTTTTCTTTTTCTTGATTCAAATTAAATTAAACAAAACTAAACCCGATGTTTTAAAGGCGGGAGTTGCTCCAAATACCGTTTAAAAATCACGGTTCGCCTTTTAAATAGCTTATAAATCCTAGTTACTGCCTATGATTATTTCGGCTTCTATATGTTAGCAAAAAGAGATTTAAATGTCAAATGCGGTGTTCTTAATCATATTCGAACTTGATCTCTATCCGGTTTCTATCTTTCGGTACTCTCCAAACCCAGAAAGGAGATAGAATAACTCGAGCTGAGGAAATACTATCAATACCTTTTATATAATCCCTGATTTCACTTTCATTCTTGCCCATGAGATCAGTTATTATTTTCTCTTGTTCAATCTTACTGTAAACTGAACCCTCTATTATAAGATTAAATTTTAGAATCTTATAATCGTTTTCAAATTTGATATCTTCGAATTTTAGATTAAGTTTATCTGGGAAAACTGAAACATCATTAATACTCTGGATATACTGAACTAACAAGTCATTAAGGTCTGATTCTTTAAACCCTATGGTACGAAGTGTAGCAATGCCTGACACAGTAAAAGAATCGGTGGCCTCATCTATTTGAGCGGATGAGGTTAGGCTATTTACGACCGGCATCGGCAATTCTAATATTTTCAGTCCCGAAGCTTGAGTTTTCAAGTCTTGCTCAGCTTCCGCTACTATCATTTCTTCTACTTTCTTCTTAGCATTAAGATAATCTTCCTCGGTGACTACTTTTGCCTTTCCAATAATACCGCCCTTCATGGATTCATTAGATTGGCCATAAAATTTACCATACCTATCCATATCACCCTTTTCCTTAAAGGCCGGGATAGTAAATTTACCGGAACCTATGTTATATAAATCACCGGCTTTATCGGCAATAACTTCAACCTCGATACTACCCGGGATTATTTTTCCATTTTGTACTTTTGTACCTGGAACTGTAATCGTCTTTAGGGTTCTAAAAATAAGACCACCCTCAGATTCAAACCTCGTTGTAGCTATTAGAACTTGAGTATTTGTTCCATATTCATTATAAACCGTGATCTTGCCTCTGGCCTTTTGAACAACATCTTTCTCTCCGGTTGCCGGAAAATTTTCTTCTAGCTTTTTTTCAACCGAGAAAAGTTGACCAGGAATTTTTTTAAGTTGGTGGCTTACCTCTAAGAATTCATCGGAGGTTGCCACATTTATATTTAAGTTCGATGGATGCCCAGCCGGTCTTACAATTATTTCTGCTTTTCCTAGAGAAACATACATAACAAAACCAAAAATAATAATGACGATCAAACCGTAAAAATACAAAGATTTTTTGGACAATCTAGAAATTAACGGCCCTACGAAAAAAAGGTTAAGTTTAAAACTAGGGACAGAAGAACGAACTATTTTTGGAAAATCGGTTCTTTGCCAAACACTTTGTATCTCATCTAAGGGAGTTCTCTCGGGACTGACAAAGTGTTTTTGATCAGATCTTTTTACATCAACACTTACTGGCCGTTCTGATTTTTTACTTATCTTTATATTTATGGAGCCGTCCGGATTAGATCCTAGAATATCATTCATGGTCCTAGGTGATGTTGGTGCTACAGCCAAAACCGCATCGGTTTCAAGATCAGTAGAAATTATTTCTGCTTCTGGTTCATCATCTTCTTTGAGATCGTCCTCCATTGGTTCTTCTTCTGGATCTTCGTCTATGATTCTTATATCTTGCGTGTCATCGATTATCTCAGTATCTGGGACTACTCCTGACTCATCGTCGGGTTCATCCTTCTGGCTGGCTAAGATTGCAAAATTATATTTTTCAGCAAAAGAATTGATTTCTGAACTTTCGCTTAAAACTAGAATAGTTTTTCCTAGCTCTTCAGACTCACTGGCAAGTGTAGCAAAACTGTCTTCAGCCAAAAAAGCTCTGGTCTTTTTAGGTAAAACCAAAACCACCTCTTCGGCAGGGGTTGCTCTAAATATATCGAGGATATCTTCCAGTTTATCGTCCCTCAGAACATTTATGATCTTAGTGGACACATTTCAATTATATCACTCGGTTGTTAAAAAGAAAATCAACAGCTCGCAAGGGATACTGCCCTCTCGCTACCGTTCGGATTCCCAGCGAGAATCCTCACTGTTTTTCGTCGCTACCTCTGGCCTAAGAAGGCCAACCATGCCCGTTCTCTCCTCGAAACGCGCGAGAGGGCGGTATCCCTTGCTTACTAAATTCCTTTGCCAACACATCGATTATTTGACTCTGAATGACAGCTTTTTTGTTTCAATAGAATCCCGCAGACCCACTAAATATCAATCCTTAGAAGCTAAGCAAAGTTTGTAAAAAGCTCAGCTACCCCCATCTCGCAGACCTTTCTTTTTTCGAGCAGTAAATTAAATAAATCAATTGATAATTTGGCTGTATAACATTTCGGGTGTTGAGACTTAGGGAAACAGGGCCTGAAATTTATAAGCCAAATTGAGATTGATTTACTTAATTTACTACGAAGACAAAAAGGTGGTCGAGAAGATGGGGGTAGCTGAGCTTTGATTAGACAAGACAGGAAAGATCATCTTAAAATCTGGAGAACCTCTTCTTTGTTTTTCGTCATCATAAGTTGAGCGCGAAGATCTTTAGCTCCGGGCCAGTCATTGATGTATATCTTAAAGAAGCGTTTCATTACATCAAAATTCTTTCCGCCTCCGCCTGAAAGCCATAGCTTTTCAAAATTATCGAGATGTTTTAGAAGTAAGTTTATCCTTTCTTTTGGATCATTAACTTCTTTACCAGCGAAAAACCAAGGATTATCAAATATTCCCCGACCAACCATAATTCCATCGAGATTATACATTTTTGCTTTTTCTCTAACATCCTCCATATTTGTCACATCGCCGTTACCCACGATTAACTTACCGCTATCTTTTGCGATTTCAGAGATTTTGCCGAGTTCATCCCAATGAGCCGGCACTTTAGACATCTCTTTTCTAGTACGAGCGTGAACGCTCAAAGCAACGATTTCGGTATCGAGGATGTGTTTTATCCAATCATGATCAATGCTGTTAAAACCAAGACGAGTTTTGACCGATACTGGTAAATTACCAGAACCGCGGATAGTTTCTTCAATTATATTTTTCGCAAGTTCAGGATTTTTTATCAAGGCCGCTCCAGCACCCTGTTTTTCAACTGATTTATCGGGACAACCCATATTTATATCTATACCATCAAAACCAAGTTCTTGGGCCAGTTGAGCACATTTATACATATGCTCGGGATTAGCACTAAAAAACTGAACAACAATCGGCCGTTCATTCTCCTCAAAATATAATTCCCCCTTAAACTTCTCCTTTCCGACTGCACAAATACCATCTGCAGAAATAAATTCCGTGAAAAAAACATCTGGTCTCCCAGTTTCAATAACAACCTGCCTAAACGCCCAATCGGTCACATTCGCCATCGGCGCCAGCACGGTAAAAGGTTTTTTGCCAGCCATAGGCTGGTCAGCCTTGGGCTGAAGTTTTTGCCAGAAATTTTGATTCATAAAAATTAGCTCACCCCTTCCCATTTCTCATCCGCCACGCTCCATTAACAAATCCTTCGATAATTTATCATTTTCTTGAACAAAAATCGGCTCCCTTCGTAAAACCTACATCCCAATTTTATGTTCACAAGAAAATCTCTAAATTATCTTTGAATTTGTATTAAAGGAGCTGAAAGGATTCGAAATGGGGAGGGCTACGCTAATTACTTTATTCATGTGGATTATTATACCAAAAACCTAAAATTTATCGAGATAAAGGTTGACACTCAACATGTTACTTGGTACTTTCGCTTAGACGACTGTGGGCTGATTGGCACCGGTGCAATCAGTGCCCCTTCGTGAAATGGGGCCACACAGAACACCGCGTGGCCCCCCATTTTATAAATTCAACAGGAAATTCTCAAGAGCTAACCGATGATTAAACTGAGGTTGGGAAACTAACTGATTAAGAGAGAGAAGATTTTTGACTATCTTTTCATTCTTTGGGGAATTCCGAAGATTGGCCGAAACCCAATTGAGCCAATAACCAACCTTCGGCTGGTAATCCCCTTTTTCATGAATCTTTTTGGCGTAACTCATTTTTTCGTATATTCCTGAATTAAATAATTTGCGTAGGTCATCAACCGCTCTTTTGGCTTCCGCCATGCCACCACCTTCGATAAGCCGATTTACCAAGCCGATTCTTCCCCCAGCCAATTTCACTATAAATTCTCTATCCTCCTTATTAACTTTTTTCTCAATTAAATAATCAACTGTTTCTTTTTCAGTCGCTTCATTGAATCTCACTCTCTCGCATCTGGATACTATAGTTGTAGGGATTAACCCCGGTACTGATGAGATTAGGATAATAATCGAAAATTTTGGCGACTCTTCAAGAATTTTCAATAACGCATTAGCCGCTTCATCAGTAAAACAATGAGCATCATCGATAATGGCTAGTTTATAAGGACCAGTATACGGCTTAAAGCGAAAAAATGATTTTAACTTTCTTATATCTTCAATGTATATCTTCGACTCACCTTCAGATAAATTTGGTCCAATAAATACAAAATCTGGATCATTCACATAACTTCGTCCATTCATTAGTTCAAAAAGTTCTAAAGCCATCATTTTCTTCCCTATCATCTCAGAACCAGTAAAAAGATAGGCGTGACTTAGCGCCCCATTACCAACAACATACTTAAAATATTTCTTTTGTTTGTTGTGACCGATCAATCCCATATTTAAACATTTAAATATTTAAATACCGTCTCTGCTATCTTATCCGCTGCATCAGGAGTGGCAAATGATTTTATTTTTGCACTGATTTTAGCATAATTCTCTGGATTAACCATAAATTCTATCTCCCTGATCAGACTTTCACGATTTAAATTTTTTTCTTCAAGTAGAACTCCGCCCGATAAACTAAATTCAAACGCATTTAGATACTGGTGGTTAGCTGAAGATTGAGCAATCGGCACAATAACTGCCGGTTTTCCAAGCTGAGCTATTTCGAATAAATTGCCGGCACCGGCCCGAGATACAATCACATCGGCCACAGCATAGGCCATAGATAACTGACTCTCATCAAAAAAAGAATAAAGACGGTAGTATCTTTTTACCGGTTCCGAGTATTGACGAGTTCCTTCTTTCAAGATCGTATCTAGTCCGTTTTTAACTGATTTCAGCTGACTTTCACCGCATTGATGAATAATATTGAATTTCTGGGTCATCACCACCAAACTGCTTAAAATCACTTCATTGATAATCTTGGCTCCCTGACTCCCGCCCAAGACAAGTACAGTCGGCTTGGGTTCATGAAGATCGAAATATTTCCAGGCAACATCTTTGTCGCCATGGATCAAATTATTCCTGACTGGATTACCAGTAAAAATTATATTGGTCCTTTTGAAACGCTCCTCTGTAGTCTTGAAGGATATGAAAATGGTATCGGCCAAATTACCCAATATAGTGTTAGCAAAACCAGGAACAGAGTCAGACTCATGAATAAATAATGGAATAAAATATAATTTGGCAACAAGGGCCGGAGCCATCGAAGAGGCTCCACCTTTAGCAAAAACTGCATCTGGCATAAACCAAAAAATATGCCACAGAGACTGTACAAAACCTAAAAGAAATCTTACGGGATCTAAAAAATTATCCAGACTACTATAGCGTCTTAACTTACCAGTGGCTATAATCCGATAGGGTATTTTTTTCTCTTTTGCCACTCTTTCAATAAAGCTTCCGCCCAGCATCATTACTTGCAAATCTATCCCGGCCTGAGATGCCTTTTGTGTTAATGATTCGGCCACAGCAATAAGCGGATAAACATGTCCGCCGGATCCGCCACCGACAAGTAAGATGCGTAACTCTTTCATGGTTAGGGTTGTAATATTTGTTCAGACTCTCCGTTCACCGATATGACTACCTCTTTTATTTCGGGGAATTGTTTCAATGTCTCTGTTATTTGTGAACGGATCGCCTGAACTTTACAAGAACCACCGACTCCTTCATTAAGCTTTTGATTGAAATCTACTCGAGCAACTCCATCTTCAATTATAATCTGATGAATCTTTGTTCCCTCATTTATAGAACTAAAATAACCATTTTCTTTCTCAGATCCTATCGGACCCTTTAATAATTCTGACAGAGCCAGATAGGTATATTCGCCGAGATAACTTTTTCTATTATCGGAAAGACGGCTTACGGCCCTTTCAACGGGATAGGTCAGATCACAATATAAAGCATTGGGATCTTTGGTTTTATTTGATAGAAAAACCTGAATGGTATTGTACTCTACCCGTACTGATGTTTCTCGGAAATTAGCTACTATGTCATTGATCTTCCCAAGAAAATGTATCCCAAAGTAAGTACTGGTAAAAATCCCAATAGCGAAAAATAAGATTGCGATCTGATATCGTTTCACATAACTATTTTAGCATGAAACGCCTTCTTTTAATAACTTGAGTTTTTTACTATTTGTACCCCTATTATATCCGCCTATTTTTCCATCAGAACGGATGACGCGATGGCAAGGTATCGCCGGATTATAATTCTTGTTCAATATATTCCCCACCGCCCGATAGGCCCTCGGTCTTCCAGCTAATTGGGCCACTTCTTTATAAGTCATGATCTGGCCTATTGCAATATTCTTAACTATCTTGTATATTTTTTGTGCAAACTTTGATTGGCTTGACAAATTTTTCATTTGGGTGTATAATGGAAACATAGGCTAAGGATGGGGGTTGCTTAGTGAAGATAACATATAAACGTATCTCTACTAAGGAGCCCCTTCCCGGGCCCATAAAGATTGAATGCCTTGACTACTGGAATGCGGCCGCAAATACCAGTAGTGCAGGGGCGGTTAAGACGGCGTTGGGGCAAAATTCCCTTCGCCTGAGAGCTGGTCGACGCGAGTTGTGCGACCTCCCGTTACTCAGACGGGGCCGTCCGGAGGTTGGGCCTGAGAACCCAACCGAAGGCAAAGCTCTATTGCTCTTAAGACCCAGACCGGTCGCCAACAGCACATGCTGACAGGCACCGGTCTTTTTGTTTGTTAAAATGCAATCAAGAACTTCTAAAATAATTGCGTAATCTTGCCGATTTCGAATCCTTTGAGTCACTCTTAAAAATCTCGCTTAGGCTATCTGCCTTGTCGGGACATTTGAGGTTGCCAGCTTGCATGGTTTGTCAAAGGTCTGTCCTTGACAAAAGCGGCAACCGAACATAGCGAAGTCCCGTCGCTGGCGGGACAAGCGTGTCCCGAAAGACAGTAGCTGAGAGCGAGATTTGTTGATGTGGCGAGTCGGATGAGAAATCGAAGAGGCGAAAGCGATTATTTTATTCCCGTTCCCGGCTTAACCTCTGATTCTGGACAAAGTAGTACTGGTCCCATCTCATCATTTGCCGCCAAAAGCATTCCGTTACTTTCATGGCCCATTAGTTTTTTAGGCTCAAGATTAGCTACTATGACTATCTGCTTGCCGACTAAAATTTCGGGTGTATAAACTGTACCGATGCCTGCGACTAATTGTCGCTGACCTAAACCTTGCCCTGAACCCGTCGAAGGGTCACCTATACCAATTTGCAGTTTAACCAGCTTATCCGAACCTTCAATTCTTTCGGCAGTAAGTATCTTTGCCACTCTTAGATCTAATTTTTTAAAATCGTCATAGGTTATCATCGAGTTTTAAATATGTTTTTTAAATTCTGCCCATGACTTAATTCTGGTATAATAATCGGCTTTATTAAAAACATTAAACTGATCGAATAAGAATTTATTAGGCACACTCGAAAGAACATTCAATATTTTCATCTCATCGTCTATATAGTGGGTAATCCCTAATTGAGCCGCTCTTGTGTTCTTATCTTCGGGATGAAGCACAAAAAATGAATTATCTTTATTGAAATATTGGGGCCAGAGAGTATGATTTTTTAATATTTTAATCGCAACTTCAGGAATTTTACGTCGAGAAATAAGAAAGATCGGTATCTTTTTCTTAGCAAGGTCGGCTAGGGTGCCTCTAACACCCCTCATCAATGGAGTTGAGAAAGCAAATCTTGGATTATCATAAAGTGTTTTCTGGAGCTTCTCTAGAATAATTTGGGGAAGAATTGTTTTTATTATTTCCGATGGAGTGTGATGGAGTTTAAGCGAAAAACCATGGATCTTGGCTATTCTAACCTTGGCATCGGCGTTATCCACGATAACTCCGTCCATATCAAATCCTATCACCGTCCCGTTAGAGATCCGCTTTGCTGAAGGCATATCGGCAGACGCCATTTTTAATGGCGTCTTATCTCTAACGGGATTATCCACATTGATTTTGTCCATTATATATTTATACATAAGACCTCTTATATAATAATCTTTCTACTACAAATTTCAAATTTTAGCTATAAGATTATTAAAATTTTCTCGAAATAGCATATACTATTCCTTAAAAATTTTAATAACTTCTATCTCAAAATTTGCAATTTTCATAACGAAAGTTATCATACAAAAGGTCTTCACCAAACCTTGAACTTTTACAAATTGAAGGAACAGAAATGGCTCAGTGGCAAATTGACTCCAAAGAATATCTGACACGATTAGATCTTGATATGGATGGTTTTAAAAGGGAACTTAAACTTCCTAAAGTCGAAGAAGTGAACAAGATCATACCTCTCAGAGATATCACTGCAGTTCAATCAATAATTCAGATAAACCCTGAACTTTTATTGCATCTAATCAAACGAGTCAAAACTTTAGATGGACAGTTTCCCTTTAAATATTCGACCATTCATCAGGAGGTAGTAAATCCAAATCAATTAAAGATCGGCCAAAAATATGTTTACCGAGAAAACTACTCTAAAATACTTGAAAGTATGACTGAAATTTTTCGTTCCCACACGGGAGAGTGGGAAGGATTAGGAAATCTAGGAGCTTATTTTGTATTCGGATTTAACAGAGAAGGAACTTATTCTATGGCTTGCTATATACCTCCGATAATAGAGATTCACGGCTCAAAACCATTAATAATGGATGGGATCCACCGAAATTATATAGCCCGTCCATTCAGGGTGACCATTAACGCTCTTATCATAAAGAATATTGATATTCCTTTTCCCTGCTCTCCTAAAAACTGGAGCGAGATCCAAGTAATCTCCCTGGGGGATAAGCCAAAAAATCTTGAAGACAGGTATTTCGATCTTAAAAAGAATTTATTTCGCGATGTAAAATATCTTGGAATCGACGGATAAGGAGGGAACAATGAACGAAAGAAACGACACAGAACAAGTTCTTGAGCAAAAAGCTAAGAATATCCTTGAATATTTAAAGAGTAAAGGCGGTCGTTACGGAAACGAATTTATGCCTCGTCCATTCATGATAGAGTTCACTGGACCACCTTCTTCGGGAAAAACTACAACCATCAAAGAGCTATACGATTTTCTCCGACCTTTGGGATTTCTAGTCTGGCGGCCCCAAGAAGGAGCCGAGAACATACAGAACATCCCACGAACTACTCCTCTTTATAATATAGCTACTGGACTTTATTCTTTGGATAAAATCATTCATGAAAGTTTTGGACATAAATATGACATTATTCTTTTTGATAGAGCTCTTTACGATGCCTACTGCTGGATGGAGTATTGGGTAGAAAAAAACCAACTAACACCGGGAGATAAATTTGTTTGGCAGTCATTTTTCACTTCTCGGCAATTTACTGAGAAACTAGATCTGGTCTATTTCATGATTTGCGATCCTCAAGTTGCTTTGGAAAGAGAACTCCGGGTCGCCCTCAGCAAAAAACCCAGAGAAACAACCACTCAAGCAAGTATCGAAAATAAAGTTAAAATCTGGCGTCGTGTTCATAGCTTTCAATCAGGATTTCATTCCAACATCCGCTTAGTTAATACAACCAAAATGACTGAACAAGAAATGGTTGAATACATAGCCAATGATATACTTACAACCCTTGAAGCAAAATCAAACCAAAAACCCTCATAATGAGGGTTTTTCATTTACTCAGCTTGAAACGCTTCGCCGAGACAAGTCACGAGATCTTCGGTCGGTGTCCAACCGCATTGGCCGCCTTCTTGCCGTTCACATTTTGCAGTTTTATAGCAAGCATATTCGGCATTATATTCACAAGTGGTGGCTACTTCTTCATCAGAACATATTTGTCCAGAACAACCGGTAACCAAACACTTTCCGGAGACAACCGGTTCGTCGCTCCAGTTTTCGAGATCAAACGCAATCGGTATTCTTAATTCCGCATCATGCTCCGGTAATCCAGAGGGGTTATCTTTCTGAAGAACTAACACTCCCCTTTCGGTTGATGGTTTTTTAAATTCTAAGATAGCTGCAAAAGGAACAAAATCTTCAGTCATCCACTCTCCGCCAGCTTGAGCTACAGCTACGCCTAGTTCAATGTCGTTATCGTCAAATATTCTGATCGGAAAAGAAGCTTCGAAATACCAATAGCCCCTGGCCCTACCGTTAATTAATAAAGGACTCTCTACGAATTCATCCGACTTTGGTTTCTCAAGAATAATTAAATCTGAAGAGCCATATATCGGGGTGAGCTTAGGAGAAGAGGTAAATGGAAGCAATCTATTATTGGCCATCTTACTCGCAATCAGAAATAAAGCTGAAACTGCTATAAAAATAATGACGACATTGATCAGTACTATTTTTCTCTTGGCAATCATTGAGTAATTATATCACCTTATTAAAAGAATATCACTTCTTTCTTAATAATCTGTGGATTTCTTCAATTGTATTTTTATCGATCAGTTCAAAATCTGTATTTTCAATCAACGAAACTATATTTTGTCTTGAAGAAATATATACTCCGCGAACCATCTTTGGCGCCGTAACTAAATCAGCCCCCAGACTGGAGAATACCAAAACCGGAGCAACTTTTACACTATGACCGATTTTTTTATTTAAAATATCGGCTAAATAGTATGATTTTTCCAGTACTTGAGTTAATAATCTTTTCAAGATCACGCCTTCCTGCACTAGATCATCACCATTAAAATCAACCTTGCCGCTATCATCTTTCACATTGATAATCCAAACCCCAGAAGAACCCACTACCACAAAATCAGCTTTCAAATCATTAGAGAGAGTGACCTTGCTTGAAATATAAAAACTATCAGATATTTTATGCAGATCCTTTGAGAAACTAACTGTTTCAACGATTAATCGAAATTCCCTAAATAAACCCAGAATAATCTCTATGATAACATCTAGGAAAATAAAAAATAATCCAAGCCAGATAAATCTATATACCGTCGTATCTCCGAGCCATAAATACAACGGCCACCTCCAATTAGCTAACGCCAAACCACCAATTATAAAGAGTAGGAGTACTTTAGAAAATAATTTTCCAAAATATTTTGTCATTGAGATGATCTCGTCACATAGCTCTCTTTACCTCTAATTCATACATCGGAAAAAGACCGGTAATGTCGGCCAGGTTGAATTTTTTTAGTATGAGCTCTTTGTGTTCCTTGCCTAACAAAAATTTAAAAGTAATGACCACAAGCTCTTCGGGCTCAATTCTCCGATTAGTTAAACGGGTCCAGTAGTCTTTGTCGACATCAACCCAATACTCAATCATCTCTTCTCCATGTCCCAGCTCAACTAAAAATGTCCAGCCATCTTCACGCTGGTTAGTCTCCGTTACTTTCATTCCATCAAAATCCTCATTCATCTCTGCCATGGAATAATTATAGCATGATTTCCCCGCTTTCGCTGCACCAGAAATACTCTCGGCCTCAGCCCATTCAGGGCACAGCATAAATTCCTGCTGGAATTTTGCTTTGTACTCCCGCCGGTCACGGTCCGTAAATCCCTTCATAGACTAAGGCCTGCGTATTTCTGGATAGTTAATACTAAGCTCTTTACAACTACCAAATTTATGGTATCTTAATGTCACTTATAGGTTGCCCATTGAAAAGAGGAATAAATGAAACAGGTACTTAGCTTTGTATTGGCTATAGTGTTTGTTCTAGGAACATCAAAAAATGGCTTTGGACAAGATAATCAAACCGAACAGGACAAGAATAGCGAAAAGAAAACTGCCCAAGAAATATCGAATGATGAAATAGCCGACTTTAGTATAGGGATAAACAAAGTTTATGTTCCGTTCCTTACTACACATATGGGCGTAAACCCTTATGAGAATGCGGCGTGGGAATTAGAGTTAAGAACTAATTACGAATCGGGGTTCTCTAGTGTTCATATATTTGAAGTTTATAACCTGAACGATAAAAATATTTTCCCGGTAAAGCCTAATGAGGATGAGCGAGATGAATGGATAGTATCAGGAAGAGGATATGCTTATCGATATTTAATGCATATGCCAAGTATTCAAGTAAAGAGATTTCATTCTTATTCTATTTTTGGAGGAGGTTTCTGGTTAAGACACGAGGCTCATCGGTTCAGGTCGCTTGAGAAAAGAGATGGATATCCGTTAGGCGTCAATATGACTGCTGGCTATGGATTAAACTTTCTTCTCACAAAACAGATTGTATTATCAACAGACTTGGAAATGCAATTTAATATCCCAAAGGAAATACAGCTAGGCAGATGGAAGGTAGGACTGCATTATAAATTCAAGCAACGAGGACTAGCCGATTAACACTCGGCTTTTTGTTGGGAAAAATAAACCAAAACAATCACTAATTAAGCTCAGCCATCCCCATCTCGCAGACCTTTCTTTTTTCGAGCAACAAATTGCTTAAATTGATTGATAATTTAGCTATATTGAGTTCGGGTGTTGAGACTTAGGGAAACAGGGCCTGAAATCAATAAGCTAAATTGAGATCAATTTAAGTAATTTGGTTAGAGGCGAAGGTTCACGTGGAGGAACTTCCACGGGAATCGCCTCCGAAGATAAAAAGGCGGTCGAGAAGACGGGGATAGCTGAGCTTACAACAATTTCCCCTTCCAATGAGAATCGATATACGAGGCGGCTTCGCTTAATCTTAAAGATGTGGTGCCATTTCCAGTACGAATAAAAAATTCCTCATTACTGTCCATCCTAAGATAGGCCGGTTTATCCCCAGGCATGACTCTTACTAAACAACACTCCCCATCATCAACCTTAGGAAAGCTCAGCTCAACAAACTGTCTAAACTCGGGACCGACCATACCATTAAAAATATTAGTAAAATGGTTCTGAAAACCATCCGCATTTGACTTAGGAAGTGATTTATAATCGTTTACGAGACCGATAATATTATTTGAATCGTTTACACCAATAAGTAAACGACCGCCGCCAGAATTCAAAAAAGCAACAATTGTTTTCATCACGGCTTTTTCCAGATTTTTATTAACCTTCCCCTGATTAGAATCCCAGCGAAAAGATTCTTTAAACTCAAGTTTCTCATGCTCTCCATTAGAAAGAATTTCTTCCATAGATAATTTCCCTTCTTCTACATTACGCTGACTGAGAGAATCCTTTAATTTAAGCAGGTATTCGACATGATATTGTAGGTCCGGAATATGATCTATCACAAAATTATGATCAGAATTTTTTTCTTTTAGCTCAATGTTGCCATATTTAGTTAATTTTCCCAAAGGCCCTTGCCAAGAACTAATCGAGCTGATGGTAGCCAAAGGAATAACAGTTCTTCGACGAAATATTATCCCCCTAGCATGAACAATCTTATCTTCTCTGATATCATAGTATTCTTTGTACCAACGAAAGAAGATATAGAATACTAGAATGGTCTCCATAAGGAACAGGCCCACTGCTTCTACAATATGAAAAGAGAAAGAACTTGATAACGGCAAGTGCTCATATATTTCTCCATAATCAATAAGGATTCCGGACAAAAAGAAAACGGCTACTGCCGTCATTTGAAGTACGATAAAATTCTTGACTATCACCACCGGACTCTTCTTAACCAGTAGCGACTGATTGTAGCCAAAACTATTCATCCCGTTAGAGATAGTGCAAGCACCCACTACCACTGTATGGTGGCAAGCACTAAAATATTAGTTTAATTTATAACCTTTAATTGCAAACCCGCTAGCCTGCCTGCCGGCGGGCAGGGGTTATCTCTAACGGGATTCATACCCCATTATTAACCCTAATTTAATAGAATACAAGATCCCTGATGATAGATTCAGATTCTCATTACCCTCTTGAGGTTATGGCTTAATCACTCGGTAAAGCTCATCTTCTAAATTAAAAAACTCTTGAGTCCTTTTTTGACGAGGTCTGGGGAGAGTGTTAATCATTATTTTTTCTATTCTTGATGGTCGAGAGGTCAAAACAGCTATCCTATCGGCCAGCTCAAGTGCTTCTTCGACAATGTGGCTCACCATAATAATAGTCACTCCGCGTTCCTGCCATATAGAAAGTAGTTTTTTACGAAGTTCCTCGGCAGTAAAAGAATCAAGCTCCGAGAAAGGTTCGTCTAAGAAAATTATCTTGGGATTAGTTACCAAAGCCCGGGCTATTCCTACCCTCTGTTTCATACCACCGGATAACTCCCGGGGGTAGACATGGCCAAATTTATCAAGTCCCAGAAGTTCAAGTTCTTGTTTGACTATTTTCTGACGTTCGGCAAGCATCACATCCCTGGCCAGCAAACCTATTTCTACATTTTCAGCCACTGTGAGCCACGGCAAGAGGGCAAATTCCTGAAAAACAAAACTCATATCCTTTCTGCTTATCCCCTGACCAAATGCTAATTTGCCCTTATAATCTTTTTCTAACCCGCTCATTACTCTCAAGATAGTAGATTTGCCGGAACCGGATGGCCCAAGAAACATAAAAAATTCACCCTTAAAAATTTCTAGTTCTATGTCGGCCAAAACATGCAGTGGTGGTAAATTCCCTGTTTTAAATGATTTGCTTAAATTTTTTAAAGTTATTATTGATTCCATATCTAGAGGTTTTAGTCATCCATTTTACCGTGGCTCCAATCTAAGAGCGGAGTCCAAATTAATTTATTTATACTAAATATCAAAATTAAGAATCCAAGTATACCCAAGAAAGTTATCGTCGGATTTGTTGCATAAGTTTGAAAAAAATTACCAAGCCCGACTTTTTCTTTGACAACAATCTCAGTCGCAATAAGAGCTTCCCAGCCCTCGCCAAGACCTATCAAAGAACCGGTTATCAGCCCAGGAACACTAATGGGAAAAATAAATTTTTTCAAATAAGTCATGCCAGAGATACCTGATATCTCGACCGCCTCTTGCCAATCCTGCTTAATAAGCCGGAGAGAACTAATGATAGAAAATAACATCGGCCAGATCACGGTCAGAATAAGGAAAAATATCACAGTAAAGTTAGACGCGCCCCAGAAGTAAACCGCCAAAGGTAAAGTTGCAAAAGTCGGAAAACTTTGGAGAACATCAAACATAGGTAAGGCCACCAATGATCTTTTTCCATGAAAAAAAGAAATGGCTAAAATCCAGGCCATGACTACTGCCACTGAATAAGCAATCAGTAAACGTAAAAAAGACACGAACAAGTCACCGAACAAGACATCGCTTGCCACCTCTGTCAGTTCTGCAAAAACAAGTAAAAATATGAAAGGAGCCACTATAAAAAATAGTGTTATCGCTAAATGAAGCCTGGAACGGTAGATTTTCATCGGACTTCTACTCTTACGCATCTTCTTATTTTAACACTGAAAATGAAAAACAAAAGGCCGAACAACAATTAGAGTTCGACCTTGATTTCTCTCCGAGTTTTCTCCTTCTCCTTACCTCGGCGGTACTTCCCGCCCTTTGCAGGCGTGTGCGCTCCGCCAGTTTGAGGAATTTGCGGCAAACGAACCCGCAGATACACAGGTTTCAGTTTCTTTTTCCTTCGTTTCATAGCTTCTCCATTGTAATATTAAATTGACGGGCCGTGAAGAACTTTTACCCCCACCAAAATCTTCATTTGATGTTATGATACGCCATAACAATTTGGACATAATGAATGCTTTGGTCGGAGGCCGAGTCATAGACTCGGCCGTCAGATTCTGTTGCCAGGCTCTGTTGGCCCCGTCAGCCCGAAGCTGACAGCTTGGGTATCTTCGTCTCCTACCAGAGAAGACTGGCGAACCACTGGGGTTCGAGCACTACTATGCCATTCTCCTTGAGCGTGGACTTCATGTCCACAAGGAAATCGGCATATTCGCGCTGAACCTCGTCACGGCCCATCTCCCTATCCCGAAGGATGAAGAAGAATTTCTGGACCGTGACGCAGTGGTCTACCAACTCCCGATGAGTCCGCATGCGGCCATCGGGCGGAGGCACCCAATTGAAGAGTGGTTTACCCTTCATGGTTTCTAAAACTACTTCGCAGCCGGAAACTCGACTTCGACGCCGAGCGCCACAGCCGCCAGCTCAGCCAACTCACGCTTCTCCGCGTCGGTGAGTTCCTTGAGCTCAATGTTGAACGCCTTCAGACCGGTCTCGCCCTTGTATTCCTGATATCCGAAAAACTTGACCAACACCTTCATCTGCCCCATCTTCTCCGCCATCTGACACCTGCCTTTTAAAAAGAACTGTTCCCGCCAAAATCTTTAACTTTTTAAAAACTTTGGTGGGAACCCGAGAGCGGACTGATGTCCATACTCGGGTGGATTACTACTTTGTAAAAAATTTTATTTTGGGATGCAGTTCTAGGCGTCGCCTCCGCTTAGTCGTGAGGTGCATTAGCTTGCGCTGCACCGGAACGAGAAGCGGAGGAAGACAACGAAGAAATGCGCCCAAAATAAAATTTTATAAGTAGCGCTGGAAGGCTTGGCGGGCGGCCATAGTCCGCTCAGCGCGGCGCCGTTCCATCTCAACTACCGTTTGAGGGTAGCGATAGAAACGGAGACCGGCCTTACGACCAATAGCTGCACACCGACCACAGTGGATGTGGTCGGCCAAATCCTTGGCCAGGGAAGGCCAACGACCGACCACCTTGCGGATGGCCGCCAGCGTCGGTACCCAGGCTTCGGCCTGCGTCAGCTTCGCCATGCACGGTTTCCCCGGGTGGGGCTCACCATGACACACGAAGGGTTTACTCGCCACTGCCACTACCTGCTGTGTATCACTCATCTGGCCTCCTTGAAAAAAACATTGTAAAAAGTTGAAAGAACTGGGGAGATGACCCAAAGATCCAGTTACATGCCTCGCGCCTGGCGCGTGACATGATACGCTTGATGCTGAACCTGAGGCCATCTCCCACCAAAATCTTCAATCTAAGTTATGATATATCATAACTTAGAAAACTTTGGTGGAAGGTCGAGTCGTCGGTCCTTCCCTGCATGACCTCTGTGGGCGCCCGACGCCCGAGATCATG
>Ga0209515_10003628_pt1 | contig 21761 bp, 23 predicted proteins | sample Subgroupgradi54m_FD_187454 | JGI IMG/M metagenome (GOLD analysis project Ga0209515, IMG submission 187454) | Subsurface groundwater microbial communities from S. Glens Falls, New York, USA - GMW60B uncontaminated upgradient, 5.4 m (SPAdes)... ... | reverse complement strand
GCAGATGCGACAGCAGCAAATGCAGGCGCAACGTGAAGGGCAAATGCAGCAGCAGCAAATGCGTGAATCGCAGATGCGACAGCAGCAACGCGGCGGCTACGGCGGCGCGTTCATGCCGCAGGCCTCGCAGGTTCGGGGCTACGGCTACTACGGTTACGGCTCGCCCCAGACCTACTATGACTCCCCGTCGCCACGGTGCTATACCCTGCCCGAATGGGTCTGGCACGGCTATTACAACGGCGGGTGGATCTGGGAGAACGTTGCGCGCTGCTACTGACGCAGGCGCTGTGGCATAAATCGAGACGGCCGGGACTAGTCCCGGCCGTTTTCATTTCAATGATTTACTGGTATAAAAATGAGACGGCCCTATCGTCTAACGGTCAGGACACAAGCTTCTCAAGCTTGGAATCGGAGTCCGACTCTCCGTGGGGTCACTAGTTTGGAGAGAGGATTTTTTGGAGGGGCTTGTCCTCGACATCGGTACTTTTGCGTGCGTAGAGAAAATAGCGCATGGCGGTAGTATACAGCCCGACTGCTCTTCAAAGCTCTTTTATGCTAGGATGCGTTATCCTCACCCAGCGGAATCTTGCGACTCACACGGATTTCACTTGGTATACTTAACTATGAGCCTTATGACCCTTACTAAGTCCCAGGCGCTCTTGTACACCCTCATCAAGGGCCTTGGCGAAGCAGACGACAAAGTCAAGCTTGCGAAGCTTGCGTATTTTGCTGACTTTATTCACTACGCTTTTCACAACAAGCCGATTTCGGAGGAAACCAGCGTGTATCAAAAACGAGACTACGGACCCCTTTCCGTGTCTTTCAATTCTGATTTAAAACAGCTTATCGATGCCGGTCTCATAAAAAGTGACCAAAAATATCATTTCAAAACAGTGAAAGATGCGGACGCAAAACTGGACGAGCAAGAATTGAAAACGGTTGACTACGTTCTCGGTAAATATGGGCAGTATCCCTTTGATGTTCTCACCGACATCTCTCATAAACAAATCCCCTATCTTTCTGCAACAGAAGGCGGAATCATTGACTACAACACCGCCTATAATCTCGTCGAGAGTTATCCCGACTACGCAGCTTAAATCCCGTATGTATGGACGAGGTGTCTTTCTTTGCCTGTAGCGAATTTTGGAAAGATGTAAGAAAACTAGCAAAGCACGTTCGCTCCGACTTTTTGGATTGCCCATTCTCTGGTGAGGAGCTTGAGAAACTCTCTTGTCAGGATAAAGTACAGTGCATCCCGATTTTGCGACAGATCAGTACGACCATCAAAAACAAAATTGAGGCACTGAATGAGGTACCGAATAACGACAAAAATGCACATCACCAACCGTTTCTAGCATCAGGATTTATCATCTGGAAAATGCGCTGGGGCATTGATAATCACGGACCGGCATATGGACTTCGCCTAATGTACTGTGTGAATGGCAAGCATGTTGTGTTCGCCAACATCAAACACAAGAAAGAAGTAAAGGATTCAGAAAAAGAATTTCAAGCTGAAACTCTAGAGCGACTCAAGTACTTTTTCTCATACGAATATAAATAGGGAGCTTCGCTGGTTTCAGACCCGCCAGCGAAGGGGCTGGTGCGCGCACGGAGGGTGGGGCAAGCACACTATGTATTTGTATTCCCCTCCAAAAAATCCTCCCTCCAAAAAGTCTTCGGCTTCTGAATTTTTGAACCTCCCCCACGCGCGCGAAGCGCGCGGCGCCGCCCAGAATCAATGGCTTTCGCTCGCACAGGCAAAAACGGATTTCCCAAAAATGGGTTTAATCTCTACTGTGGTTGTATAGAGTCACAAAAGACACGAGACGCGGACTGCTCCGCGTCTTCGTGCTTTTGTGACTGCCACAGCGATGATTCGTCAGCAGACGAATCCGCAAGCCGGGGTCGCGAAAAATGCGAGTGACGACGAGCAATTATTTGTGACCATGGATCAAAATCGCTAGATTTTAATAACGAAAAACCACGCCTGTCGCGTGGCGTGGTTTTTTGGCGGAGCTCGTGGGCAGACTTCAGAATCTTGTAATGCGTGGCGGACCATCGATCAGGCTGAAGCTCCCGACCACAGCAATTGCTATGGTGATTGCGACAGTTGCGCAGATGCCGAAGGTCTTGGCAGAGGCAAATGGGTTGGTTCCCAAGATTGCCATCGCACCACAAACTGCAATCGCAACCAACGCGAGAAGGAGCAGGGTACTTGTAGGAACACTCATAGCCACCTCCGTAATCTATGATTATTGTTGTTTATATCGCATCACTATCTGCTCGTCAAGGCTTTGTCTCGTGGAGTCACTATTAGACCTACCCCTCCCCACCCCCTTGCGCTGGAGGGATATAGGGTACAATGGGGGGATAATCACATAATCCGTAGAAACCGGTACCATTCACTATGGCTAGACAAGCAAACCCCGCATTAATGAAGCCGCTTAACCTCTCGCCCGAGCTCGAGGCCGTCGTAGGCGAAGGCCCGATGTCTCGCGGACAAGTCGTCAAGCAGATTTGGGTATATATCAAGAAGCACGACCTCCAAAATCCTGCGAATAAGCGCAATATCTTGGCAGACGACAAGCTCAAGCCACTCTTCGGCGGCAAGGGTGAGGTCACGATGTTCGAGATGACGAAGCTCGTCTCGGCACACATGAAATAGGGCTCTCGACTTCCCTACCCTTTTTATTTAGCGTTCCTGCCACTGCTTGTCCTGGCGGACAAGGCGGGTCTTATCTCCTGGGTTAGCAAGTAACTGCTCGACTAAGCGTTCGAGACGGATACCTGATTGCGAACCTTTCACGAGGGTGACGTCTTCCTTCTTGATGAGAGGCACAAGTGCTGCAGCCGCAGCAGACGCATCACTGAAGGAGTGTATATGCTCCTCGCCCATGCCTGCCGAGAGGGCGGAGGAGGCGAATCCCTTCGCCCGGATGCCCACCGTGACTAAGAGGTCAGCGACCGATGCCACATGCCTCCCAATGCGCTCATGCTCCGCGACCGAATAGCGGCCGAGTTCGAGCATATCGCCCAAGACAGCGATGCGACGACCTTTTGTCGGGAAGCTCGCAAGCGTTGCAAGCGCCTCTTCAAGCGCCGCAGGAGATGAATTATAAGAATCGTCAATAATGGTTGAGTCGTTTGCACCCCTGAAGAGTCGGCCACGCCCCGCAGGCGGCTCGTAGTCTTCGAGCGCGGCAAGCGCATCAGGAAATGAAATGCCAAGAGCTATTGCGGTCGCTACTGCCGCGGCAACTGGAAGTAACTGGGTTTTCCCTGCTGAACCTTTGACCACGAGTGATACCCGCTCGGTGCCGATGTGTAGGATGGCCTCCGTGCCGGTCACTACCCCACTCTCCTCATGCCATGTGATGTCCGAGAGACGCACTGACGCTGACGCAGCAAGGCCATAGGTCGTAAGCGATGCTGGTACGCGAGAGGCCATCAGGGGTGCATAGGGGTCATCTGCCGAAACGATGAGAGGTGCGCCGGGTGGGAGTGCGTAGGCGGGAGAGAACTCCTCCTCTCGCACAGCCTCGGGCGAGGCGTAGAACTCAACGTGTACGGGGATCTCTGGCAAGTGCGTAACAACGACCACATCGGGTCGCGCTATGCGTAGAATCCGTTTTAGATCGCCGGGCTTATCGGCACCAACCTCAAGTACCAGTAATGCCGGGTATCGATTTGGCAAGGTGAGAAGCACAAATGCGCTCTTCATGACTCGACCCCAAGCGAATACGTTGCTCCAGGGATTGCCAACGCCGAGGACGGTGAACGGCACTCCAAACTCGCTGTTAAAGCTCTTTTCGCTTCCTCGAACGAGACGGTGAGGTGAGAGAGCTGTGACTATTGCATCCTTGGTCGAAGTCTTCCCAACCGAGCCCGTGACCATGATGACCTTCGGTCGGTAGCGACCAATCACCGCACGCGCGATAAGCGTGAGGATTGCTACGATACAAGGTTTGATGAGGCGCTTCGTCATGTGGAAACAGTGGTGGTGGCGACGCCCGTCTGACCAGGCATGCCGGGCAGGCCTCGATCAGGCGGCACGTCGTAATAGTCTATAAGGAAGTGCGTGAGGTCAAGGAAGGTGGCATCAAGCGTCTCAGATGCGTACTTCACGCCCCTTGGATCATCGGTATAGAGCAAGATAATAAAGCGCGGGGCGTAGGAGGGAAAGAAGCCAACAAACGAGTGAAAGAATCGATCGGTATAGTAGCCGCCCCCAGATGTGGTCAGCTGGGCTGTGCCCGTCTTAACCGCAACCGACATGGTTGGTATCTTTGCCTTCCCATTATAGAGTATTTCGTCATTGAGTGCGTCCATCATGGTCACCGTCTCGCGCACGGCTGTGGGCGAGAATATTTGTACAGAGCCACTCCAATCGAATGGGCGCATGATGCCGGAATCCAATTGTATGGCAGAGACGAGGTGGGGGCGTACCATTGCACCACCATTGGCGAGTGCGCCGAGCGCACGAATCATCTGTATAGGTGTCACCGCGATACCCTGCCCGAAAGCCATGTTGTCATAATTAACTTGCTCCGTGGTATGGAGATTGCTGAGGAGCGCGGCACCCTCACTCGGAAGGTCGATGCCAGTCTTTGTGCCGAAGAGTTTCGTGAAATAGGTGCGGAAGCGATCTTGTCCCAGTTGGGTCGCGAGCCAGGAGGCGCCGACGTTGAGCGACTGCTTGATAATCTCGGTGATAGGAATGAGGCCGCGAGCCTTCTGATCCCAGTTGCAAATGCGCTCGGTGCTGACTGTGATACATCCGGTGTCTGTATAGGTGGAGGCCGGAGTCACTACGCCCGCATCAAGCGCTGAGGTCATCGTCAGAGGCTTCATGATGGAGCCAAACTCATGCACGTGCTCGACGAGTGGGTTGCCGAGCATGGCAGGGTCGACGTTCTGGAGATTATTTGCGTTGTACGTCGGGTAACTGACAATCGCAATGATAGCTCCAGTAGCAGGATCCATGATGATGCCGCCCGAGTCTCGGCTGGAATACCGTTCGTTGACCTTAGCGATATCGTCCTCAAGACGTGTCTGAACCTCTGGTTCTATAGTTGTGACCAGGCTCCCTTGTCGGGCATCTTTAGCATCGACCAACAGACTTCCGGTGTCGGAGAAGAGCTCAGCAAAAAAGTTTTTATAGAGCGTATCGCCAGAGCGGGAGAGTGTGCTGTCATACGTAGCTTCAAGCCCCGTCTGGCCGGAAAGAGAATTGGTTCCGCCATACGAGACGATGCCGATGGACCCTGCCGCCAACTCGCCTCCCGGGTAATAACGCCAGCGTTCTCGTAAGACCTGGACTCCCGGCAGATGTTCCTTTGAGAGCATCTGTCCCGGAGCCTCGCTCAAATGGTGCGCAACTTCAATATAGACAACGCCCTTCTTCGCGGCATTAGCAAGAAATGTATCTTTGGATATCGCCGTTGAGGAGGCGACAGCGACAATGGCGGCATAGGTAACTTCTGGATTAGTGAGCATCTGGGGATTAATCGCGACGAGGAATCCTGTTTGCAGGGTCGCCGCGCTGATGTGCGTGCCGTCTTTGCGGGTGAAATAAATAGAACCGCGATCGAAGAGTCCAGAAGCGGACGACGCGAACTGTCGGTCGCCCATCTGCGCGTACTGGGCCCCGTAGACAATCTGGACAAAATAGAGCCGCAGAAGAATCAGGACAGCGGCAAGTAATACGCCTGCCAGTATCATGCGTATACGGAAACGGAACTGTGCGCGCATGAAGGGCTATCGCAATGCAGTAGCAGAAGCTTTCGGAACGTACACGAAGACCGTTGGCTTCACGTATCCGGCAGTGGTGTAGTCGGTATCAGTGATAGAAGCGATGGTGTCGAGATAGCGAGATTCGAGCGTGCTCACCGCAGCTCCGTCGTCGCGAACCGATTGAGAAAATTCGACTGTGAGCGCCGCATAGCTCATGACCACCGCAATGAGAGCGATATACGTAACACCGAGGATTGCTACAAAGGTGCCGCCAAGCGAGACCGGTGAGAACGAGAATGAGCGAACACGCAGGGCAAGGGACTTAGGCATAGGAAAAGAGAGATGGAACGGAAGGAGCGGATGCAGAAGGTGTGGCGGCCCCGGCACGCACGAAGACGCGAAGCTTCGCACTGCGCGCCCGCCGATTTCGCACCACTTCCCCGCGCGTCGGGACGATTGGTTTTTTTGGTGAGAGAGAGCCCACACCAGCGCCTTCTGCTGCGTGAAGTGCGCGCTTCACTATGCGGTCTTCCGCGCTATGAAAGGAGATGATGGCGAGACGCCCACCAGGGGCAAGCAGAGCGAGCGCAGCGGCAATGCCTTCAGAGAGCGCCCCGAATTCATCGTTGACGGCGATACGGAGCGCCTGAAAGGTCTTGGTTGCTGGAGAGAGGCGTCGCTCCCGATACCAGCGGGGCGTCCCAGCCTCAATCGCCATTACCAGCTGGCCTACCGTCAGAATCCGTTCTTTCTCGCGAAGTCTGACTATTGACGCGGCAATAGGACGCGCGAACCGCTCCCCTCCATAGGAAAAGATGATGTCAGCCAGCGCCGATTCAGAAGAAGTGTTCACGAGATCTGCAGCTGTTCCCGCCACCGCGTCTCCGGCATACGTCATGAGGAGTGGCTGATCCGGATGAGCGAAGGAAAAACCGCGGGATGATGCGAGCTGATAACCGCTCCAGCCCAGGTCGAAGAGTATGGCATCGGCCTTTGGCAGATTGAGTCGCTCGAGAATACGTCCGAGATTCCGAAAGTTATCGACGACCAAATGCGCCACCGGGCGCTCGGGGCGACGATCTCGTGCGTACTCCTCACGAGCACGCCGGGCGGCCTCCGGGTCCGCGTCAATACCAACAATGACACCGCCTTCTCCGAGCGCTCCGAGCAATTGCCTGAAGTGGCCGGCGCCACCAAGCGTTGCGTCAACGACGATGTTGGAGGGCGTGACCGCAAGTGCCTCAAATATCTCGTCCTGCAAGACCGATTCGTGTAGAGAGTCCGTCATACTTTTTCGGCGAATGCGTCGGCATCGCGTTCAATGGCAGCAGTGTAGGTAGTCCATGCGTCCTCCTCCCAGACTTCGACCCGACCTGCGACGCCCGCGACAACCGCCTTCCCCTTGATGTGCGCGTAGGACTTGAGATTCTCTGGGATGAGTACGCGCCCAGCCTTGTCTATGTCGCCTTCGAACGAGCCCGCGAGGAAGAGGCGCGCGAGGCCACGCTCGGCGGCCGTACCACTTATCTGCGTGGCATAGCGAACAGCCTCCCTCTCCCATGCCTTGCGCGCAAAGATATAGAGACAGTGATCGAGACCGCGCGTTATCACGACGGTACGACCAAGCGCCTTCCGGAATTTGGACGGAAGTGAGATTCTATTCTTCGCATCGAAGGTATGCAGGTATTCGCCGAGAAACATGAGGATTATCGGCAGTTTCATGGGAGACGACCACCACAGCATCTCCCACTTCACTAACCTATAGTGGAGTATATGACACTCTATCCCACCCTGCAGGCCGTTATCCCCAGACCAAACAACCCTTGACGGGATGGAGTGCTTGTGATATATATAAAATGGATTCGGACTGCGGTCCGTGTCGCCCCTTCCATTCTAGCGCTGATTAAAGAGGCTTCCGATGAACAAGAATGGCGTTAAAACCACTCGCGTCCAAGTAGATTTCGACGATGTCGCACTTGCCCAGTTGAGGCGGTTGAGAACGAGTACAGGTGCCGCCCCTTATGGCGAAGGGCTACGCAGGACCTTATCTTTCGCCGACTATGTGCAAGTGGTAATTGGCGAGGGAAAGAACGAGCTGGACATCAATGTGATCAAACGCCTGTTTTTTGATCGTCTGTGAATTAATACACCCGGCAGAGGAGCCCCGCGCTCCACTGCCGGGGTTCTTCTTTTTTATACCAACTGGATAGAGCTGGGTAGAGTTTGTATTTTACTATCCCTATTAGTACGCTATAGCGTATAGATAGGGATACCCCGATGTTCTCAAAATCTAAGGCCGGATAACACTTGCGGGCTGAAGCTATGATGCGGTGGCTTCGGAGAGGCGGGCAAGGACGAGGTCGCGCGGGAGACCGGCGAGGAACCAGCCGGCCTTGGGGCCAGAATCCCGATTCAGAAAGATACGGTAAATGCCTTTGAATAGTTCCATCGGGGCGATAGGCACTTCCTCTTTCAGGGCGTGCAGGCGAGCATGAATCTCTTCCCCGCTCTTCTCTCCTTCTTTCATAAAGTCGACCAGTGCGGCGAGTGCTTTCTTCTGTATCTCTGTAAGGATGATTGGGGGCAGTGTCTCCTGGAGTTCGTATTTAAATGATTCAGGTGCATAGGCGTCGAGCCAGAAGCGCGCATAGCGTGCCCGCTCTTCGAGCTTCGCTTCCTCCTCGTCCGAGAGGCCACCGCCCTTATGGGCGGCGGCCTCTCGCTCAAGGGAGAGGTGCGGCATCTGCACAACGAACGCCACTTCGCGGAAGCGCATCTGCCACGGAGTGGAAGTCAGACTTCTCGTGGCAGTCTGACTTCCACTCGGGAGCTGGGAGAGTGTAAAGAGTCGCGCGTAGTCATCCACCGCGCCTTCGCGCATATGTTCGGCGAGCTCGTCGTACCCGTCATACATGCGCGGCACCGACTCGCCCGATGGGTCAACATCTATCTGTTCGCGGATATCCTTGCCAATAAGAGTAAGACGGAAGACTTCTGGCGGGAATAGGTCGCTCATCTCCTTCGCGCTACTCCCCCTACCCTTCGATGAGGACATCTTCTTCCCGCCTACCAAGAAAAACTCATATGGGATGTCGAAGGGCGGCTCATAGCCGAACACCTCACGAGCGATATGGTTCGCCACGTCGCGGCTACCGCCCTTGGTCGAGTGGTCTTTGCCACCTCCCTCGATATCCACTCCGAGCGCCACCCACTTTGCGGCCCAGTCCACTTTCCAATACAGTTTTGCTGCACCCCCAAAAGGTGCGATGCGTCCGATGTGCCCGCAACTTTTAATACCATCGGGATTCTGGTCGCAGGCGTACCCAACCGTCCCGCCACCTGTCCCGAGTCCATCCGAGGGGTCGAAGTCAAACGCGCGTGTCGTCATCATCTTGCCGCATTTCTCGCATACGACTGATACTGGTAGCCAGGACTCATTCTTCTCGGCACCCGAAACCGCCTTGAGGATGCGGCGGATGTCGGCGGCGCGTTCAAGAGCTATCTTGATGTGGGCGTCCATCTTTCCCGAGCGGTAGAGCTCGGTCGCGCGATAGTAGTTCGGGGTGAAGCCCGCAACCTTATGTACATCGGTAAACTCTTTGCCGAAGTATTCGGCGTAATTATCGAAGCCCTCCTCGGGCGAGGGCACCGTATAGAGCGGCTTGCCTAAGTGCTCTTTGAAACGCGATTCGTCCAGATAGCTCGGGATAGAATCAAACGGATCGAAGTCGTTCAGTTCGTAGCGATACTCGTTCGCGGCGCCCTGCTCGGCAAGCACCTCCGAGATAAGGCCGTGGATGGCAACTCCGCGCATCGAGCCCACATGCACTCGGCCCGACATCGTCTTTTCATCGCGTATCAAAAATCGCTTCCCATCCCTGGGCTTCTTGGTCTCGAGTATCTCCCCCGCTATCCGGTCGGCCCAGAACATCTGTATATTGTACCAAACGCGAAGCCCGCCCGGTCTCCCGGGCGGGCGTTGTACTTCATTGGCCCGGGGGCCATACCAACTCCTCAGCATTGAGCAAGTTTGTTCCCACAAAAATACTTTCCTTATTCGCGCGGGCCCTCATGATGACGACCTCGTCAAGGAGTGCCCTTGCAAGCACGCGGCTCACGACATCTCGCGTTACTGTGGATATACCCAGCAGATGCGCAATCTCGCGAATATACCCTTGCGCGCCTTCGTCGAAAGTGATCGGGGCTTCATCGAACACATCGGTGGTTTCACTCATCCGAATCTCCCGAGTACGAGGTGGGTCTCCGACAAGATTATCAATACTCACCAGGAAACGCAAATTGTGACCGGATGGTAATCCCCATACTGCCCTATTGACGCACCACGTTGCTACGTGTATAGTACCCCTGTATCAACACGAAGAAGGACCCGAACGGCCCAATGCCTAAGGGGCCTTTTTCATTTATGGAGATAGGATATCTTGGTTTTAACTGCGGGTGACTCCAAGTAGTCAAAGAACTCACCACCCAAGCTTTTGTAGAGCGATGAGGCGAATTCCCTATTTGGGAATAGCATCTTTGCGAATCGGTTCTTCTTGATAAGGAAATCGACTAGTTTCTTATAGTCTCCATCGCCCGAAACGATGAAAATTTTATTGAACGGCTCCTGCTCGACCAGCTTCTTCATGATACTGAATATAATATCGCAATCGACATTGCCTTTCTTCTGGCCTTTCAGGGTGGCTGAATGTTCTCTGAATGAAAGAATGAAGCCGGCTTTCTGCAACTTCTCGTACAAATCTTGCTGATCTTGAGAAACAAAACCAAGAAAGTAATGGGCTTCTGATATCTGATACTTTTCTTTCAAATATATGCGAAATCTTTCGTGATCAATTGCCCAGCCGTTTTGCTTTGTCCCGAGATGTAAGTTCTGACCGTCTATGAACGCGATGTTCTTTGGGCTATCCATTTCTTCCGGTTTAGGCAATCCTCTCAATGGTGTAGGTCTGCTTGCCGGCGGGGGTCTCGAAGGTGAATTCATCGCCCTTCTTCTTCCCCATCAAGGCGGCGCCGAGGGGGGAGATGTGCGAAAGCTTCTTCTCGCGCATGTCGGCCTCCTGGCTCCCGACGATGGTGTATTCGTGCAGGTCAGCAGTGCCCTCTTTCTTTATCGTGACCTTCGAGCCGAATCCGACGACGTCCTTCTTCTTTGCATCGGTCGTTATCTCTGCGCGCTTCACTATCTCCTCGAGCCGCTTGATGCGCTCCTCGGTGGCGGCTTGCAGGTCGCGCGCCTCCTGATATTCAGCATTCTCTGAGAGATCGCCGAGTGAGCGGGCATACTCCAAGCTCTTGGCTATCTCGGTACGACGCGTCGTCTTCAAGTGCTCGAGCTCGCGCACCATCTCGTCGAACTTCTCCTGTGAGACGACGGTGTCGTGAGTGTCGGGTGCGGGAGTCGGCATAGGAGTGTTGGTGTGGTCATTGTACGGATATGCTGCTAATGCGCAAGCATCGTCGAAGAGGCGACGCCGGAACCACCCGTATATATTGAGTTTTCTGCGTGCAAGGCGATGAAGAGATCTTGCATGACATTCACTGCCTGCTCGCCAGCGCCAGTAGGCCCCCGCTCGAGCACCACAACGAAGGCATAGTGCGGATGATCATACGGGAAGAATCCTTCAACCCACGAATTGTCATATTGATTCTTCGACCCGACCTGGGCTGTCCCTGTCTTAGCGGCGACCGTGACATAGGGCAGATTGAGTGCAGAGGCGAGCGCGCTCGTTACGCTTTGTCGCATTCCCTCCCGTACAATCTGGAGGTACTCTGGATCAATAGGCACACGTACACCCTCTGGAGTGGCGCTCGCGAGAAGTGTGGGTGTTTGAAGAGTTCCGCCATTTGCAACTGCCGCCGTCGCGCGAACGGCCTGTATTGGTGTTATCTGCATCGAATATTGCCCGATGGCGGTGAAGTAGGTGTCGCCGAGATACCACGGCTCCTTAAAAGTATTCTGCTTCCAGGCGGGCGTGGGGATGAGGCCTCCAAGCTCTCCGAGCAGATCGATACCGGTAGGAGTGCCAAGTCCAAATGAGCGATACCAATAATCAAGTCGATCGATGCCGAGCCCCCTCTGCCTTTCGTAGCCGCCACCGAGCGTATAAAAGAAGACGTCGGAGGACCAGGCGATTGCCTTGCGAACATCAACAGGCCCAAGCGCCCTCCATCCCTTATAGAAGAAGGACTTACCGGGATGGTAGGGGTCTGGTATAGAGAGTGAGCCAGCATCGTTGATGATGGTCGACGGCGTGATGAGCCCGTCAGAGAGACCACCGGCGGCTACAAAGGGTTTGACGATAGACCCAGGTGTGTAGATACCGCCGACGGCGTGGTCAAGGAACGGGTGCCCGGGGTCATTCGCATAGGCATTGATGATAGTGGCAGGATTACCATCACTCATAATGTTTGGGTCATAGCTCGGATACGAAACGATGGCGCGGATAGCGCCGGTATGTACGTCCATAATGACGCCGGCGCCCGCAATAAAGCCAATCTGGCGTACCACCGAGCCGATGGCACTGGCAAAGTGGCGCTCAAGGTCTGCGTCAATAGATAGTCGCACAGTCTGCCCCGGTATGGGTGGGACGACGGAACCTCTTGAACGTACCGTTCCAAATGCATCTGTCTCAACAAGCATCTGTCCGTTCGTGCCGGCAAGCAGTGTGTTGTAACGAGCCTCAAGGCCAGCGAGACCAGTTTCGGCAGTGTCATAGTAATTACCATTCGCATCCTTCTTCGGATAGGATACATAGCCGATTATCTGGCCAAGGGCAGGTAGGAGATAGCGTCGGTGTGTGCCGCCATCCTGACCCTCTGTATTGTCAACGATAACCGTGCCATTCATATCTTCGATGATGCCGCGCGAGGCGAAAAGTGTGGTCACGGCAAGTGAGTTGCTCGCGCTCTGCCTGGCGAGGGCTGGACCCTGGAACACCTCGAGCTCGAGAGCGCGAGCGCCAAGCGCTACGAAGATGATACCTATGACAACGGGGATGGCGAGATAGGTTGTTCGCGAGAGCGGCTGTTCAAGCTGACCCGCAAACCGTGCGCGATCAAAGGCGCCAGCATTTGCCGCGTCAAGGAATATCTCGTCTGGGGCCAGCTCTGGGTCCCGTCGCCGTAATCTTCGCCAGACCATTGCCTACATGATACTGGCCGAGAATCGAGCCCGCACGAAAAGAGCGAGGCCTGATACTACCCCTCCGAGAATTGTGAGTGATGGAAACATATGGACTCCGGAAGTTGCGTAGAGCGCATCGGCAAACATCCCGATGGCAAGCGGAGCTCCTGGGATGAAGGGCCCGGCGGCGAGCGCGAGAAATAGCGTAAGCGCGCGTGGAAACATAAGGAGTGAGCAACACGCGCCCACTACGAGAATCCATGCAACATAGTTCATGAAGGTTCTTTAAGCGCCGAGCCGACATTGCGCAAAGAGACCCAGGTGATAGAGAATGGGTTTATCACCGGGTGGATAAAAAGCGTCGCGAGTGGGTCGGAGGCCTCACCACCTACATGCACAACTGTCCCCACAGGAATGGCCCCCGGCCCAGGGAGAAAGACGGTATCTCCGACGGCGATACCGACATCTCGAGGCACGGAGACGGTGTACGTGCCTGCGCCGGCACCTAGAAGTGTTACTGGCGTTCGAGAGGCACCTATCCAGGCAGCGGTGGAGACGCCGGGCGCAGAGAAGAGTGTGATGCGTGAGAAATCTGTGGTCACCGACGAGACAACTCCGAGCGGGACGCTACCCGGCCCGAACGCCTCCATTCCCTCTGTAACGCCCGCGTTCGTTCCCACAGAGAGGATGAACGTGTCATACGCCGCGACAGGAGGTCGAGCAAGGACGCCTGCGAGAATGCTCGCCGGCTCTTTCGAACCCGAGCCGAGTAGAGTAGCGAGATCTTTGACTTTCTCTGTAAGCGTACGGTTCTCAAGCGAGAGGGCAGCGTTATCGCCTTCAAGCTTAGCACTTTTCGCAGCAAGTATTCGAGCATCAGAAAAGCCCGCGAAGATACCGTCCACGCTTACCGATAGGGTGTTCCCAAATGAGAACATGGGGGCGAACGCATACAGGAATACGTTTGGAGCAAGGAGGCGTGCGAGTACGAATATGAATGCAAAGGCGAGCGCGAAGGCGCTCCACCGGGCACCTTGCGACAAGCCGCTAGGACGCCTCCCCCAATGTGTCGTCTTCATCGATGAAAAAATCTGCATACATCTTCGGGTTCTCTGTAATGATACCTGTGCCACGCACGACCGCCGTCAAAGGGTCAAGCGCGACCTTGACCGGCACACCGAGCATTGAGGCCAGCACCTGCGGCAAGCCGCGCAACAGAGCGCCGCCGCCGAAGATAGTCACGCCGCGCTCAAGCACATCAGAGAGAAGCTCGGGTGGCGTGTGCTCAATGACATCCTTCATGGCGTCCAAGAGAGCGTCGAGAGAAGGGCGAAGCGCTTCACGAATGTGGGCATCTGTCAGCATCACTTCCCGAGGTAGTCCGGTAGCCAGGTCGCGACCACGCACACCGCGGGTAAGCTGGTCACGCAAAGGTATCACGGCACCGATGGCGATTTTCACTTCTTCAGCGGTGCGCTCCCCGATGCCGAGCTTGAACTCGCTCCGAACGTATTCAATGATGTTCTCATTGAAGCGATCCCCTGCGACTTGTGAACTCCGGGAGGCCACAGAACCGTTCAAGGCGATAACCGCGATGTCGGTTGTGCCTGCGCCGATATCGAGCACCATCGTCCCAATCGCCTCAGAGACAGGTAGTTTGGCGCCTATGGCGCCGGCGACCGGCTCCTCGAGGATGAGTGCTTCGCGAGCGCCTGCGTTCCTGGCCGCATCGCGAACGGCGCGGCTCTGCACATTTGTCACGCCCGTGGGCACGCCGATAACAACTCGGGGACCGAAGAATCGCGTCCGAGAACCTTGGGCCTTGTCGATAAGGTAGCCGAGAAGCTCCTCGGTCACTTCAAAGTCCGAGATGACGCCGTGAGAGAGGGGGCGCACCGTGCGGATGTGTCCCGGAGTCTTGCCGAGCATCAGCTTCGCCTCCTTCCCCACGGCAACAACCCGGTCGGTCTTGTCGTTTACCGCGACGACGGAGGGTTCTTGTATAACGATGCCGCGCCCACGTACATAGACGAGCGTGTTAGCTGTCCCTAGATCTATACCGATATCGCTACCGAAGAGCGAACGCTTAGCGAACTTGGGCATAGCGCTTCACTAACTCCGCTCTCGGCACGTGTTCGACCGCGCCAGTAACGCGCTCGACAACCTCAAAGATGCCTGTGGTTGCCGCATCCTTCCCCACCACGATGCGTGTGGGGATGCCAATGAGATCACTTTCTGCAAATTTTTGCCCCGCACTAGCGTCGCGGTCGTCATAGAGGACCTCGACACCTGCTCCGACAAGCTCTTCATACAAAGCTTCAGCAACCTGTGCAATCTCGTCACCCGATTTACCAAGAGAAACTAGGTGGAGAGCGAAAGGCGCTACGGCGGCGGGCCAGACCAGTCCCTTCTCATCTGCCATGATTTCAACAATGGTGCCCATCAACCGCGTGATGCCGATGCCGTATGAACCCAAGTGCACCGGCACCTCCGCTCCCACACCATTCTTATAGAACAGACCGAGTTGTTTTGATTTGATACCCCCGAAGTCGAAGATATTGCCAACCTCAATCGAAGAGACTTTTTCAAGCTCATCGCGCGAGACGCCAAGTTGCGCGCACACGTCGTCCTGCAACACTTCTTCATTGATGGCGATCTTCTTCTCACGATGCAGGTAAATAGTATCTTCACCCACGTCAGAAAGAGTCTGGAATTCGTGCGAGAACTGTGTAAACGCACCACCTGAAGCAGTGGTGAGGAAGGTGCGGTCGCCAAGGCCGACACGCCCGAAGACGCGCAGATATGCCGCAATGGCAGAATCATAAAAAACCTTGTGCGTGGTCTCATCAAGCGTATACGAGTACATATCCTTCATCACGAACTCGCGGCCGCGCATGATGCCACTCTTGGCGCGTAGCTCATTGCGCAACTTGGTCTGGAATTGATAGACGTAGGCGGGTAGGTCACGATAGCTTGCGATGAACTGCTTCATCATGTCGGTAATCGGCTCTTCGTGCGACCAGCCGAAGCCCACATCCCCGCCGGCGGCGAGCTTGGACTTGAACCACACGTCTACCTTGTCATCGCTCCAACGATCCGTGGGCTCCCATACCTCCTTACGCTGGAGCGAGGACATAATCATTTCTTGTCCACCAATGGCGTTCATCTCCTCACGCACAATACCTTTTATCTTTTCGATGACACGGAGGCCAAGCGGGAGATAGTCGTAGACGCCGGCCATCTCCTTGTGCACGTAGCCAGCGCGGATAAGGAGCTGGGCATTCTTCGCAGCCTCATCAGCGGGTGCCTCCCGTCTGGTTCTCGTAAATAGCTTTGACTGCCGCATAGTGGATACAGAATACAACTAACGTGCTGTACCCGCCAATGGCAAAAATTGTGGACCCCTTCGGATAAGAATCCTCAGGACTCTCACAAAACATAATACATTCGGCCTGCTGGCCTCAGTATTTTCTCGCCTACGCTCGTCAATCGCTTCGCTCGTTGTTTTGTGGACCCTAGGAGGCTCGAACTCCTGACCTCTTCCATGCCATGGAAGCGCTCTACCAGCTGAGCTAAGGGCCCGATGCGTGCGTTATATCATAAAGGAAAGCGCCCGGCAGAGCCAGGCGCTTAGTCGCACGAAAGAACAGATGCGCACTCTAGTAGGTCTTGAGGATGGCGCCGTCTGCGGCGTCCCGTTCTCTGAGCTCCACCGGATACCCCCAGAGCGTCTTGGCGTGCTCGAGCACGGCTCGACAGTTCTGCTCCTCGAGCACGACCTTGTCGTGAGTCTGATGCTCAAGGGTGAGCGTGCGGTCGCCTCGGAGCTTCGCGTCGACGATCTCAATATGCGCTTCGCGCCGGGAAAGCTCGTACTGCTCTGACAGCCGTTGGCACACCCGTCGGTAACCAGTGTCGTCGTGGATGGCCTCGACCTCGATGTGCGATACCGCATGGTCGTCGTCGAGCACGAACATCCGGAACTCTCGAATGACTCGCGGCGAGAGGTACTGCAAGATGAACGACTCATCGCGATAGTTGGCCCAGGCGTACCGGAGCGTGCCCCAAGGATCGCCGTTCCCGGCCATGTCGGGGAACCATTCTTTGTCCTCGGCAAGGCGCGCGAGACGCTCGCCATCATGGCGGAACTGAACTTTGGCATGCCCGGTGCAGATATTGTAGATGTCCTGCATCATGGCGAAGCCGAGCGCATAGGGGTTGATGCCGCTGAAGCGTGGGTCGTCGAAGCCAGGCTGGAAGACGACGCTCGAGTGCGAATGCAAGAACTCAAGCACATTCCCTTCCGTGATGAGCCCCTTCTCCCACAAACGATGCATGATCGAGTAGTGCACAAAGGTCGCGCACCCCTCGTTCATCACCTGAAGTTGTTTCTGCGGATAGAAGTACTGCGAGATCTTCCGCACGATGCGGACGAGCTCACGCTGCCAAGGCTCGAGCTTCGGCGCGTTCTTCTCGAAGAAGTAGAGGAGGTTCTCCTCAGGGAGACCGAGCTTCTTTTTGAGCTCCTCCTCCCGCTTGGCCTCCTCAGATGGGCTCGCGGTCTTGGCACCCCTCTGAATCACTGTCTTCTCGAAGAGGTCGTTATAGGCGAGACGCTGATGCTCGATGCGCTCCGCCTGACGCCTCTCCTCCTCTTTGAGGTTCGGCTTCTCGCGGTGCTTGTAGCGGTCGACGCCATACGCTTGCAGAGCATGCGCCGCGTCGAGCAGTTTCTCGACGGCGGCGACTCCATGCCGCTCCTCGCACATTTCGACATATCGCTTTGCGAACGCGAGGTAGTCGAGGATGCTCGAGGCGTCCGTCCACTGCCGGAACAGGTAGTTGTTCTTGAAGAAGTGGTTATGCCCTATGCCAGCATGAGCGATGACCAGGGTCTGCATCGTGGAGGTATTCTCCTCCATGAGGTAGGCGATGCAGGGATTGCTGTTGATGATGATCTCGTAGGCGAGCCCCTGGAGCCCTTTGCTGTAGAGCGTCTTCTGGTAGGCGAAGTGCTTGCCGAAGCTCCAGTGCCGATACATAAGCGGCAGACCTACCGAGGCATACGCGTCAAGCATCTGCTCGGAGGTAATGACCTCAATTTGGAGCGGGTAGAGGTCGAGGCCGAATTCGTCGACCCCGATCTCTCGGCACGCATCGTAGATCCGTCGCAATAGCTTGAAGTCCCAGTCGGAGCTCGTAAAGAGCTGATTGGGGCTATCCGGCACTTGCACTGGAGGCTTCCTATCGTATTCAGCCATGGCTGACTCCTTTTCTCTCGAAGAGTTCGTGGAAGACCGGGAAGATGTCTGCCGGGCCGCCGACCTTGCGCATCGCGAGATGCGAGTGTGCCGGCGCTACGGTGTCATAGGCTCGCCAGAGATCGCTGTTGCGCGAGGAGCTGACTGAGCCGCCCGACCCATCGCCGACTTCGATGTAGGCGTAGTACTGGCAGAGAGGTAGGACCTCGCCGCCGAGCACTGCCGCGCACTTCGCGCTGTCGGCGCTGTAGTTATCGCCATCGGAGGCTTGCGCCCCGTAGACGTTCCAGCGATCAAGCGGATAGCGCGCCTTGACGATCTCGACCATGAGGTCGAGCGCCGAGGACACGACCGTGCCGCCGGTCTCTTTGGAGTAGAAGAAGGTCTCTTCGTCAACCTCCTGCGCATCCGATGTATGGCGGATGAAGACGACCTCCACGTGGCGGTAGCGCCGCGTGAGGAAGATGTGGAGCAACATGAAAAACCGCTTTGCGAGGTCCTTCATCGCCTCCGTCATCGAGCCCGAGACGTCCATGATGCAGAACATCACGGCTTCGGCGTTCGGACGCGGCACCCGCTCGAACCGGCGATAGCGCACGTCGATCGGATCGATATAGGGGATGCCTGCACTGCGCCGCTGTTTCTTTTCGAGCTCGAGCGTTAAGCGCTTGACTTCGTCTTCGTCGCCCTTCTCTCGTGCCGCCTCAAGCTGGCGCTCGAGCTCTTCGAGCTCGGCGGACTTGGGTCGGTGGAGCGATATCCGGCGAGCCATGCTCTGACGCATGGTCCGTCCGACGCTGAGCGAAGAAGGCGAGCCGGTCATGGTGTAGCCAGCGCGCTGCCAGGAGAAGCTGGTCTCCCGCAAGCTCTTCTTGACGAGGTCAGGCAGTTCGAGATCCTCGAAGAACATATCGAGGAACTCGTCCTTGGAGAGCATGAACTCGAATGTGTCCTCGCCACTGCCGTCTGGGCTGCCTTCGCGGCCGGCCTGGCCCTCGCCGCCCGTAGGCCGCGGAATCTTGTCGCCGCGCACGAATTCCTTGTTGCCAGGGTGAACTGGGTGCGATCGGCCGGTACGTCGGTTGTGGTGGAAGGAGGGTTCGCTGATGCCCCTGCCGGGGATGCTGACCTTCTCGCCACCGCTCTCGCCGAGAGTGCGCTTCTTGAGCGCCTCTTCGAGAGCGCCTTTCATCTCGCCGCGCGCTCGTGCGAGGAACCGCTGGCGATTGGTGAGACTCTTCCCTTTTGGATTGGATCTCCGATCAACGATGTTCATATCGCTCATGGAACTTCTCCACATTGGTGGGAAACAGAGACGGCGCCCGACCTCGCGGTCGAGCGCCGATGTGTGTTGGAGACCGGTGTTATCCGGCCTTGTTGACCCGCATGAACCAATCGACCAGTCGTCGGACCTGGAGCTCGGTATATCCGAGCTCTTCCATCCGCTTGAGGAAGCCGGCGTGTTTCTTCTCGGTCTCGGAGTCCTTCTTGGCGCCGAAACTGATGACTGGCAGGAGCTCCTCGACCTGTGTGAACAGGCTCCGCTCGATGACCTGCCGCAATTTCTCGTAGGAGGTCCACGGCGGATTCTTGCCGGTTGCGGCCCGCTTCCGGAGGGCGAACTTGGTCACCTCGTAGCGGAAGTCTTTCGGGTTCGCGATGTTCGCTGGCTTCTCGATCTTATCGAGCGCCTGGGCCAGCAGTTCGCGGTTCATCAGCTGGCCGGTGTCGGGGTCCTTATAGTCGGACTCCTCGATCCAAGCGTCGGCGTAGGCGATGTAGCGGTCAAATCGGTCCTGGCCAGCCGTTCCATAGCTTTCGAGGTACGCTTTCTGTATCTCGTGGCCGATGAAGTCGGCGTACCGCGGCGCGAGGTCCGTCTTGATGAAGGCGAGGAGTTTCTTCGCAACGTCTTCGTGGAACTGCTCGCGTCCGATCGCCTGCTCGAGGACATACATCAGGTGAACGGGGTCAGCGGCTATTTCCCGAGTGTCGAAGTTGAAGGTCCCGGAGAGCACCTTGAACGCGAATCGCGTTGAGATGCCGTCCATGCCCTCGTCGACGCCGGCCGCGTCCCGATATTCCTGAACGCTAGCCGCCTTCGTATCGGTGTCCTTCAAGTTCTCGCCGTCGTACACCCGCATCTTTGAGTGCAGGTTCACGTCTTGTTCCCCATGGGCCGTGGTCTTGACCTTCTTGTCGGCCTTGAGGCGCGAGAGCACGCAGAAGCGCGATAGCAGTTTGAACGTCCAGGGCGCGCAAGGCGCATTGGCGAGCTCACTGTTGCGTATCAGCTTCTCGTAGATCTTCCGCTCCTCGCGAGCGCGCAGGCAGTACGGGACCTTGATGACCGAGATACGGTCGATGAAGGCCTCGTTATTCTTGTTCGCCTTGAAGGTTTGCCACTCGGCCTCGTTGCTGTGCGCCAGGATGATGCCCTGATAGGGAATGCCGCCGATATTCTCGGTACCGGCATAGTTCCCTTCCTGGGTAGCCGTCAAGAGCGGATGAAGCATCTTGATGGGCGCTTTGAACATCTCGACGAACTCCATCAGCCCCAGGGTCGTGCGGTTAAGCCCGCCCGAGAAGCTGTAGGCGTCGGGGTCGTTCTGGCTGAAGGTCTCGAGCTTGCGGATGTCCACCTTGCCGACGAGCGAGGAGACATCTTGGTTATTCTCGTCGCCCGGCTCGGTCTTGGCGATGGCTATTTGCTTCAAGCGCGATGGCATGAGGCGCACCACCCTGAACTTTTGGATGTCGCCGCCGAATTCATCGAGCCGCTTGACTGCCCAGGGGCTGATGACGCCGGTGAGACGCCGCGATGGAACGTGATAGCGCTCCTCGAGCTCTTTGCCGAGCTCCGTGCCGGCTTCAAAGAGACCGAGCGGGCTCTCGAAGATCGGGCTCGGGATGGGCGGCTTCCCGTCTGCACCCGGCACTGCGAGCACGTAAATCGGCTCCTTCTCCATCAGCATCTTGAGACGCTCGGCCAAGGACGACTTGCCGCCGCCCACTGGCCCGAGCAGATAGAGCACCTGTTTGCGCTCTTCGAGCCCCTGCGCCGCATAGCGCAGGAAGCCGACGATGCGCTCTATTTGCTCCTCCATACCGAAGAAGTCGTCGGCGAATGCCGGATAGACCTTGATTGTTCGGTTCATGAAGATACGGCCGAGACGCGGGTCTTGGCTCGTGTCGACATTGACTGGCTCGCCGATGGCCTTCAAGAGGCGTTCGGCGGCACCGGCGTAGAAGGATGGGTCCTCGGCGCATTTGCCGAGATACTCCTCAAGCGAAAACTCGACCTCGCGACGATCTTGGTACTGTTGCGAGTAGCGCTCGAATATACCGACTTCGGCCATCTGACCTCTCCTATGTGTGGGATTTGGTTGTTGGTTTCTGCTCTTGTCAAAGATCTCCAATCTACTGAAAAGAGCGTTTTTATATGGATTCTGTCCAGGGCTCAGAGTACCTTACCGCCAGCCCTCGTCAATAGGCCGTAAGTGAATTCTCACTCTAATTGCATCGCGGTTTGCAGGCTAACTGCACAGGCATACGCTCGGAACATACCCATTAGCTCCGAGCCATATGTCACATACCCAGCTCGGACCCTCAGATTGGCCCGTCAT
>Ga0209515_10003625_pt1 | contig 21766 bp, 17 predicted proteins | sample Subgroupgradi54m_FD_187454 | JGI IMG/M metagenome (GOLD analysis project Ga0209515, IMG submission 187454) | Subsurface groundwater microbial communities from S. Glens Falls, New York, USA - GMW60B uncontaminated upgradient, 5.4 m (SPAdes)... ... | reverse complement strand
GGGTTGGGGTGAGGGGGTCAACCTGAGTCAAGCTGAACTTCGTCGCTAGTCACGCTTCCCGCTGAGAAGGAACCACCATGCAAATCAACCCCGCCGATGTGAGCCGCGCCGCCGAGATCCTGTCTGCCCTGCGCGACGAGGTCGGCAAGGCGGTGGTCGGCCAGCGCGAGGTGGTCGACCAGACGCTGATCGCGCTGGTCGCATCCGGCCATGTCCTTATCGAAGGCGTGCCCGGCCTGGGCAAGACGCTGCTCGCACGCGCCTTCGCCAAGGCCCTGTCGCTGCAGTACGCACGGGTGCAGTTCACGCCCGACCTGATGCCCTCGGACATCACCGGCCACGCGGTGCTCGACCCGTCGCAGGGCAACGGCAGCAACCTCGGCGCCTTGCGCGTGCTGCGCGGGCCGGTGTTCACCAACCTGCTGCTGGCCGACGAGATCAACCGCGCGCCGGCCAAGACGCAGAGCTCGCTGCTCGAAGTGATGCAGGAGTACCAGGTCACGCTCGAAGGCCAGACGCTGCCGCTGTCCAGGCCCTTCATGGTGCTCGCGACGCAGAACCCGCTCGAAACCGAAGGCACCTACCCGCTGCCCGAAGCGCAGCTCGACCGCTTCCTGTTCAAGATCGAGGTCGGCTACCCGACGCTGGCCGAAGAGGCCGCGATCGTGGTTCGCACCACCGCGCAGCAAAGCGGCGACCAGCTGCCGCTGGCCGGCGTGTCCGCGCGCCTGGACGAGCGCGCGGTGCAGACGCTGCAGAAGATGGCGGCCTTCGTGCGGGTCGACGAGCGGGTCGTCGACTACGCGGTGCGCATCACCCGCGCGACGCGCAGCTGGCCCGGCATCGCCAACGGCGCCGGCTCGCGCGGCGCGATCGCGCTGGTGCGCGCGGCGCGTGCCGCGGCGCTGCTGCAGGCGCGCGACTTCGTCACGCCCGACGACGTCAAGCACTACGCCCACCCGGTGCTGCGCCATCGGGTGCTGCTGGCGCCCGATGCGCAGCTCGAGGGGCGCAAGGTCGACGAGCTGCTGGCGACCCTGCTCGACAGCGTCGAGGCGCCGCGCCTCTGAGGGCCACGCCGGTGCGCATGCCCCTGGTTCCGACCCGCGGCGCGGTGCTGGTGCTGGCCGGCGTCGCGCTCGCCGCGGTGCTGGCGCTCGCGCTGCGTGTGCCGCTCGCGACGGTCGGGTGGAGCGCCGCCGGCGCGGTGCTGGCGGGCATCGCCTACGCAGCGCTCGACCTGCTGGGCACCCTGGCGGCGTGGCGCCGCGCGCCGCTGGCCTGGCAGCGCCGGCTGCCGGCCGCGCTGGCGCTGGGCGTGTCGCGCACGGTGCCGTGTGCGCTCGTCAACGAGAGCGGCCACGACTGGAAGGTGGCGCTGTTCGACCATGTCGACCCCGACCTCGACGTGGTCGGCTTGCCGCTGACGCTGTTGGTGCCGGGCAAAGCGCGCACCGAGCTGCACTACGGCATCGTGCCGCGGCGGCGCGGGCTGGTGCACTTCGAGCCGGCCGAGCTGCGCGTGCGCAGCCTGGGCGGCGCCTGGGAGGTGATGCGCCGGGTCGGCGTGGCGGCGTCGCTGCGGGTCTATCCGAACTTCGCCGCGGTGGCGCGTTATGCCTGGCTCGCGGGCGACCGGCGGCTGGCGGACATCGGCATCAAGAGTTATGCGCAGCGCGGCGCCGGCACCGACTTCAAGCAGCTCGCGGACTACCAGGTCGGCGACGCGGTGCGCCACATCGACTGGAAGGCGACGCTGAAACATCGCCGGCCGATCGTGCGCCAGTTCCAGGACGAGCGCGACCAGTGCGTGATCTTCCTGCTCGACTGCGGCCGGCGCATGCGCGCCGACGAAGGTGCCGACACACGCACCGGCAGTCATTTCGACGAGGCGCTGAACGCCCTGATGCTGCTCGCTTATGTCGCGCTGAAAGAAGGCGACGAAGTCGGCGCGATGACCTTCGGCAGCGACCCCGCCGACCAGCGCCGCTTCGCGCCACGCAAGGGCGCGGCGGCACTGAACAGCCTGATGGGAACGCTGTACGACATCCAGCCGCAGGCGACCCATTCCGACTACGTGCTGGCCGCGCGCGACCTGATGCGGGTGCAGCGCAAACGGGCGCTGGTGGTGGTGCTGACCAACTTCCGCGACGAGGACGCGGCGGAGCTGCAGCCGGCGCTTGCGCTGTTGAGGTCACGCCATCTGGTGCTGCTGGCGAGCTTGCGCGAGCGGGTGCTGCGCGAGATGACCGAGCAACCGTCGACGGGAGGTCCGCAGGCGATCGAGGTGGCGGGGGCGCATTTGTTCGCGCAGGCGCGGCGCGATGCGTTCCAGCGGCTCGCGGGGCGCGATGGTTTGTTGATCGATGTCGAGCCGGCGCAGTTGGCGGCGGAGCTGGTGAACCGGTATCGGGCGGTGAAAAGGGCGGGGTTGTTGTGATGACCTGTCATCCCGCTACCCGTCACCCCGGCGAACGCCGGGGTCCACCGTTGGAGCGTCCTCGACGAGTGGATCCCGGCGTTCGCCGGGATGACGTGGTTGCGTGACGAAGGCGTACTGCGTCTACCTGATGGCGAGCGCGCGCAATGGGACGCTTTATCTCGGCTCGACCAGCGACCTCGTGAAGCGGGTCTATCAGCACAAGACCGGAGCCGTCGAAGGGTTCACCTCCACGTACCAAGTCGATCGCCTCGTCTGGTTCGAGCAGCACGAAAACGCGATGGCGATGGTGACGCGGGAGCGGCAGATCAAAGAGTGGAAGCGAGCCTGGAAGATCGAGTTGATCGAGGAAGGGAACCCTCAGTGGCGGGATCTGTATGGCGACATTCCTGGCAACGAGTGAGAGTGGATACCGGCGTTCGCCGGTATGACGCGCTTGCGGGGAACCGTCACCCCGGCGAACGCCGGGGTCCACTCGTGGAACGCGCGCAGTCGAACCCGCAGCGCTCAATCCACCACCGTCAACTTCGCCACACTCAGCGCCAGCCACTTCATCCCATGCCGCCCGAAGTTCACCTGCGCGCGCGCATCGTCGCCGCTGCCTTCCAGCGTCACGATCACCCCCTCGCCGAACTTGGTGTGGAACACGCTCTGCCCCGAGCGCAGCCCGTGACTCGGCGCCTTCGGAGCCAAGACCGGTGCAGGCTCCACCCGGCCCGCCCCGACGATCCCCGACAGCCCCGCCCCGCGTGACCAAGCCGACTGGTACTCGCGCGCAAAGCCCGAGCCGAAGCCCTGGTTGCGTGGCGTGATCCAGCGCAGCGCCGCTTCGGGCAGCTCGTCGAAGAAGCGGCTCTTGATGTTGTAGCGGGTCTGGCCGTGCAACATGCGGGTCTGGCTGAAGCTCAGGTACAGGCGCTTGCGCGCACGGGTGATCGCCACGTACATCAGGCGGCGTTCTTCCTCCAGCCCGTCGGCGTCAGCGGCGCTGTTTTCGTGCGGGAACAAACCCTCTTCGAGACCGGTGATGAAGACCGCATCGAACTCCAGCCCCTTGGCCGAGTGCACCGTCATCAGCTGGATCGCGTCCTGCCCGGCCTGCGCCTGGTTGTCGCCGGCTTCGAGCGATGCGTGGGTGAGGAACGCCGCCAGCGGCGACATGATCTCGCCGGTCTCGGCATCCGGGCCTTCCCGGTCATCCTGAGCCTGTCGAAGGACGATCTCGTCGACCGGCAACGCCACCGCATCCTTGCCGAAGCCTTCCTGCGTGACGAACGCCTCGGCCGCATTGACCAGCTCGTCCAGGTTCTCGAGCCGGTCCTTGCCTTCGCGGTCGGTCTTGTAGAAGTCGACCAGGCCCGACTTCTGCAACATGTGTTCGATGATCTCGCGCAGCGTCAAGCCCTGGGTCGCGTCGCGCATGCCGTCGACCAGGCGCACGAAGGCCTGCAGATTCGAACCCGCCTTGCCGGCGACCGCGCCCACGCTCTGGTACAGGCTGCGCCCACTCGCGCGGGCTGCGTCCTGCAGCTGCTCGAGCGCGCGTGCGCCGATGCCGCGGGTCGGAAAGTTGACGACCCGCAGGAAGCTGGTGTCGTCGTCCGGGTTCTCGATCAGGCGCAGATAACTCAGCGCATGCTTGACCTCGGCGCGCTCGAAGAAGCGCAAGCCGCCGTACACCTTGTACGGCACGCCGGCATTGAACAGCGCGCTCTCGAGCACCCGGCTCTGGGCGTTGCTGCGGTACAGCAGCGCGATGTCGTGGCGCGCGATGCCGTCGCGATGAAGTTGCTGCGCTTCCTCGAGAAACCACTGCGCTTCGGCGAAGTCGCTGGTCGACTCGTAGACCCGTACCGGCTCGCCCGGCCCGGCCTCGGTGCGCAGGTTCTTTCCGAGGCGCCGCGAGTTGCGCGAAATCAGCTCGTTGGCGGCGTCGAGGATGTTGCCGAACGAGCGGTAGTTGCGCTCCAGCTTGATGACATGGTCGACCTTGAACTCGCGCTCGAAGTCAGCCATGTTGCCGACCTGCGCGCCGCGAAACGCGTAGATGCTCTGGTCGTCGTCGCCGACGGCGAACACCGCGGAGGAATTTGGCGGAGGCCCGGCGAACATCTTGAGCCATGCGTACTGCAGCCGGTTGGTGTCCTGGAACTCGTCGACCAGCAGGTGCCGAAAGCGCCGCTGGTAGTGCTCGCGCAGCGCCTGGTTGTCGCGCATCAGCTCGTAGGTGCGCAGCATCAGCTCAGCGAAGTCGACCACGCCTTCGCGCTGGCACTGCTCTTCGTAGCCCTGGTACACCTGCACCATCGTGCGCGTCATCTCGTCGCGGGCCTCGACGTCCTTGGGGCGCCGGCCCTCTTCCTTCTGGCCGGCGATGAACCATGTGACCTGCTTCGGAACGAACCGTTCTTCGTCCAGGTTCATCGCCTTGATGACGCGCTTGACGGCCGACAGCTGGTCCGCCGAGTCGAGAATCTGGAAGCCCTGCGGCAGCCCGCTCAACTTCCAGTGCGCGCGCAGGAAGCGGTTGCACAGGCCGTGGAAGGTGCCGATCCACATGCCGCGCACGGGCACCGGCAGCATCGCCGACAGCCGCGTCAGCATCTCCTTGGCCGCCTTGTTGGTGAAGGTCACACCCATCACGCCGCCGGGCGACACCTGGCCGGTCTGGATCAGCCAGGCGATGCGGGTCGTCAGCACCCGCGTCTTGCCCGAGCCGGCACCGGCCAGGATCAGCGCCGGGCGCGCCGGCAGCGTGACGGCGGCGAGCTGTTCGGGGTTCAGGTTGGCGAGCAGCGGTGGGGCAGGCGGCGCAACGAAGTCTTCGGGCGGCGGTTCGGGTCGCTCGTCGTGGGAAGGGAAACTGCTCATCCGGTGATTCTAGGAGTCCCACCTCGCGGCAGTCGCCCCGAGGCCGGCCGGCAGCCGCGTAGACTTGCAGCCATGGACATCTTCGACTACGACAACGTCCTGCTGCTGCCGCGCAAATGCCGCGTCGAAAGCCGCAGCGAATGCGACACCTCGGTGGAGTTCGGCGGCCGCCGCTTCGCGCTGCCGGTGGTGCCGGCCAACATGAAGACGGTGATCGACGAGCCGATTTCCGAATGGCTGGCCGCCAACGGCTTCTTCTACGTGATGCACCGCTTCGACCTCGACAACCTGGCCTACGCCAAACGCATGCGCGAGCGGGGCCTGTTCGTCTCGATCAGCTCGGGCGTGAAGGCCGCCGACCACGCCGTCATCGACCGCCTGGCCGACGAGGGCGTCGGCGCCGACTACGTGACGATCGACATCGCGCACGGCCATGCCGAGTCGGTGCGGCTGACCATCGAGCACATCAAGAAGCGGCTGCCGAATGCCTTCGTCATCGCCGGCAACGTGGCGACGCCCGAGGCGGTGATCGACCTCGAGAACTGGGGCGCCGACGCGACCAAGGTCGGCGTCGGCCCGGGCAAGGTCTGCATCACGCGGCTCAAGACCGGCTTCGGCACCGGAGGCTGGCAGCTCTCGGCGCTGAAGTGGTGTGCGCGGGTGGCGACCAAGCCGATCATTGCCGACGGCGGCATCCGCGACCATGGCGACATCGCCAAGAGCGTGCGTTTCGGCGCTGCGATGGTGATGATCGGCTCGCTGTTCGCCGGCCATGAAGAGTCGCCCGGCAAGACCGTCGAGGTCGACGGCAAGCTGTTCAAGGAGTACTACGGCAGCGCCAGCGACTTCAACAAGGGCGAGTACAAACACGTCGAAGGCAAGCGCATCCTCGAGCCGATCAAGGGGCGCCTCGAAGACACGCTGCGCGAGATGCGCGAAGACGTGCAAAGCTCGATCTCGTACGCCGGCGGCACGCGGCTGGCGGACATCCGCAAGGTCAACTACGTGATCCTCGGCGGCGACAACCAAGGCGAACATCTGTTGATGTAGTGCCGCGGTAACAGCGGTTCATTTCAAGAGAACGCAGCCGATAAGACAAGGTGCCTTTGCCTGGACGCAGCGGCGCCCTGCATGCCACTTTCTGTCTACTTGCGTCGCCTGCGACAGCCCGCCAATCTCGGCCTGATGGTCGCGGTGCTGGTGATCGCCGTGATGAGCATCACGCTTTACGAGGCCACACGAAAGGCCAGCGCCGCGGCACGCCGGGTCGGCATGTCGGTCGACCTGCTGGAGGCGATCGCCGACGTCAACGTCAACCTGGCCCGGCTCGAGGCCGCGCAACGGGGCTACCTGCTGACGGCCAGGCAAGACTTCCTCGACGAGCGCGACGCCACCGCCGCCAAGCTGAATTCCACGACCGCCGTGCTGATGACGCTGACCGAAGACCGCGCGCCGCGGCGCATCCTGGCACAGGCGCTCGAAACCCTGGTCGCCGAGGCGCTGGCCGAGGGTGTGACCGCACACAGCCTCGGCAACGAGGTCATTCCACGCGCGGCAGCGCTCACCTCGCAAATGGAGCAGGACGAGCGCATTGTGCTGAAGTCGCGCCGCCTCGAAGAACAGCGCGGCCGCGATCGAACGCTGCTGGTCCTGGTGGGTGCGATCGTCATCAGCGCGGCGATTCTGGCGTTCGCGTACCGGGGCATGGCACGTCAGGCGCGACGCCGGATGCGGGTCGAGCGGCAACTGCGCGACCTGGCCGAGAACCTGCCGGTGACCGTGTACCAGTTCCACACCCGCGCCGGCGGCGGCCCGCGTTTCGAGTTCGTCGGCAGCAGCGTCGAGAAGCTGTTCGGCGTGCCGCTGCAGGCGGTCCTGCACGACCCGCTGGCGCTGTGGAACAAAGTCGTCTACGAAGACAGGCTGGGCTTCGCCGAAGTGATGCAGCAGTCCTCGCGCGACCTCACTCCCTTCGAATGGGAGTACCGCGCCAAGGGACCCGACGGCGCGGTCCGCTGGATACGCAGTTGCGCCTCGCTGCGCCGCGAAGCCGATGGCAGCATCTTGTGGAACGGCTACTGGGCCGACGTGACCGAGCCGAAGCGCCTCGCGCAGGCGCTGGCGCGCGCCAAGGAGGATGCCGACGCCGCCAACCGCGCCAAGAGCACCTTCCTGGCCACGATGAGCCACGAAATCCGCACCCCGATGAACGGCGTGCTCGGCATGCTCGAGCTGCTGGGCCTGAGCCGGCTCAACGGCGAACAGCGCTCCACGCTGGCCATCGTGCGCGAATCGGGGCGCGGCCTGCTGCGCATCATCGACGACATTCTCGACTTCTCGAAGGTCGAGGCCGGCCGCCTGACGCTGAACCCGGAGCCGGCCTCGCTCAGCGACGTGGTTGAGCGCGCAGTTCAGGTCTACAGCGGCGTGGCCAGCAGCAAGGGCTTGCTGCTCACCTGTCGCGTCGACCCGCGTATCAGCCCGGCGCTGTGCTTCGATCCCTTGCGGCTCGGGCAGATTCTGAACAACCTGATCAGCAACGCCTTGAAGTTCACCGAGAGCGGCAGCGTGCAGGTCAGCGTCGAGTGGCTGGCGCGCGAGGGCAACGCCGATTCGCTGCAATTGCGCGTGGTGGACACCGGCATCGGCGTCGCGCCCGCCAATCGGCAGCAGCTGTTCGAAGCCTTCGTGCAGGCCGAAGGCAGCACCGCGCGCTGGTACGGTGGCACCGGCCTGGGGCTGGCGATCTGCCGCCGGCTGGCCGCGATGATGGGCGGCAGCGTGACGATGGACAGCGAGCTGGGCCAGGGCACCACGATGACGCTGGCGCTGACGCTGCCGCATGCCGATGTGCAGGCGCTGCCGAGCGCCGACCCCGAGCACCGGCAGGCGCGGCTCGAAGCGACGCTCGCGACACGCCGCATTGCGCCGAGCATCGAGCGGGCCGAGGCCGACGGCACGCTGGTGCTGGTGGTCGACGACCACCCGACCAATCGTGCGGTGCTGCTGCGCCAGGTGACCGCGCTCGGTTATGCGGCCGAGAGTGCCGAAGACGGGCGCATCGCGCTGCAGATGTGGCAGGCACGCCGCTTTGCCATCGTCCTGACCGACTGCAACATGCCGGAAATGAACGGCTACGAGCTGGCGCAAAACATTCGCCGGCTCGAGGCGGCGCGCGGCGATGAGCGCATTCCGATCATTGCCTGCACCGCCAACGCGCTGGGCGGCGAGGCGCAAGTCTGCCTCGATGCCGGGATGGACGATTACCTCGCCAAGCCGGTCGACCTCGACGAGCTGATGCGCTGCCTGGACCGCTGGCGCCCGGTGCCGCAGACCCGCCCGGCCCCGCTCGACGAGCTCGACACGGCGTGCGGCCAGCGCACGGCGAGCGCGCCGGTCGACCACTCGATGCTGGCCGCGATCTCCGGCAGCGACGCCGACGCCGAGCGCGACATCCTGCTCGACTTCCGGCGCGTCAACGACAGCGACGCCACGATGCTTCGCCACGCCGTGAGCAGCGGCGACAGCCCACTCGTGACACGGGTATCGCATCGCATCAAGGGTGCGAGCAAAATGGTCGGCGCCACCGGCCTGGCCACGGTGTGTGAAGTGATCGAAGCCGCCAGCCGTGCGGCCGACTGGGCCGCCGTCGAAAGACAGATGGAATCGTTCCAGCTCGAAATGCAAGAGCTCAACGAGTACCTCGACGCGCTTTGATGGACAGGGAAGGTACAAAAAAATGCCGTTCACCGATCTGCGCTTTCTGGTGGTGGAAGACCATGAGTTCCAGCGCCGCACCGTGGTCAGCCTGTTGTCGCGACTCGGCGCAACAACCGTTCACGCCGCAGAGGACGGACGCGCCGCGCTGCAGGTGGTCGAAGACCCGGGCCGGCCGGTCGACATCGTCATCAGCGACCTGGAAATGCCGGGCATGGACGGCATGGAGTTCATCCGCCATCTGGGCCAGGCGAACACCCGGGTCTCGCTCATCCTCGCGAGTGCGCTCGAGCGCAAGCTGATCGCCTCGATCGGCACCATGACCGAGGCCTACGGCATCAAGCTGCTGGGCATTGTCGAGAAGCCGCTGACCGCGGCCAAGCTGCAGGCCCTGATCAAGCTGCACGACAAGGCCGGCGTTGCCAGCGCGCGCCCGCGCCAGCCCGGCCCGGTGTTCACGCTCGAGCAGATCAGCGCCGGCGTCGCCAACGAGGAGTTCGAGCCCTTCTTCCAGCCCAAGGTCGAGCTGGCGGGCGAGCGCGTGCATGGTGCGGAAGCGCTGGCGCGCTGGCGCCACCCGACCCAGGGCACCGTCGCGCCGTTCGCGTTCATTCCGCTGCTCGAGGAACATCGCCTTATCGACGACCTGACCTGGCTGATGCTGCGCAAGTCGGCCGCGCAGTGCAGCCGCTGGCGCGCCGGCGGCCACGACCTGAGCGTGTCGGTCAACCTGTCGCTGGTGTCGCTGAGCGACCTGCAACTGGCCGAGCGCATCACCGACATCGTGCGCGGCCAGAACCTGGACCCGCGGCACATGATTCTCGAGATCACCGAATCGGCCGCCACCACCGATCTGGCCAAGGTGCTGGAGAACCTCGCGCGGCTGCGGGTCAAGGGCTTCGGCCTGTCGATCGACGACTACGGCACTGGCTATTCGTCGATGCAGCAGCTGTCGCGCATCGCCTTCACCGAGCTGAAGATCGACCAGGCCTTCGTGGCCAACGCGGCACGCGAAGCGTCGGCCCGAGTCATCCTCGCGTCCAGCGTCGACATGGCGCGCAAGCTCGACATCGCCGCGGTGGCCGAAGGCGTCGAGACGCGCGCCGACTGGGACATGCTGCTGCAGCTCGGCTGCGAGCTGGCGCAGGGCTACCTGATCGCCCGGCCGATGGACGCCGCGGCGTTCGAGGCCTGGTTGCGCGACTGGCGCGGCATGCCGTAGCCGGCCGCGAGGGGCGAACGGCGCCCCTACAATCTTTGGATGTCAGAACTCGCCAAGTCCTTCGAGCCCGCCGCGATCGAAGCCAAGTGGGGCCCGCTGTGGGAACACAGCGGCATCTACGAGCCGTCGCTGGACCCGTCCAAGCCCTCGTTTTCGATCCAGCTGCCGCCGCCCAACGTCACCGGCACGCTGCACATGGGCCACGCGTTCAACCAGACCATCATGGACTCGCTGACGCGCTACCACCGCATGCGCGGCTTCAACACGCTGTGGCTGCCGGGCACCGACCACGCCGGCATCGCCACCCAGATCGTCGTCGAGCGCCAGTTGCAGGACCTGGGCACCTCGCGCCAGGAGCTCGGGCGCGAGAAGTTCGCGGCCAAGGTGTGGGAATGGAAAGAGGCGTCGGGCACCACCATCACCAGCCAGATGCGCCGCATGGGCGCCTCGGTGAGCTGGGGCCACGAGTACTTCACGATGGACGAGAAGCTGTCCAAAGTGGTCACCGATACCTTCGTCAGGCTCTATGACGAGGGCCTGATCTACCGCGGCAAGCGGCTCGTCAACTGGGACCCGGTGCTGAAGTCGGCGGTGTCAGACCTCGAGGTCGAGAGCGAAGAGGAAGACGGCTTTCTCTGGCACATCCGCTACCCGCTGGCCGACGCTTCGGGCGAGGTGGTGGTGGCGACGACCCGACCCGAGACCATGCTCGGCGACACCGCGGTGATGGTCCACCCCGACGACGAGCGCTACGCCGCGCTGATCGGCAAGCAGGTTCGGCTGCCGCTGTGCGACCGGACCATTCCGGTAATCGCCGACGAATATGTCGACCGCGAGTTCGGCACCGGCGTCGTCAAGGTCACGCCGGCGCACGACCCCAACGACTACGCGGTCGGCCAGCGCCACGGGCTGCCGATCATCGGCGTGTTGACACTCGACGCGAAGGTCAACGACAACGCGCCGGCGGCGTACCGCGGGCTCGATCGTTTCGTCGCGCGCAAGCGGGTGGTCGCCGACCTCGAAGCGCAGGGCTTCATGGTCGAGGTGAAGAAACACAAGCTGATGGTGCCGCGCTGCGGCCGCACCGGGCAGATCGTCGAGCCGATGCTGACCGACCAGTGGTTCGTCGCCACCGGCAAGCCCGGCCGCGACGGCAAGTCGATCGCCGAGAAGGCGATTGAAGTCGTGCAGGACGGGCGGGTGCGTTTCGTCCCCGAGCAGTGGGTCAACACCTACAACCAGTGGATGAACAACATCCAGGACTGGTGCATCTCGCGCCAGCTGTGGTGGGGCCACCAGATCCCCGCCTGGTACGACGAAGAAGGCAAGGTCTACGTCGGCCACGACGAAGAAGAAGCGGTGCAGAAGTGGCAGCTCGAGCTCGACAACCGCATGACCGCGGCGCGCGCCGCCAACGACGGCATGCTGCTGCGCCTGCTCGAAAACCGCCTCGCCGCGGGGCCGCAGCTGCGGCGCGACGAAGACGTGCTCGACACCTGGTACTCGTCGGCACTGGTGCCGTTTTCGACGCTGGGCTGGCCGGCCGAGACCAAGGAGCTCGAGCTCTTCCTGCCGTCGACCGTACTCGTGACCGGCTTCGACATCATCTTCTTCTGGGTCGCCCGGATGATCATGATGACGGTGCACTTCACCGGCAAGGTGCCGTTCCGCGATGTTTACATCCATGGCCTGGTGCGCGACTCGCATGGCCAGAAGATGAGCAAGAGCGAAGGCAACGTGCTCGACCCGGTCGACCTGATCGACGGCATTGCGTTGGCGCCCCTGCTCGACAAACGCAGCAGCGGCCTGCGCCGCCCCGAGACCGCGCCGAAAGTGCGCGAGGCGACCAAGAAGGACTTCCCCGAAGGCATTCCCGGCTTCGGCGCCGATGCACTGCGCTTCACGATGGCGAGTTACGCCACGCTCGGTCGCAACATCAACTTCGACGTGAAGCGCTGCGAGGGCTACCGCAACTTCTGCAACAAGCTCTGGAACGCGACCAAGTTCGTGCTGATGAACTGCGAGGGCCAAGACTGCGGCCTGAAGGAACACAGCAAGGAAGAATGCGCGCCGGGCGGGCCGTTCCACGGCTACATGAGCTTCAGCGCGGCCGACCGCTGGGTGAGCGGTGAGTTGCAGCGGGTCGAAGCGGCAGTCGAAAAGGGCTTTGCCGAATACCGGGTCGACAACGTCGCGAACGCGCTCTACCAGTTCGTCTGGGACGAGTACTGCGACTGGTACATCGAGATCGCGAAGGCGCAGATCCAGGCCGGCGACGATGCGCAGAAACGCGCGACCCGCCGCACGTTGATCCGCGTGCTCGAGACGACGCTGCGCCTGCTGCACCCGCTGGCACCGTTCATCACCGCCGAGCTGTGGGAGCGGGTCGCGCCGGTGGCGGGCCGTCAGGGCCCGGGCATCGTCATCGCCGCCTACCCGAAGGCGCAGCTCGAGAAGGTCGATCCCGCGGCCGATGCCTGGGTCGAGAAGCTGAAGGCGGTGGTCGGCGCGACGCGCAACCTGCGCAGCGAAATGACGCTGTCGCCGGCGGCGCGGGTGCCGATGCTGGCGATCGGTGACGCGGAGTTCGTCAAAGCGGCCGAGCCGCTGTTGAAGGCGCTGGCCAAGTTGTCCGATGTGAAGCTGTTCGACGACGAAGCGCCGTTCGCGCACGCGACCTCGGCGTTACCGGTCGCCGTGGTCGGCGAGTTGCGCTTGGCGCTGCATGTCGAGATCGACAAGGCGGCCGAGATCGAGCGACTGACCAAGGAGATCAATCGCCTCGACGCCGAGATCGGCAAGGCGAGCGCGAAGCTCGCCAACGAAAGCTTCGTCGCGCGCGCGCCGGCTGCCGTGGTCGATCAGGAAAAGCAGCGCATCGCCGACTTCACGGCGACACGGAACCGGCTTCAAGATCAAGCGAAACGCCTGGCGTCGTCGGCTTGAACTCGGGCTGGGCGGTGGGCACGACCGTCAGCAGCTCGTCGATGCGCTTGACCACCGCCCAGGCGCTGCGCAAGCGCGATTCGCGCGTGGTGCTGGCCACGCGCGGCGTGATCTGCAGCGTGTCCATGCCGGCAAGCGGCCGGCCCTCGTCGAGCGCGCCCGGCTCCAGGCTGTCGAGCCAGGCCGCGGCGACTCGGCCGCTGATCAGCGCATCGGCCAGGGCACGCTCGTTGAACAGGCCCGAGTGAGCGATGCTGACGATCACCTGATTGGGCTTGCAAAACGGCAGGAAACGCTCGCCCAGCAGGCCGTGGTAGCGGCTGAAGTAGCTCAGCTGCACACACACCGCGTCCGACACTTCGAGCAGCTCGCGCAAGCCGGTGGGCCTGACCTTCCAGCGTTCCCAGACGCTGTCGCTCGCATGCAGCGACGGGTCGTAGCCGACCACCTTCGAGCCGAACCCGGCGAGCAGCTGCGCCATCGACCGCGCCGCCGGGGCCATGCCGATCAGGCCCACCGTGGCGGCGCCCAGCTCACGCCCGACCGGTGTGCCGTCCGAGCCCATCACCGGCACCCGGCGCAGCAGCGACAGCAGCGCGCCGATCATGAACTCGGCCTCGGCCTGCGCAGTGGCGGTGAGGCTGCGCACCACCTCGACGCCGGCCCGCCCGCAGGCATCGAGGTCGATGTTCTCGGCCCCCGCCGACACGCGGCCGACCGCCCGCAGCACCGGCGCGTAGTGCAGCGCCTGCGCGTCGAGCGTGACCGAGGGCGGGATGATCAGCGCACGAACGTTGTACAGCGCCTGGCGAAAGGCGCGCGGGTCGCGTGCCAGCTCGGGTGCATAACGCACCGAATGGCGGGCGTCGAGCCACTGCGTGACTTCGGGTTCGAGCGGTTCGACGATCAGGAGATCCATGCGGGTTCAGAACGCTTGGCGGTGATGTCCGGCAGTGCCTTCGTGCCAGAATCGACCAGCGTTTTCATCGAGTTTGAAGGATTGTAAGTAAATGTTGGTGAGCAAAGCGATCTTTCCGGTGGCCGGACTGGGCACCCGATTTCTTCCTGCGACCAAGGCACAACCGAAAGAGATGCTGCCGGTGGTCGACAAGCCCTTGATCCAATATGCCGTGGAAGAAGCCTATGCCGCCGGCGTGCGCGAAATGATCTTCGTCACCGGCCGGCACAAGCGCCCGATCGAAGACCACTTTGACATGACTTTCGAGCTCGAGGTAGCCCTCGAACAGGCGGGTAAGCAAGAGCTGCTCGACGTGGTACGCGGCGTCAAGCCCGATGACATGGAATGCATCTACGTGCGCCAGGCGCAGGCGCTGGGCCTCGGGCACGCGGTGTTGTGCGCACAACGCCTGGTCGGCAACAACCCGTTCGCGGTGCTGCTGGCCGACGACCTGATGGTGGGCGACCCGCCGGTGCTCAAGCAGATGGTCGAGCAGTTCGCCGAGTGGCGCGCCTCGATTCTCGCGGTGCAGGAGGTGCCGCCCGAACAGACGCGGCGCTACGGCATCGTCGCCGGCACGCCGGTCAACGAGCGCGTGATCGACATCACCCGCATCGTCGAGAAGCCCGCGCCCGAAGCGGCGCCGTCGAACCTGGGCGTGGCGGGGCGCTACATCCTGACGCCCGGCGTGTTCCACGAGATCGCGAACCAGCCACGCGGCGTCGGCGGCGAGATCCAGCTCACCGACGGCATCTCGGGCCTGCTGCGGCGCGAGAAGGTGTTCGCCTTCCGCTACGAAGGCAAGCGCTACGACTGCGGCAGCAAGGAAGGTTTCCTGCAGGCCAACGTCGAGCTGGCGCTGGCGCACAAGCAGCTGGGACCGGGCTTTCGCGACTTCCTGCGCGGGCTGGAACTCTGAGGCAGTGGGGTGTCATCCCGGTGCGGGCGCAGCCCGAGCCTGTCCTGAGCTTGTCGAAGGGCCGGGATCCACTCCAAGAGGATGCGCAACCCGACGAGTGGACCCCGACTTTCGCCGGGGTGACGAGCCCGATCAGCGCCGCTTCAGCACAGCGTCATCCCGGCGAACGCCGGGATCCACTCCATGAGGATGCGCAACTCGACGAGTGGACCCCGACGTTCGTCGGGGCGACGGCGCTGGTTCAGCGCCGCTTCAGCACGTGGACGTATTCGTCCGCGGCGCTCGTCTGTTCGACCAGCTCGTTGCCGGTTTGGCGCGCAAAGGCCTGGAAGTCGCGCACCGAGCCGGCGTCGGTGGACACGACCCGCAGCAGGTCGCCGCTTTGCATGTCGGCGAGCGCCTTCTTGGCCTTCAGGATGGGCAAGGGGCAGTTCAAGCCGCGGGTGTCGAGTTCTTTCTGGACGTCCATAAACATTCCCGGTGTCAGGGCCGCGGCGGCAGCTCGAAAAATTGCGGCGTGTGGCCGCGCGAGCGCAGCCAGTCGGCGAGTGCGAAGCCGGTGCCGGCCGGCCAGCAGCGCACGGCGTCGGGCGCGTAGAGCCGGTAGTCGACCAGCTCGGGCGACAGCCGGATCTCGCCGCGCGCCACCGCGTGGTAGGCGACGATGACCTGGTTCATGCGCTGGAAGTCGTAGACGCCGATCAGGTCCAGCGAATCGACATTGAGCGAGGTCTCTTCGCCGACCTCGCGCGTGATGCCCTCTTGCGGCGTTTCGCCGGCCTCCATGAAGCCGGTGATGAGGCCAAACATCTTGCCCGGCCAGGCCGCATTGCGCGCCAGCAGCAGCTGGCCGTCGCGGTCGGCAAGCTCGATGACGGCGGCGAGCACCGGCGTCGGGTTGTTCCAGTGCGTGAAAGCGCACGCCGGGCAGCGCATGCGCGACTTGCTGCCGCCGTCTTCTTCGTGCGCGAGCAGCTGCAGCGGCGTCGCGCAGCTCGGGCAATAGTTGTACTGCTGACTCATCTGGCACCCTGGGCGCTGCGCGCCGTCCCGCCAAGCGGGAATTCGCCGTGGGGGCGGCCCTGCGAGCTCATGCCGGGAACACGCCGGTCGACAGGTAGCGGTCGCCGCGGTCGCAGACCACGAACACGATGGTCGCGTTCTCGACCTGCTTGGCGATCTGCAGCGCGACCCAGCACGCGCCCGCGGCCGAGATGCCGGCGAACAGGCCTTCTTCGCGGGCCAGGCGGCGCGCCATCTCTTCGGCGTCGGCCTGACTCACGTAGACCATCTCGTCGATCCAGGTCGGGTCGTAGATCTTCGGCAGGTAGGCCTCGGGCCATTTGCGGATGCCCGGGATGCGCGAGCCTTCGCTCGGCTGCGCGCCGATCACGCGCACCGACTTGCTCTTTTCCTTCAGGTAGCGCGACACCCCGGTGATGGTGCCGGTGGTGCCCATCGCGCTGACGAAATGGGTGACGCGGCCGTGCGTGTCGCGCCAGATCTCGGGGCCGGTGGTCTCGTAGTGGATGCGCGGGTTGTCTTCGTTGGCGAACTGGTCGAGCACCCGGCCCTTGCCGTCGCGCTGCATCTGCTCGGCCAGGTCGCGTGCATGCTCCATGCCGCCCGAGCGCGGCGTCAGGATCAGCTCGGCGCCGAAGGCCTTCATGGTCTGCGCTCGTTCGATGCTCAGGTCCTCCGGCATGATCAGCAGCATCCGGTAGCCGCGAATCGCGGCGGCCATCGCGAGCGCGATGCCGGTGTTGCCCGAGGTCGCCTCGATCAGCGTGTCGCCGGGCTTGATGTCGCCGCGTTCTTCGGCGCGCCGGATCATGCTGATGGCGGGCCGGTCTTTCACCGAGCCGGCCGGGTTGTTGCCTTCGAGCTTGCCGAGAATGACGTTGCCGCGCTGCTCGTTGGCGACGCCCGGCACCCGCGCCAGGCGCACCAGCGGGGTGCTGCCGATGACGTCTTCGACGCTCGGGTAAGTGATCTTGCGTGAGGCCATGCCGCGATTGTCGCCGAGGGCGCAGACCCCCGTGAGTCGCGTGCCATAATCCGGTCCCTTCAGAAGCGTACCCAACGCCTTCCACTGGCCGGAGTGGCGAAATCGGTAGACGCAGGGGACTCAAAATCCCCCGGTGGAAACACTGTCCCGGTTCGAGTCCGGGCTCCGGCACCACGAATACCTTGCTCGCCTACTGCGCGGCCCAATCTGCGCACTGCGGTGCTCGCCGTACTCGTGTACGGCTCCGCTCCTCGTACGCACCTCGGACCGCTCGCTACGGCGATCAAGGTATTCGTGGCGTGCCTGCGTTTGGAAACCGGGTACGCTTCGCTACTTCTCGACTTCCCCACCCGCGCATGCCGCCGCTGCCGCCCATCACCCAGGCGTTGATGATCATCAACACCGTGGCGTTTTTTCTCGACTACCTGTCGGGCGGGCTGTTGAGCCGCTACTTGGCGCTATGGCCGCTGGAATCGGGCGGGTTCCTGCCGTTCCAGGTCGTCAGCTACGCATTCATGCACGGCAGCTTCGGCCACCTGTTCTTCAACATGATCGGGCTGTGGACCTTCGGCTCGGAGCTCGAGCGGCTGTGGGGCCCGCAGCGCTTCATGCGCTTCTTTGCAGCCAGCGTGCTGAGCGCGGCGGCCGTCCAGTTGCTGGTCACCTGGCTGATGCATTCGACGGTCCCCACCGTCGGCGCGTCGGGCGGGCTGTTCGGCTTGCTGCTCGCATTCGGCATGCTGTTCCCGCACCGCACGGTGATGCTGTTGATCCCGCCGATTCCGCTCAAGGCCAAGACGCTGGTGCTGATCTTCGGCGGCCTCGAGCTCGTCCTCGGCGTCTACAACACCCAGGACGGCGTGGCCCACTTCGCTCACTTGGGCGGCATGATCGGCGCCTTCCTGATGATCCGCTACTGGCGCGGCCAGCCGCCGTTCAGGCGCAAGCGGCGCTAGTCCGGGAGTCCGGACGGAAGAGCTGTCACCCCGACGAAAGTCGGGGTCCACCCGGCGGGAGACGCGTCTTGATGGAGTGGATCCCGGCTTTCGCCGGGATGACAACGCTCCCAGGCCAGCCCTTCGCGCACCGTCGGATAGCGCAGCTTCAAGCGCAATTCGCGTTTGAGACGTGTGTTGACGAGCCGGCGCGACTCGCCGAGGAAGCTCATCTGCAGCGCCGACAGCTGCTGCGCCGCCTGCTCGCGTGTGACGCGTAGCGGTCGCGGCAAGCCGTACAGGTCGGCCGCCAGGTCGAAGTAGTCGCCCATCTTCAGCTCGCTGTCGTCGCTCGCGTGGACCACACGTTGCGGCAGCCCGCGTGCCAGCGCCGCGACACAGGCGCGCGCCAGGTCGTCGGCATGGATGTGGTTGGTGTGCACGTCGTCGGACGCGGCCAGTACCGGCGTGCCGCGCGCCAGGCGCTCGCGCGCTCCGCCGGCGCGGTCGCCGGCGTAGATGCCGGGGACGCGCAGGATCGTGACCCGCGTGCCGCTAGCCCGGCCGAACCAGCGCAGCCGCGCCTCCGCGTCGACGCGCCGGCGCGCGCGATCGGTGGCCGGGTTGACGCGCCGGGTTTCGTCGAAGCGTGCGCCGGCGCAGTCGCCGTAGACACCGGTCGTGCTGGCGTAGACGATGCGCCGCACCCGGCCCTTGCGCGCCAGCGCGTGCAGCAGGTTCTCGCTGCGCGTGTCGTGCTCGCCGTGCGATGGCGGCGGCGCGAGGTGCAGCACTGCATCGGCCAGGCCGGCCAACCGACCCAAGGTCGCCGCATCGTCCAGGTCACCGAGCAGCGGCAGCGCGCCCGCGGCGCGCAGGCTCGCGACCCGCGCGGCGTCGCTGGTCAGCGCGAACATGCGCCAGCGCCCGCGCAGCAGCTTGACGACGCGCAGCCCGACATCGCCGCAGCCGACGATCAGCAAGGTGGGGCGCTTGAATGCGGACGGAAGGAAGGGCATCGGAAGGCGGGCAAAATCGCGGGTCAGTTTACGAGAGTGTTTCCTCATGACCTTCACCGTGACCGTCCAGCCCAGCGGCCGCAGCTTCAGCGTCGAACGCGACGAACCGATCCTCAGCGCTGCGATCCGCCAGGGTGTCGGGCTGCCGTACGGCTGCAAGGACGGCGCCTGCGGCTCGTGCAAGAGCCGCCTGCTCGAAGGCCGGGTGATCCACGGCACGCATCAGCACAAGGCGCTGAGCGTCGAAGAAGAAGACGCCGGCATGGTGCTGACCTGCCGCGCCGCGGCGCAGACCGACGTCGTCATCGAAGCGCGCACCGTCGCCGGCGCCGGCGAGTTTCCGGTGCGCAAGATGCCGACCCGCGTCACGAGCATCTCGCGGCCCAGCGCCGACGTGGCGGTGCTGCAGATGCAGTTGCCGGCCAACGACCCGCTGCGTTATCACGCCGGCCAGTACGTCGAGTTCATCCTGCGCGACGGCGCGCGGCGCAGCTATTCGATGGCGAACTCGCCGCACACGCAGGGCGACAAGCCGAGCATCGAGCTGCACATCCGCCACATGCCGGGCGGCACGTTCACCGACCATGTGTTCGCGACGCTGAAGGAGAAGGACATCCTGCGCATGGAGGGCCCGTTCGGCAGCTTCTTCCTGCGCGAGAACTCGGACAAGCCGATGCTGCTGCTGGCGTCGGGAACCGGCTTCGCGCCGATCAAGGCGATCATCGAAGAGATGCAGTTCAAGGGCATCAACCGGCCTGCGGTGCTGTACTGGGGCTGCCGCAGTTTGGCCGACCTGTACCTGCATGGCTGGGCGGTCGAGGCGGCGCGGGTGATGCCCAACCTGAGCTACATCCCGGTGCTGTCGGAACCCAGGCCCGAAGATCAATGGACCGGCCGAACCGGCTTCGTCCACCAGGCGGTGATGGCCGACCTGCCCGACCTGTCGGGGCACCAGGTCTACGCCTGCGGAGCGCCGGTGATGGTCGAGTCGGCACAGCGCGATTTTGTTGCGCTGTGCGGGCTGCCGGAGGACGAGTTCCTGGCCGACGCGTTCACGTCGGAGGCGGACAAACACGGGGATTGACGTTCATGCGGTGGACCCGGCGTTCGCCGGGATGACAAGTACCCGAAGGCGTCATCCCGGCGAACGTCGGGATCCACGGCCCTGCAAGCGTCGCTCACAGGACATCGAGGCAACACCGCCTCGCCCAGCAAGTTCTCAGCGCTCGAATGAGCTGAGGCCTCAGAGCTCCTTGCGCCGGATGTAGCCGGCCCGCTTCGCGTCTTCCGGATAGAAGAACTGGATCTCGCCCTTGCGCCACACGCCCAGCCAGACCATGTTGCGGCTGAAGGCGTCGTGGTCGGTGGCGGAGAACGGCCGGTCGTGGGTAGTGACGACGCCCGAGTACGGCCGCTGCAGGTTCTCGAGCGCGTGCTTCAACGCATCGCCCGACATGTCGCCCTTGGTCTGGAACACCGCGCGCAGCATCAGTTGCACCGCGTCGTAGCTTTGCGCGGCGGCCATCAGCGAGCCGACCGGCTGAGTGCCGGCGAAACGCTTCAGGCGCGCGATGAAGGACGAGCGGCGCTCGTTCGAGAGGTCCGGGATGATGGTCTGCGTCATGATCGCGCCCTCGGCCGCGCCGGCGCTGTTTTGCGACACGCTGCGAAACGACAGCGGCCACGGGCCGTACAGCGGCGCGCTCAGCTTGGCCTCGGCGCGCGACTGCGCGATCACGGTCAGCTCGGGCCCGACGGTGTAGCCGATGATCGCGTCGGCACCTGCCGCCTTGGCTTCCTTCATCTGCTTGGTCAGGCTCTTCACCCCGAGGTCGAAACGCGCCGCGTAGACCGGCTTGAGCTTCTTGTCGGCGAGGAACTTCTCTACATCCTTGAAGCCGCCTTCGCCATAGCCGGTCTTGTCGGCGAACAGCGCCACCTTGGTGAAGCCGCGCTTGACCACGTCGTCGACCAGGTGCGCGGCCTGCAAGGTGTCGCGCGCCGACATGCGAAAGACGTAGCTCTTTTCGGGCGCGTACTTGGCCGTGACGGCCGAGCCGGTGGACACCGGCACCACCAGCAGGTGCTTGTTGTCCTGGAACACCTCGAGCGACTTCAGCGCGACACCGGTGTTGCAAAAGCCGATCGTGAAATCGACCTTCTCCTTCAACACCAGTTCTTCGGAGATCTTGCGCCCTTCGTCGGGGTTGGCCTTGTCGTCGCGCTTGACGAGCTCGATCGGCCGCCCGAGGTAGCCGCCGACCTCGTTGATCTCCTTGACCGCGAGCTCGGCGCCGATGCGCGCCGCATTGCCGAAGTCCTGCGAGCCACCGGTGAAGGGGCAGATGAAGCCGATTCGCACCGGCTTGGCCGCCGGACTGCCGGCCGGTGCCTGGGCCTGCGCCACGCCGGTCGCCAGCAGTGCCAGCCAGGGGACCCAACGGGAGATCAGTGTCTGTCGCATGCCCACTCCTTGGTTGCGAGGTCAGCCAAGATATCGGGGGCATGCGAACCGCAGCGAGAGTAACGACCCCTCCGCAAGACTACGTAGGAGAAGGGCCGAGCGACGCCGCGCCACCGGGCGTCGGGTGTCGCCCAGAGGCGGCGCAGCGTCGGTCCGCTATTGCAGACGGACGGCGTTCGCGTGGGATATTCACACCCGCCGTCGCGACGCCGACAAAAAAAGCGGGCGCCGCCAGGCGCCCGCAATGCTCTCGCCGGTTGGGCCTCG
>Ga0209515_10003622_pt1 | contig 21775 bp, 22 predicted proteins | sample Subgroupgradi54m_FD_187454 | JGI IMG/M metagenome (GOLD analysis project Ga0209515, IMG submission 187454) | Subsurface groundwater microbial communities from S. Glens Falls, New York, USA - GMW60B uncontaminated upgradient, 5.4 m (SPAdes)... ... | reverse complement strand
GGGATTTCAACACCAAATCTGCGGGACCACGCAAATCAAGCAGTAGATTTGGCATCTTTCTGCATATTTTATTATATGACTTTGAACTATTTATTAGTTTATGAAAATTTTTCTATAATTTCTTTTGAATTTAACAAAAATATACAATTATGATCGTGTCTTTATGGAAGTAGAAATTGAGTAAAAATCAATTTTTAGATCAAAAAATCGAAAATCAGTTTTGATTTTGGTGTGGTATAGATGACCTCTCACATTCATAGATCTGACAGCATACAGTTTTAGTATTTATTAAGTAAGAAAATATTGTTAGAAGCATGGCAATAGGAGAACAAAGAAGAACAGACAGATTATCCCTTTTTGCAAAACATGCCTTTCAGTATTATCTAGTTGGCGCAAGTGGAGTATTTGTTAATCTTGGAATCCTATATGCATTAAAAGAATATGTAGGATTATGGTATCTTCTCTCATCAGCTATTGCAATCTATGTCTCCATGACAACAAATTTCATACTAAATAAAACTTGGACTTTCAAAGATACAATGGCAAAACAAAGGGCAATTTTCATGTATGGCAAGTTTATTGCCATAAGCCTTGTTGGTATGATAATTCAGCTTGTCTTTAATTACATATTTGTAGACAAGTTTTCGATGTACTATCTTTTGGCCGCTTTCATATCAATAGGTATTGCTTCCGGTGTGAACTTTATCTTAAACCGACACATAACTTTTGGAATAAAGCTCTAAAATTAAAAAACCACTTTTTGTATTTCACTTTATGAAGCTTAAAGGAAAGGTTGCCATTGTAACAGGTGGAAGCAGAGGAATTGGCAAAGCAACGGCCAAACTTTTCGTAGAAGAAGGTGCAAATGTAACAATAACAGCAAAGGATTCAAAAAGACTACAGGATGCTGCAAAAGAAATTGGTAATGTTTTTTCTGTTTCAGGCGATATCAGAAATGGACATGAGGTTCAAAATGTTGTAAAAAAGACCATAGAGAGATTTGGTAAGATAGACATTTTGGTAAACAATGCAGGGATCTTTCCTCAGATAAAACCATTACATAAAATTTCAGAGAAAGAATGGGATGAAGTAATTGATATAAATTTGACAGGGCAATTTCGTTTTACCAAATTTGTGATACCACATATGGAAAAAAATGGCGGTTGCATCATTAATGTTTCATCGAATGCAGGCCTCAAAGCATTTGAAAATTTTGAGGCAGATGCATACACTGCATCAAAAGGTGCGCTGGTGTTGCTTACAAAGGCATGGGCAATAGAATATGCAAAATACAAAATTAGAGTAAACTGTGTTTGTCCTGGAATTGTTGAAACAGATATGACAAAGCCCTATCTTACTACTAAATCAGAAAGAGAGATGGCTGCAGCAGAACATCCCATTGGGAGAATAGGAACTCCCGAAGATGTGGCAAAGGCCATTCTTTACTTTGCTTCAGATGACTCCTCATGGGCTACTGGGGCAATCTTACCTCTAGATGGTGGCGCGGCTGCAAGATAATCATTCTAATCAAATTAATAGAACCATACCAAAATGAGATTGTGACACCAAAGAAAAAGAAATCACTGAAAATAATAATTATGCTCTCTATTGTCTGGTTTGCATGTGCGCTTCCAGTGCCCATTCTTCTAACACACCCTGATCCTGCACACAGCGAACAATACAGAGCCTATGTGGGAATTGCCGTCCTAGTTTCCATTCCATTTATAGGCATGGCAATAGCATGGACCATAAAACCAGAGCTTATGACGTAAGAAATTCCTCAAGGGTTTACCGTAAATAGGATTACTTTTTTTGGATTATACTGTACTATTCCAAAATGTGGTGTTGTAGAACCTACACCATAATAGCCTTCTGGTCCGCCCAAGCCCAATCTTATTAAATAATTGTTTGATTTTTCAATTTCAATCTCTCTTTTTTCTAGTACAAATCCTGACAATTTTTCCTGCCTAGTTTTTAGTGAGGAAAAAATTTCTTTGATCTCTGTATCCTGCATTATTGCTGCCTCAGTGTGCTGGTGACCACACAAAATAACAAAATTTGAGAGGTGGTTTTTTGCCTCTTTAAACGCAGAAGAAGCCTTGTAGTGATATCCATAATAGCTAAAGTACTCAGAGTCCTCTTCTGAGAGCCTCTGCCACGATCTTTGGTATAGCCATGCTTCGTCATGTGCGTTTTTTGGAGTAATTTTTTTGGGATCTAGCGGTCCACCGTGAACACAAAAAAATCCATTTTTTTTATCTATATATTGTTGCTGACCAAACGTGCCGTCATTGTTTTGTGGAAAAAATGAAAGATCATCGGAAGAAAGATCTTCATGTGCGATCCGGCTTTCAATCGAACTTCCGCTCACCTGTCTTTTGTACAAGAATGCTTCATCGTGATTTCCTATAACAGAAACAACTGGATAATTTTTTTCTAGTAACTTTAGCCTGTGAATTACTTCTCTTGGGTTTGTACCTCTTTCAAGTACATCGCCAAGATTAATTATTCTTGAAAAGCTGCCATACTTTTTAGTGAAATCATTACTTGTAGCAACTTCTAAAATTGTTTCAAGGGCGCCAATATCTGCATGAATGTCAGCCAAAACTAGATCCAATGACATAACTAATTTTGTGACCTAATTTGTAATTTTTCCTGCCCTATAAGAAACCATGCTCAGTATTTCAGGAAATTTTTTTAAAAGAATCTTGTGGAATTTGTAAATCCGCAAACGTTTCTGGATGTATTATTTTTGCTAGAATTTCAAGACCTGTGACTGTTCTTGGCCCGGGCTTGCTGAAATACTCGTTTGCATTTACTGCATAGACTTTGTTGTTTTGAACAGCTTTTAGTGATTGCCAATTTCTGTTGCTTTCAAGTTTTTTGTATTCAGATAATGTTCGGCTGACATCAAACCCGCAAGGCATGAGAACTATGACATCAGGATCAAACTCTATTGCTTCATCTAGTTTCATGCGCCTTGACTGGTCACTTGTAGAGCTTAGACCGTTTATGCCTCCTGCCATCTCTACCATTTGCGGTACCCAGTGGCCTGCAGTAAATAATGGATCAAGCCATTCTAGACAGAGAACCTTTGGTTTTGATTTTTTGGGTTTGGTTTGTACATTTGTTATGCGGTTTTTTAATATGCTGACCAAGTTTTGACCTTCTTTTAGTTTAGCAACTTTATCTGCAACATCTAATATGTTTTGTAAAATGTCCTCAAGATTTTTTGGTTCTAAAATTAAGACCTCTGGTTTGTTATCTAAAATGGAAACAGCTCTGCTGATTTCTTTTGTATAAGGCGAACATACTTCACAAAGCCCTTGTGCTACAATGAGATCAGGTTTGGCTTTTTTTAGGATTTCATCATCTAGGATGTAAATGTCTTTTCCTGAATGCATTAGACTTGAAACCTTGTTGTCAATTTCATAACTAGTCATTTTTTCTGGATCAAAAGAGGAATGAATTACGCGTGGCTTGGTTTTGGCTTGCTCTGGATAGTTGCATTCGTGCGTTACGCCAACAATTTGATCCTCTACACCAAGCTCGTACAGTATTTCTGTGGCACTAGGAAGGAAGGAGATTATTCTGTTTGGCATTTAGGATATTTGAATAACAATCTCCTTTAAAGTTCCCTAGACTGAATTAGGCACGGTATTTGGTGCGTCTATAAAGTTTGTGGAGTTACACCACATTTCAAACCAGATGCTTTAAAAGGTATAATACCGTACGAGTACTGTATAGGAGATATATGCGTTGCAAGTGGAACTAACAAAAAAAGATCTAGAGAACATACGAAGAAAGATAGCAAAACAAAACGTGGTTTTTTCTGATAAAAGGTTCCTAGACTCGCTTTTTCTGCCTAGCAACATAATTGGCAGAAAAAATGAGGCAGAACAACTTTTAGCACATATAGAAAGCGCTAGACAGGGACTCGTTGTCCCACTAATATCAGTTTACGGCAGAAGTGGTTCTGGAAAATCCACTGTGGTAAAATTTGTTTCCCAAAATATTACTGATATTGCATCGTTTGCATTTGTAAACCTGAGAAAATCAAAGACCATTTTTGGTTGTGCAAATTTAATTTTAGTTGAGCTTGGAGCTACACCTCTAAAAAGTGCAGAAGGTCTAAACAAAGTAGTTGATAAAATAGGAGAGAAGATAGAAAACACTCTTGCTATAGAAAATAAAAAACTCTACATACTTGTATTGGATGAATATGACGTAATATTTTCAGATGCTCGTGGAAAACCATCTGATTTTGTCTATAAATTATTAACTCTTGAAGAAAATCTCAGAGAGAAAGAATTACTGCTTTGTATTATAACAATATCAAATAACACCATGATTGATCATGATCTGGATGACAGAGTGAAGTCTAGAATGGGAAATTCCGAAGTGTTTTTTGCACCATATTCTAAAGACAATGTGTTAGGAATTCTACGTGACAGAGCTGATAAGGCCTTTTCAAATAAAGTAAGTAATGAAATATTGCAGTATTGTGCTACATTAAGCTCATCTGATCATGGGGATGCGCGAAGAGCATTGGATCTATTACGAATATCTGGTGAGCTTTGTAATGGAAAAGAAATCACAAAATCTGATGTTGATAAAGCTCAGGAACAACTACAAAAAGACAGGATTGCAATGATTGTATCAAATGCATCTTATCATCAAAGAGTGTTGATCGGTGCAATATGTTCTAGCACCTTATTTGCAGACAATAGCTGGATTGCCACTTCTGCAATATACGAAAAATATTGTAAAATATTGCAAAAAGATACCAAACCACTTTCATACAGAAGAATAACAGATCTGCTCGTTGAGCTTGAAAACACGGGAGTTGTTACCTCTAGAACTTTGTCTAGAGGCAGGCATGGTTACGGAACAGAATACAAGCTCAGGATATCGCCCGATATGGTTGGGCCATCAATAAATAAGGAATGGTGGGAACGTCTTGTCAAAGTGTTCAATCCAGTTGTTTATTCTAACTAGGTCAAATTCTTGCTCTTCATTATATGGTTCACTTGCAGAATGAATGTATCTTGCACCTGGCTTTGGCTTCATGTCAATTAAGGCAGTAAAACTGAAAAATCCAATGGCACAAAGAACCTTGTTTTCCCTTGCGGCTATTTGTTCTGCAGTCCAAGTATTATGCATATCAAGAAATTGGCCGTCTTTTCCCTTGTAATCAGAATCAGAATATGTGCCTGAGCCCCTTTTTGGTAGGTAAATTATGATGTCTTCATCATCTATATTTGGAACATCAAGATGTTTGTCCTGTGATAGATACTTTAGAAAATATGCATCGTTTAGTTTGACAACAAATTTTCTATCATTTTCTTTTGCTATTTTATAAAAGGTTCGTAACCTATCAACGTCTTTAAAATTAAAATCTGCAAAGACAAGTCTGTCAGTTTCTGAGACTATCTTGTTTGATTCCTTGTAAACTATCTCTTCACTTTCTTCTCGTTCCTTTTCATTTATTCTAGTTCCTTCCGCAATTAGTGCAATAGGCTCTACTTCTTTTGCTTTTTCTATAAAATCACGAGTCATCTGAGACTTTGATCCGTGTAACCTGATATCTCCAGTATATGCAATTGGTCCTTCAGATGTGTAGATAATGAATCCATATGCACCGGGAACCGAATGATCTACATGAATTGGTTCTATCTCTAGTGAACCAATTTTGAATTTATCTCCTGTTGTAAAGGTTTCAATTTTACGTTCTATTGGTTTGTCTTTTATATTATATGGTCGTGGTTTGTAATTTAGTATCTCTCTTTCAATTGTTCTTGACGATCTTTCTTCTAATGCTCTTAAAATAAGATGACACGCTTTTCCCATGTAAATTGGAATATCTTCATGTAAAAATGAAATGTAATCTGCGTGATCAGAGTGAGCATGAGATAACAAAACTGCATCAATGTCAGGTTTTTCAATTTTCCGACCTGCTAACTTCATTAAATCATCTCTATATACTCCTGGAATATTAGGGACTAGACCCATTGTGATAAAATCAACGATTCCGTTTGAAGTTCTAGGGTTGATGAACTCTTCAAAGAACTTTGCTCTTCGACTGAAGCTTTTACCAAAATCTAGGAAAACTCTGGTATCTTTGTCTTCAAGAAGAATTTTGTTTCCGCCAATTTCGTTTACTCCGCCATAGAAGGTTAAGCTAGTCATTTTGTGTATGATTTCCTTTAAAAGTTCGTGGTAATTATGGTATGTCTCGAACTTGACAGTATCCTTAAGAATGACACAAAGCTCGATGAGTTTGTTGGCTAATACCGTAATAGGCGCAAAAGCTTCTAAAGACCTTGCAAGAAAAATAGCAATCAAGCTTAAAGCAAAATACATCAAATCTGAACTAAGAATTTTCCCAGATGGGGAAAGCAAGATTACCATTAACGGTAAACCAAATGGAAAAATCATAGTGGTCCAATCCACCTATCCACCAGTAGATTCCAATCTAATTCAAGCGCTTGCACTTGTCTCAAAGGCAAAAAAATACTCCTCAGAGGTAATAGCAGTAATTCCGTATCTTGGCTATGCAAGGCAAGACAAGGAATTTCTTCCAGGAGAGGTGGTTACCATGTCACTTGTTGCAAACATGTTCAAAGCTGCAGGCGCAACCAAGGTTGTAGTAGTTGACATTCACAGCAAAATGGCACTAAATCATTTTAAAATACCTGCAACAAATGTTTCTGCTGTACCTGAGCTTGTAAAATATTTCAAAAAATTAAATCTAAAGGATCCTCTAGTAGTTTCACCAGATCTTGGAGGAATTGCAAGAGCAAGAGACTTTGCAAAGCTATTCGGTATAAAATTTATTGCGCTAAAAAAATATCGTGACAAAAAGACAGGTGCAGTAGAAATTAGATCTAAAGATCAAAAGCAAGTCAAGGGAAGGGATTTGATTCTAGTTGATGACATGATAAGCACTGGCGGAAGCATAGTAAAGGCTGCCGAGTTTCTAAAAAAACAAAAGTGCAGAAATATCTATGCAGCTTGTACACACGCATTACTGATTGGTGATGCAGAAAAGAGAATCAGAAAAGCTGGAGTCTCAAAGATAATCAGTACCAATACAATTCCTGGCAAGACTGGTATAGTTGATGTCTCGCCTATTATAGCAAAGGCAATCAAATAATGCCGATTCTGTTACGTCCTAGTGATTATGATATAACCACATCTTATTTTTCTAAATAATTCATTGTTCCAGATTGAAGACATTCAAATCTGTGAAGCAGTTTTATACTCCTGATCAGAAGATCCTCAGTTTTTTAGAAACTTTCCGATATATGGTAAACCATTGCATCAGAATCGGATTGCAAAATAATGCACATACATTAAAAAGATTATGTTTTTTATCATATCACGAACTAGCACAATATAATGAGATCCCTTCATACTACAAGCTGTGTGCAATATCAAAAGCTGCTGGGATCTTGGCAAACAGGAAGCAGTCAATAAAAAGAGGCTTCGATACGAAAAAACCATATCTAAAAAGATCAATACTAATCTCCTGTTACGGATTCAGGCTTAAGGATCGTATATTCAAGATACCACTAGGAGATAGAAAGTATTTTGAAATACCATTGAACAACCATTCAAGACAGATCCTATCGGATAATTCGTTAAAAATCAATTCATTTGTACTTACTCCAAATCATATTAGCATAACTTATTCAAAGGAAGTTACTCAAATCGAATGTACCAAAACTGCAGGGATTGACAGAAACCTAAGAAACCTTACTGTGGGAAATTGTAAAGAAGTGATCCAGTTTGATATCTCAAAAGCAGTCAAGATTGCAGAAAACACAAAATCTGTCATCTCATCATTTAAACGAAATGATTCTAGAATTAAAAAGAAATTATATTCAAAATACGGTACTAGAAGAAAGAATAAAACCAATCAACTATTGCATAAGGTTTCAAAAACTATTGTAGAATATGCTACAATAAACAGACAATCTTTAGTGTTTGAAGACATCAGACACATAAGAAAATTGTATCAAAAAGGAAACTGGCAAGGAAGAAAATATCGCGGTAAAATGAATAGTTGGTCGTTTTCAGGAATTAAAAAGCAAATAGAATACAAGGCAAGATGGAATGGCATTCAGGTAATTCAATTATCCAAAGGAGAAACCAGAGGAACATCAACTCTTTGCCCTAGATGCGGAAAGAGACTCCAAGAACAAAGGGCATCAAGAGATCTCTGGTGTGATACATGTCAGAGGTGGCAAGATCGTGACGTTATAGCAGTCATGAACCAATCTCTGCGAGGGCTGCTGAGGTTCAGCAGTTCTAAAGGCGATGCAGATGAAGCAATGGTACAGGAATCTGGAACGCCAGTAATCCTGAAAGTCGATGCATCGAAGTTGCAATCTAGTGGTGATTTTTATCACCTCGAAGACGTAACAGAACCATGCCGCAAAGCTTCTTCATTGTCTCTGGAGAAAATGTCGAGCTTGCTAGAGATGAAATAATTGCAATATCTAAAAGCTATGATGCCAAGACATCATACAAGACAGACTCAAGACTAGTAATAACAAACTCTGCCATTCCATGGTATAAAATATCTCAGAGGGCTACTTTTGTGAGAACCGCAGGAAAGATAGCGAGCACGTTTTCTGATCTCTTTTCAGAAGCTGATCTATCACTATTGCACAAGCCAGATACCTTTGCCTGCAGGGCAATCAATCTTACTTCAAAAAAACTGGACCTTTCTGAAATAGAAAAGACTACAGGTGCTGCAATAAAATATGCTTCTAGAGCCAACAAGGTCTCGCTGTCAAATCCAGCGCTTGTCGTTTATCTTATTTTTACAGATTCTCAAAGCTATCTTGGCTATACTACCAGGACTACAGAACCTCCAAGGCCAAAAAAAGTAATAAAATCATCGTCTGAGCTTCACTGGAAGCTTAGCAGAGCGATGGTGAACCTATCGGGATTAAATGAAAATGAAACCTTGTGCGATCCGTTCTGCGGGACTGGAACCATTTTACTAGAGGCAGAATCAATGGGGATTCATTCCATTGGAATTGATTTTGATGAAAAGATGTGCAGTATAGCAAAAAAGAATCTGTCCTCAAATGGATTTAACTCAAAAATCATCAATGCAGGTTACGAGTATATACAAAAGATCAAAGAAAAAATAGATGGAGTTGTTACTGATCTGCCATATGGTACTGCCTCAAAATCATCCCAGTCTCCAAAAAAACTAATCCGGGATTTTATCTCAATTTTGCCAAAGAAAAAGAAGATTGTAATAATGTACAAAAAGGGTACAATAGACCAGATAGAATTAAACCCAGCAAAAAAATACGAGATCTATAGGCATAAGGATTTGACTAGGACTATTGTGGTAAAATGAAACTGGTATTTTTGGGAACATCTGCAGCACAGCCAACAGAAAACCGAGGCATGACATGCATCTGTCTAGTCTTGGACAAAGAGATATTGATGTTCGACGCAGGTGAAGGCACACAGGTCTCTTTTCTAAAATCAAAGCTTGGATGGAATAAAAAGATGAAGATATTTGTCACACATTTACACGGTGATCACGTTGTTGGTATCTTGGGATTATTGCAGACAATGTCTTTGCAAAACAGAACCGAGTCAATTGACATCTACGGTCCAAAAGGGATTGAGGATTTTATGGCAGCAAATCTCAAGGTGCTAAACTTTGGTCTTACATTTCCTGTTAGAATAATGATGGTACAAGAAGGGCTGATAGTTGATGATGAATCATATAACATTTATTGTTGTGAGGCAGAGCACTCTATTCCCGCATTTTCGTATCTGTTTGCTGAAAAGGAGAGGCCGGGCAGGTTCTATCCTGAAAAGGCAAAAGCTCTAGGGGTTCCAAAAGGCAAGCTCTGGCATGAGCTTCAAAGGGGCCAGGAAGTAAAGGTCGAAAACAAAACAATCAAACCATCTGAAGTGATGGGACAAAAACGACCAGGTAGAAAAATTGGAATATCAGGGGATACAAGACCAACAAAAAAACTGGAAGAGTTTTTCAAAAATTGTGACTATATCACATTTGATTCTACGTATTCAGACGAGCTAAAGGAAAAAGCAAAAGAAACTTACCACTCTACGGCAAAAGAAGCTGCAGAGCTTGCAAAAAAGGCAGGTGTCTCAAACTTGATCTTGACCCACTTTTCTGCAAGGTATGATGATGCCGAGATTCTAGTAAAAGAAGCACAAACAATACATGGTTCCGTAATAGCAGCAAAGGATCTTTTAGAAATAGACATCAAGTGAAATGTTTGAATCAATAGCTGACAAATTACTACAAGCGCAAAAAGTTGTTTTTGTCACAGGCTCTGGCATCTCACAGGAAAGTGGCATTCCTACCTTTAGGGGAAAAGACGGCCTATGGAGAAAATATGATGCCATGCAGCTTGCAACAATTGATGCGTTTTATGAAAATCCAAAGCTTGTCTGGGAGTGGTACGACGAGCGAAGAAAAAACATACTTGCTGCAAAGCCAAATGCGGGACATGTTACCATAGCAGGTTTAGAAAAATACAAGCAGGTTCGCGTTCTGACTCAGAACATAGATGGATTGCACCAAAGAGCAGGAAGCAGCCAAGTCTATGAATTACATGGCAGTATAATTACAATAAAGTGTACGGTATGCGATTTTAAAGAAAAAATTGCAGGTAATTTTTCAGAACTTCCTCCTCGTTGCAAATGCGGTAACATGTTAAGGCCTGATGTGGTATGGTTTGGTGAAGCACTACCACAAGATGTCTGGAGCGAGGCCATGATGCAAGCAAATTCGTGCAATGTAATGTTTGTAGTTGGTACTTCACTTGCAGTATCACCTGCCAACCTGTTACCGGTATATGCAAAACAAAATGGAGCTACTATAATTGAGGTAAATCCTGAGGAAACTCCAATGTCTAAAACCATGGATCTTTCTGTTAGGTCAACATCTGCAAAAATATTGCCCGAGCTTCTCTCAATAGTGTCAAAATGATTTTTAGGTCTAGATTTTATTCAGATTTTGTTTTAATTAATTTTAGTAAAGTTGCAGTCAAAAATAGTCAGGGCTTGGACTCACAGTGAAAGCGGACCCGATGGGACCCAGCTACCATCATGGTCTTATTTTGGGCCCACTTTTGTAATAAGAAACAAATTTTGAATTAAATTTTGATTTATGTAGCAGCTTATTCTTTATAGGACCTAAAAGATTTCATCGCTTCTACTACTTCACCTATGTGTACTATTGCTCCATTTTGTAAATACTCTAATGCTTGAAGAGCTGCCTTGTGAGCTTCTGGTGATGTGCCTGCTGTTGCTTCCTCAACCACTTTTATTCTATAATCATATTGGTGCGCATCAGCTCCAGTATAATGGACACAAACATTGGTTGCAGCACCGGTGAGGATCAGAGTATCTGCCTTAAATGAATTAAGTAGAAAGATCAGATCGGTGCCAATGAATGCACTGTATCTTCTTTTAGGTATTAGATACTGGTTTTCTTCAAGTTGAATTTTACCTAGCTCTTCCATTATTTCTGGTCCTTTAGTTCCATCAAGACAATGTCTTGGTTCATTTCCATCTAGTTCTCTTCCCATATCTATCATTGAAGGGCGATGTATTTCGCGTGTAAATACAGTAGGGATTTTAGAAATTTTTGCTGCGTTAACTAATCTGTGAACATTGTCAATTACTTCTTTGGGTCCTGAAACTGAAGTAGATGGACATGGTACTGCACCATCACTATCCATAAAATCATGCTGAACATCTATGACAAGAAGTACAGGGCTTTTTCCTAGAATACTTGTGTCTTTCTTATGAATTGTTGTTGGCTCCAACTTAGAACACCAAATCCTCCTGAAATACAGATTGTTTCATGTAAATGGTATTGTCTTGGTGATAGTTAGATATTTTCATAAATATATTTTGTAAAATCTTTTTTAACATGCTAATTTTGCTTATTAGAGGTTTTTCTTTTTTAATCATATTCATCACTATGTTCCAAGTGGCATTGGGAAAAGTGCCAAGAGACCTTTCACAATCAATCCAGCTACTAAACCTATGAATGGATCCATTGTAGCACCAGTGACAACTGCTGAAACACCCCCCACAATTGGATCTGCTTTCATTGCCACTGGTGCATTGCTTGGAAATATTATCAAAGCACCAAGCACAAGGAGAAAGCCAGTAACTGATTGTATAGGAATGTATTTTGCAGCTTTTCCAATCAGTCCAAGTAACAAAATCACTGCAGCTATTGCCATCATAATTGCTGCAGAGACTACAGGGTGTGGAGCAGCTGCGGTACCAGTAATAATTGGTTCAATTGGCGAGCCTCCAAGAAATGCACTTGCAAAACCTGAAAGTCCTGCCATAATGTTGGTAGCATCAAAGATGCTTGCTCCAGATCCTGTAACATTATTTATATGTGCCAAATTAGCATCAATTGAAGGATATGCGATGCTTGTTCCTGTTCTCAATGCTAGTAATGCGAGAGCTGCCCTGACTATCAGAATTTTATCGATACGTGTTAGTTTTTTAATTACTTTTTTTCTGACTACCTTTTCTCCTACCCTAACGCTTGCACCTGTACTTGCGACACTAGAGGCTGGAGCATCTTCATAGGTTTGGTAACTTCTAAAAAGTTGACCCAGGTTTCTCCAGGGCAGTACCATAGATATTTTTTCTCTAATAGCATCTGGAAGAATTGGTTCGAATTTTCTGAACCTGCTTACGATCACACAGATTACCACACTTCCTGCTAATGCATAAATCAGATTCGCGGGATCAAAAGATGTTGCAAAAAATATTATAAATGCACTGCCAGCAGAAATGATTCCTATTAATCTATTTTCTTTAATTAAATCGATAGCAACTATTGATAGAATTACTCCTACACCCGTCATCATACCATATTGTATTGCAGGTCCAATGAATGCGACTATACTACTGTAAGCACTAAAAGAACCGAGTATAGCACCTATTATCCCTGCAAGCATTGCTGCATAAATCATAATATGCCATTGTCTTTTTGCTATTCGTGAGACGATCGTCAAACTTTCAACTTCAAATGAAACTGGAGCTACTGATCTAAAACCTAAAAGAAATATCAATCCAACAATAAATCCAATTCCAGTGGGTTTTGCAGCCCAACCAAGACTTATTCCAACTAGTCCTTCTCCAATAACATCTGCAAGCATAGATAAAGCTGCTAAAATATCATTTGGTGTCGGAAGCACGAGATCGATCATATATTGAAAATAGATTCTCTGTGCAACTACTTATTGTTATTAGCAAAATACGACAAATCAATAAATACTAGATTTCAAAATTTTTGCATTACTTGTATGTTAACTGATGAAATATCTTATTGCCAGAGTCCCTGTGGAAGCCAGACATGAATAGGTTGTATTTCTTTTTGATAATCGGGATCATTTGCAAATTTCACATTAGATAGAGCAAGATATTCCCTTGGAATTTTCATCGCAATTTTTTTTCTTAGTTTCAAAAATGTGTCAATATCACCATGTATGATTTGTCTATATTGCATAAGAAGTTCCTTGACGATCCATCTATCATTTGTATCTTCTATAATATCATCAAAATTTATCAGGCTTGATTTTAATGTTGCAATAGTCTTTCTAAGGGTCCTGTCAAGAAGATGCAGTTCTTTTTCAGAAGTGATGCCGATTTTTTCTTCTGATTTACCATTTGATTTAGAGTTAATTCTTACCAATCGTCTAGCTTCATACTTGGTTAGCTTGTTATCTATAACAAGATCAGTTAACGGTCCTATGACATCTTTTGGAAGGGGAAGTAATTCCAATGCCACGCTTGGATTCATTCGCTGGCGAATAATTTCTTCTTGGATTTTTTGAGGTAATCGCAATAGTTGTATTCTCTTTGTCACAAATTCCTGGCTTCTTCCAATACGCTTTGCTAATTCTGAGACACCTCCCCATCCACGACATTCAACATGTCGTTTGAAAGCAATTGCTTCTTCTATTGGATTCATTGTCTTGCGCTGTACATTTTCCACGAGTGAAACTTCGTATGCCTCTTTATCTGATAGTTCTACAATATGGCATGTTATACTTCTTAGTTTCAAGAGCCGCGCTGCAGCAAGTCTTCGATTTCCTGCCACAACCTCGTATTCGTGAATCATTGGTCTTACGACTATTGGTTGTAGTAGACCATGCTGCTTTATGGAATCAGCTAATTCATCTAGGTGATCTAAATTCACTCGAACTTGATTTGGTGGATGTTGAATCTTTGAAATACTAATTACTTGTAAAATCCCTAGATGACTCATGGGTAATCTGCTTATACTGAATGTAATAAAATTATCATAAGAACATAACTTCTGAAAATTTTCTAATGTTTTAATACTAAATACTAAATAAATTGTATAATGATTTGAGATTGATATAAAATTTTGATTAGATTAATTCTATGAAATGTGACTGTTGGAAGATGTAGAGTTTTCACATTCATTTTCAGTTTACAGTGTTTTTAGGGAGTGCTGATAAATTGTATTGGTTCGAATCCTGTAGGACGCAGATACTTGAATGAATTAATTTAAGACCCGATCTACAATGACGTCACTAGTGGGAATATACCACCACGATGGGACTATTTTGGACCCAGTTTTCGTAAAATTTGCTATTCCATAGTTTTAATTGATATAACGAAAGTTATTACAATAGAAGGATTGGTTCGAGTCCTATAGGACCCAGATACTATAGTGAAACAATTCAAGACCCTCTAAGTGATTTTTAATTTTCAAACGGTTCTATGATAGACTTGCAACATTCATCTAACAATTCAGAATATCTTTTTACATCATATTTTTTTGATTCAGCAATCTCTATTGGAACAACCCGCTTTGAAATCTTTCTTGAATAATCCCTAATTACATACCGAATCTTCTGGCCTGGCACTATGGAACGACCCGCCCATTTTAGTTGGTTTACTGCATCAGCCTGTATTGTGTTGCTTTTGTGTTCCCCAGTTCCTCTTGTGACCCGGTTTGTAAAAACAAGGTCCTCAAGGGGAACTTTATGCTCGAAAAGACGTTTTCTGTACTTTTCTTGGATTAATTTTGCCTTGGGAATTGCCTGTCTTATCTCGGACACATTTTTACACGATGCAAGCAAATTAAGAATCTCGTGCTGGCATGAATTGAAGAATTCAGGGGTGTCATGCCTTCGAGTCTCGATACCACGCAGTTTTAGCTCACTGTTTTGGTTTGCACCAAAGTATCTATTCGGTACTGGAACAATCTTGTTTTCTTTAGATGATACAAATACAATCCAGTTGTAGACATCAAGTGATAGATCAAATCCTGTCTTGTCTGCAATCTGCCTTCTGATATCATCATAATCATTTCGTGTTGCATCTTTTTTGTAAACCCATAATGAATCCACAATTCCATGCAAAACCTTGAATTGATTTTTTTCTGCTATCTTGATTGCCTGCAGTAACAGCTGTCTAGCAAACGCACAGACTGCCATGTGTGCATCTATTCTCCCAAACTTTGCATTGTTGAATCCAAGATACCCAAACGATGTAACCAAGATCCATTTCAGTGCGGTCTTTCTTTCCTTGTATATCTTGATCTTCTTTTCATCTTTAGTTGTTTCAATTAATTCTGTATACCTTTGTCGTTTGTCTAACAATAGTTTCAAGGATTGAGGAATGATTCCCTGTTTTTTACAGATGTGATAACCAAGTTCTGGTACTATATTTTCAGAATCAGGACAACACTTGCAGTCGATTGTTTCAGCTGAGATGTTTTTCTTTAGCATTATATTTCCAAACAGCGATGCAAAGTCAACTTCGCCAACATTTTCATGCACGCCAATTCTTGGCTCTAGTATCAGCCCTCCTCTGTCTCCAATTAACAAATCTATTCTTGATTTGAAGATCTCAGAAACAATGGGCTTCCATGGAATTAGCAATCCTCTTTTTGTTGCGTTATAGAACTGGATCGAGCTCATGCACTTGCCAATCGATGCTCTTGCTGCAGTTTGAAGAGGCAATCTACACGTACGGGAAATCTCGTATATGCCTTGAAGAGAATGCTCATGCGTCCAAAGAAAGCAGTTTGACTTGTCAACGTGAATTCTGCCCAGTAATTTGGTAGCAGTAGGCTTGAAGTGAATCTGGCCATATGAAAAATAGGACGTTCCCTCTCGTTTTGGCTTTGAAATGGTATGGTTTTTTTCACGTCCTAAAACAAGCTTGTCTGAAATATTGTTTTCAGCTGCTCTTTGTGCAAGAAAAGGAAAATCCCACGAGTCTCCTTTTTCTGTAATGATGTAATCAGGATCAATGTCTTTTATCATTTCTACACAATCAAGAATTATTTTTTCTTCCGAATCAGATTGTAATGTTACATCGTTGATTTGAATAGATTCTATTTTGTCAGTAATGTCTGGAGATACTTCTATCAATTTTTGCAGTTCTTCCCTGGTGTAGGCTCTATCATCTGCTGCAGGTGATGCTCGTGGATATAACTTGTAAAGTGATTTCCAGTGCATTGGGATTCCATTTGAATCCAAAAGCGCTTTTATCGGTTTGACGTGGTTAGGAAGAGTGTTTGCGCTAAGCTTTCCTTGGCTTACTAGCTCGTTTTCATTTTTGATGTAAGCGGATATTATCTTATTTGCCATAGCTGGATCTTTCTTTGCGAGCTCAACAAAACATTTGGCTAATGTGCCAACATCTTGGCACTTTGGAAGTTCGTTTAATACACCTTCATAGAACTTCCCAGGAATTAGTTTTAGAAATGTACCTAGTGCATTTTTGTATTTTCTATAGGTATCAGGAGCTTTAAGCGAATCAAGGAACAACTTGTACGGATCTGCTTTTTTTTGCAGTTCCTCAAACGAGATTTCCATGACCCATGTCATGAAAGTGGGTCTATTTTAGTACCATGATAGTAGGCGGGCCCGATGGGACTAGGGTACCATCATGGTCTTATTTTGGGCCCACTTTTGTAGAAAGATTATCTTTTGCTTTCTTTTAATCCAAGAATTACAATGTTATTTGATTAACCTATTCTGATAATCTTGAGTAAACGCATCCCTGTCAATTCCACAATCATCTAGAATTTGTTTGGTCAATCCAGTTCCCAACTCTTCGTTTTTAGACGGTACGGAAGTAAATCTATGTGTATCATCATTACGTAATGACACATGCCTGCCTTTTTGGTGTGAAATTCTGAATCCTTTCTTATTGGTAAGATATTTTATCATCTGATTGCCAGTAACGCGTGGAAGTTTACTCACTAATATTCGCGGATAAATTTAAGACTATAACCTTTCTCTTTGCCTAGATCCTCTACCATCAATGCAATTGCTTCTTTGATATTAGATCTTGCTTGTGCTTCAGTTTTTCCCTCTGCATTAGCATGAAGCTCGTTGCATCTTGCAAATACTATTCCATCTTCATCTTTATCTAAAATTACTTGGTATGTCTTTTTAGATACTGTAGAGGCCGAACGTTGCATATAGTACAATGTCAGTACGATCTATAAAAATCTCGTTATGTAGATATAGTAAATTATGGTGTAATTTAGGAACTCTTAACTCTAAAGATGCCTCACTTTATATCAAATGATTTCCCAAATTAATCATGACCACAATAGAACTTTACTTGTTGTTTCAGATTATATCATATTGATAATGATCAAGTCATCATACGTCTAGATTTTTTCGTTTATGAGTTAGGTTTGAATTAAGTTTCAAGTCATGTATGACTTTAGCCTTTTACTGGATCTTTCATCAACCCAAACTTTGAAAGCTGCTTATATGCCAGGAATATGATTAGCGCAATAATCAAGAAGTTTATCATATTTGAGATAAGGTCACCGTATGAGAAGGTAGAATTGCCAACAGTAAATCCAACCTTGTTGAGATCACCAACATTTGGTGTAAGTAATCCAATAAATGGTGTTATGAGATCATTTACAAATGCGCTAATTAATTTGGAAGCGGCTTGTCCGATAACAAATGCAATTGCAAGACCGATTACTGAAAACTTTTGTAAAAACTCCATGAACTCTTGAATAAATGACTTTTTTATAGGAACATCTTCTGCCATGCATTTTAGCAGTCTGAGATCTATAACTCATCATTGGTCAAATTTATTCTTCTTTTTGCTTCCAAAACAGATTTTGAAGTTTAACGCATGTTTTCTATGAAACCTGTTACATTAATTTAGTATTAGTCAAACCCTTACAATTCCGAGTCCTGTAAGGCTCATTACCATTTTTGTGTTTTACGGTACCACTTCTTAATCAATATGTTGTTTTTTGGAACTGTTACCTTGTAGGTTGATTTTGTTGATTTTTCTTGCTGTTTCCTTCGATTGATGGATTAAGTTTTACCAATGTACTTTACATGTTGAAAATAGTATAGGCTACCTAACGGATAGTTGAATCCAAAACCCAGAGGTATATTTCTCACACTCTCATGATGTACCAATCTATAACCTTCCCTTGTTAGTTTATCGACCAATTCCAAGAACTCTTCATTACCACCCAATTTACGCAACACTATAGCTACTGCATCAGTTTTCATAAAGACCATGTCTTTATGTTGAAAAATCTTCTTCAGAAATTGCCCTTCGCTTTTCATATTGCTGCCCTGATAACTCGCCAGTTCTTTTGCAATACCGACATTTTCTTCAGTTGAATCCTTAATGTCGCCGATCTTATCGGCAACAGAATCCTTGATGTCAGTCACTTTATCCAGTTTTCCCCCTATCTTTTCTTTCAAGCCTTTTAATAGTCCTGAATCGGAGTCTTCACTCAATATGTGATAGTTCCATCCTTATCTTAAAAATTAGATCATGCCCGACTGATATGGTAGAGCGGGTCCGATGGAGTCCGTGAAAACAGTTGTAGTGGGTCCTGAAAATACAGGACCCGGTAAAACAGTATTAGCGGGCCCGGGGGTTACCGCCAGATCTGTAGTGGGCACCGTCCTAATTTTTTATTTCAACTTGAACCTAAAGTGAATTAGGTAAAGGATCAATTATCTAATTTTTACTGCGAATTGAAACCCTTGAAAAGATTACAATCGAAATTAAAGCCACTATCAAGGCAAGTGCTGGAATAGGAAATTCTGGTACCGGTAGAATTACTTTGGAAATATTAGAGAGCGTTATGGTATGAGAGGAAAAGTGTGGAATTGAAACAATTATCTGTGCACCATGTTGTGTTATAAGAATAGCATAGCTTGGTTCATCAGTACTTTTTGGATGTAGCACTGCATTTACGTCAGTGGCAGGCGCTATTGGATGACCATCGTATGTGACGTGTAGGTACTTTATATTTGAAACATCGACTGTGGTGCTGTTGAGATTGAAGACCAGCACCTTGGGACCAGACTCTGTCTTTGAATCCACAGTAACGCTAACAGCATCACTCGTGGAATTCGTGTGTACGTCGATGTTACTGTCAATTGATTTGGTTTCTTCATTTCCAGTTCCTATATTAACTTCTGCCGCAACAGTCTTGTTTTCTATTGCATTTTCTACATTATTAGCGTCTTGCTGGTTTTCTTGATGTGTAGCCTTTTCATTATTGTTTTCATTATTAATTTCGTCTATTCCCTCTTGATTAGCTTGAGGCTGATTTTCTCCTTCAGTTTTATTTTGATTATTTTCATTTGATGATTTCTGATTATATTCTGATTGATGTTCAGACTGTGTTTTATTATTTTCATTTGATGATTCTGATTGATGTTCGTTTTTCTGTTGTTGTTCAGTCACATTTTGATCAATTGTTGCATTGTCATTGTTGCCAGACTCGGCAAAGGCCACGCTTATAGTTTGAGATAGTACAAAAGAACTTAAGCTTAAAATGAGGAAGCCTGCAAGCAAAAGACGTTCTAATCCTTTTTTGTTCATAAAATGAAGATTGATTCTTGTTATTAAATAGTTACTATTCAATTATCATTTTCTAAATGACAAATGTCACTACATCTGGATTCTACAAACAGAAAGGTAGTCGTCAAAAAAGTGCCCGGTAAAACAGTTGTAGCGGGCCCGATGGGACCCAGCTACCATCTTGGTTGTATTTTGGGCCCACTTTTGTAAAGATGACAAGTTTTGATTTTGATTAGTCTAAAAATTACAATAGCTCAAGAAATTCTTTTTTTGTCAAACCACAATCTGATATTATTTGTAGTAACAATCCTTTCCCTAATTCATTTTTTCGTGGAACAGCAGTCCATACGCCGTGACCATTTTCAATTATTATGTGACTGCCAGATTGTCTTGTTGGATAAAATCCCTTTTTTCTTAATGCTTTGAGAACTTCTTTCCAACCTAGTACTGGTAGACTCAAACTGAAACAGTTACTAGTTTAGAAGCAGAACTTTTCTTTTTGTTTTCAAGATATGATTTGCAAAGTTTGATGGCTTGCTTGGTATCTTGTATTGCCTCAGCCTTGGTATTTCCTTGTCCTCTGGCCTGAGGAATTTCAAGGCAATATCCAACATAAAACTTGCCATCTTTTTTGATCATTATATTATAGTCTCGTCTTTCTGCCATGATGTCATTACAATTATTTGGTATATAAAATTAGGTAATGAGATTACTAGTATTGATAGGACGGGCATATCATGGTCGTATTTTTGGACCCACTTTTAGAAAAAATATTAGATTTTGATTAGTTTAATTCTATAAAATGCAACTATTGAAGCAATTTGGCAAACCTGAAGATGAATTCTGGTACATTTCAGGCAATAGATGTGTGACCGCGTAAAGATTTCATGACTAGGATAGTCATAATAGCAGCGATAACATATTATTATTAATGGTGAGGCTAGCCTGTGGAGATTACGGATTTGAATGCGATTTCACGACAGAAGGAAAAGACATCCAAGCGGTATTAGATAAGTTCGCAAAGCATACCTTTGAAGAACATGGAATAGAATACTCAAAAGAAGTCTTGACACAGTTCATAGTAAGACAGAAGCGCTATTGGGATGAACCTGAGGTTCGTCCATAATTAGTCGTAAAGTAACAGCAAGTACCTTTACTCCTATAACAGCCGGATGTTAAGACATGAAAATCAAGGTAAATTATGAACTTTTTTCCTTAATCATACTTCTGACTAAAGATCTGCTTACAACTTGAAATATTACGTATAATATTGTAAGAGAACGGTGTTTCATGGGCGTGTAAAGACAATCTCTAGTAATATTCTGATAGTGGCACTAGTCATTTCTGTTTATGTTTTATCGCCAATCCCATTTTTCTTAGGTGCAGAACACGATAGCAAAAGAATTCTTACTTTCTATCAATATACTCTACCAATACTCGCTGGGGGTGTAGTTGTATTATTGCTCTTCAAGCAAAGTAGGAGAGTATCCGATGAACAAAAAAACATAATGGAGAGGATAAGGCTTGAAAGACAACGAGTAGGAGGGTTGGGTGCAATAGCAGGACTGGTCTCATCTGTTTCAGTTGTGGTACTAGTTCTTTTAGGAGAACATTTTACAAACTTGCCTTTGGGAACATACTTTTCCGTGTTGGGTACAGTTATTGGGCAGCATATTTTTGGAAATACACATCACAGTATTTTACTTGGTTTGATGGCTCACTTGATAACAGGTGCTGCCATTGGTTCTGTCTTTGGCGGAATAATGGCAGTAGTTGAAATATTTGACTTGAAAAGACGTGGTCATACAACAATATTGGGAACAATGGCTGGTTTTGTTTCATTTTTGGTCTTGTTCAATCCAATCTCGCGACTTGG
>Ga0209515_10003620_pt1 | contig 21783 bp, 13 predicted proteins | sample Subgroupgradi54m_FD_187454 | JGI IMG/M metagenome (GOLD analysis project Ga0209515, IMG submission 187454) | Subsurface groundwater microbial communities from S. Glens Falls, New York, USA - GMW60B uncontaminated upgradient, 5.4 m (SPAdes)... ... | reverse complement strand
CGCCGACCTCGACGCCGGTCACATCGCCGGTCGCCGTTCCGCCCTTGCCGTCGCTGACCGTGACCTTGAAGGTCAGGGTCGTGGGCGTGGCCACGACCGGCGCATGGAACAGCGCCGCCGCGCTCGCCGCGTCGACGATGGTCACGGCGGGCCCGGCCGTCTGCGTCCACACGAAGGTCAGCGGGTCGCCGTTCACGTCGGAGCTGCCGCTGGCGTCGAGCGCGACCAGCGCGCCGCTCGCGACCGTCTGATCGTCGCCCGCGAGCGCCTGGGGCGGGCTCGGGCACACGCTGGGCAGATCCGCGACCAGGACGTTGAACGGGGTGTTGTCGATGCCGGTGACGGCGAGGTCGTCGATGTCCCAGCCCGCCGCGCCCACACTCGAGTCGCTGGCGACGCGGAAGCGCAGACGCACCGCGTGGCCCGCCAGCTGTGCGCCCAGGTCGAGCGTGACCGTGTCGTAGGCCGGGTTGGCGGCGTTCTTGTTGACGAAGGCCTGGCGCGTCGCCAGGGGATTACCCGAGCCCGCGGCCAGCGCGCCGCCGTAGCCGGGCGCGATCAGGGTGGCGATGTCCTGCCAGGTGGCGCCGTCGTCGCTCGACACCTCGATGACGCCGCCGTCGTAGAAGACGGGCGTCGCTGGCGTGGTGATGAGATCGGTCTCGAAGGCGAAGCGATGCTTGAAGGTGATGACGAGCGGCTGCGACGTGCTCACCTGCAGCACGGGCGAGACCAGCGCGACCGCACCCGGGACCTCCCGATCGGCGCCGTTCCAGTGGTGGTGGAAGCTGTCGTCGGCCTGGCGCGTGAAGGCGTGGCCATCGGCCTCGCTCCACGAGCTGACGTCGGGCTCGACGTCGTCGCTGGCCGACGCTGCCAGCGCCACGTCGGTGTTGCCGCGCGACCGGGCGTTGAAGGTGACCGTGGTCTGGCACGCGTTGGCGTCGCTGGCGGTGACGTCGAAGTGGATGTCCTGGATGCCCGTGACCGAGGCCTCCAGGCCGACCGCGAAGGTCACGCTGGCCGAGCCGAAGGCGGGAATGGCCGGCACATGCACGGTCGCGCCGCCGGGGAAGACCAGCCCCGCCGAGGCGTTGCCGATGCTGATGTCGGCGCCGCTCGAGGCCGCCGCGCTGCCGTTGAGCACCTGCACGGTGATGCGCCCGGTCTCGCCCACGTCGAGCGCGCCATCGGTATCGCAGGGCGCGGCGCCGTCGTCGAGCTTCACCGAGGCGATGGCCAGCAGGCTCTTCTGCTCGAAGCTCTCGACCGTGCCCACGAAGGTGGTGGACGTGCGCGGCGGTGACACCGCGCAGCTGCCCATGCCGCGGCGCGCGAAGGCCGCGGACACGGTGGCCAGGTCGCTGGCGTCCGAGGCGGCGATGGCGGCGAGAATGCCGTCACGCTGCTCGGTGTAGGTCGCGTTGGCCGGGGTCAGCTCGAGGCCGGCGACCACATAGTCGGCCATGCGGCGCTGCACTTGCGTGAAGGTGCGCGTCGCGGTCGGGCCCAGGGTCTGCCGCTGCAGCGCCACGTAGGCCTCGAACATGGTCTCGCACCAGATCTCACCGCCGTTGTGCACCTCGGAGTTGTTGGGACCGGGCGAGCCGTCAGGCAGCGCGACGCCGTTGCTGATGTGCTTGAAGGTGAGGCCGTTCTTGGCCATGTTGACGCTGTAAGGGAAGCGGCGGATGCCGTTGTAGCTGAAGTTGGGCCCCGTCATGGTCGCGTACTGGCCCATGCCGTAGGTGCCATCCAGGTTGTCGCCCTCGCGCAGCAGCATCTGCATGGCAGTGAAATCGGCCCAGCCCTCGCTCATGGCGCCGCACTGCTGCGACGAGTTGCACACGGCCAGACGGTGGTGCAGGTAGTGACCCCACTCGTGCGCGACCACGGTGTTGTCCAGGTCGCCATCGAGGTCGACGCCTGGCTGGCGGAACAGGGTCGCGCTGACCGTGCCGGACTGCAGCGCCGTCTTGAGCGCGTTGCCGTCGGCCAGGGTGATGCCCAGGGCACCGATGGTGATGGTGGCGTCGACGCCGCCCAGGCCGGGGAAGCCACCGGCCACGTTGTTGACCATGATCACGCCGGTGGCGCCGGCGAGCTGCGCATTCTTGACCTTGACCACGAAGGTGCAGGTGCCGCGATCGATGAGCGCAATCTTGCCCGCCACGTTGTTGAGCACGGGCGTGCACGCCAGCGAGTCGGGCATGGGCACGCTCGCGTCGGCCCGGGTGTCGACCAGCACGACGTCGCCGGTCAGGTTGAAGGCACTGGGGCCGAAGCCAGCGCCGTTGTTCTGCAGCGACAGGTTGCCCGGCTGCAGCGTCAAGGTGCGCGGCTCGGGCCCGTTCCACACGAACATCTGCATGCGCGGCGAGCTGCCGTCGGCGGGCGTGCTCATGTTGGCGTTGTTGCGCCCGCTGCCGTCCTCGGCCTCGACGTGCAGCACGTCGCCGCCCAGGCCACCGCGGCCGAAGTTGGCCTGCTGCCCGTTACCGGCCGCCTCGTCGAAGCCCGAGTCGTACCAGTAGTCGTGCAGCCAGTTGGTCACATAGAAGAGGTTGGTGATGGCCGCCATCTGCTGATCGGGGCTGCTCACCGGTCCGAGCGTCAGGTTGTACAGGCGATCGAACACGCCCGCCGCGCTGGTGAAGGCGCGCAGATCGCCGTTGGAGAAGCCATCGGGCGTGTTGACGTCGGAGTACGCGTCGACGTTGTTGCCCAGGGTCTGGGTCGCGCCCGCCGGCAGCCAGGCATCGAAGGTGCCCTCGCGGTTGGTGTTGAAGCCGTCCATGGTGACCAGGTTGTTGGCCACGGGGCCGGGGTTGATGCCGTCGGGCGTGCCGGTCGGATGGGGCGTGAAGTCGGCCAGGGGACCGTCGAGCGGCCGGCGCAGGCCGGTGGTCTCGGCCCAGACGCGGTAGTTGAACGCAGCGTCGGCGGTCAGGTTGCTGCGCTCGAGCACCTTGCCGTCGGCGGCCGCGACGATGTAGCGGTAGGCCTCGGAGGTCGTGCTCTTCTCGGTGCTGGCGAAGAACTCGACGAAGTACGCCGGCGCCAGGGCGTCGCCGACGGGGAAGTAGATCGGCTTGACGCGCGCCGGCTGGTCGAGGCGGAGCACGCCGCCGCGCGCCGACGGCGCCGTGGCCAGGGCGAGCCGCTCGTAGCCACCTTCGGCGCGCCCGCGCGCCGCGATGTCGGTGCCGTCCACGCGCGTGGCGAAGTGCGTCGACAGTGCGCCCGCGAGCGCGTCGGCCGCCGACAGGCGAAAGCCGCCCTTGGGCGCCTGCCCGGCGCGCAGCGTGCCCGAGATGGCCACCAGCTCGAGGCTCGGCTTCATCACGATCTTGACCGCGCCCGGGTAGATCTCGAGGCCGTTCACGCGCTGGCGCAGGGCGACGATCTTCGCGCCCCGGCCGACGTCGTGCACGAAGTCCAGCTCGGTGGCGCGGGCCACCTCGGGCGCGAGCCCGTAGGTGTGCGCCATGCGGCCGAGGTGAAAGCGCGCCGCCTCCTCGACCGAGGAGCCCTTGGGCGCCGCCGGCGCGGCGGTCGCCCACAGGAAGGTCGGCCGGCCGCTCGCCGCGTCGATCGACGAGACGAATGCTGGCGCGGGCTCGGCCGCGGAGACGACGGGAGCCGCTGTCCTCGGGGCTGGTGCAGGAGCCGCGGGAGCCGCGTCCTTGCCGCAGCCGGCCAGCAACGAGAATAACGTCAGGGCAGTGGTGGCGCTGTGGAACGGTCGCTTCATGCCGGCAGCCTCGCTTCGCAGGTCCGCGAACTTTCGCGCGCGTCCGGCCGACAAAGCAACTCGCCCGCTCTGACAAGGTGACGATCGAGTGATATTGGTCTCGCCGGGGAGGTCGATCGGACACCGGCGAGACCCGGGGGGCCTACTTCTTCTCGTAGACGATCTTGCCCTTCTCCACCACGCCGTCGAACTTGGTCCAGCCGTGCACGAGCGAGCGCAGCTCGCTCTTGTTGCCCACCTGCTTGGTCACCTTGAGCCCGAGCGTCTTGACGATCTGGTGGCTGTCGTACCCGTAGATGTCGACGCCGTACTCGCCGGGGAGAAAGCCACCCGTGATGCTGCTGGTGATCTTGATGCTGTTCTCCACGATGGCCTGGTAGCAGGCGCGCGCGGGATCGACCACGTCGGGGAACTGCTTCAGGAACACCATCGGCATCTGCTTGCCGACCTCGCGCAGGAACTGCAGCGCCAGCGCGCCGTCGGGCACGGGGATGCGACCCGGGCCGTGCTGGCTCAGGACCTCCTCGATGGCCTTGAGCAGGGTCTCGCCGTCGTTCCATAGCTGCTTGAGCACGTCCCAGAAGCCGCCGCCCACCTTGGCGACGTCGATGATGGGCCGGGTCACCGTGGTGGCGTCCTTGCCGTACTTGGGGATGACCATGGTGTCGACGGAGAAGCGGGCCGGCTGCGACGGATCCGCGGGCATGGTCATGTTGGTGCCCAGCTCCTTGGCGAAGCCGAAGATCTCGCGCCCGGCCATCATGGCCACGCCGGTGTCGACCCAGAGGTAAGGCGTGAAGAGCTGCATCTTCTCGGGGAAGAACAGCGCGCCCTCGACGCGTCCGGCCACCACCGGCACCCAGAAGCCGAAATCCTTCTCCGGGCACCAGCCGATGGGATCGCTGACCGGCGTCGAGTTCAGGTTCGACGCGTACATCATGATGAAGGGCAGGAGCGGCCGGTAGACGGTCTTGCCGCCCAGGTTGAGCTGCTGGTCGCACAGCGTGCGGATCGCGTCCATGTCGGCGTCGAGCATGAACATGTAGACCTCGGCGGTCATGTACACGGGCGGGATGCCCATCATGATGCCGTCGCGCGGGATGAAGGGCGGCTTGCGGCTGAGATCGGCGAAGCGCTCGGGCGAGGGCGCGGGCGGCCCCGGCTCCGGACCCGGTTGCGACGGATCGCGGCCCGGGCCCACCGGCCCCGACGCGGGCAGCCAGTCGTTCCAGATGCGCCGCTTGCCGCCGTCGACGGCGTTGGCGCTGGCGATGCCCGACATGGTCGCGGCCTCGAGGCAGCCGGCCGACAGCGAGGTCAGCGTCCAGTCGCCGGTCAGCACCAGGTTGGGGTAGCCCGAGTCGTTCGAGCGCAGGCGCGCCCAGCTCGACCTGGGCACCGAAAGGTTATAGCGCTCCGACGGTGACACGGGCGCGTGCCAGTACTGCGAGTCGAAGCGCTCGACGCCTTCCTGGTTCTTCTCGTCGACCAGCCAGTACCAGTTGAGCTCGTTCTGGCTGGCCGGCTGGGCCGCGTTGGGCCACAGCCAGTGCACGTTCTCGGTCAGCCACTTGACCGTGATGTCGTGCACGCGCTGGTTCTGCCGCTTTGCGTAGTCGTGGTGATCGCGCGGCGGCAGCGGCTCGAGGTCGATCATGTTCGAGCACAGGTAATGGCAACTCCCCACGGGCGACGGGACCGGCCAGGTCTCGCGACAGACCAGCTGGGTCATGTCGCACCAGGTGTCGAGCGGCTCGACGTACGGGATCTGGATGGGATCGGGCAGCGACATGGGCCAGCCGGTCTGCGCCAGATCGGGGCCGAACCACAGCTGCGCCGCCGCGGTCTGGCAGGTGGCGATGGCGTCGACCATGGTCTTGAACCTGGGGTTGGCCGCGTCCTCGATCAGGTCCTTGCAGATGTAGCGGAACGCGCCCACCGAGATGCCCAGCACGCACACGTCGAAGTCCTTGTCGACCAGGAGGGTGCGCTTGCCCACGTCGGCCCAGTCGGTCCACCAGTCCTCCAGATCCACGCCGCGCCGCTTCAGCTCCTCGCCCTGCTCGAGCTGACCGTGGTGCGGCACCGACGGCCAGCAGGCCAGATCCTTGACCGTCACCAGCGGGTCGTACTCGCGCACGTCCTTCTTCAGGGTCGCCTGCACGCCGATCTCGATGCGCTCGATCCGGCGCGGTCCGGGAGCCGACGACAGCTTGATCTCGTTCACGCAGTTGAAGAACTCGAAGCGCACGCCGCGCCGCTTGAGCGTCTGGTACAGGGGCGTGAACACGGTGTCGCCCATGCCCGCCTGCATCTTGAAGTTCACCGCCGTCTTGTAGGTGAAGCCCATGCACAGCAGGAGGTGGACGATGGTGCCCGCGCCCATGGGCGCGTTGGTGGAGAAGATGGCGTCGTAGAGGCCGTCGACCAGGGGCGACTCGATGGTCTCCACGCGCGCCTTGTGGTGGTGCAGCCAGTCGCGGAAGTCCCAGTTGTCGATCTTGAACCAGTCGACCGGCGGCTCGATCAGGCCATCCTCGATCATGCCGATGCACAGGGTCACGGCGAAATCGAGCTCGATGCGCAGGCGGCGGAACTCGATGCTCGCGTCCTCGACCTCGGTCCACAGCCAGTCGAGGAACTGGCGTAGCAGCCAGTTGATCGACTCGTGATCGCCCGGGTCGAGCCGACCCTGCTCGGCCGCCGGGCCGCCGCGTGCCAGGCCGTGCGCGAGATCCAGGTAGGCCAGCTCGGGGCTGAGCGACGGCTTGTCGGCGCGCAGGCTGGCCGGCACCGCCGCGGTCATCACGTTGAGCAGCGCCTTGCCCAGCGACTCGACCAGGCCCACGCCTTCCTCGACCACGCTGACCCCCTTGCCCACGATGGCGCGCACCTGCTGGCGCACCGGGTCGAGGTCACCCGCGAAGCCCAGGCGCGACGCGGTCGCGGCCTCGGCGTGCGGCGTGGTGGGCGTCCAGGTGTGGAAGCGCTTGACCGCGTGCTCGAGCAGCTTGACCAGGAAGTCGAACGGACCCATGAGGATGCCCTCGGTGCCCGGCTCGATGTCGTTGCGCGGCGGGGACACCGCCCAGGGCAGGAACTCGTCGCCCACCTTCTCCATCATGACGATGAGATCGTGGGGCTTGAATGCTTCCTGCCAGGTGGCGAGCGGCTGCGTGGGCGCCCGACCCAGCTCCGAATAGGCCTGCTTCATGACCCGGAAGACGTTGTCGTAGAAGCCGAACATGATGTGCAGGCCGTGCTCCTCGATGCGCTCGTGCACGTCGGGGTTGCGCCCGCTCGCGCCCTTGCCGCCCAGGCGCCAGCCGGTCTGGTACACGGTGATGTCGAGGTCGTTCTGCCATCCCGGCCGCGAGGTCAGCTCGAAGGCAGTGACCAGCGAGGACATGCCTCCGCCCAGGATCGCGATGCGCTTCTTCGCCATGGAGTCCCCCATTCGCTATGTCGACGTGAATTCGACCGGCGCCTCATGAGAGCCGCGTCCCGGTATCGGTCACCGCCTCGAGGGCGGGTCCACACAACCCACGCGCGTGCCACAAGCCAGCCGGGCGCTGTATCGGCCACTCGCGCGAATTCTTGAGTCGACTTCTTCAGCTCTGCGAACGGGCACGCGCCGCGGCTGCACGCGCCGCGTCACGCGGCATCTGCAGCTCGGTCGCCAGGCGTATCGCCTCTTCGAAACGACGCGCCGCACGGCGGCTGCGTCCGCGGATCTCTTCCACGCGGCCGGCCTGCAGGGCGGCCAGCGGACCGACCATGGGGAACAGCTTGGCCAGCTTGCCCAGGCGCGCGACCAGATCGACCGCGCCGTGGGTCAGCTCGGTGTCGGCGGCCGAGCGGCGCGCCGACCACAGCTCGAGCAGCACCTCGATGGCGCTGTCGTAGCCGGTGACCACGGCGAAGCCGGCCGGGCGGGAGCGGCGCACCCGCGCCAGGGTCTCGTCGGCGAGCCGGCGCGCCGAGGGGAAGTCGCCCCGCTGCCAGTGCACATGCGAGAGCAGGCCCAGACAGATGATCTCCGAGTCGAGCTCGGAGCGCTTGTCGAGGCGCACGCGTGCCTCCTCGAGCAGCGGCAGGGCCTCGAGGTGGCGCTCCTGGGCGCACAGGGCGCGGCCCATGGAGAACAGCGCCCAGGTCACATGCTGCTCGTTCTGGCGCGCGCGCGCCGACGCCAGCAGCGAGGCGAAGTGCTTGCGCGAGTCCTCGAGCCGCGCGGTGTAGTACTCGATGTGCCCCAGCGTGGTGAGCACGAGCTCGCGCATCTGCACGTCGGAGTCGCACAGCTCGAAGGCGCGCCGCGCGCGCTCCTCGGCGGCTTCCCAGTTGGCGAAGCCGACGTGGTAGACGGCCTCCACCGTGAGAGCGAAGGCCAGCTCGGAGGGATCGTCGAGCCGCTCGGCGCCCTCGTGGGCGCGCGCAAAGTAGCGCGCGGCCAGCTGGTGGCGGCGCAACAGGCCGACCACGTAACCGAGCCAGGAGTACGAGCGCGGCACCTGCCAGCCGACCGAGACGCGCTCGGCCAGGTTGACCGAGAGCAGCGAGGCGCCCACCATGGCCGCCGAGTCGCCCACGTAGTAGAAGCGGTGGGTCATCAGGCTGGCGGCGTGCGCGGCCTCCGACAGATCGTCGCGCGCCGGCTGGGGCAGCTCGTCGTCGCCACGCTCGGGGCCGAAGAGCCGCCAGGTCTGGCGCAGCGCCTCGCCCACCAGCAGGCGCCCCCAGCCGAAGCGCGACGACGGCAGCGGCTTGCCCAGGTGCTGGAGCGCGGCACGCGCATGGGTCTCGGCGGCGATGAGGTCGCCGATGGCGAACTGCGCCTTGGACAGACCGTGCTCCCAGCGCGCGCGCCGGCGTGGCCCGGCGCCGAAGCCACGCGCGGCGTCGAGGGAGAGCGCGCGCGTGAACGCGTCGGCGGCCGCCGCGTGCGCCGAGGTACGCAGCGCGTGATCGCCGCTCTTCTCCAGGTATTCGAGCGCCGACTCGTGCTCGCCCGCGACCTGGAAGTGGTGCGCCAGCTCGGCGTAGCGCTGCGGGCTGCCCGCCGAGCGGGCCTCGATGGCGCGTGCCGCGGCGCCGTGCAGGCGCTGGCGTTCGCCGTCGGAGAGGCGCTCGTAGGCGACCTCGCGCAGCTTGTCGTGCACGAAGCGGATGCGCGCGCCGTCGGGCTCGAGCACGTGGCGCAGCAGGAGATCCGAGAGCGCGTACGAGGCGCGCTCGTCCGCCTCGCTCAGGCCGGCGACCTCGAAGCCGAGCTCGGTCTCGAACTCGCGCCCCAGCACGGCGCCGGCGAGCACGATGCGCAGGGCCAGCTCGGGCAGGCCGGACAGACGCTGGTTGACCAGCTCGCGCAGGCCATGCGGCAAGGCCAGGTCGAGCGCGCTCGAGTCGTCGCCGGTGCGGGCGAAGCGCCAGTGCCCGCCCAGGTCGCGCGTCAGCAAGCCCTCGGCGACCGCCGCGCGCAGGTACTCGGCGACGAAGAACGGGTTGCCCTCCGAGGCGCGCGCCAGGTAGTCGACGAAGTCGGTGGGTGGCGCGGCCAGGGCCAGCATGTCGCCGACCATGGCCTCGACGGTGCGCGCGTCCAGGCGCGGCAGCTCGATGCGGTCGGCGGCGGGCCCGGCCAGCGCCAGCGCCAGCGCCGGCGAGACCTCGTCGGAGCGGTAGGTGGCGACGACCAGCAGGCGCTTGCCGGCGAACCAGTTGAAGCCGAGCGTGGACAGGAACTCGAGCGTCAGCTCGTCGGCCCACTGCAGATCGTCGACCACGAGCAGGAGCGGCTTCTCCTCGGCCAGCTGCGCGATGGTGTAGGCGAGCGTCTGCAGCAGACGCCGGCGCGCGGCGTCGGCGGGCAGCTCGGCCGGACGCGGCAGCTCGGCGGTGACCCGCTGCAAGGACGGCTCGATGGCGGCCAGCACCTGGCCGCGTCCGCCCAGCAGGCGTCCGGTGGTCTCGGCGCCGCGCTCCATGCAGCGATCGGCGACCGCCTGCAGGAGCGGCCGGAACGGGTGCAGCGGACCGCCCGCGCCCTCGACCGCGCTGGCCGCGCCGGCCAGCGACAGGCACTCGCCCGCCTGCACCTGCATGCCGCGCTGCGCGGCCAGGCGGGTCAGCTCGCCGGCGAGCGCGGTCTTGCCCACGCCGCTCTCGCCGCCCAGGAAGACGCAGCCGCCCATGCCACTCTCGGCCGCGGCCAGCTTGAGCGCCAGCCGCTCGCGCACCTCCTCGCGCCCGACCAGCTCGGGTCGGTAGAGGTAGGCGCGCGGCGGCGCGGCGGCCGCGACGAGGAGATCTTCTTCACCGCACGGTCCGGTCCACTCCTCGAGCGCGGCGGCGACGTCGTCGGCGTGGCCGATGCGGTTGCGCGGCCGCTTGGCCATGAGGCGCAGGATGAGCTCGTTGAGCGCGGGCGGCAGGTGGTCGACCAGCTCGCTGGGTGGCACCGGCTCGGAGTGCAGGTGGTGGCCGAGCACCTCCTGGGTCTCGCCGCCGAAGGCGGACAGGCCCGTGCACAGCTCGTAGAGCAGGCAGCCGACCGCGTAGAGATCGGCACGCGCGTCCACGCGCTCGCCCTGGATCTGCTCGGGCGCCATGTAGCCCGCGGTACCCGAGAGCACGCCCGCGACCTCGAGCACCTCGCGGCCGAAGGCGCCGCCGAAGTGGGCGACGATGCCGAAGTCCATGAGCACCGGGAAGCCACCCTCGCGGATGAACACGTTCTCCGGCTTCAGATCGCGGTGGACGATGCCCTCGCCGTGCAGGAAGGCGAGCGTCCGGCACAGACGTGCGATCGGGCGCAGCGCCTCGGACAGCCGGCCACCACCCGGGCGAGGAAGGGCCGAGCGCAGCAAGCCGTTGCCGCTGCCGATGCCGCCGCCGTTGCCGATGCCGCCGCCGTTGCCGCCGCCGTTGCCGCCGCCGTTGCCGACGCCGGCGCCGCCGCTGCCGATGCCGCCGCCGTTGCCGTTGCCGTTGCCGTTGCCGATGCCGATGCCGATGCCGTCCGTGTTGGGCTGCACCCGCTCGACCATGGTCGTCGACAGGCGCACGCCCGGATTCTTCTCGCCGCGGGTGGACTGCTGCGTCGACGAGCCGTCGTGCACATAGCGCCAGATGGCCTGGTGGTGGTCGCGCAACGTGCCGCCCTCGAGCAGCTCCATCGCATACCAGGGCAGACCGGCCTCGACGCCCTCGGCCAGCACGCGCACCACCCCGGGATGACGCACGCGCATGAGGGCACGGATCTCGCGCCGGATGGCGGCGATGAGCCCCTGGCGCGGCACGCGCACCGTCTTGATGGCGACGCGCTCACCGGTGTCGGAGGACAGCGCCTTGTAGACGACGCCCATGCCGCCCGCACCGAGCGGCCCGAGCACTCGGTAAGGACCGAGCTTCTCCGGCGTCACCGGCCCACCCACCTCTCCAGTCGTGCGCGCATGGCAGTCGCGCGCTTACTCTATCTTATGGGACCAGCTTATATCCACAGCCATAGACGGTCATGATGTGGCGTGGCCGCTTGTGGTCCTCTTCGAGCTTCTTGCGCAGCTTGACGATGAAGTTGTCCACGGTGCGGTTCGTGGGCTGCGCCTGCACCCCCCAGATCTTGTCCAGGATCTCGTCACGCGACACCGGCTGCTCGGCGCGCTCGTGCAAGAACTTGAGCAATTCCACCTCGTAGAAGGTGAGCGCCACCGATTTCCGGCCGCGCGTGAGGGTGTGCTTCTTGAGGTCGATCTCGGCCGCGCCGATGTTGAGCAGCTCGTCGGCGCTCGAGGCCGCGCGGTTGAGCCGGCGGAAGATGGCCTTCACGCGCGCGCACAGCTCACCGACGGAGAACGGCTTGGTCATGTAGTCGTCGGCGCCCGACTCGAGGCCGCGGATCTTGTCGGCCTCCTGCGAGCGCGCGGTCAGCATGATGATGGGCACCACGCTGGAGAAGTCGCGGATGCGCTCGCACACCTGGTAACCATTGGCGTCCGGGAGCATGAGGTCGAGAATGACGCAGTCGGGCGCGGTCTCGCGCGCGGCCTTGACGCCCTCCTCGCCCGTGCCCGCGGCCTCGACGTCGAAGCCCTCGAAGCCGAGCGCGTCCTTGAGCCCACGCACGATGTCGGGCTCGTCCTCGATGACCAGTATCTTCCTCTTGTCCATTGGCTAGCTGCCTACATTGCGGTCGGGGACAGTGGCGACAGTTGAACTGGCATTCGGACTCTTGCCCTCGATTGGATGTTCATCGTCCTGATCATCTGCCGGATCATCGTCCGGATCATCTGGCTCCGGATGGGACCCCTTGGTCAGGCCGGGCATGCGGGCCACGGGCAGCCAGACCGTGAACGTACTCCCGTGACCGGGAGTGCTGTCCACCTCGACCGAGCCGCCGTGCGCCTGGGCGATGTGCTTGACCAGCGAGAGGCCGATGCCCGAGCCACGCACCGGCCGGCCGCGCACGTCCCGGCCGCGGTAGAAGCGGTCGAAGATGCGCTCGCGCTCGTCGTCGGGGATGCCGGGGCCGCGATCACGGACGGCAAGCTTCACTCGTCCGCCCGCCTGGGTCACTGCCACGGAGATCTCCTTGCCATCGGCGGCGTACTTTAGCGCATTGTCGACCAGGTTCATCACCACGAGAGTCATCGCACTCTCGTCGATACGAACGGGCGGGAGGTCCTCGGCGATCTCCACGTGCAGCGCCATCTGCTCGCGATCGAAGCGGTAGCGGTAGACGTCGAGGGCGCGCGACAGCACCTCGCCCAGATCGCCAATCGCGAACGAATAGGCGGCCTTGCCTCGCTCGATGCGGGCGAAGTCGAGCACGTTGTCGATGAGGCGCGACAGCCGCTCGCTCTCGCGCGTGATGATCTGCGCGTACTCCTTGGCGCTGTCGGGTCCCTTGGTGCGACCGGTGGCCAGCATCTCGCCGAACATCCGGATGAGCGAGAGCGGCGTCTTGAGCTCGTGCGAGACGTTGGCGATGAAGTCGCTCTTGAGCCGATTGGCCTGGCGCTCGGTGCGCATGGCCGCGGTCAAGACGCCCAGTCCGACGAAGATGGTGAAGGCGGACAGGCCGATGAGCACGAAGTCGAAGGGCGGCCGGCGCGACGACTGCTGCGCCAGCACCGAGGGCACCTCGCGCGGGGCCATGCGCAGGGTCCAGCCGCGCAGCGTGGTCGGGAAGCGGATGGAGATCTCGTAGCGGCGGTCGACACCCGTGAACGGGTAGCCGAACACGATGTTGTCGTGCTCGTCGACGATCTGGTACACGCGGCTGAGCGCCACACCCTCGAAATAGCTGGGGAAGACCTCGCTGACCAGGTAGGCGAGATCGGTCTGCACGACGATGTAGCGGGTCGAGCCCTCGAGGATGCGACGGGTGACGGCGAGCAGGTAGTAGCGGCCGTCGAACTCCTGGTGCACGTGGCGCAGCTCGTTGACCTGAAGGGTCGAGAGCTGCAGCGCGGGCACCATCTCCTCCTCGAAGCGCTGGCGGAAGGCCTTGTACTCGAGGGCCGGCATGTTGGAGTACTGGCCTGACGGGACGATGTGAAACGTGTCGTCGAGGACGATGACGCTGGCCACTGTCTGCGACAGCACCACGATGTCCTTGAGCCGATTCGGGTCGCCCAAGTTGCCGAGATCAATGGAGTTGAAGAGCGTCTGTTCCGACTCGGTGAGGGTCTGCTCGATGCGAGAGATCTCGATGTCGGCCAGCACCTCGTTGGCGGCGACGATGTTCTGCTCGCCGGCGCGCGCCAGCTGATCGGCGTAGCGGTAGCTGTAGTAGGCCAGCGCGGTCGCAGCCACCACGATCAGCGGAATCAAGAGGTAAAGCGAGCCCAACGTCCGTCGAACGCGGGCCAGCACACCAGGCATGGGGGGATGGTACTCGAAACGACGGAAGTTGCAGGTTTCGCGGGTTTATGTTAGACGATTCGCACGGCGACAGCGTTTGGTGAGGGCCATCGCCAATTTCTGTGAAGAGCGCGCCGCATCGGGCGGCGCATGCTGGAAGGCGCGGTGAAGCGCGCACGGTCGGCTCCAAATAATTTCGACTAGTTGGAGTCAATCCGGACCTCGAGGGCTGCCCATGGACTTCATTTTCGACGACGAAGCAGAGGATGTCGGCTCCGACATCGAGGCCTATTGCCCCAAGTGCAAGTCCGATACGGCCCACACGGTCATCACAAAATACGAGGAAGAGGTCAGACGCGTGCAGTGCAGCGTCTGCGGGGACGTACACACGTTCCGCAAGCCTCGTGGTGAAGAGGCGGACGACAACTCTCCTGACCAGCCGGCCGCGGCCAAGAAGCGCCTGGCGGCCAAGAAGCCGAGCTGGCAGGAAGCCAAGGATCGCGCGGGCAACAAGGGGCTGGCCACGGCGCGGCCCTACTCGATCCGCGACACCTACGACGAGGGCGACGTGGTGACGCATCCCAAGTTCGGGGTCGGCTTCGTCACCGAGATCACCGAGAACAAGGTCGAGGTCACGTTCGAGGACGAGCGCCGCGTGCTCATCCACAACCGTCCCGACCTGGCCGCGCAGATGCCGGCCATCGCGCAGATCCCCGCGCCGCGCGCCGAAAAGAAGAAGAAGGGCAAGAAGGGCAAGGGCGCCAAGGCCGTGGCCGAGCCGCCGCCGCCGCCGCCCGTCGCTGCCGAACCTCCCGCACCTCCGGCCAAGCCGGGCAAGGGCGCCAAACCCGCTCCTCCCGCGCCTCCGGCCGCTCCCGCCAAGGGCGCCAAGCCCGAGGCCAAGAAGGCCGTCCCCGCCGCAAAACCCGCGCCCGCCGCCAAGGCCGCGCCCGCCGCCAAGGCCGCCCCCGCCGCCAAGGCCGCCCCCAAGAAGGGCACGGCCAAGCCGGTCGCCAAGGCCGCCGCCAAGAAGCCGGCCGCCAAGCCCGCGGCCAAGAAGCCGGCCGCCAAGCCCGCGGCCAAGAAGCCCGCCAAGAAGGGCAAGAAGTAACGCAGGCGCGAAGAGAGCGGACGCCGCCTGGCTTGGCGCGAGGCGGCGACGAGAACGAAGGCAGCTGACCTAGCACAGAGGCGCAGAGGCGCAGAGACAGAGTTTTTGGGGTTGGTTCGCGCGGCAAGCGCGCCAACCCCAAATTCTTTTTCGGCATCCCGGCAGGCGCCAAGCCCAGATCTGTTTGGAGTTGGATCGTGTGGCAGGCGCGCCAAACCCCAGATCTGGGTCTGTCTCTGCGCCTCTGCGCCTCTGCGCCTCTGTGCCAGGTCAGCTACAAGCGTCCCCGTCGCCGCCTCGCGCCGAACGCCGCGTCCCCTCTCCTCGCGACTTACGCGCGCGCCAGCGGGATGAGCACGCTGAACTCGGAGTAGCGTCCTTCTTCGGAAGAGACTTCGATGCGTCCGGCATGCAGCTCGACCAGGCCGCGGGCGATGTACAGGCCGAGGCCGGCCGAGTCGGGGCCGACGGATGTGTGGTGCTTGGCCGTGTGCACGTCGGAGAAAGGCTCGAAGATGCGCGTGCGCAGCGCGGGCGGGATGCCGATGCCGTTGTCCCAGACGCGCAGGCGGGCCATGCGCGGGGCGGCGGAAGTGCCGTCACCGACGGGCTCGGCGGGCGCGCGGTCGACCAGCAGCTTGATCTGACCGCCTTCGGGCGTGTACTTGACCGAGTTGGCGACCAGGTTGCAGACCACCTGGTGCAGCTTGTCGGAGTCGCCGTCGACGGCGGGGATGGGCTCGATCTCCGCGCTCAGGTTCTGGCGCTTCTCGTCGGCGAGCGGGCGCATCTCGTCGATGACCGCCTGGACGATCTCGGCCAGAGAACAGGGCGCGCGCTTGATGGCCAGGCGCCCGGTCTCGAGCCGGCTGACGTCGAGCATGTCCTCGATGAGACGGCGCAGGCGGTGCGCGTTGCGCCGCAGCGAGGTCATGGGCCGGCGCAGATCCTGGGGCAGATCGCCCAGCCGGCCCTCGACGATGAGATCGAGGTAACCGACGATGCTGGTCATGGGCGTGCGCAGCTCGTGCGCCGCGATGGAGATGAACTCGGACTTCATGCGGTTCAGGCGGTCCAGCTCGACGTTCTGACGGCGCAGCTGCGCCTCCGACTCGGCGAGCGCGCGCGTGCGCTGGCGGACGATCTGATCCAGGTTCTGGGTCAGGTTGCGCAGCTCGGTGTTGGCGGCCTCGAGCGCCTGCGCCTGATCCTTGAGACGCTGCGACTCCTCGTCGTTGGAAGCGTCGTTGCCCTTCACCATGACTGGAGCCTCGTCCACCTTGGGCGCAGCGGTAGCCGTCCGCTTGGCGCCATTGCTGGCGTGCGCGGGGGCCTTCCGCTTCGTCTTCGAGGAGGCGCCCTTCGGCGCACGAGGTCTTTCGCTCGGCATTGCGTCGCTTTCACCCCCGGCCCCCCGCCCTCTTACCCATCCCCCGGCACTTCCGTTCGCATCCGTCGTGCGAACGCCGACAGAATAGCACGATGCTCGCGCAAGCATAGCCACGCGTGCGACGCGAAACCTGGTCGAAAAACTTGCCCCCGATCCCGACCAGCGTCGAATAGGTGCTTATGGAAACGCCCCACGTGCAGTCGTGCTCCCAGTGCGCCACGTCGTTCGAGCCGGCTTACGTCTTCCAGCTCGCGGTGCAAAATGGCGAGCGGCGTTACTTCTGCACGCTCGAGTGCCGGCGCGCCGCCCTGGGTGACGAGGCCTTCCGTGCCCGGCGCGCGCGTCGCATTGCCATCCTCAACCAGAAGGGCGGCACCGGCAAGACCACCACCGCGGTCAACCTGGCCGCGGGCGTGGCCGAGCGCGGCCACGACGTCTTGCTCGTCGACACCGACGCGCAGGGCAACGTCGGCGCCTCGCTGGGCATCCGCGGTGACAAGACCCTGTACCACATCATCGTCGACGGCGCCGATCCCGCCAAGGTGATGGTGCCGGTGCGCAAGCACCTCGACGTGATCACATCCGATGCGACCCTGGCGGCAGCCGAGATCTGGCTGGCGCGCCAGGAGCCGGAGGTGCGCTCGCGCGTGGTCACGCAGCGCCTGAACCTCACGCAAGTGACCCGCCGCTACGCTTACGTCGTGCTCGACTGCGGTCCATCCCTCAACCTGCTCAACCAGAACGCCCTCACCTACGCCGACGAGGTCATCGTGCCGGTGACCTGCGATTACCTGGCCCTGGTCGGCGTCAAGCAGGTGCTCAAGACCATCAAGGACGTCGAACGCCACCTGTCGCACTCGGTGCGCGTGTCGGCGGTGCTGCCCACCTTCTATGACGGCCGCACGCGTCTGGCCCGCGAGGCCTACACGACGCTGCAGGGCTACTTCCGCCACAAGTGCCTCGAGCCCATCCGCCACAACACACGGCTGGCGGAAGCGCCCGCCAACCGCAAGACCATCTTCGAATACGCGCCCGATTCCAACGGTGCGACCGATTACCAGCGCGTGGTCGACTGGCTCGTGGGCGCGCAGGTCGGCGCCGAGGTCGTGGTGCCCCTGGGTACCGACGCGGAGCAGCTGACCCCGGTGCAGGTGGGAGCCTAGCGATGTCCAAGCTGATCACCGACGACCCGCTGCGCGAGGCCGACCTCATCCTCACCGAGGAGTTCTATGGCCGGGGCGAGCGCCGCACGCCCGCCGCGCCGGCCAAGCCCAAGCCCACGCACTACAAGATCGTGTGCATCTCGCTCTACACCGAGGACATCGAGCGCCTGGAGACCCTGGTGGCGGAGCTGAAGAAGCGCGGCCATACCAAGGCCAACAAGAGCGCGGTCATCCGCTACGCGCTCGACTCGGTCGACATCAGCAAGATGCCCAAGGGGTACTGACATGCGTGTGGCAGCGACGGTGGCGTTGGTGGCGGCTCTGGCCCTCGTCGGCTGCGGCAACCGGTCCATGTTCGGATCGCAGCTCGACCACGAGCTGGCCGGGGTCAACAGCGCGGTCGAGCGCGGCGACGTCGAGCTGGCCTGCGAGCGTCTGAGCCGGGCCCTGCCGCTCCTGGCCGAGTGGGTCGACGGCGCGCGCGGCGAGCGCGCCGCCACGGGCAACCAGCTGCTCAATCAGGTGTCCGAGCTCATGTCCTACTGCAGCGTGCCGCCGCCCGTGACCGGCTCGGGTGGCAACCTGATGACCGCGTGGCCGCCCTACTACAAGGAGCTGCGCCGCATCAGCACGTACAAGACCTCGTGGCTGACAGTGTTCACGTACGTCTCGATGCTCGGCGTCGCCATCGGCATGTACATCTTCCTGCGCCGCATGCGTCGCTCGGTCTGAGCGGACGGCCCGAAGACAAAAAAAGCCCGCCTGCGACGGGGGAGGAGGAGTCCATCGCAGGCGGGCGGGGGTCTGGGATTCGTGTTCGGGACGATTGTACTCATTGCACCTGTCGTGCCGCTCCGCGTGCCGCCATAAGTCGTCGAAAAGACTGTGCCGCGCTGACGCTGGGAACGGTTGTCCTGGGGCCTCGACCCTCCGGACGGTGGACAGTCCTCATCACAGCACGCTACCTTTGCCTTCGTGCCGGATCCCGCAGCGGACATGGTGGAGGAATTTCGAGCCTACCTGCATCGCTTCGAGGAGAAGCTGGGTTCCTGTGACTTCGGCGAGTACGCCAAGCACCAGGGTCGCCTCATCAAGAAGCTCCGCTACGACGAGTTCGAGACCAAGCTGCGCGAGTTCCGCGAGGTCACCAAGGCCTACGCCGAGATCCTCGAGCGCGGCGACACCATCAACGACGTGCTGGTGAAGGTCATCCGCGAACGCTCCGACGAGCTCGTGCTCGAACGCACGCTCTGACGCCGCGAGATATCGCAGAGGCGCAGAGCCCCAGAGCCGCAGAGCAGATTCTTGTTTTGGCGCGTAGGCCGGCCGTGGTCGACACGATCCGCGTACGGACCAAACCCCAATCTGCTCTCTGCGCCTCTGCGCCTCTGCGCCAAAAACCCTACGTCAGTCGGCATTCCCACTGCACGAGCGTCCTCGGCCCGCCTCGCCGCGGCAGGTCGCGCGTGACCTCGCCGATGACGCGGAAGCCCAGCTTGGCCAGCACGCGCGCCGACGCCGCGTTCTCGGGGAACGTTTCCGCCTCGGCGCGGGTCGCGCCCAGATCGTGTGCGTGGGCGAGGGCCAGCGCAGCGGCCTCGGTCGCGTAGCCCAGACCCCAGTAGCGGCGGCCGAGCCAGTAGCCGAGCCCGGCGGCCTCGGGCAGGAGCACGAAGCCGACCGCGCCCAGGAAGGCGCCGTCGTCGCGGCGCTCGATGGCGAAGGTGTAGGCGGGCGGGCCGGCGGCGAGCAGGATCCACACCCGCGCCGCCACCGCGGTGCAGGGCAGCGGGATGCGCGCGGTCATCGCGGTGGCCTCGACGTCGTGCTCGAGCAGCGCCGCCATGGCCTCGGCGTCGGCCTCGACCAGCGGGCGCAGGCGCAGGCGCTCGGACGCCAGCGTGGTCAACTCAGGAACAACCCCACGTACACGTCGTAGAACGCGTGCGTGTAGACCGCGTGCGCCAGCGACCGGTAGTAGAAGATGGTCGCGAACACCGCGCCGGCGATGGTCCGGTAGACGAACACGTTGGTCGACCACGGCTCGCCCAGCGCGCCCATGTGGTGCGCGGCCGAGAACAAGAGCGACGAGACCAGGCCGGCGATGAGCATGGCCAGGGTGTGCGGCACGGGCAGGAACAGACGCAGCACCGCGGCCAGACCGGCGAACAGGCCCAGGCGGAAGACCAGCTCCTCGAACACGCCCGCGCCCAGCGAAAGCACCAGATCGATGGCCATGCCGTTCTTGCCCAGCGCCAGCGCCGGCCCGCCGATGCACGCGTCGTGGATGCCGAGCAGGTTGCGCATCACGAACACGATGAAAGAGCCGAGCGTGAGCGCGTAGATGGCCGACTCGAGCAGGACGCCGAAGAAGGAGAAGCGGTGCAGCGCGCCGCGGCTGCGCATGAACAGGAGCACGCCCACGAACAGCAGGGTCAGCCCGGCGTACACGAACAGATAGTTGCGCACGCTGTAGCCGACCGCGGCGAACAGGTTGCGGGTGACGAAGTCGACGCCGTTCATGGCCGGCGCCGACAGCACGCCCACGCCGTAGATCAGGAACAGGGGGAAGATGTAGATCAGGCCGAAGCCGAGGTCGCCGCGCCCGAGCACGGCCGAGAGCGGCACCGGGCCGCCGCGCGGGCGCACCTTCGGCTTGCGATAGTCGTTCATGGTCAGGGTCCGGATCCGGGCGGTGCGGCCGCCTCGGTGATGGTGGTGATGGCACGCTGCGCGCGCGCGCGCAGACGCGTGTCGCGGGTGTCGCCGGCGAAGTCGATGAGCGCGAACCCGGCCAGGGGACCGATGCGCTCGGCGATGGCGAAGGCGTCCTCGCCGAAGCTGCGGTCGGCGAAGGTGGCGCGCAGGTTGGCGATGAGCTCGGAGTCGGCGGCGAAGCGGTCGAGGCGCACCGCCTCGCGGTAGGCGGCGATGCCGCGCAGCTTGTCGCGCGAGGCGAACAGCGCGTGGCCCAGCTGCACGAAGGCGCGCGGATCGTCGGAGTGGTTGGTCACCAGCGCCTCGGCCTCGCTGCGCGCCGCGGCCAGGTCGCCGCGCGCCAGCGCGTCGCGCACGCGCGCCAGGTCAGCGTCGGCGGCGCTGCGCACCACGCGCACCCCGCGTGGCTCGGGCCGGTCACCGAAGAGACGCGCCGCGCCCAGCGACACCAGCGTGGCCACCAGCGCCAGGGTCAGCGCGGCGAGCAGGCCGCGCTGCCAGCCGGGCAGCGCGAGGAAGCGGGCGAAAAGCCGGGCGCGCCGCCCGCCCGTGAAGGTGGCGTTGACCGCCGTGCCCTTGCCGGGCAGCGCCCACGCCGGGCTGCTCCACTGGCCATTCGCCGGCACCGCCGCGGTCGAGGCGAACATGACCGGCACGCCCGCGGCGTCGCAGGCCAGGGCCAGGTCGCGCCGGAAGGAGGCCGCATTCTGGTAGCGCTCGCTCGCCGACTTGGCCAGCGCACGCGCCACCACCGCGTCGATGTTGCTGGGGATGCCGGCGTCGGGGGCGACCTCGCTGGGCGCGGGTGGCGTGCGCGCGATGTGCGCCGCCAGGACCTCGCGCTGGGTCGCGCCGGTGAACGGGGGCGTGCCGGTGAGCAGCTCGTGCAGGAGCACGCCCACGGCGTAGAGATCGGCGCGCGCGTCGCCCGGCTCGCCCAGCGCCTGCTCGGGCGAGAGGTACTGCGGCGTGCCCACGACGATGCCGGCGGCGGTGGCGGTGCGCTTCGAGCCCACCGGCGGCGTGGCCGGGCCGGGGCCGTCGACCAGGCGGGCGACGCCGAAGTCGAGCAGCTTGACCATCTCGCCGCCGAACGCAGGATCGTCGCCCAGCGCCACCAGCATGACGTTCTCGGGCTTGAGGTCGCGATGGACCACGCCCAGCGCGTGCGCATGATCGAGCGCGGCCAGGATGCCGTCGACGATGCGCGCGGCGTCGGCCAGCGGCAGGCGACCCTCGGCCAGGCGCGCGGCCAGCGAGCGCCCGTGCACCAGCTCCATGACCAGGTACATGCCCAGGCGGTCGCGGCCGAAATCGAGCACCGACACGCAGCCCAGGTGCGACAGCCGCGCCGCCGCCTGGGCCTCACGCTCGAAGCGGGCCGCCGCGCCCTCGGCCTCGGCCTGCTCGCCGCGCAGGATCTTCACCGCCACCTCGGCGCCGGTGTCCTCGCGACGCGCCCGCCACACCTCGCCCATGCCGCCCTGGCCCAGCCGCTCGAGCAGGCGGTAGCGACCACCCACGAGACGACCGTCCCCGGGCGCGGCCGCAGGCGCGTGCGTGGCGATCGGGGTCGTGGTCATGTTCTGTCGCAAGAATACCCCGTCTGCTACCGTGAGCCACATGCGACGTGTATGCGTGTTCTGCGGCTCGAGCCCCGGCGCACGGCCGGCTTACACAACGGCGGCGGCGGCCATGGGCCGGACGCTGGCCGCGCGCGGCCTGGGGCTCGTCTACGGCGGCGGCAACATCGGTCTCATGGGGGTGATGGCAGACGCCGCCG
>Ga0209515_10003617_pt1 | contig 21787 bp, 14 predicted proteins | sample Subgroupgradi54m_FD_187454 | JGI IMG/M metagenome (GOLD analysis project Ga0209515, IMG submission 187454) | Subsurface groundwater microbial communities from S. Glens Falls, New York, USA - GMW60B uncontaminated upgradient, 5.4 m (SPAdes)... ... | reverse complement strand
GAATTCAATCTTTCCAAACCCTACGCCGAGACTGCGGAGCCAGGGCGTTTCATTCTGGCCCTGTCCTGGTTCAATGGCCGCGTATCTCCCTTTCCCGGGTTTGATGAGTATGGGGTAACTGCCATGTTGCCTTGGGGAAATGAACCCGGTTCCCAAGACGGCCCGGAACGGACTACGGATTTCGTGGGACTGTATGCCGGGCATTTGTTTCTGCCCTTCCAGGGACGGATTCGCCCAGGCTTCGATTTGGGTTGGGTATGGGAGGGTGTGCAAAAGCCCGCTTCTGCACATCCTTCCAGACAATTCGCTTTGTACTACGCCATGAAGGTCCAAGTGTCGTGTCTGACCTTTGTTCTATCGAGCAAAGGGATCGGCGGAGGAATCAACCTCAGCTTGTAAGTGGATGTGAAAATGCTCTCCCGAAAATTCCTTTTCAAGTCCGCGCCTCATTCAATAAAAGTTTCCTTCCTATTTGTACTTGCCAGCTTCTTGATGCTGGTAATGGCGATACCCATTAACGCTGGAAGCTTTCCCATGGTCGGCCAGACCTGGGTTTTTGTGAATGGTCCCAGTGAGGACACGCATATCGTGCGGTCCCTTTCCGAGTTCGCTCCGTCCTCGGCCATCATGGCTCGATTCAATGGGGACGGCACGGTCGATATGCGTTACGCCAACCTCTCCGGACGATTCCAGAAATCCACGACCGAGGCACTGGATTCCATCGAGATCGACTTTCGCCGAAACGTCATCCGAAATTCCAATTCGTTTCAGGCTACGTATCAACCCATACCCGATACCGCGTTCAGTTGCGATGAGGAGTTGGCCAAGCTCTCGGGAACGCTTCGGTATAGTCACTATCTGATGAATGGGGAAGAGACCACCCCCAGCTTGGACTCCAGGAATTGGCATTGGTTCTACGAGGTCCCTGACTGTTATGCCTCCCGGCCGGCCAGGCAGCAGGACCGTCAAGAGAAGAACCTGTGCCAGAACCACTGGTGCTCGGACCCGACTGATGAAGAATCCTCGACTGTCCAAGAGGTTTGCGACGATGCTTATACGGAGTGCCGCCAAATCATTGAGGAACCTTCGATGAAGTCACGCCCATCGACCCGGTACTTTTGGAACCTGCATCTTTTTCCAAAAATCATTCTTCACCCCCGGCACCCGGCCACAGGCCGCATTATGACGGAAATCTCCTTATCGGAAGAACAGGCCGTGACCCTGCGGAAACAAGCGATAAGCTCTCCGGGAAATGAAGAGCTTAAGCCCTACCTGAATCCCGCAATGGACGATTCGGCTTCCGTTTATTTTTCCGGCCAATTCCTTTGGACCGAGGAGAACTCGGATGGCGTATGGTCCATTCGAATGGAGGTCAGCGCCGAAGGGGAAGGTTCTACGGGCTTTTTTCATGATCCGCCCGGGGCCTATCGAATAAGCTCCTTTGACGATTGGCTCGGTCTTCGGAAAGCCTTGCTGCTTCCCTTTTCCCGGGACGATGCGGAACGCGAATTTTTATCGGGACTGGACACGCGTTGTCCTGGATGGGCGTTCATGGATCGCCTGATCGGTCAAAAAGCGTTTTCAGTTCAGGAGGATCTCGAAGTCACCCTGCCGGATGTTCTGCCCGCGGAGCCCAGCGATCCGGCTTGGACCCGTGTTCGGCAGGAACGGGTTGAGGTTAATGGCGGGGTGGAGGTGCGTACCGTTGTTGATGCGGATAGGATACTCACGGGCCAGAGGGCCCTTGTCCGGAATATCAACTTTCCCTATGGGGACTATTTCTGGAAAGGGTGCCCGGACCTAGAAGACGGCACCTTCCATCGAACGAAGTCTCAGCTTGCCAGAATCCTCTCTTGGCCCGTCCCTACCTGCAACCTCAGTACCCTTGCTCAGGCGCCGGGACTGTTTCGGAATATTGGAAAGCGGTTCAAGGCCGTAGAAGAAGCCGAGGAAAAAGCGCTGGCGGACCAAAGGGCCAAGGAGGCCGAGTTTCAATATGAGAGAACGAGGCAGAAGGAACGGCCCGCCGACCTGACCTGTCCTGATACTCCCCTCGACCTCCTCTTGAAAAGGGGAGTGGCCCCATGAAGAAATTGATTGGGACCCTACTAGTTCTCTGCACCTTCGCACCTGCGCAAGACCTTTTGTCGCCAACGACCACGCAACCCGGCACGAAAGAGGAAAACGGAATCGTCACTACTCTGGCTTTGAGCTATGTGAAGATCCGCAATACCGTGCGGGATGCGTATATGAGCATCCAGTATACCCGGGCCATGGTCACGACTTTGGAAGAACAGCGGGATTGGGTCAAACGCAATTTGAAGAGTTGGGACCTGGTTGGCCAGCGAGTCGTGAAACTGGTGACCGAGCCGGGCCGCTGGGATAACAAGCTCCAGGAGTTGGAATCCATCTTTGATAAAACCGACTACCTGCTATGGGAAGAGACCAAGAATTTTGATGACCTCATGTATCGCCAGGAAAGGCTTGCCCAGAAAATAGGGGGTCGGCTCGATGGTTATATACCCACCGGAATTCCGCTGGTGTCGGAATTCTACAAAGCGAACACAAGCCTCTACCGCGCGGATCCGTCCTGGGTGGCGAGGATGGAGGGTGATTCTCCTGATGAAGCGTTCCTGCGCGAGGGGACGGAAAAGGAGCGCTTGCAAAGGGCCTACGACGCCCTGCAATCCTCTCCGGAGGGAAAGGTAAGGGATGCCACCATTCTCGCCGCATCCCGTGCTCAGGCCCAGATAGCGGCCCTGAGGCGGGTGGAACGGGACCGGGCAGAGAAGTACCAGAAAATGCAAGCGTCCTTAAAGGATGCTCAGAATGTGAATGCCTTGGAACTGGGGCGCACCCTCACGGACCTCAAGGGGGTAGAGAACGATTTGGATGTCCTGGCGCTGCACAAGCTGGAGATGGAAGTCGTGTGGGCGCACTTGGGGACGGTGATCTACGACCTGTCTGCTAAGCGTGCGGTGGAACTGAAAACGGCCGCGGCCTTTGACGAACTGGCCGGTGGGATGAAATGAAGGCGTGGAAGCAATGGATCCCAACGACTCTGATTTTCTTACCGCACCGCAGCTCGCAGCCAAGATCAAAATGTCCATAGCCTTTGTTGAAAAATACACCCATTCACATCGGCTTCCAGGAATGGTTCGGATGGGACGCTTCTGGCGATATAGGATCGCCGATGTCGAAAAGCAACTTCTGACGGGACAGATTCTGCTTCCATTGAAGAGGAAGATTCAGGGATAGACAGGTCATGAACGGTGGATTACTTTTACCCAATCCGCCCAGGATCCCCAATGCAAAAAGGATTTTGCAATGGGGTTGAATATCAAGCGCGCCGGGACGAACCAATGGTTTCTTGACGTTCGAGTCAAGAAGCAAGGTCATCAAGAGCGTAAACGCGAATCATTCTCCGGCACCAAGCAGGCAGCCGAAGAACGGTATCTCCAGATCAGAAAAGAGTTGAAGGATGGCCCGCAAGTCGCAGCGGCTCAAGTTGGGACCACCTTTGCCCATGCCATGGCCTATTATCGGGAAAAAAGGTTCACTTTTTCGCCTCAGGACAAAAGCCGCTATGATTTGCTGATGCGGGAACTAGGGCCCGTTTCCATTCCTGATTTTGCCAATCGCTTTGACACCTTCCTTGCCATTTACAGGAAATATCCCAATAAAAAGACGGGAAAGGCACCCAAGCCGGCCACGGTGAATCGCCTGGTGGAAATGGCCAGGGCCGCTTTTAACCTTGCGATGGAAGCCGAATGGATTGAGAAAAACCCAGTCACCAAAAGACGATTTCCGAAGGCCAGGGAAGTGGCCCGTGATCGCGTACTCACGCCCGAGGAAGAGAGTCGCCTGCTCCTTATGGTGGACCAGGAGGCTCCGCACATCGCTCCACTCATACGGTTCGCCTTGGCCGTTCCTTGCCGGAAATCAGAGATGGTCAATATGCGTAGGGAGGAGTTGGACCTTTTTAACAACGCCATCCGGGTTCGTAATGGAACGACCAAAAATGATGATGGAACCTGGAAACCGATCCCTCCAGATCAGGTTCAATATTTCCGCACCCTCCCCGTGGACTGCCCGTATCTATTTTATCGTGTCGAGGCCGGGCTTTATTTCCCACTCGGAGACTTCCGCAAGGCATGGAAGCGGTGTCTTTCCCTGGCGGGCATTTCTGATTTCCGGCTGCATGACACGCGCCACGCCTCTGCAACCCGACTCGTCGACAATGGAACCCCGGAACAGGTAGTTAATGAGATTGCCGGATGGAAAACCAACATGCTCAGAACCTATTATCATAGGGCTGGGAAAAAGTCCTTATCGCTTGTACGTTTTCATCCCGGGAATAATCACCAAGACCCCGAAAAGGGTACACTTGGGGTACACTTCGGATTGGATAAAGCGGCAAAAGGGCTGAATTCGGTAGAAAAAGGGGGTTTGCAGGACAGTCGGTCCGGCTCATAACCCAAAGGTCTCAGGTTCAAATCCTGACCCCGCTACCAACATTAGGCCCTTCAAGTTGTTGATTCTCCTAGAGAACTGACAACTTCGAAGGACCTTCTTGTTTCTGCCCCTCCCGACGAAACCCCACCGAATCGTACCCAGTTTTACGCAATCGGAAAACAGAGTGTTGTTCATCTCCATGAACAGGGGCAGATCAATTGCAGGGTTAGGAAATCATGGGTTTCCGAAACGCATTGCTGCTAAGGGACGACCAGCTTCAGGGCCATCGACTTACCGGCGCTGTTCACGAGGACTGGGTAGACTCCGTTGGGGTGGTTCTTGAAATCCAACGGAAACCTGCCGTCGGATGCGAACGCGACAAGCCGGCCCCGTTGATCCAGGATTCTGACCTTCGAATCAGGACCGGCCCCTTGCAAGCGAACGCTTCCGTTCACGTAATCCACTGAGATGCCGCCCTGCACGTCCTTAACCGTCCGTCGCTGAACCGCGGTGGTGTTGGCCAAGCTGAACCGCTTGAAAAACGCCCACACCTCTTCGCTGTTGTTCACCTTGGTCTTGGTGTCCATGGGCCATTCATGCGGCCCTCCCTGGACCGAATCCGCGACCACTTCCGTTCCGTTCTTGCAAGGTCCATAGACGATGCGGGTCACCAGCGAATTGGGATTGGTGCTGGGATAGGGATGCGTCACCATAGGCGTAGCCGGGCAGCCATCGAGTTTCGCCCAGGTCTCGGCGCTCGCCATGAATTTCTCAGGCGTGGCGATATCCTTGGTTCCGAAGGTCAGGAACATCGGAATCGGACGTTGGGGAGCGCAGGCGGCCGGCACATTCCCGGAGACGGGCGCAATCGCGGCGAATTTGTCGGCGTAACCGCATCCAATGGCATGAGTCATGCCCGCGCCTTGTGAGAATCCCGCGGCGTACACACGGTTGCGGTCGATATGGTATTTCGCGTCGATGGTATCGAGGAGGGCGACGAAAAAGAGGAAATCGCTATTGCCGGTTTGATCCCAGTTCATGCTGATGGCGTCCGGGTACGCGACGATGAATTTTTCCCTGTCGGCAATCTTATCCATCTGCGTCGAACTCTGCTGTTGCGCGCCCGTCATTCCATGTCCGCAGAGTACGAACATCAGCGGCGGATTGGCCGGAGCTCCCGCGGGAACATGCAAGACATAGGTCCGGGAACCCTCCCCGGACTTCATCGAGAGCGTTTGCGCCGAGGCCGTCATCGGCAGCGCGGCCAGGAATAGGGCGGCGAAGGCTTTTCCCATCATGGGACGGCCGGTTTCGGCGAAAAGGCAAGACGATGCATAAGTCCTCCTGTACCGGATATCCGTGAAATCAATACGCGGAAGGGAAACGGAGAAGGTTCAACGTTCGCGCCCGGCGTGATGCACTCATACTAATCCGGATAACCGCTTCGCAGGGTCGGCACTTTAGGCGCTGCTTCCACGAAGCCTAATGGGAGCCCAGAATATCCCATTCCGGGGATATTTTTTACAAACGGAATGCGTGCGATTCCCTTCGTCTCCAGATTTTTCGCGGGTTTATCTTACTGGATATTTACGCGCCGCACACGCGTGGCTTTCCTGCGAACCCGGTGTCGCTGGGGGCTTCGACCTCCGGCATCGCACCCGAGTTGCATTGGGGCGGCATCGAGGCCGCATTGAGGCCCGTGTTTCAAAGGAGAGGGGCCGCGGATGCGGCGGCGCCCACGGCACCCAAGAGATATATTTGAGGGGTCGTCTTTGAAAGGTCCTATGTTCAAAACCCGGATCATCCAGACTTTACTGGCCTGCTTGGCGGCGGGCGCCTCTGCCAAGACCTGGTATGTATCTCCGGGAGGGGGCGGAACCAAGGATGGGTCAGGCAAGGACAATGCCCTGGCCGGTCCGGATGCCGGCATCGCGAAGGCTGTCGCCGGCGACACGGTGCTTTTGATCGCGGGAATCTACGCATTGTCCGCGACCGTGAAACTGACTGCCAGCGGCACCGCCAGCGCCCGCATCAACTTGTTTGCCGAAGATGCCGCGACCAAACGCGCATATTTCGATTTCTCCGCACAGAGCGCAGGGAGCGCCAATCGGGGGATGATAATCACCGGCGATTTCTGGCATATCCGCGGGATAGACGTATACAAGGCCGGGGACAACGGGATCCTCTTCCAGGGTGGCTCCAACAACATTCTGGAATTCGCCAACGTGCATGAGAATCAGGACGCGGGCGTGCAGCTGGCGGCGGGGGCGGCCGACAACCTGATTCTCAACACGGATTCATGGTGGAATTACGACGCGGCCACCTTGGGCGGGAACGCCGACGGATTTGCGCCCAAGCTGGACGTGGGTTCGGGCAATACCTTCCGCGGCTGCCGGTCCTGGGGCAATTCCGATGACGGCTGGGACGGTTATTTGCGCAACGGCACCACCGCCTATTCGGCATCGACCATACTCGAGGACTGCTGGACCTTCGACAACGGATACTACCATGGTGATCCCAAGTCTCCGCTGAACTCGCGGGCCGACATGAACGGCAACGGCTTTAAATTGGGCGGCGGGGACAAAGCGGGCTCGATCAGTAACGGGTATGGTACCCAGCACCATTTTGTGCTGCGCCGATGCCTGGCATTCGACAACTACGCCAATGGTTTCGACCAGAACAACAATCGCGGCAGCATGACGCTGTACAATTGCACCGGCATGGACAACGGAACGGATTTCCAAATCAACGGTATGATCTCCTCTTCGCCCACGCCCGACAACGGCATCGCCCCGGGAAATGCCGTTATCGTGAAAAACTGCGTTTCCACCGGGACCGGATCGATCAAACTCACCGCCGCCATTGAAGGCCATAATTCCTGGACATCGGGATTCGGCGTTTCCTCCGCTGATTTCCTGAGCGTCGATTCGGCGGGGTTGCGGGCCGCGCGCAAGCCGGACGGCTCGCTTCCCGACATCGCCTTCCTCCATTTGCGTCCCGGCTCCAAACTCGTCAACGCCGGCGCCGCCCTTCCCGGCATCGTTTTCAACGGCTCGGCTCCCGATCTAGGCGCATTTGAAACCTCCGCCTCCGTGGGCTCCGAACGGGATATCAGGGTCTTCCGTTCCCGCCTGCGGGTCGTCGCCGATTCCGCCGGAATCGTATCCGTTTCCGGCGACCTGCAGACGACCGCCCATGTGAGCGTCACGATTTACGGAGCCGCCGGCGCGATCCAGCGCACCTTCGATCTTGGCTTATGGCTTCCCGGGGAAGCGCTCCGCCTGCTCGATTTGTCGGGCCTGGCGCATGGCGTCCATGTGGTGCGAGCGCGCTCCGACGTTGGCCTTGAGGATAGCCGGCGTATCCTGGTGCCCTGAGGCGCGCGCCGCCTGAGTGAAGCGGCATGAAGGCTGAGACCGATCCGGCTTTGCCGGACCTGCCACCGCTCGATCGTCGGCTGCAAAGCAATCGGCCTCGCGGCCAATCCGGCGGTCCAATCGCAACGCATTCGCCGGAAGGAATAGCTTTCGCGCTCCATACTGACAGCGGTTTGAGGTGTTCCGGGCAGATTAATGGGAGCGTGAATTTTTCAGAAGTTCCCGATAGGCCTCGCCCAACGCGTCGGCCCGCATTTCCCTTGGCATAGGAGCCGTCGCTTACCGTCGCCACCTTGGTTCCATCTATCCAGCCTTCGATATTCAGTCCTTGGAACACGAGTTTCAGGGTATGCCAAGTCCCGATCGCAAAAGTCTTGCTGCCGTTGGCCGGGCTTGATTCGTTCTTGTTGGTCTGGCGGTTGCACAAGCGCCAGTTCCAGTTACTCGAGATCTCGAGGAAGTAGCCCGGCACCGTGGTCTGTTCATTGAGGTTGGACATGCGGCCCAGGAATCCGCAGGCATTGTCCAGGTATCGCCACCCCGGCTAGGTGAATTGGGTGGTATGGGCGAAGACCCAGATTTGTTTCCCGACTTCGTAATAGTGAAGTCCACCGCGTTCATCAGGCGGTATTTCCCAGGAGATCGGGCAGGTTGTTCCAATTGTTGTCATCGAAGGCGACGAGCTTGGTGGTTAGTCCTTGCGCGACCATGGCCTTTTTGAAATTGATGAACCAAGGCGGCGATGCCGTCGACGGTTCGCCCGGTTCCCTGCCCGTCGATGGCAATCCGGGTGTCCGCTTCCGCGGTTCACACCAGGCACGCCAGTATCCATGGTCCGATCTTTTTCACGCGCATCGCCCGTCGGGTTTTTTCAATAAAGGAAAAGCCGACGCGAGTACGCACCGGCGGCGGTATTTACCCGCACCATGTATAAGCCGGTCTTCACCGGGGTTCCGGCGCGGATATCGGCGAGCTTATACTCCCGAGCTCCCATCCCATCGATGCCCCAGACTTGATGGCCGTTCAAGTCGAACAGGGAAACCGCATGAGGACCATTTTCCTTGATCATGATTCCATGCGGGTCCGCCCAAATGCGCGGAGACGAGGGAAGCGCGATTTGCACCGTGGGGTCGTACGGATGGCAGGCGCCTTTGTAGATCACGCGCACGGCGCCGGGATTGGAAGGGGAGCCGTATCTCTGGCCGTCGTAATTCAGAATATAGAGCGCGCCGTCCTTTCCGAACTTCATCTGGACGGTATTCCGGAACGATCCGGTGAATGAGCCGAAGAGGCCTCCCGAGCCATCCAGCTTGAGAGGATTGCCGGCTGACTTCAAGGTGGTTCCGGTGGTGTCCACCGTGACCCCCCAGACGCCTCCGTAGAAGCCTCCCACGAGCCACTTGTTGTCGAACTGGGGAGGGAATTTGTTGGCATAGTCCAGCGAAAGATCGAAGCTGTAAATAGGCCCCCCGATGGCGACGTTCGCGAGGTTGTTCAAGGTGCCGGGGATGGCCGGAGGCAGGTCCGTCACTCCCGAGTTCATCGGAGAATTGTTCGTCGGCTTGTCCACGTTTTTCCCATGTTTGCAGGTGGGATCGTTATTGGCGTGGAAATAGGGGTAACCGGAGAAGATGGGATGGTTGGTGATATTGAACTCGTCGCTGGAGCTGTTGTAATTCACCGACCCCCAGGCCAACCAGCGCTTGGTGGGATGCACGGCGCAGGAGAAATTGCTGCGCTCGCCCTTTACGTAAATTTCTGGCAGGACCTTGGAGGTGTCGCGGTACTGCGTGGCCAAGGTTGCGTTGCCCTGCTTATCGAACTGCTCGGCCCAGTATTCGCCGAAATTTCCTTTGGGGATGGAATACCCCTTGGGAGAATCGTCCGGATGAATGCGCATGAACCCCCCGCGCATGCTGTGGGTATTGGACGGGCCCCATTCGGCGTTTTGGGAGCTGTCGGTCTTGGAAAGCACGCTGCCTCCGCCGTCGCACGCCCCAGGATCGAGATCCTTGCTGTTGTTCCCGATCGCGAACCACAAATCCCCGTACGCGTCGAAAGCCATGGGGCCGCCGCTATGCCCGGTGTCGAATGTGCTGCCCAGGATCTTGATCAGGATCTTTTCGCTGGCCATGTCCAAGGTATTATCCGGTTTCAACTTCCATCGTGCCAGGCGCAATTGCCGGTTCTGGCCGGTTCCGGTCATGGATTGGTTGAACGTCTGTTTGGGACTGTACCACAGGTAGATCCAACGGTTGGTCTCGAAATTGGGATCGAAAATCACGCCCATGAGGCCGTTATCGTCTTCCGTCTGAGTAACGCCGCCATGGACATCGATATGGCCGATGAGGGTCACTTTCTTGGCGACCCCATCGTACCACTTCAGATTGCCCATCCTCTCTACGAAAATGATATCGGTATGGTCGTATTTTCCCGCGGCGAACACCGCCCGCACGTCCATTTGCACAGGTTCGGAGAGATTGAGATCGGCGGCCGCATCGGTGCCTTTGCGGTTGAACAGCTCGGTCGCTTGGAAATCGCCGGCGGCCGGGGTATTGCCGGGACATGAGGGGCTTGTCCATTGCGCACTTACCGGAATCGCGGCCACCATGGCCAATGCCATCCAAGGATGGAAACGGGACATCATGAATTCTCCTCTGAACCCGAACAGGTATGATGTCGGGTGCGCTCATCAACAATTCTGTTCATGATAAAGTGAACGGTATCCTGGGGAACCCAACCAATCGAAAATTATTGTTGTCTTCCGTGATCTTGGCATTTCCGGAGGCCCAGCAGTCCCGTGTAGACATCTTCATCTCCAGTAATGATACGCCCGTGCATAACGGTACCTTCGATAGGCGCGGATAAATTGTAAAATCAAGTCGAAAAATTGTATTCCTTGGACGAAGTTTCGATTTCCTGTTTCCGCCGAGGTCGGCTTTACGGAAAGAAAAATGACTATCCCAATTTTAAGCCGGCAAAACATTTCGATGTAATCTCTGAACCTAAGGTTCGTCCGGGACTCACTAAGGGGACATGCAAAAAACCCAAGTCCGGATACATCCCCTACGGAATTCAAAGCTTCGATTCCTCGTATCCTTGGTATTGGCAATGGCGGCCCACGCCGCGAGTCAACAAATCTCAAGTCCGCTCTCCGGAAAAATCGTCCATCTCTATAATCCTTTCAACTTGGAGCCTGCCGTCATCGATCTCGGCGGATCCGGTTATGCCATGGCCAGCGAACCGGATAATTGGTTGAGATTTGATTTCTCCTCCCTGGGCACTTCCCTACAGCCCTGGATGAAGGACTTCAATTTCAGGACCAACGATTATCTCTTGAAATTTGGTAAGAGCGGAATCGGGCAGTCTTCCGCGTTTTCCGCCGACGATTTCGGCGGCGTTCAGGAAATCTGGATTATGGTCGATCCCCATGCCCCGTCCACACCGACTCCCATGCCCGCCATTTTGACCAGCGCCCCTCGTAAAGTGAACATGCTTAACCCGTGGCCCGAGGATGGGCTACGGATTGTACTCAATGACATCGCCAGGCCCATGGTGGTTTCCCCAGGGCATTGCGGGTGGTATACGGAATATGTTCTGATTCCCGGAGCGGTCAAGGTTCATTTTCTCAACCATACCACGGGTGAGTCTTGGGGGGCCGGCGGCTTTGGAAATACGGTTGATTTGGATTTGACATCCCAATTCGCGACCAAGGGGTCCGAGCTTTGGATCAAGGATGCCTCCAATATCCTTGCCGTCTTTCCCGGTTCGGTTGGGACATGCACATATGAACTTGCGGCCACGGTCCATGATATCGCGGAAAGCCATCCCGATTATGGGCCTTCGACATCATCGGTCATACCAGGCATGGTCGCCAACAATCTTGGGGCCGATAGGAAGCCGGTCCCCACCGCCTTGGCGCCCGCCCATTTCAAGTCCTGGTTCAATTCGGATTCCACCTTACCCCTGCCGCTCAAGGGATATGGGTCTTGCGTGGATTTGCAAATGGGAAAGAGCTCCGACGGCCTTTGGGAATATGATTCCTACTTCAGTCCCGATCATGGCTATTTCCCGATTGACAGTGTGAACAAATTGGATCAAAACACCAGCAATACCTGCTATCTGAACCCGGATACGAAGCAGTATGTCTTCTCCAAGGTCCCGCATAATTTCGGCTTCTGCATGGAAACGCACGCCGCCTTTGTCTATGAAAAGGGGCAGGTCTTCGATTTCAGGGGCGATGATGATGTCTGGGTTTTTATCGATGGGAAGCTCGCCTTGGATCTCGGCGGCGTCCATGAGGCAACGCCGGGCAGCATCGATGTGGATCATCTTGGCCTGACGCCCGGAACCAGTTATAAATGGGACCTGTTCTTTTGCGAAAGGAAGGAATGCAGTTCCAGCCTGAGAATCAAAACCACCATTTTTTTCAAACAAAACCGGGCCCTGGATCATACCGAGGAAAAGTGGGCGAACGGCGTCATGCGCTACCGGATTTTCAAGCGCGTAGGCGGCAACGGATCCTGCGGTAACTCCGCCGATTCCCTCAAGCACATTCCTCCCGGAAAATTGGCTTATGCGCTTTTTACTCAGGATGGAAAACGGATTCAGGAACTGCCGGAAGGAATTACCCTGGGCGGCATTGAAATCGAATCGCCGAACGTCACGGTGGACACGTCCAGGATGATTGGCCTGGACCCGGGAACTTATCGAATCGTTTATTTCGAAACCGCGAATCCACAGCTAAAGGATGAGGTGAGCTTCACTTTGAAAAGAGCGGGCAATCCTGAACACCCGGAAAAAGTGGAATTCGAACCGCCTTATGCCGTGGAAGAAGTAGCCGGGAAACTGGTTCGGGTAATCGCGGCGAATCGCCTTCACGATTCCTTGGTCGCCAGGATCGGATCGTACACTCCCGTCATACCGGCGGGTCTTGAGGTTTTCCGCGATTCCACCCGGAGCCAAAGAATCGGCGCCGGTTCCATTCTGCAAACCCATTCCACGGGTTTCGATACCTTATGGGTTACCGGCGATACCAATGCCTTGGCGGATCAAACCTATTCGTTGGAAATTTCCTTCTCCGCGAAAAAAATCGCCCTGACCTTCCTGGTGCCGAAACCGGATCTTCCCCTGGTTAAAAACGTTTATCTCTACGATACCGATGCCGACGGAATCGGCGATAAATTGGTGGCCCGATATGACCGGCCAATCTCTTCCTCCCTGCCCAAGGAAATCCGCTATGTCTGGCCCGCGAATGCGACGACGGTCTCCGTGCCGGGTCTTGATTTGGCGGGGCAAATGGACGGGGATAGCATCCTGGTCATCCAAGGAATCCTGTTTTCCAAATCCATCCAAACCAAGGGTGTGGGCGTTTTCACTTCCCTATACGCCAACCGGAAAGTGGACTCCCTTCAAATCGTTCCGATCCAGGAAAAAATCCCTCCTGTTTTGATGAAGGCGGAACTCCATTTCGGAATGGACGGCGATACCTTGCATTTGGAATTCAGTGAGCCGATAGAAACCGGCAGCATTTCCGTTACCCCCAGGGAATTATTCGCCTACAAGCGCATTCCGGCCGGTGATCCGGAGTGGATCGATCCGAAGCAAGTCCGTTGGCTGCCGGGCAATACCGGAGTGGATTTGTTTTTTTCGGCCCAGGATAAGCTTAGTCCCCAAGTCGGAAATTATGTCCGCATCATGGATGGGGCCGGTCATATCGCGGACTCACTGGGAAATACGGTAGGATCCAATTCCCGATTCCGGCTTATTACCGGTCCCAAACGGCTGGCCGTGCAAACCACCACCTATAGGGAAATCAATCCATCGCAGGACCTATTACGGGCACCACCCTTTCTACCGGCCTTATTTCCGTTGCGCTCGGACATCACGGTCGCTGAAACTGAAACCGGACGAATGGGCCATTTCCTGAAAATCGATTTGGCGGACTATTTGGTTCAAGATGGCATGGTCATAGCCGAACCCTCGCTTGTGGTCTTGGAAGCCCATACTTCCATCTTTACCAACCAGGGCGTTCCGGTGAATGAAGCCAAGACGGTCATCAGCTGCCAGGACCCCATTTTCTCCGGGGATTGCCGCGCGCACCGTGGTTTGCTTTTCTTGGGCTGGAATTATACGGCCAAGAATGGCGCCAAGGTGGGTACGGGCGCCTATGTGGTTCTTTTCCGATATCAGGTGAAGGTAAAAGGCAACGTGGTTGATAACGGCAACCTTGTGCAAACCTGGGGCATCCTCAGAAGGAATTGAGTTTTTCGAAATCCATTCGAGCGTCCTCACTAGAGAGCCATGACACGCGCCATGCCTCCGGGACGCGGCTTGTGGACAATGGGACTCCGCAACAAGTCGTGAACGATATCGACGGATGTGGGAAACCAATAGGCTCCGCACCTACTTCCGGCAAGGTCCCATTTGCTCCGGCGTAGTGATTTCGGCGATACTCCGTGCGAATTTGGGAACTTCGCGGTGCAGGTGGTACGGCGGACAGGAACCAAAGGCAAGTAAGCGCGGGTGGAGCGCAATCCGGGTCCGTTCCGGAAAAGGGATACTGAAAAGCTCCGGTGAAGCGGTAAAAACCGGCATAGGTTTGCCTCCCATTCAGTTCAAATAGGCTTAAGAAGGGGGGTGCAGGCTCATTGAGGCTTTAAAGAACGGCGAGAAAGTTCTTTATTTCTGCCCGCGCACAATGGAATTACAAGGTCGACCCTATCGAGGCATGGGGTTTGCTTCGTTAACGAGGCATGGGATTAAGGAGCAATATGGCTACGTCATTTGTCAAAAAACGGAATACGCATCGGATCGGCCTCCTGGGAGTGGCATTGGGGATCCTATATGCCGGTCAACTTCTGAACGGATGCGATTCCGGATCCGCCACTGAACCCGCGCCTGATCCCAACGCCGAGATCGTCATCACCTCCCCCAAGGGCGGAGAGCGTCTTTTGATTGGGGATACCTTGCGGCTGAAATGGATCGTCCAAGGCAAAGGCGTGGATGACGTGAATGCCGTGAACATCGAGCTTTCTCCGGATAGCGGCAAGACCTGGGTGGGCCTGATCAACAAATCGGTTCCTGTGGATGATGTGCGGTGGGGGGATTTTCCCTGGAAGATCCTGCCCTCGGTCAGGCACCTGGGCGTCGACTATGATCTCGCGGGCGACTCCCATGTGATGTTGCGGGTCATGCAATACAGCACGCCGGACCCCAACAAGATCGCCGTGACGAAGAAGCCGTTTTCCATCGCCGCGAAATAGCCCGCGCTCTTTCCGTCGTCCCGAACAAGGATTTCGCCGTGCCATTTACCCTGCGTCCTGTTTTACATGAAGACGGAATCATCCGCGCCCGTATCCGGATCACGATACCGATCGCATGCGGAATCTTCCGGGCGCTCACCTGCGCAGGCCTGTTGGCCGCTTGCGATCCGGAAAGCAATCCCGGTCCGGGATTCAAAAGGTTTCCGCAAGTCAGTGGCATGACCGCCATCGATGCGGACGGAAAATTCTTCCAACAGGGTTCCACCGGTTCCTTGGCCGCGCCCAATGAAGGCCCGGTATTGCGTAACGGCTTCACCTATGATTTCCAGATGGACACGGCGGAAGTCACCCAGGGAGACTTCCGGCGGATGATGGGCCGGGAACCGGTTCCAGCCTCAAGCGCATATGGAAAAGGCGACGGCTATCCGGTCTACGACGTGAGTTGGTTCGACGCTGCCTTGTATTGCAATGCGCGGAGCAAGGAATCCGGTTTCGATACCGTTTACGTTTATGCCAGAGCCCAGCAGTCCGCGGAAGGAAGCGTCTACAATCTGGCCGACCTCTCCATCCAACTGGACAAGGCGGGATTCCGCCTTCCGACCGAGGCCGAGTGGGAGTTCGCAGCGCGCGCCGGCGGCGCGGGGGAGTTTCCCTGGGGCGAAGCGGCGGATTCCGCCGAAGCGGGCCGATACGCGTGGTATTCCGGCAACTCCGGCGGCGCCACCCATCCCACGGCCTCGCGCAAACCCAACGCCTTCGGCCTTTACGACATGGCCGGCAACGTGATGGAATGGGTCAACGATTGGAAGGGGGCCTATCCCGCGCAAGGCAGCGAGGATTTCGCCGGCGCGCGGGATCCCGGTCCCGAGTCCGACGTTCCGGTCAAAGGCGGATCGTTCAAGTACGGTTTGCGTGAGCTGCGGCCCGCGGGAAGGTCGGCCACCTACAGCACCATCCGATCCGCTACGGCGGAATACGTGGGCTTCCGCTGTGTGCTCGGGGCCATCACCCATCCGCGCTTTTCCACCCTCGACGGTTCCTTGGCCGAGACGGATCCCGTCCACCTGGAAATTTCGCGTCTGGCGAATCCCGCCCAGGGCCGTCCCGCCAAGCTCGTGTTCGTGAATGCCACCCAGACCATCCGCCATCTCGTCTACGTGGACTACCGGAGCGCTCCGCCGCGGGTCCGGGAGTTCGGCGATCGGGGCGGCGTCTTCTATCCCGTGATTTCTCCGGACGGGAACTGGGTCGCCTTCGGAACGGCCCTGGAAGGTTCGCTGAGCGGATCCTCGCTCTACGTCCGCGCCTTGGGGGATACGGCCTCGCCGGCCCGATTGATCGGACCCGGTTTCATTCCCCGCTGGTGGGTCGATCCCGCGTCCCGGGACACCTTCCTGGTCTATACGAATACCGCCGCGGACAATTCCCAATCCCAATGGGGCGCTGGCCTGACCTTGATCCAGAAGATGGCGGGCGGCGCTCCCGTCGGGGCCCCGAGGACCTTGGCGGAAGGCGCCTTTCATGACGGCCGTTCCCGCGACGGCCGATGGCTGGCCACGGGATTCCGGCTGTTGAAGCTGCGGGATGGGGTAACCGGCGCGTCACGGACGCTGTTCACGGCGCCCGCCAACGGCAAGGCCGCCGGCGATACGTCCCAGGTCTGCAATGTGTCCATCGCCCCGGACACTTCGGGGCGCACCTTGTTCCTGGACTTCGGCTACGAAGGCAAGAGCGCCGTGACCGGGTCCTTCTACGACATCCACCAGATCGCCTTCATGGCCGATCCGCAAGGCCGGGTGCTGCGCTGGTTCCAGGCCCCGCGGGAGGAGAAGTCATGGGACGACCTGGAGTGGAGCAACCGCGCGGATTTCGCCGTGGCTTCCGCGGTCGATGCGGCGGACCGGCACCGCCATCTCTACCTGATCAACCTGAAGGATTCCCTGGCCACCTTGCTGGCGACCGGATCTCAACTGGCCATGCCCGGGCTCTGGTTGGGCGAGGTCCCGGAGATCATTCCCGCCGAAGGCCTGGACCCGGACAGCCTGGGTCATTACAACGATCCCCTCACCGATGTGTACCAGGAGATATTCGCAAGCCGGATGGCGCGCTTCTGGAAACGCCACCTGAACCTGGAAGTGATCTTCACCGGCAGTTCCCACGTCTTTTCCGGGATCGATCCTTCCCGCATCATGCGTTTCCAATCCTTGAGCATGGGCTATCCCGCCAACGGCTGGGCCGGGCAGGAGGAATTCGTCGTCCATTACGCCATGAACCATTGCCCGCGCCTGAAGGTGCTGGTGATGGAGGCCTTTCCCGGCTGGCTGCATTTCCCGGGCGGGGACTTCACCTGGCTGAAGCAGATATCCCAATCCAAGGGCGTGCAGTACGACCGCTCGCATGACTATTGGACGGACGCGCTGCCGCTCCGCTTCGAGGATCGGGTGGCGCTGGCGCCCAATGCTTCTGCCTACGAGGGAGATACCTTGGGTTTTGTGTCTCAGACCGGCAAGGACTGGGGCGGGGCCCCTGAGAAGCCGGTGGAAAGCGAATGGGGACTGGACCTGCCCGAGTACCAGGATAATATGAAACGGATCGAGGCCTTGGCCTATACGCTCGCGGAACGGAAAATCCATCTGGTGCTGGTGAATTTCCCCACCAACCCGGCCTTCAGGGGCACCGCCTACTATGGACCCTACGGTCCGCGCATCGAGGTGGCGACGGCGATCATCCAGCGCTTCCGGGACATGGAAAAAATCTCACCCTTCGTGCATTTCTACGATGCGAACGCCTTCAACACACACGACTATGCGGATTCCGAGGCGATCAACTCCGGGCATCTCGATGCTGCGGGAGCGGCCAAGTTGACCACGCGCCTGGACAGCCTTATCCACACCTTCAACATCCCTTAGCCGGTTCCCGGACTGCGCTTGGCCTAGCCTTGGCCACTGTCGGAGCTTTTACGTCGCTTCGCCATTGATAGCCGACCTGCGCGGACTGCCGTTCAATGAGAGGGGGGCATGCCGCCCAGGGCCCGGCTCAGGGCCGCGCGGGCCTCCGCCAGGTTCGGTTCGATGGAGAGCGCGCGGGCATAGAGGTTGATGGCCTCCGGGACATTCCCCTTGGCTTCGGCGATCTTGGCCAGGCCCACCAGGGCGCGGGCGTCCCGGGGATTGCGCGCCAAGGCTTCCTGGAAATCATGTTCGGCGTCCCCGGAGTTTCCCGATGACTTAAGCGTAGCTTCGCCCAAGGCGGTGCGCAGGTCCGCGCGGTTGGGAAGGGCGTTCAGGGCTTCCTTGAGATGCGGAACGGCCTCGGCGGGCCTGCCCAGGGCCGTGAGGAGCATGCCCAACTTGCCCTGCGCATCCGCGTCGCCGGGATCCAGGTTGGTGACCGAAGCGAATTCGGCCGCGGCCTCGTCCCGGGCCACCGGGGTTTCCAGGCGCAACAGGGCTTCGGCCAGATAATGGTGGGACATGGGATTGGTGGGATCCAGGCGTACGGCGCGCCGGTAATGGGGAATGGCTTCGGCCTCCCGTCCTGACCGTTCGCGCGCGGCACCGACGAACAGGGAGCTCCAGATGGCTTCCAGACCCAGGGAATCCGTGGCCAGGGCGCGCTCGGCGATGCGGGCGGCGTCCTCGTGCTTCCCGGCCCAATTCACGACCTTGGCCAGGTTGTGCAGGCCTTCGCCCAGCTCGTGGGGGCCCATCTTCGCCATCACCCGGTCCCGCACCGCAGTAACGACCGGGTTACCCTGGATGGCGGTTTCGTCCCAGCCCGGCGCGGCCTTGAGCATGCCGCGGGCGGACATCCGCCCCATGATGGCCAGGGCCATGTAACGGTAATCGTCGATGGAAAGATGCACGTGGTCGACGAAGTCCGGTTCCCCCAGCACGTTGTTGCCGCTGTCGGCCAGGGTGCGCTTTTCCAAGAGGGCGGCGAAGTCCAGCGCCTGGGCGCCGTTGGCTTCCGCGGTTTTGAGCACGATGGCGCGCATGGGGGTGAGGGCGCGCAGGGGACAGATGTCCTCGTCCAGGGCCTTTTGGAACAGGGTCTTGGCGCGGGGGAAGTCGCGGGCCGCGTAGGCGGCCTTGCCCGCGGCGTACAGGAGACCGGCGTTACGGTCGTCCCGCTCCACGATGGAGTCATAGAGTTTCAGGACATCCGCGGGCCGCGCGGCGGGTCCGGAGAGGCCGGCAAGAGAATCGGCGCCGCGCTTCCAGGCTTGGATGCGGGCGAGATCCTCCGCGGTGAGGCCGGGGCGGGGTTCGCTCTTGAAGGGCGCGCAGTCCTTTTCGTTTCCCGGCGTGGTCAGGAAGATTGCTTCCGCCCCCACGGAGTGCGCCAGCTTGGCCATGCGTTCCAGGGAGGCGCGGTAATGCTCCAGGATGTCCTTGCGCAGGGAATCGTCCCGGGTATAGGAGGTGGGGCCGATGGTTTTGGCGAGCACATCGTCCACTTCGCCGGCCATATTGAATGCGGAGGTTTTTGCTGGGGCGCCGGGAGAGGCTGCCGCGGCGTCCTGGGCGGGCGGAGGTTTGCGCAGCAGGCGGCGCAGGAAGGAATAGGTGCGGGTATGGTCCATGAGCGAGCTCAGCTCACGCACGACGACGGGAATATCGGCGGTGCTGCGGTAGGTGCGTTCTTCCAGAAACTCGTTGTGGCCGCTGTAGACCAGGAACAAATCCGGCTGGTAGCGGCTGAGTTCCGCGATGAGCATGGCCTCGCGGTAGCTGGCATAGCTGATGCCGCCGGCGTTGATCACTTCCCAGGTGCGGGAGGAGTCCGCCTTGGGCAATAGTTCCCGCAACCAGCCGCTGAAGGAGACGGGATCGCGCCAGGGATGGCCGTACGCCGTAGAGCCGCCCACGCTGAAGATCCGGAAGGTCCCGGCCGCCTTCTTGGCGGGGAAGACCTGGTGGTTGAAGTGGGTTAGCTTGGCGGGGTTGGTGACGAGGAGTTTCTCCCCGGATGCGGAAACGGAATCGATGAAGAGCGGCTGGGCGGAGGCGAATCCCACGTAGGGATCTTCGGTGAGGGAGAGGGGTCGGACGCCGGCCAAGTAGAATGCGGCTTCGCACAGCGCGAAGACAGCCAGGGGCGACCCCACGACGAGGCCCAGCTTGACCCAGATGGAATCGCGAACCGCCATGCTGGAAGGTAAAATGGCAAATAGCGCGGCTTCGGTCAAACGGATGGCGGCGGATGTCCCAACCGGAAATAGTTAGCTTTCCCTACCATGGAAGTGATTAAAACGCCCCTCGATGGTCTCCTACTGCTCAAACTCCGTGTCTTCAAGGATGATCGCGGCTGGTTCATGGAAAGCTTCAATAAGAACACCTTCCACGCCGCCGGCCTGGCCGAGTCCTTCGTGCAGGACAACCACAGCGCCTCGGCCAAGCATACCCTGCGTGGCCTGCATTTCCAGACCCATCCCGGGCAGGCCAAGCTGATCCGCTGCACCCAGGGCCGCATCTGGGACGTGGCCGTGGACATACGCCCCTCGTCGCCGACCTTCGGCCGTCATCACGGCCAGGAGCTCACCGCCGGGGACGGCGTGCAATTGTTCATCCCCATCGGATTCGCCCACGGCTTCCTGGTGCTTTCCGACACCGCGGAAGTGCAATACAAATGCACGTCCGTGTACAACGCCTCCACTGAATCGGGAATCCAATGGGATGATCCGGAACTCGCCGTGGCCTGGCCTCTGAACGGAGCCGCACCCCTGGTTTCCGATCGGGATACCAAGAATCAGTCCTTCGACGAATTCCGGAAGAAGATACTGGGCTGAATTGAAGAGGCCGGGAGCAAAGACGTGGGTCACTTGCCGGTTACGAACAAGATGTTTTATCGGGAATCAGTGAGGCGGCGTTGATTGCCCCGCCGTTGGGCCCAGCCGCCCATCTGGATTTTTCTTGGCTCCCGGCACCTTGCACTTTGCTCCCGGTTTCCCTAATCCGCTATCTCAATCTCCAGCCCATCATAGGCCACGCGGATTTCCGGTGGCAGGTCGTTTTCGGTTTCTTCATGTTCCAACTCGTGGGTGAGATGGATGAGATAGGTGCGTCTGGCCTGGATGCGTTTGGCGTAGGCGATGGCCTGATCGAGTGAGAGGTGGGTGGAGTGGGGCCGCTTGCGCAGGCAGTCCAGGGCCAACACGTCCAGGCCGTCGAGGAGGGCCAGGGTGGATTCCGGGATGACGGTGACGTCCGTGATGAACGCGAAGTTGCCGATGCGGAAGCCCAGGATGGGCTCGGGGCCGTGCATGACGGGGAGCGGGGTGATGCGCCAGCCGCCCACCTGAAACACGCCGGTTACCTCCCGCAAATCGTATTGCGGCGTGCCGCCTCCGTATTCCTTGGGCGGATTGAAGGCGTAGGCGAAGCGCGCGCGGATGTCCTCCAGGGTGCGATTGTCGGAATAAATGGGCATGGCCTTGCCGGTGGTCTGGGAAAAGATGCGCAGGTCGTCGAGGCCGGAAACGTGATCGGAATGCGCGTGGGTCAGCAGGGCGAAGTCCAAGCGTTTGAGTCCGCGGTCCAGGCAGGCGAGACGGAACTCGCTGGAGATGTCGATGACCGCGGAGAGGCCTTGCGGCGCCCTGTCGGAGGTGGTGTCGGCGGCTGCGCCTGGGATCGGGGATGCGATGGTTTCCGCGCCGGGACGGACATCGGAGCCGGGTATGATTGG
>Ga0209515_10003615_pt1 | contig 21795 bp, 17 predicted proteins | sample Subgroupgradi54m_FD_187454 | JGI IMG/M metagenome (GOLD analysis project Ga0209515, IMG submission 187454) | Subsurface groundwater microbial communities from S. Glens Falls, New York, USA - GMW60B uncontaminated upgradient, 5.4 m (SPAdes)... ... | reverse complement strand
CAAAATCGAGAATAAAAAAAATCGCCAAGTTGGCAAAAACAATCATCCAAGAAAGCCCGTAAGCCCCGATTAAACTCGCAATGCTTGCGATATCGAGATTAAAGGCCTGAGTATAGGCGAGTAAATTCCAGCCGAATCCCCAAACCGGAATTTCAGCACGGATCCATTCCAGCACGCACCAAAGCGACGGAAGGACAAAAAGTGAGACGAAAAACTGTCGCGTTTCCAAAACCAATGAACGGCCAGGCCGAATAACCCGAAATAAACCGGATATGCGGTTGCTACGAAAATCCAGCCAAAATAAGCGACGTGCCGGAGCCATTCAACGGAAGCAAAAAAGAAAAGAAATCCAAATAAGTAAAAATATCCGAACGCTCCGGCATAAGAATTTTGCCGGCGCACCGCATAAAAAACGGGGACAAAAGAAAACCAAGCCAGAGGCCAGAACGAAAATTTAGGAAAGGAAAGAATTAAAAGAAGGGCTGAAAGAAATGTAAATACCATTTAAAAACGGATTACATACCGTGACATTTTTTGTACTTCTTGCCGCTTCCGCAGGGACAGGGATCGTTGCGCCCAACTTTTGGTTCATCCCTTTTGATCGGTGCGGTAACGGCCGGCTGATCTTGAACGCGGGAACTCGGCGGCGCGAAAGCAGACTGAGACGGTTCACCGGCCGGCGGAACCAGCGGCGGCGGCATCTTGGACGCTTCGGGGTGAATAAATTCTTGCTTACTCGGATTCATCACCGTTGTCATTTTTTCTTCTTTGACGGCTTGGACTTTAAATAAAAATTCAACCACTTCGTCTTTAATCGAATCTGTCATCTGCTGAAACATCGCAAAAGATTCTTGTTTGTACTCCACAAGCGGATCGCGCTGGCCGTAAGCGCGTAGATGAATGCCTTCGCGCAATTCATCAATGGCGCGCAAATGCTCTTTCCATTTCGAATCAATCACTTGCAGCATCAAGAACCGTTCTAAAAAATGCATCCGGTCAGTTCCGAATTTTTCTGTTTTTGCTTGATAGGCCTTTTTGACATTTTCAAACAAATCGTCGCGCCAGTCTTCTAAATCATTTTTACTGCCGTACACTTCACCGGCGGAGATCCCGAATTTGGCATGAAAAGCAGTCTTGAAGCCTTCTTCATTGCGGTCTTCCTCGCGCATTTCCGGATCGACATAGCGCAAAATTAATTCGTCTAAAACATTTTCGATCATTTCAATAATGTGCTCGGTCAGCAATTGGCTTTCCAGAATTTTATTGCGCTCTTCGTATATGATTTCCCGCTGACGGTTCATGACGTCGTCATATTCAAGAAGATGCTTTCTGATTTCAAAATTCCGGTCTTCTACGCGTTTTTGCGCGGTCTCAACAGCGCGCGAAACCAAAGGATGCTGAATTTCCTGGCCCTCTTCCATTCCAAGCTTCTGCATGAGGCCCGAAATCCGGTCCGAACCGAAAATTCTCATGAGATCATCTTCAAGAGACAAATAAAATTTAGAAGATCCGGGATCGCCTTGACGTCCGCAGCGTCCGCGCAGCTGATTGTCAATGCGCCGCGCTTCATGCCGTTCGGTTCCCAGAACGTGAAGTCCGCCTTTTTGCGCAACACCGGCGCCTAAAACAATGTCGGTTCCTCTTCCGGCCATGTTAGTCGCAATCGTGATCGCGCCTTCTTGTCCGGCGCGGGCAATGATTTCAGCTTCTCGTTCGTGATATTTGGCATTTAAAACGGTATGCGGCAGCGCTCGGCGTTCAAGCACTTGGCTTAAATGTTCCGACTTCTCAATCGAAATGGTTCCCACCAAAACCGGCCGGCCTTGTTTGTGAAGTTCCGCAATTTCATCCACGGCCGCTTTAAATTTTTCCTTTTCCGTCCGGTAAATACAGTCGGCATGATCATGGCGGATGATCGGTCTGTTGGTCGGCACCACTAAAACTTCCAATTTATAAATTTTGTCAAACTCCGCAGCTTCCGTCGCGGCGGTCCCAGTCATCCCGGCCAATTTTGAATACATTCTAAAATAATTCTGAAATGTGATCGTGGCAAGGGTTTGGTTCTCGCGTTCAATTTTAACTTTTTCTTTGGCTTCAAGCGCTTGATGAAGCCCGTCTGAAAATCTCCGGCCCGGCATTAAACGGCCCGTGAATTCATCGACAATAATGACTTGGCCGTCTTTGACCATATAATCCACATCGCGCTTAAATAATACATGCGCTCTTAAGGCTTGATTGATGTGATGAATGACGTCGATTTGCGTGTTTTCATAAATATTTTCAACGCCGAGTAATTTTTCGCAGTGGGAAATTCCTTCTTCCTTGAGCGTGACCGTATTGGCTTTTTCATCCACTTCGTAATCTTCGGCAGGCTTTAGGCGCGGAATGACTCGGTCAATTTGATAATATTTTTCGGTCGATTCTTCGGCGGGGCCGGAAATAATAAGCGGTGTGCGCGCTTCGTCAATCAAGATGGAGTCAACTTCGTCAACAATCGCAAAATTAAGTTTGCGCTGGACCCGGTCGTGTCCGTCGCTCACCATATTGTCTCTTAAATAATCAAACCCGAATTCATTGTTGGTTCCGTACGTAATATCCGCAGCGTAGGACGCTTGGCGTTCGGCGCCGTCGAGCCCATGCTGAATAACACCGACCGTGAGTCCTAGAAATTCGTAAATCGGGCCCATCCATTGGCGGTCACGTTTAGCCAAGTAGTCGTTCACTGTCACCAGGTGAACGCCTTTGCCGCTGAGCGCATTCAAATAAATTGGAAGAGTCGCGACCAAAGTTTTTCCTTCACCGGTCGCCATTTCGGCAATCATACCCCGGTGAAGCGCAATGCCGCCGAATAATTGACTGTCGAAATGCCGCATTTTCACGGTTCGCTGAGAGACTTCGCGCACAACCGCAAAAGCCTCCGGCAAAATTTCATCCAAAGAAGTTCCGCTTGCAATCCGCTTTTTGAATTCCTCTGTCTTGGCTTTCAATGCGTCATCGGAAAGCGATTTGATCTGCGGTTCCAGTGCATTGATCTGGACAACCACTGGCTGAATGCTTTTCAGAATCCGGTCGTTTCGAGAACCAACAATTTTTTTAATCAGTCCGAGCATTTTGCTGCCTTATCATTTTTTGGATTGTTCTTTGGCCTGATATTTTAAATAGGCCTCAATAAAAGGATCGATTGCGCCGTCCATCACCGCTTGGCCGTTTGAAGTTTCATAACCCGTCCGGTGGTCTTTGACCATCGTGTACGGATGAAACACGTAAGAACGGATTTGAGAACCCCAGGCAATTTCTTTTTTCTCGCCGTATTGGGCCTTGAGTTTTTGGTTCTCTTCTTCGCGTCTCCGTTCGTAAAGCCGGGCTTTTAAAATTTTCATCGCCACTTGTTTGTTCTGATGCTGCGAGCGTTCATTTTGACACTGGACGACAATCCCGCTCGGCAAATGCGTCAGCCGGACTGCGCTCGATGTCTTGTTCACATGCTGGCCGCCCGCGCCCCCGGCACGATACGTATCAATCTTGATTTCGCTTTCGTTAATTTCAATTTCAACTTCTTCTTCCACTTCAGCCACCACATCGACCGAAGCAAATGAGGTGTGACGTCTTTTGTTGGCGTCAAAGGGTGAAATCCGGACCAACCGGTGGACACCACGTTCTGCTTTCAAATATCCGTGAGCGTATGGCCCCCGGACAAAAAATGTGGCGCTTTTCGTTCCCGCCTCTTCGCCTTGCTGAAGATCTACTAATTGAACTTCAAACGAATGTTCCTCAGCCCATCTCAAATACATGCGCATCAACATTTGGGCCCAATCGCAGGATTCCGTTCCGCCGGCACCAGCATTGATACTGACAATGGCCGCGTTTGGATCCAGCGGATCTGAGAGCAGCCTTTGGAATTCCAGCAGTTCGGTTTCACGTTCTACTTTTTTAAAATGGGATTCAAGTTCAGTTAATGATTTTTCATCTTCGCCGATAACCGTCATCAATTCCTGGAGCTCAACAACTTCTTGGTGAACTTTTTTCCAGGGATCGATGATACTTTTCAGCGCTTTCATCTGGCTGATCGTGGCTTGAGCTTCGGCGGGTTTGTCCCAAAAATTGGCCTGGGACATTTTATCGTTGAAGGACTGAATCAGCTTTTCTTTTTGATTAAGGTCAAAGATACCCCCTAATCTCTTCAAGCTTAGATTGAATGTGTGTCAGTGATTTAGATAACGCTTCTAGACGTTCTTGCATTAGGGTTCCTAAAATGGGTAAGTTGTGATAATCGAAGGGGTTAGTGTAGCAATTAGGGCCTGGACTGTCAATTTTGGTGTTCTTTTAAATAGTCCACTACCCGCTCGGCCGTTTGACGGTTCATACCTTCCATCTTGGCCAGAACGTCAACGGGGGTTTCGCGCAGCTCATCAATTGATTCAAAAGAAGACAACAGTAATTTTTTACGCTTCTCACCGACGCCTTCAATCTCATCCAAAATAGACCGGGTCAATTTTTTAACCTTCAGATGCCGGTGATACGTAATCGCAAAACGGTGCGCTTCGTCCCGGATTTTTTGAAGAAGCCTTAAGGCGCTTGAACCGGCCGGAAAAACAATCGGCCCCGATTTTTTCGGGGAATAAACAAATTCAAAACGTTTCGCAAGTGAAATCAAGCCCACTTCAGAACAATTTTCCTGCTCCAGCACCTCTTTGGCTTTGTTTAAATGGCCGCGCCCGCCGTCGATTACGATTAAATCCGGAAGGGCGCTTTCCCGGCCTTCTTTAATTCCGACAATCATCCGCCTCACCGCCTCGGCAATCATGGCGTAGTCATCAATACCGCTGACTGTTTTGATTTTGTATCTGCGGTACTCTAAGGTATTTGAAAGTTCCCGGAAAAAACAAACCTTCGAAGCGACTGCTTCATCACCTTGAATGTTGGAGACGTCAAAGCAAACAATTTTCTCAGGCAGCCGTTCCAGTTCTAAAGTTTGTTTCAGTTCCATGGTGCCCCGAAGTCCGATTCCCCCTTCAGGGCGTTTCACATCAAAACGTTTTCTGCGAAACCAGCCGAGGGCTTCAATTTGATCTTTGAAAAATTGAGCATCTTCATAACGGAATTCCTCAGCCGCTTTTTTCATGCGCTCAGTTAAATAATCAATTAAACCTTTCCGTCCGCCGCCTTTTAAAAAAGATTTGATCTCGTTAATCAGCCAGTCATAGTTGGGCTTCACTTCCGGTTTAATGCAAGGCGCGATGCACTGGCCGATGTGAAAATAAAGGCATGCTTTCTTCGGCAGAGTTCGGCATTTGCGGATCGGAAAAATACTGTTGATGATTCGGGCGGCTTCGCGAAGCAGCTTGGCATCCGTATAAGGCCCGTAATAAACAGCCTTGGCTTCGGATTTATTCCTGGTTACATACAGGCGCGGAAAGCGGTCGCCGGTAATTTTAAGCAGCGGATAACTTTTGTCGTCTTTGAGCAGGGTGTTGTAGCGAGGAATGTGCTTTCTGACGAGTTGCGCTTCAAGAAGAAGCGCATCTACTTCCGTCTGCGTTTCGATGATGTCAATTTCGCTAATACGACCCCGTAATACGGAGATTTTAGGGGTAAAATCTTTCGCAAAAAAATAGGAACTGACCCGTTTCTTCAGGTCCCCGGCCTTTCCAATATAAAGGATTTTACCGTCTTTTCCCTTGAATAGATAGATTCCGGGCGTGGAGGGCAGCGCCCTGATCCGGCCTTTTAACTTATCTTGATCGTTTGACATGTCAACCCGGCTGTGATAAAGTTTCGCCTCTTAAATTTTATCAGAGAAGGAGAGATTTTCGAATGCCCAATATTAAATCAGCTGCAAAAAGAATGAGAAGTGATGCGAAAAAGCACCTCACCAATCAATCTACCCTTTCCGAACTTCACACCCTGTCCAAAAAATTGGTCGAGCAAGTAGAAGCCAAAACGCAGGGCGCCAAGGAATTGGCGCGTGAATTGATATCCAAGTTAGACAAAGCAGTCTCGCGCGGTATTATTCCCCACGGTAGAGCAGACCGAAAAAAAGCCAGAATCGGAAAATTGCTGGCCAAACTGCGTTAATCAAGCCACCGCAGCAAGAAAAGCTTCCATCGCAATCTTTTCATCAAAAGCACCGGTTTTTGAATTCCGGTCGATTTGACCCAATTGGTTCAGAAGCTTTTCGATTTTAGGAAGATCAAATTGTTTCACCTGATTTAAAAAAGCCGCGAGCCGGTAGGGTGAAACTTTTAAACTCTTCATCATTTCTTCCCGGTTTCCGTTCTTCGCCATAATCCGCTTCGCCTGCCAGATTCTTTTAAACTGCCAGTGAATCAGCCCCACGATGCTCGTCATATCTCCGCTTAATTCATAAAAAAAATGAAAAATTTTAAGCGCCTTCTCAATGTCCTTTTGAGCCAGCGCATCGGTCAAATCAAAGGGCTCGTAATGCAAAAATTCACGCGTCAAATATTGCACCGCAGCCTCATCGATCGTATCGCCTTCGGCATATAAAACCAGCTGGTCTACCGCCATATCCATCAGCCGCAGCGAACCGCCTAAGCGGTCTTCTAAAGCTTGCCATGCGTCGGGTGAAATTTTTTTGCCGAATCGTTTCAATTTTGTCCGGATCGCTTCGAATCCGCTCTCCCGCCCTTGTTCAGCGGAATGGACGTGCTTGCCGCGGGATGCCGCCAATTTAACCAGAGGATGCGAATCGGATAGTTCTTCGGCTTCAAAAATGAAAAAACTTTGGGCATTCGGCTTAGCGCCGTAAGCTTCAAAAGCGCTCCAATCGGCTTTTTTCATTTTTTCAACTTGAGAAATCCAGAAGACTTGGGCGGCGCCCAGGAGTGAAGAAGTCGAGGCTTGTTCGATAACTTGATCCCAATCTAAATCATCAGGATAAAAGCGGACTAAATTAGTACTGCGGAGTTCAGCGGGAATGATTTGATCGACTAAGGATTCAATCTTACTGCGTCTTAAAAATTCTTCGCCGGTAAATAAATAGAAAAACGGTTTAGAAGCGGCGTTTACCATTCTTCGACAATGCGGTCGACTAAGCTTCGGGCCAAATCAACGGTGGCCGAATTGGCCGAATTGCGGCGAGTCGTTGCAGGATTGCGGTTGACGACAAATTCGGAACGGCCTGAAAAATTAGGTTCCTTCATAATTATTTGATTGGTCCGGCGGTCGATGAGTTCGAACTTAACCACCAAAAACAACCGATATTCTTCCACGTCTTCGAGCCGGTCAAAACGTAGGCCTTCTTGTTCAAAAGAAATGACGGAACCTTTCAAAACCGCGTCCGCTTCGGATTCATCCACCACTTTTAAATTGCCGTCCAAGAGAAACTGTTCCACGAGCGTATTTCTGAGTTCGATTTCAAGGCCCGGCCGGTACGCAAATTGTTCTTGGGGCGGAATTTCGTTTTTAAAGGTTTCGATGGCGATGGTTTTGATGTCATGCGGAAGCTTGACTTGCTGAGTGTAGCCGCAGCCGGATATAAAAAGAAAAATGAACAAGGCAGAAGATAAAATTCTCGACATGAGGTTGGCCGCCGCTGTTTTTGAAGTAAGGTTCACTGCTATGCGCTCTGCAAGGTTGTCAGGTCGCGAATAAGCGAATCCCGAAGTTCCTGAGTGCTTTTGATCTCGCCCATCAGCGCTTGGTACGCAGAATCGGAGGGGTCGTTCAATGTCTCGAGTTTTGCCTCGAGATCATTTAATTCCTGGTCTACGAATTTCTTTTGGGTCTCAACCAAAACAACTTCTTCGCCGACCAACTGAGATTGTAAGGCATGAATATTTTTCTTCTTTTCTTCAAGGCCTGCTTTTTCACCGGAAATTTTCTTTAATTGATTAACTGTTTTCTCGCCCAGCTTGGCTTGGCCCGCTGAATGATACCATCCGACAAGATTGCGGTGATAAACGGATTCCGCTTGCTGAACATTGGCCGCTCGGATATTAATGTCGGCCTTCATTTGAATCAGTTTTGCCTGTGCTGCATTTTGGTCGTCGGTTTCCGCCGCAGGAGCATTTCCTTCCTCGGGAAGTGACTCGGTATCTCCCGAAACAGAAGTCATGATGCCCGCTTTTGATTTTTCCGGTTTGTTGTTTTTCTGATCGATGGCCAAATGTACAACTTCGATTTGGTCCTGAGTCTCTTTGATTTTTTGTTCGAGCGCGCTTAATTGCTTATTTTGGCCATGAAGCCGGTTCTGGATGTCCGCTTCTTTTCCTTCGAAACCCAAAAGTTTTTTAGCGTTGTCAACGCTATGAGCCAGATCGGTCGGAATCCGCTCGACCAGCAAAGTCTGATAGGAAAAACCGGGAATAGCTTCGGCTTGTTTTTGAAGATCCGCAAGGCGAACTTGCAGCTCTTGAATTTCTGAACTGCGGCCTTGAATTAATATACTTTGCAGTTCAATTTCTTCTTGAAGCTCCCTGATTTCGGCGACGCGTGCGCTTGAACTATTTTGGAGCTCACCCTGTTTTACTTGAGCGTCCGCTTCTTGCATTAATTTTTGATCGTTATCTTCAAGCCCGAAGAAAAACGCTTTGGTCAATTTGTAAGTACCTTTTGCCGGCGCCAAAACTTTTTCGGCAGCTTGGCTGCTCTTGGACTGTCCCTCGGGCTTCAGCAGTACATTCAGGCGTTTCATGCGTTTGGCGTTTTCACGCTTCCAATCCTGGATTTGGTCCACGCGGCTTCTAATTTCTCGTTCTACATATTTCAACCGTTTTTTAAGCAGCCGCGATTTCTGTGCCTGATCTCCTGCTGCGGTATTGTCATCGGCGATTTTCTGGTCCATCTGTTTCTGAGCAGCTTCGCCTTCCTGGAATGCGCTGGCCATGGTTGCCACAGTGTCTTTTTCATAAATCCATTGTTCGCTTGAATTATTGAGTTCTATTTCCAGGTCCGTCAACATATGGTTTAGATCCTTACCGCTTGCAATCAAGCCGTTGACGGCCGTCGATTTAGAAACATAAGATTCATTGCCCAGGTTCTTGATAAATCCCGCACCAAACTGTTTTTGGAATTCTTTTTTCGTATCTTCAAAGCTTTGAACCGAATCTTCCCACTCTTTTTTCTTTTGGACAATGTCTCCCTTTTCTTTTAATAAAGGTGCCGGGAGCAATTGATCAAGATTGGGAATGTTTTTGAGCGTGTCTAATTCTTGCTGCTCAACGGAAGTGAGCTGAACGTCAATTTTGGCCAATTCCTTTTCATTACGAACGCGGCGGAGGACGATTTGGGCCCGGTCTTCTTTGAAATGATTCCATTGTTTCCGGTTAAAGCCGCGCAGCTCGGGCTGTGCTGCCTGTTCTTGTTGTTTGGATTTACCCCAATGAGGAACCCAGTTGAACCATCCGCGTTTTTTCTTTTCTGCTTTGGGAGCTTTGAGCTTCTGCTTCTGGAGGCCTCTTTGAAATTCTCTTAAGGTCTGCTGTTCGCGCTCCAGCTCTTCTTGTTCCGCGATCAGAGAAGCGTGCCACTTGCTCATCACTTCTTCTAATTCAGGAGAAGGATTCTTCATCAGCTGTTTTTTTCTGCTTTTGAAGGCCTTGAATTTCTGGCGAAGGTTCTTAGAACGTTCTTTAAACGCTAATTTTCTGGCGCCGAAATTGTCGTGCGTCTCGTGCGAAAATTTCTTTTGCGCAATCACAAGAGAATGGAGCTCCTGCTCAAGCTGCTCTTTGGTATTGGCAGTTTCGGGAGTGCCTTTGCCTTTTCCCTTTTTCTCTTGCTGTTCCAGCGCTTCCAGCATTGATTTTACTTCGGCAATTCTTTGCTGGAGGGCAGCTTCGCCTTTTTCCATCGCACGGATCGGCTGTTCAATGGTCAAGAGCCGGTGTGCTGCTTTTTTGCCGAACTCGGTTCCGGGATATCGTTCAGCCACATCTTCGTAATAAATCAGCGCGCTTTCCATGGCGCCTTGTTTTTCATAATAAAGACCGATGCGGTAATTTTTTTCCGAATCCTGTTCGTCCAAGCGTTGTTTCAAAATCTTGGCGCGCTCGGCCAGTGAACTGGCGCTGTACTGGCGGATAAAATCTCTCAGGTGTAAAGAAGCTTGGCTTGTGGTGGATTGATCGCGGCTCGCATTTTGTGAAAATTCATAAGACGTTTCAGCGAGTTGATAATGCGCTTCGTCAACCAACGAACTGTTCGGATAATTTGCAATCAGAGTTTGAAATGCGTTGGCCGCTTCAGTGAAGCTGCTCATTTTTCGATATGCAGTTCCTAATTTAAATTGGGCTTGGTCGCCGTAAGGTCCGTAAGGCGCTTGTTCGACGATGAATTTAAATATATCAACCGCTTTTGAATAAACCGGAATAATGGCGACGCCCATGATTTTTTGTTTCTCACCGCCCAAAAATGTGTTTCCGATTTTGTAAAGGTGCTCAATCGCCTCTTCAATTCTAGGGCTGCGCGGGTATTCTTTGACTACTTTTTTGAATTCTGCGGCGGCTCTGAGCGGCTTCTGCTGTTCTTCAAAAATAACACCGATTAAAAATTGGGCTTCCGGAGCGTACGCGGACTGATGATGGTATTTAACAACTTGCTGGAGAAGGAGGAGAACATCGCGGACTTTTCCGTTTTGCTCACGGAGTTTCAAAGCGCTTTGGAATAATTCCTCTGGGGTCTGTTGTGCGTTTACAGTCGCCTCAGGGCTGACGAATCTGCCCTCTGTCGGAGACCAAACCCAATATCCATACCCATTGGAGACAAATAAAAAAAAGACCAGAAGAAAGGAATAAATACGGAAACGATTTCTCATTACGGCGGGTTGTTATAACCTCTTCTTTCTTAAGGATTTAGAGCTGAATGGTGGATAATAATATCATCAGAGTAGCGCCTTGTCAATGCTCCTAAACTGATATATAGACTGGGTTTAAGCAGTAAGAAAATAGGAATGAGAAGAAATTCCCGGTTTCAGGTAACCCTTATAAGTTAATCTGTTTCCGGATTTTATGAGTTCCAGAGCCCCCAATTGCTCAACGCTGAGCACTTGGGAGCGAACGAGTCTTTGAATTTCGGGTTTAAATGCCTCCACATTTTTACGCTGATTCAAAATTAAGTATTGCGGAGAAATGCGAGCGAGAAAATCTTTCTCGGCTTGGGAAATCGGAAATTCATGGTGCGGCAGATAAACCACATCATAATCCAACGTGTTTGCCTGAAGTAAAGAGGCAAAGGTTTTGGCGTCATAAGACAAAATAAAAAGAAAAGTCTTATCCTGGTCACGAGAAATGAACGATGTAACATTCCCTTCCAGCACAGTTAAAATTTCAAGGTACAGATCAGGGCTTGATCCGAATTGAATCCGGTCTCCTTGTTTCAGAGTTTTATACTTCGGGCCAATCAAAGAATTTATTTTTCTAAAATCCCGTGAAGTCGTAAACACTCCGGCGGTGTTTACATAATCCTGAATTGTTCTTAGCCCGCCGGCATGGACCGCATCTAGTCGAGTCAGCAAAACGGCGTCGAGACGATGAACAGAGCGGCTCATTAAAAAAGACCGGATAATCCAATACGCTTGATTGTTCGGAAATTTCCGGCCCGTATTGACCAAACATTTTGCGCCGTTTGAATAAGAAATGAAAAACGCCTCATTTTTTCCGACGTCAAATAAAACGCTTCTGCTTTTTGGAATCTGAGAAGAAAGCAAAAATATAGCCGTCGAGCACGCCAACATCGAAACGGACAACCGGTTCAACCGCTTGAGCTTGGCGGGAATCAACCAGACCATCAGCCAACCGTAATAGAAAATAAAAAAAATAAGATTCGGCGACGGTAAATAAACATGGCCCAAAGGAACGCGTGCCAGCTGATAAATGAACCACAGCTCAAAGCGAAACAAAAGAAGCGGAACTGACGACAGGAAAAGCGCAAGCGGTGAATAAATAAAATCAATGACCAATAAAATGAAGGTTGATGCAGTTGCCAAAGTGCACAATGGAATTGCAATCAAATTGCAGATAAACCCAATCATCGAAAAAAGATTAAAATACCAAAGCAAAACCGGAAACATGCCGATCGTAGCGGCAAGCGAAGCTAAAAAAGATTGAAGCGTGGAGCGAATGCAGAAAAAAATCGTGCGCTCAATCCAGGTCGGCGGCAAAATTCTTTCTTCGGCCTTGGGAATCTTCGGCAGCAGTTTGGCTTCCAGCCGCGGCAGAATATAGAGCAGCGAAGCCATGGCCAAAAAAGACAGCTGAAAAGAAGCGGAACGAAGAGCGCTCGGCGATAAAGCCAACAGGAGAAAAAACGAAAAGAAAAATGCGCTTTTTAGATTCCTCTCCTGGCTGAATAGAAAACCCGTAAAGATAACACAGCCCATGATGCCGGCGCGCAGAACGGGAATATTGGCTCCCGCTAAAGTCGTGTAAAGAAGAATAAAAATAATCGTCATTAAGAAATTAACCTGCCTGGGTATTCTGAGAAAAGACATCACGAAATAAAAAAGCGCAACGACCAGCGAGATATTCAAGCCGCTGATAGCCAAAAGGTGCGCCGTTCCCGTCTTAATAAACTGCTCCGTAACTTCATCCGGAATATTTTTCCGGAAACCCAGAATCAGTGCCGAAGCCAATTCCGAATGAGGCGATGGATAAAGCTTTGAAATCCGCAATTGAAGGCCCGAACGGAGTTGATTGACCCAAAGAAGTAAGCCATTTCTTCTGGGGCTTTGGCGCTGAACAGAAAACGATCCGATTCCTCTGAAGATATTAAAAATCCCCTGATGCGCCAAATAAAGTCCGTAATCAAATGTACTGGGATTAGTGACTTTTTTCGGCGCTTCTAACGAACCTTTCAGGCGCAATTCATCGCCGTAGTGAATTTCCCTTCCGCAGTTATGAAGGAAAACTTGGATTTTGCCTTGCGTCCGGTAAAGAGTCCGGGATCTGAAAAAATTTCTGCTTTCTAAAACAAAAGAGACTGTTTCTTTTCTTCCGTGTTTAATCGTTTCCGGAACACTCACCACGGTCCCTTCAAGAGAAAGCCGGCCTTCAGGAGCCGTTAAAAAAATATGATTTTGAGGAAGCGTGCTGTCATTTAAACCATACAAAAAGCCGAGCACAAAAAAGAAAATGATTCCGGCGGGAATAAACCAAAGGCGCACAAGTGAAGCGACCAAACAAATCAATCCGATTAAGGCGATGATTAAGAGAGGAAAGAACGGAATTGAAAAATAAAAGGAGCCGGCAATTCCGGCCGCAAAAGCGCAGGAAAGATACGCCAAAGGCGGCAGGGAAAATATTTTCCTTCCGCCAATGAGTTTAAAATGAGTGCGCGACTGTGACCACTTCAACATAGGAAAACCGGTCCTGCTTCTTTTTCAGATAAGAAATTGTGACGAAAAGAAGCAAAAGAATCCAAATGAAAACAATCATCCCGTTTTGATAAACAAATGTTTTCTTCATCAATTTTGAGTTTGGTTATGCGGGAAAAGCGCGGGAGGAAGGAACGGACTACGACGTAATGCTGAGTATGATTTTACCTGACCTCGTTTCCAAAGTAGCTTCGCGGTCGTTGATTTCTTTCACCAGGGCACCGTCGATAGTTTCGCCGGGCTGAACAATAATGCCATTGATAATGGCGTAATAATTATTATCCACTTTGCTGATTCCCGACAAAACATACGGGAGCTTAATGGACGGAATCTTCGGAAATTGCGCTAAAGCGGCCGAGTGATTTTTTCCGGAAGCCGGAGTAACAACAGTTGATTGTTTTGGAAAAATCAAAAAGGCCAGAACAAATAAGGAAATCACGCCGATCGATAGGGCCAGCGAATATCTGCGCTTGGGCGTGTCTTCGACCACAGTCACTAAATCCGGTATTTGCGGTTCGGTTTTTAATTCTAACTTTTGAGCCAATACGGATTCGGAAAGAATTTGAGCGGAAAGGTCCTCTTGCTCGGGAAGAGGGATCGTTTGAGGAACGGGCGTTTCTTCGGTTTGCGGCTGCAATTTCAATTCCCGGTCCTGCTCGGCTTTTTTGAGTGCGTCGGTAATAATGCTCATGAAACGCTGACCCCTTCTGTTTCGCTAAAGGCTTCTTCGACCAACTTAAGATCGATTTGATTTGAATTCCGGGAATAAGCCGCAAGCAAAGACATATCGCACAATTTGTTGATCAAGCGCGGAACTCCGTGTGAGGCCCCGAAGATAAAATCAATGGCTTCTTGTTGAAACGGATTGTTGCCGTTTTCAGAAAGTCCGGCTACCGACAGACGGTGCGAAATATACTCTTCGGTTTCGCGCCGGTCAAGGGCCGTCAAATGAAACCGGATGTTAATCCTTTGTCTTAATTGCGCCAAAGACGGATCATTGAGCGTATCTCTTAATTCCGGCTGGCCCACCAAAACGATCTGAATCAATTTTTCACGGTTCGTTTCTAAATTAGAAAGCAGCCGGATTTGTTCTAATGTCTTCGGCGTCAAATCTTGCGACTCATCGATAATCAAAACCGTGTTGAATCCTTTATTAAACTCTTCGAGCAAAAAACGGTTGAGGCCGTCGAAACATTCTTTTTTATTCCTGGCCTTTAATCCAATCCCAAAATCTTCGGCAATGGTTGTGAGTAAATGAAGTTCCGAAAGCCGCGGGTTTAAAACGATGGCTGTATGAGTCGCCGTCAGTTTTAGCTTGTCCAAAACAGCTCGGCAAAGAGTGGTCTTGCCGGCTCCGATTTCACCGGTGATTTGGATAAATCCTTTCCGGGACTCAATGCCGAACAGTAGGCACGAAAAGGCATCAAGGTGTTTGCGGCTGAAGAAAATGAATCTAGGGTCGGGAGTGCAATTAAATGGAGCTTCTTTGAGACCGAAATATTCTTGGTACATATGAAGAAGTGGGATGATTATATAGTGAGAAAAACGGATTTGTAAAGACTATTTAAGAAAGCGGCTCGACTTGGAAGATTTTGCCGTCTTTTCGGGGAATTTCACTTGTGAATGAAGCGATGGCCCGGTGCCGAAGATAAATCTCGGTGCTTTCTTTGAATAAATCCGTGATCCGGAACCGTTTAAATTTTTTGCCGAGGTCGAATGAAACCGTGGCGCTTTTGTCTTCCCGGCCATTATTGACTGCAATAATATAATATTTGTTTCCCTTTTTAAAAATTGCCGTTTTGACGTCTTTGGTCGGTGAATTGGAATAAAAGGAAATGTTAAAAAACTTAAGAATTTCAAGCAGCAGTTCTTTGGTCGGCTGAATGCCGAGATGAAGGATCTGTCCCTTCCCTAGTTTTTTCAGATAGCCGACGGTATGGATCCCGTAATTTGCGAACGAAGCGCGGATTGGTTTACCCGGTACTTCCCCGAAGCTAAACACGGAACTGTTCAGCTGAATATTGGTTCCCTTGCTGAATGAAAGCGTAAAGCCTTTGCGGAATTCAAACAGAATCCGGATGGGATCCTCAAATCCTAAAATGTCGCACGGATCAAAATTATCATCTTTACGCGGATAATTGCGGAACGCGACCAAGATGCCGCCATTCTCTATATAGGTCCTTAAATTTTCATGCGCTTTGCGGCTCAGCCATTGATTGCCGGAATAAAAAACAATTTTTCTTTGCGGAAAACCCGTCTTCGGATCGAAAAGTTCATAATCGATGTCAGCATCATACAGAGAAGTCAAAATCAAACTGTCAGGAGCCAGCGTTCTGGCGGCATATTGAAGCGGATTAAAGGTAACCGCAATATCCGTCATTTTGGTCAGCGTCGGCGGGTCCATTTTTTGATACACCTTCACGAGGCCTTTAAAGACATCGTAAAGTTCATCCCGTCTTCTGCCCCATTCATTAATGGGAGACATATACCAATTGTCCCGGTTGACGAGCATATACCAATTCCAACCGACTGCGCCGCCGAGCAACACCGTCAGCGTGATCAAGCGGTAATGATTCGGGGTCAAAACTCCGGATTCATAATGGCGCGCATGCCAAACGCCGGAAGCAAATTCTGCAATGTAAGATGCTTTCGAAACGCTTTTCAGGAACCGGACTTTATCAATTAGCTTACGCTGCTCATGCTCATCTTCCATCAACTCGTTGGAAGGATAAAGATCGATTCCGACCAAATCGGCCGTAGTTTGCATCTTGGCCCAATCATGGGCATAAAAGAATGGATACAGATTGAGATAAATCGGAACGTCGATGCCGAGCTTGCGGTAAACGCCGACGCACCATTTCGCACATTTGAACGCGTAATCGTATTTGAATTCAAAATAATCCAAATTACGTTTCAGTTCGTGGTCGCCTTTGAGCGCAAGGCCGCGCTCGTCTTTGAGCATGCAAGCAATAAACGGTCCCGCTTCTTTAAATTCTTTATACTCGCAAGACCAAGCCCGGTTGAGCTGATGAACGTCGTTATGATATTTTTGTTTCAAGAAGTCCTGAAACAGTCCGGGCTTTCCGTCCAGACCGTATTGATGGCCGAATACATCCGGCCAAGGATCAATTTCATTATCAGCTTGAAGCAAAACAATATGGCCGGATTTGCGCGAAGCTAAATACGGTTTGATTACCGTGCAGACTTTTTTGAGATAGACTTCGGCAAATTCGAGGAATTTCGGATGAAGCCGGTGGTATTTGTAAGCATAAGAAGGAATTCCGTCGTTCGGCCATTCGCTATAGATGTAGGGACCCGGACGAATGATCAACCAAAATCCTTCGCGGCGCGTGAGGTCCAAAAATGCTTTTAAATTGTGGGTTTCGTCCGTCTCGCCGGTGAAATCAAAATGGCCGCGCTTGACCTCATGGTAGTCCCAAGGAATGTACGTCGAAACAACCTTAAGCCCCATCTGCCGGATTTCATCGAGGATCGCTTTCCAGTAACGCGGATTGAGCCGCCAATAATGGACTTCTCCGCTCAAGAGCGGAATTTTCCGGCCGCCGACATTAATTTGATTTTCTCTTAGTTCAACTTTCCGGCTCATAGGATAATATTAACCAATCGGTCTGGAACCACAATGAATTTTTTAACCGGCTTGCCCTCAAGCCATTTCGTAACTGTTTCGTCCGATAAAACTCGTTCCTTAAGGTCATTCTCCCCCGTTCCCTTGGGAACGACGATCCGCGAGCGAAGTTTGCCCAGGATTTGAATGCCGATCTCAACTTCGTCTTCAATGAGAAATTTTTCGTCATAAGCCGGCCAATTTTCATGAGCCAAGGTTTTCTTCGCGCCCAAATATTCCCAAAGTTCCTCGGCCATGTGCGGCGCAAAAGGGGCGAGCAGCAAAAGGAATTTGCTTAAAATTTCTTTAGACTGCAATTCCCGACCGGTCGCTTCATTGACAAAAATCATCAGCGCCGAAATGGCCGTATTAAAACGCAGACCTTCCAAATCCCCGGTTACTTTTTTAATTGCCTTGTGGAGTGATTTTAATTCTTCCGTCGATGCCTCGCGCTGCGTAATGTGAGCGTGAAGTTTTCCATTCTGGTCCACAAAGAGCCGCCAGACGCGTCCTAAAAACCGGTGAACACCTTCGAGTCCTTTGGTCACCCACGGCTTGCTCATTTCAAGCGGGCCCATAAACATTTCATACAGGCGAATGGAATCGGCTCCGTATTCTTGAATCAAATCATCCGGATTAACGACATTCCCCCGCGACTTGGACATTTTTTGATTGTCTTCACCGAGAATCATTCCTTGGTTCACCAAACGCTGAAACGGCTCTTTGGTAGAAACGATTCCAAAATCATAAAGCACTTTGTGCCAAAATCTCGAATAAAGCAAATGCAGCACGGCGTGTTCGGCACCGCCGATATAGAGATCTACTTTCATCCAATATTTTTCTTTGGCCGGATCAATTAATTTTTTATCGTTGTTTGGATCGATAAATCTCAGATAGTACCAGCAGGAACCGGCCCACTGCGGCATCGTATTGGTTTCGCGCTTGGCCGACTTTCCGGTCTCGGGATCTTTGGTGTCGACCCAGTCTTTGATTGCGGCCAGCGGACTTTCACCTGTTCCAGTCGGCTCATAAGATTTTACATCGGGCAAAATAACCGGATATTCAGATTCGGGGACCAATTTGGGTTCCCCAGCGACGTGACGCACTGGAATCGGTTCGCCCCAATACCGCTGACGGCTAAAGAGCCAATCGCGCAATTTATACTTAACAGTTCTTTCTCCTGCTTTTTTCTGTTCTAGCCAAATCATAATTTTTTCTTTTGCTTTATCGCTTCTCAAACCATTAATCGTAAAGGAACCGTCGGGGGTTGAAGAATTTACACAAATACCATCTCCAGTGTATGCTTCTGATTGATCTTGCAAAGGATATATTGAATTCGGATCTTGATTCTTAAACCATTCTTCGCCTTCTCCATCAGCACCAATACTACCGGCTTCTGGCACGATTACTGGTTTAACTGGTAATTCAAATTTTTTAGCAAACTCGTAATCCCGTTGATCATGCGCGGGAACGGCCATAATTGCGCCGGTTCCATATCCCATTAAAACGTAGTCAGCAATCCAAATCGGAATTTTTTGACCATTAACGGGATTAATCGCATAAGCACCGGTAAAGATGCCAGTTTTCCCTTTGGCCAAATCGGTACGTTCTAGATCACTTTTTTGAGCAGCCTTTTTTTGATAATCTTCAACTGCCTTTTTTTGTTGTGCGGTCACTATTTTATTAATGTAATAATGATGTTCTGGAGATAAGACAACATACGTGGCACCAAACAAAGTGTCGGGTCTCGTCGTAAAAACCGTAAATCCATCAAACTTGTCAGAATGCTCAATGGTGTAATCTTTATCTTTATGCGGATCGGGATTTGTGGGTCCGTCAAACTTAAAATTGACTAATGCTCCTTCGCTACGCCCGATCCAATTTCGCTGCATTTCTTTAATCGATTCGGGCCAATCCAGTTCTTCCAAATCTTCCAGCAAACGGTCTGCATAGGCCGTGATCTTGAGCACCCATTGGCGCATTGGTTTTCGAATCACCGGATGGCCGCCGCGCTCTGATTTGCCGTCAATGACTTCTTCATTGGCCAGCACGGTTCCCAATGCCGGACACCAGTTCACGGGAATTTCAGCTTCGTAGGCGAGGCCTTTTTCATACAGCTTTGAAAAAATCCATTGCGTCCACCGGTAATATTTGGGATCCGTCGTATCCACTTCGCGCTCCCAATCATAACTGAATCCGATGGATTGAATTTGTTTTCTGAAATTTTCGACGTTTCGCTTCGTTACAATTTTAGGGTGCGTTTTCGTTTCAATCGCATGTTGCTCAGCCGGAAGCCCGAACGCGTCCCAGCCCATCGGATGAAGAACGTTGAATCCTCTCATTCGTTTGTAACGCGCAACAATGTCTGTGGCGGTATAACCTTCTAAATGTCCGACGTGAAGTCCGGATGCAGACGGATACGGAAACATGTCGAGGACGTAATACTTTGGTTTTTCACTGCCGCTTTGTCCGGGATCGATAGCTCTGAACGTTTTATTTTTGATCCAGTAGCTCTGCCATTTCGGCTCGATCCGGTCAAATGGATAGGTTTTTTCTTTGGAGCTCATAAGAAGAGAAAGATTTTAACATAGGCGTTAAGCGGATGTAACCAATCAATTTCAAGCGTTGATCGACTAGGGGCGGTGTGGTAATATCGAAGCTCTTTTATCATCTTGAGTCCCGCATTTCATCCCAAAGTTGTCGGGCCGGTCCCAATGCGGATAGAATAAGGGAAATTGGGACTGTGCCCATTACGATATAGTTTGTAATTGAAAATGGGCCGGTAGCTCAGCTGGGAGAGCGCCACAATGGCATTGTGGAGGTCATGGGTTCGATCCCCTTCCGGTCCACATTTTCTTCTTCGCCGAGGTGGCGGAACTGGCAGACGCACTGGACTCAAAATCCAGCGAGCTCACGCTCATAAGGGTTCGACTCCCTTCCTCGGCAAATCACACCCTGTCTGCCAGTACCTGGCAGTCCCGATTCTCTTAAATTTATTGGAAATCGGGACAGTCCCGGCTTCCCATAAAAATTGATGAAAGCTGGGACAGACGCACTGGACTCAAAATCCAGCGAGCTCACGCTCATAAGGGTTCGACTCCCTTCCTCGGCAAATTATTCGATTAAATCCCGCTCCCGGCCTGAAACCAAAAAACATGCCAAAATTCAAGTTCGTAAAACTATGGCCGATACCTTCTTACGTAACCAGAGGATGATCATGGATAAACCATCTTATACATGTTCGGCATGCCAGTGGAACGGCGACGAAACAAAGTTTTCCACGAAGATTCTTTCCATTATGTACCGTCCCAAGCATGAAAATATTCAGGCCTTCAAGCAAATCAAATGCCCTAAATGCCGGTCACTGGTTACGATTGTCTTCGAAACCCTCGACGGTACCCTGACTAAATAATTTATTCGTAGAGAACGACCGTGGCGATGGCAAAATCACGTTCGTGAGCCATCGTTAATTCGAATTTTGCTTTCGGAGAGATGTGCAATTTTTTTCTGGCCTGCGAACTAAGCTGGATCGTCGGAGCGCCCCTTAAACCTCTTCCCACTTCAATATCACTAAATGCGAACCGGCCCGGTCCGCCCTTCTTGGCTTTAATCACTGCTTCTTTGGCCGCAAAGCGCGCGGCGTAATTTTCATACTTATTTTTTTTGCGCTCGCAATATTTTTGTTCGTCTTGGGTAAAAACACGGTCTAGAAACCGTTTGCCCTGGCGTTCGATCGCCTGCTTCATCCGCCGGACGCTAACGATATCAATTCCGATTTGAAAGGGTGCACTCATAATGAGTGGTGAGAATTACTGCTAGGCTTGCACAAAATAGATGGTAAGCGCAACAATGACTACGGAAAGCACAATGTAGATTCCGTAGAAATTTAAAAAATCCCGCGTTTTATCAAACCAGTTTCGCTCAAACTGATCCGGCAGACGAAATTTCCGCCCGCTTTTAATTGCAATAACTTCATCTTTGCGGTAACGGACAAAGCTCCCGCCGACTCGATATGCCGTTAATTTTCCCCGCCGGATGAGTTGTTCAATATCAGGAGAATCGATCTTGAGGTAGGACTTAACTTCTTCTTCGGTGATCAAACCTTCGCTCATTAACGAACCTTTAAACTACCGGCTCTTGACTTTTTCGTCTTGTAGCCACTTATCAACAGCAACTTGATTGAAACGCCATTCTCCGTTTTGGAATTCACCGGGAATTTTTTTCTGATTGGCCCACTCTTCAACGACTTTGGCTTCTACTTCCAAGTATTGAGCGACGTCCCGAAGGCTGAGCTTTCCGCTGCCTGTAGATTTATCCAAATCCAACATTCTGATTTTGCCGTCTATAACCGCGCCGTCAGCAATAGAAAGAACGGGCGTTTGAACGTTCCCAAGAACAACCGCGGGGGGAATCAAAGAAAGACTTTCTGTGACGATTAAATTTCCGGTGACTTTTCCGGCGATAATGACCTTGTCGCCTTGAATGTCGGCCCGGACGTTCGCATTTTCACCGATCGTGAGACTGCCGCAAGTTTCTAATTTACCTTCAAAACTTCCATTAATTCGTAGATTAACGGGGTCTTTAAATACGATAGTTCCTTGCATCCGTGCATCAACATCTAAAATTTTGTCATCGACCTTATCTTTTTTTGCCATTGCTGGTCCCTCCTTTTATTGCCTGCCGTGTATGATAGAGTATGCCTTCCTGACTGTCAAGAAATGAGCTAAGCGGGACGCAGTTCGTATTGCGCCGATCGGCTTGCGAGCAAAATTCCGAGCACCGCGAGCAAACATCCGCCGATCACATCGCTCATCCAGTGGTCTCCTAAATAAATTCT
>Ga0209515_10003614_pt1 | contig 21795 bp, 32 predicted proteins | sample Subgroupgradi54m_FD_187454 | JGI IMG/M metagenome (GOLD analysis project Ga0209515, IMG submission 187454) | Subsurface groundwater microbial communities from S. Glens Falls, New York, USA - GMW60B uncontaminated upgradient, 5.4 m (SPAdes)... ... | reverse complement strand
TCAAGGAAGCGGTGCAGTCAAAACATTTGCGCTACGATAAGCACGGCGAGGAGCATCACAATACCGTGAGTGCGTTTATTAAGTCGATGCGCGCGTCGCAGGCGGATGCGGCAATATATTATCTCGCACGTATGGTGGAAGCGGGGGAGGATCCCAAATTTATCGCACGACGCATGGTGATATTTGCGAGTGAAGATATCGGACTCGCACAGCCGACCGCGCTTGTGGTTGCCAATGCGGTCTTTCGTGCAGTGGAGACCATCGGCTACCCCGAAGCCGCGATCAATCTCGCGCATGGAGTTGCGTATCTTGCGAATTGTAAAAAAGATCGCAGTGCGTATGATGCGCTCGGGCTTGCCATGGCGGATGCAAAAAAGTACGGCAATCTTCCGATACCGCTTCAGATAAGAAATGCACCGACGAAGCTTATGAAAGACATTGGGTATGGAAAGGGTTACGAGAAGTACACGAAAGAAGATTTATTGCCCGAGCAACTGAAAGGAAAGAAGTATTTTTCATAGGACCTACGCAAATAGCGAACTTCTTTGTTGCGGGGCCCCAGATACTCGGTCGTCATATTAGGAATATGCCTTCCTCGTATCTCTCCCCGCGCCGCGAATTTCATCTATTTGCGTGAGTCCTATTTCACAATAAAAGAGTTAGCAAAGAAATTATCTTAGCTTGTGCGACCGCACAAGCTAAGATAATTTCTTTTCAGTCTATTTTCGGTGGAGGTCTTTGTCCGTCACAGGATGCCGGGTTTTGTGTTAAAGAAAGAGTGTTCGGGGTGAAGCCGGGTTGGATGTGCTAAACTGACATCTATGGAGCCTGAAAACCAAACATTAAAAGATATTATCCTGCAGGCCAAATCGGGCGATCGGAGTGCGTTTGATACGTTGTATCGTATGTATCTGACACCGGTGTATCGGTACATCTTTATGCGGTTGCGCAATAAGCAAGATGCCGAAGATGTCGCTCAAGAAACCTTCTTGAAAGCCTACGAAGCATTGCCGCGGTATCGGGATGAACGTCCGACGATGCTCCCGTACTTGTTTACCATCGCCCGAAATTTACTCATCAATCACACGAAGAAAAAACGGCCGGAATTGATGGAGCATGAGATCATGGCGCTTCAAGCGGGTACGGAAGACACGGCGAAGGAAGCAAAAGACAATGAGTTGCATGGCGCGTTGGTGAGGGCGATGGAGGTACTTACCGATGTGGAACGTGAAGTCATTGAATTGCGATTCTTCGGAGAGCGTTCGTATAGCGAGATTGCAGTGATAATGGAAAAGCGGGAAGATGCGATTCGTCAGCATGTCGCGCGCAGTATGAAAAAATTACAGGGTGTCATGCAGAATCCTGAACAAATGATATGAATGAAATTCAGAACAACAATCAATTCGATTTTCTCAGCGATGAACAATTGCTTGCTCTTTTGGATGCGCAAGGAGCGGGAAAAGATTTTGTTACCGCATGTCGTGAGGCGGCGATTGAAGGACTTTCCGAAGATGACTCTCTTGAACTCAAAGCGCTTTGGGATATCGGCACTGAGCTTCACTCATGGAAAGATACGATTGTTCCTCCTCCTCCCGTGCTTGACCGCGCACTTCTCTCGACTCCCATGATTACCAATTTTTCCGCATCGTTTCCTGCTCACGAACAAGCGTCCATGAATGGTGTTGAAACGCCGTTTAGCCTCGCCACTCCCTACCAGTTATTTTTGCGAGAGAAATGGAAGGTCGGCGCACCGTTTGCCGCATTCTTTCTGATTGTTGCGGTAACGTTTGCGATGAAGAGTCCATCGTCAAGACCCGCTCCGCTTGCGATCGCAACGCCTCCTTATGAATTAAGTGGAAAGGAAGTACGGACAATGGAGGCCGCTTCTTCTTTGCCACGTGTCGCTCTTCATGACTCGGAGATGCAAGACACTTTGGCATTCAACGAATCGCACAATGCAGAAACGCAAACAGCACCATTGGATAAGGAAATGGCAAAAAGCGTTTCGTTCACCGAGGACTCCGTGAATGAAGAAAACAATGTTGATGAGATGGTGCTGGCTCTTTCGGTGGAGGCGGATGCTGACGCTGAATTCCTCACTCAAATCGATGAGGACATGACTCTCCTTGCGCTTGAAAATGAAACAATGGGTTCGATGGGAACCACCTACGACGAAGAACAAATGTAATTTTTCGTCCACACGCAGGCTTGTCACATGGGCCCTCTTTTGTGGTTATAATGAAGGAAGAAGGGATTTACCCCTCTTTTATTTAATAAATAATTTAATTATGAATATCAATTGGAAAATTGTCGCACCGCTTGGAGTTTTTGTGCTTGTTGCACTTTTTTTGGTGATGTCGCGTGAGCAGAGTACGGATCTTGCTGTTACCCCGCAAGACACATCGGAGAAAGTAGCAATGACCGAAAAAGCTCCACCCGCAAGTGCACCCGCATCGGGGAATGTCGATGAGTTAACGGCATCACTTAATGCTGAGGCGGACACTGATAACGCAGAGTTTGCCGATGCGAATCAGGATCTTGAACTTGTTGCATCGGACAGTCAGTCTATTAATGGATTAGGAAATGCATATGATGAAACAACATTCTAAATTACGAGGATTGGTCGCCGGGACGATTGGACTCGCGCTTATTCTCCCATCGTTGGTACTTGCTGAAGAAGCAGGAACACCCACTACGCGTGCGAATTTTTGTACGTCCATCGATAAGCATTCGGAGCGTGTCTCGTCCGGAATTACCGATCGTGAAGGAAAATATGCAAGCAAGCGTGGCGAGCGCATGACCAAGTTGGATGAGCGGTATAAAGAACGTGATACCAAGCGTTCCGAACATCGCTCGGAGTGGGATACGAAGCGCGATGATTGGCGTGAGAAATTAAACGCAAAAGCGACAACCACCGCTCAGAAAGCCGCAGTAGCAAAATTCATTGCCGATATCGATGCGGCGGTTGCCGTGCGCCGCACTGCGGTTGATGGTGCGGTCTCCGCATTTCGTTCTTCGATCGACAAAGCAATTAAGGATCGTCAGGCGATTGTCGACACCGCGATTGCCAAATTTAAATCAGACACCGATGCTGCGCTTGCAAAAGCAAAAGCCGACTGTGCATCCGGAGTTGCTCCAAAAACAGTACGCGAAACCTATGTTGCCGCACTCAAAGCTGCACGCGAAGCATTGAAGGGAGCGGTGAAAAGTCTTGAAAAACGGCAAGATGCATTGAAACCGATTGCCGAGGCACGCAAGGCCGCAGTGGAAAAAGCTGTTGCGGACTTCAAAGCCGCAGTGGAAAAAGCAAAATTGGAACTCAAGAATGCAATGGTTTCCTCCTAGTGAAAACATAAATTCTTTTCGGTTCAGAAAATCTCCCCGCATCAAGCGGGGAGATTTTTTTCTCGTTCAGCTTATATGCTATACTATCATTCATTACTTTTCGCCTCGTGCGTAAATTCCATCATGCTCATGAACTTTGATAAAAAATCCATTACCGCACATAAAAAGCACCAAGGAAAAATCGAGGTCGCATCACGTATGCCGCTTTGTAATAAATCCGATCTTTCGGTTGCGTATACGCCCGGCGTTGCGGCCGTGTGCAAACTCATCGCTCACGATAAACGTCTTGCACGTACACATACGATGAAAGGTCGCATGGTTGCAGTGGTTTCCGATGGCTCTGCAGTGCTTGGGTTGGGGAACTTGGGTCCCGAGGCGGCACTCCCGGTTATGGAAGGGAAGTGCGCGTTATTTAAAGAGTTCGGCAATGTCGATGCATTTCCGATTGTTCTTGATACGCAGGATACGGAAGCGATCATCGCCGCGGTAAAAGCCATCGCACCGACGTTCGGCGGAATTAATCTCGAAGACATTGCCGCACCGCGTTGTTTTGAGATTGAAGAACGACTGACGCAAGAACTTCATATTCCGATATTTCATGACGATCAACACGGTACCGCGATTGTTGTTTTTGCCGCGCTTACCAATGCGCTGCGATTGACGAAGAAAGAGATGCGCACTGCGCGTGTCGTGATCAACGGTGCGGGTGCGGCGGCGGTCGCAATTTACCGCATCCTTGTCGGAGCGGGAGTGTTGCCCGGCAATGTGATCATGCTCGATTCCAAAGGAATTCTTCATCCCGATCGCGGAGGGCTGCGCGGTTATAAAATGCAAATTGCACTTGAAACAAATCGCAAGAGTCGTGCGGGGAATCTCGATACGGCACTCGAAGGAGCGGATGTGTTCATTGGTACGTCGGTGGCGAATGTCCTCAAGCCGCAGTGGGTGGAAACCATGTCCGAGGATCCCATCGTCTTTGCACTTGCGAATCCCGATCCTGAAATTGCCTATGAAGCCGCACAAAAAACAAAGATCGCAGTCTTCGGAACCGGTCGCTCCGATTATCCCAATCAGATCAATAATGTCCTTGCATTTCCCGGAGTGTTTCGCGGTGCACTTGATGCGGGTGCGCCGATGATTACTGAAGAAATGAAACGTGCCGCGGGAGAAGCGATTGCGAAACTCATTTCCCCGAAAGACTTAAAAGCCGATTATATTATCCCAGCCCCGTTTGATCCGCGGGTGGCCAAGGCGGTGGCCAAGGCGGTTATGCATGCTTGGAAAAAGCACGGGGGATAATCTCGATACTATGCAAGCGAGAGGGTGATGTGCTGTCGTGATTTGATGAAGAAATACCCAATGACCCCGAAGGTGATAAGCGGAGAAAGGTATGCGGGTACATGGACGCCGAATCCATCCGCAAGCATGACGAGACCAAGAAACAGTATGGAGTACATTGCTCCGTGTTTGAGGAAGACATACTTCTTGATCCGTTCAATATTTGAGATGGTCATCCATCGGACGACAAATGCACCGAGACCGTTACCGATCAAGATCAGCGGAATGGAGAGCGTAAAGGCAAACGCACCGAGCACTCCGTCGACAGAGAAGGCCATATCGATCATTTCAAGATAAAGGATTTTACTAATGTCGGATTTCTTGCTTTCCTTGAGTCCCATTTCCGCTTTTTCGGCGTTTTCCTTAAAACCGTTTATCACGAAGAATGCGCTTGACCCGACTGCCGCACCGAATGCGAGCATGGGGTTTACTTTGAGTGCATACCAAATGATCGCGCAGAGGAGTATTGAGACTGTGGCAAAAAACCAAACTCCGTTTTCAAAAAAGAATTTCTCCGCACGCAAACCGAATTTCTTCGGTTCAAGAAAAAGCCAATGGAGAAAAAGAAAAAGTAAGAATATTCCCGCACCCAGAAGCAGAATCGGGGAAGACGTTTGTATGGCTTCAACAACCTCGGGATTGCTCGAAAATGTTGCAGTCATTGCTCCCCAGAGGCCGAGACCGGGGATAACCGCCCATACGATAAGGAGCGGAAGAAACCCTCGGACGAGAAAGACCGCCACAAACATACCCCATGTGAGAAACCACTTGCGTGCTTTTGGTCCCACGGTTCCGAGAACTTCTGCATTGATAACGGCGTTGTCGATGGAGTTGATTGACTCAAAGACAACGAGACCGAGGATAATGAGGATCGCGGTAAATAATTCCATAATAGGATCCATTATAACGCGCTTTGATGATAAAAAAACCCCCTACTCGGAAATCGGTTCCAAGAGGAAGGTTAAATCAATACGGATAGAATTTTTCCACAGTATTGTACGTTACATTATTTGCGTTGAGGTAGGAGTGCAGTTCGTCTGACTTGCTCCCCGCCTCACTCGTTGCTGCGAGTGCGGGATTAGGGTGATGTGCTTTGCAAATGTTCAGGTTTTTTCCGGCAAGCGCAGGAAGCGGATCCTTCGCGCTCGTTGCGACGAGCCAGAGTTGATATCCCACTTGCCCACCGCAAAATTTACAATGCCGCTCACGTTCCACTTCTTTTGCTTGCGCATGTACTTTTTTCCCGAATATGGCAGCGATGCGGAAAAGGAAAAAGCAGAGTAATTTCACTTCGCTACGCAACAAAAATAGTGAAGCCGCGCCAAGTGTGATTGCCGGAAGGAAACTTTCCGAATCACCGGAACGAGGGAAACACCGATACGCCAACACAAGCAGGATGATACCCGAAATCAAACGCACATAGGTGCGGAAAAAAGTTTTCATCGTACAGAGCTCCTCATAGTACTTTCTCTTTTTACCGTACGCCGATTTTTCAGATTACGCAAGAGTGAGGACATTCCCTTGCATGTGTTGGTATTTGCCGTGGGCGGAGAACAACAAAGATTCATCCCGATAATCTATTGTGCTCACCGCAAAAGCGAAACGCGCTATAATGAGGGAAATATGCTGAACACAATACTGATTTGGCTTCAGTTGATCGCACAATCTCAGCTGGCGGCTCTTCCTCTGTTGTTTTATTTTTTTACTCAATTTCCCGGTGTGTCCAATGCGCTTCGTATGCGGGTGTGGTGTAGCGTGCGGCGTTATTTTCTTGTCAGCAGCATACTGCTCCTTTTGAGCACGCTCGGACTTACCCTCATTGGAACAACCGAGCTTCAGGTTTCTGTTGTTCAATACTTTCTCCAATATGCGGGCGGAGGATTGTGGATAGGAAGTATGTTTGCGGTATTTTTTGTCTTTTTTCCGGCATTCCTGCGTGAGCCTGCGAGCGAGCAATTGTTGAAGCATTTCCATGCGAGTCTCGGGAAATTAATCGGTATCGCAATTGTACTTGGTGCGGCAAGTGGAATGTGGAGTATGTGGATTGCTCCTCATCGGATGATCAATTTTTTCAGTAACCAAAATCCCATGCTCCTCATTTTTGTTGCATTTGCCGCACTGGCATTTGCGCTGCGCATGTGTTCATTTTTTCTTTTTGAGCGCATGAAACGGTGCGTTCCGTGCGTGCGCGCATTTGCGCTGCTTGAGGTACTTGTCGCACTTCCCGTATCGTTTTTCTTCGCAGCAACGATCATTACTCCGTCGCCCACCTCATCTTTGCAACTTAATATTCCGGAATATTTTGATGTGGTGAAGATGCTCTGTTTGTTGCTTGCCCTCGGATTCGGTATTTTTGGGATTTTTATTTTTCGGGTGGCAAAAGAGCGCGAACTGCTGCTCACTGCGCGGCAAACAACGAACGATACCCCGTCTGTTGGAAAGTTCAGTTTATTCTATGGAGTTTCCGTTCTCGCAGTACTCTTATTTGGTGCGATCGCACTGCTCGTTACTCATTTGTTCTTTTCAGCGTAAAAAAACCGCTCCCGAAGGAGCGGTTGTACTTGCTGTGTAACGAACTATTTTTTTTCATCCTGTTTTTTGCATGCCGCCACGCAGGGGTCGATTTTTGCCGCAGCGGCTTTTGCGCGTGCTTTTGCCGCGAGTGCGCGCACCTTGCGTGCCTCTTCGGCTAATTGCATTGCAGCAATTTGCTTGGCATACGCCTCTTTCTCGGCGCGGGCTTGATCAGCCTGTGCCTTGAGTAGAGCAAGTTGATCGGCGACTTCTTTTTCACGTGCGGCCGCTGCGGCATTTGCTTCTGCATTTGCAACTTCGGCGCGGCGTTGTACTGCCGCTTGGACCATGTCGCGATAGACCCGACATTCCGCTTCGTTGATTCCCAGAAGTTCAGATTTACAGCGAATACGGATTGCCATATCTGCGGCAGCTTCTTCTCCGTACATGACACTCAATTGCTTGAGTGTCAGCTCAGCATTGTTGATCTGACATTCACGATCAATTTCCGCTGTGCCATGGGAAAATGAAATCAGCCCAGTAGCGACCCCGGTTGATTGCGATGGACCACCGCATGCCGAGTTTTGGTAAATCGTCGGAGCGTAGGCCATAGGGGTTTGACGCACCTGCTTGTTTTCGATGGTGGTGGTGTTTCCGTTGGCACCCGAAGAGGCTTTCACGCCGGCATTGTTTGCCGTACCTATACCGGTCGCAGTTGCCTTTTGTTCCTGGGCTTGCTGCTGCTCTTGTTCTTGATGTCCGCCTTGCACCGTAATTGGTCCGACGTTGCCGCCGATGCCAAGTCCCTTCGCGGACGCGTTTGCACCGGCATTCGCCTGAGCGGTTGCGGTGTTGTGTGGCGGCACGTTATGCGGATCAGGTGTGGCGTGTGCAACACTCGCTCCGGCAATAAATACCGCTAACATGAGGATTCGTTTCATAATGCTTTTCCTTTCGTGGGTTGGACAACAGGGGTACTGCAAAAAACTTACGGGTGATAACGATCAAATTCCAAATTGCCGCTTCAACATCCCCTCCTCAATTGGTTTGGTATTCCATGGCGGACCGATTGCGTTAAACAAAAATTTACGAATCTTTTTTCGTGCATCATGTACGTGATCAGGGGAGACCCCCGCCTGCATTGCAACACGTGTATCATCGTTACTTACCGTGTCTGATTCAGGTACCTTATCGTCGCGATCAATGCGCGCCGTGGGTAATGAGGAATTTGCCGTGCGGACAATTTTTGTACGCACGCAATTGCGATCAATCGCAAAGACATATTCCGTACCTTCGTGTACCGCAACCGATACTATACCTTCTTCCGAAGGTGAGTTTTTTTGCGGGCGCAGTGATTCGACAAAGAGCGCTTCAACCACCTGAGGATACCCCATGCGTTTGAGCGCGGCTTCCTTATTGCAGGAAGGATGTTGTGTAGATTGTGTTACCGTCAGCATAGAAACTTCCGAAGCCGGTTTTGCCGGTTTCAGTTGTGCCGTGTGCTGTTGCTCTGTTGTTTGCAGAACCAAGACTTGTTTGGGATAAATTCGATCCCGATTCGCGATGGTCGATTTGTTCATTTCCATGAGCGCATCGACGGTCCTCTTGTGTGCGTGAGCGATTGCTGAAAGCGTATCACCCGAGCGCACGACATACGTGTGCGGTGTTTCATTTGCATACACGGCGCTCGCAAAGAGCGTCAGCATGCAAAGGAAAAGCGTGACCAATAATTTCATTAGTTTCCTCGTGAATGGGTGGTCTAACAGGATGACAATGAACAGGAAAGACACAATAAAACGCACGGCCATATCAGCCCTACGTATTGTTCTCTCCTCATTGAACTCTGAGCCTAATCTAATCTATTTTTGCCAAAGTGTCAACTTAATTGCAGAATATCGTTTTTGTGCGAAAAGGATAGTGCAATCCATGTGCATATCCGCTTGCGCGAATTTTCTCAAACGCGTATGATAGTCCAATTCGATCGTGCATGATGCGCGGTCGTTCATTTTTTATCCTTATGATTGAACTGCGTAAAGAGACCAATGCGAAATTTAAACTGAAGGTTGCGCGAGGGCTAAACGGCCTCGGCCTTTTCGCCATGGAACCGATTCCCAAGGGGAAAAAGATTATTGAATATGTCGGACGCGTGCTAACGAATGCTCCCGACGAGGAGGCAACGAGTTTGTATATATTCAATATCAACAAACATATCGACATAGACGGCGCGCCAAGGTGGAACACTGCCCGCTATATCAATCATTCCTGCCGACCCAATGCCGAGACCGATACACCCAAAGGGCATGTGTGGATCAAAGCAAAACGCAACATTATGCTCGGGGAAGAAATCACCTATGATTACGGCAAGGAATACTTCAACGAATACATCAAGCCGAAGGGTTGCCGCTGTCCCAAATGTGCCGAGAAGACAAAAAGTCTCACTGCGCAAAAGCGAGGAGTAAAGAAAAACTCAATTGAATGAATGCCTCGATCCGAAGAGCGAGGCATTCATTCAATTCATCTTCCCGATACTACTCTGACGGGCCTTCTTCGTAGCCGCTCCTCCCGTCAGATTTTTTCTCTTGTTTCGATCGAGATGATTCTCCTTTTGTAAGATCTGATTCGTTTTCGACTGCTTCTTCTTGTTTCCACGATTCATTGTCAGGTTTTTCCCTTGCCATAAATTTACGTGTTATCTTATGCTGTCCCGAAACTTTTCGAAACAGAACGGATAAAATGTGGAAGTCACTCATGCGCGCGATGAGGACTTCCGCCGGCACGGAAAAGGCACAACGAGTGAACGTGTGTGCCTTTTACCGTTTAATCAGCGTAACATAATGAGGTTAAAGATTGTGTGAACTTAGCTCTTCATTTTAAGGTACGAATGAGGAGTGTGCACTATCATTGGATTAAAAAACCGCCCTCTTTGCAAAGAGTGGCGGTAGTTAAATACGTTTGCGCTTCCCTATATTCGTGCAGAAAAAACGCATTTGGTTGTATTCCCATTCAGGAAGCATGAGTGTGTATCCGGTTTCTGCTTCTTCATTTGAATTTTGATAGTGCGTAAATACAAGAGGAATTTTATTGTTGGAGGTGGGAAGAAGAAGAATGTTCATCCCACCTTTGCGCATGATGAGCGTCTCTACGTTTTTCGGTTTATTGTCGATCAAAAATCCCGTCAGCTTTTCTGCTTTTCCCATGACCATCACTTCAACGATGAAAACATATTTGCCACAGCGCCGTACCGTGCCGAGCGGCTCCACGTCGCGGATCATTCGTGCATCGTCGATCTCGAGCAAGCGCAATGGCCCTCGGACTACTTCCTGTGCGCGCGACGTGGTCGCACAAAACAGGCAGAGGATAAAAAGAATCACACGCATCACCTGCTCCTTCAAAGACCTTTCCAAGTCTTATGTTACCGTTTGGGAGTCTTCTGTCAAAGGTGTGGATGGTGAGGAGTGGCGAAGATACCTCCAAAGTTTAGGCTCAAAAGCCAAAAGACTTAAGGTTGCATTTTCCTGTTTTTTTGCTACTATCGTGAGCATGTTCGTGGCAGGGGATTTAGTTTTGTTCTTTATTAAAATTAAATATGATTGTGTCATTTGTTCCGGTGTAGCTCAGTGGTAGAGCAGTGCGCTGTTGAGTGAGGCAGCTCTTGGGGGAAACTCCAAGATGAACTCTTTGGGATATCGGTGAACGCTAACGTCGGCTTAATGTTTTTGAGCGGCCATGCCAATACCGAGGGAACTCGACGAAAGTTGAGAGCGCCGTAGAGACTAGATACCAGAGTACCTAACCTTATCGCAAGATAAAAATGGTAAAGATATAGTCCGTGCCTTTACGAAAGTATGGGATTACATGTAACGCATTGGTCGCAGGTTCGAATCCTGCCGCCGGAGCAAACGACAGAATACAAAAAAGCCCGCAAGGGCTTTTTTGTATTCTGGAGTGCTCCGGCGAGAAAGCGATTGGTATCGCTTTCGTGCAGGATTCGAAAGACTTTTCGATGACGAGTCTGCGAGTCCGAAAAGTACCCGCGGCGGTAGCCGAGAATCCTGCCGCGTATTTGAATGGGAAAAGTGTACTGACGCAGTAGGGGTCGAAATTCCTGTCGCCGGAGCAGGCACAAATGAGGCTTAGTTGAGCCTCTATTTTTGTTACCTCAAGTAGAATTCAAACTGGTATACTCATAACTATGAAATTCCACAAGAAATTTGAGCATGATCTTCCAGGTATTGGATACTGGGGTGAACGTGCGGATGTTGCATTAAGAGTAAATTTTGGCTGCTTCGAGCCTGGAGAAAGTTTTCCTCACGATCCACTTCACTATCACAAAACAAGAACAACATTTTTTTGCATCTTGACGGGTTCGTTACTTTTGGAGATTGAAGGAAAGGAGTTGAATGTTACTTCGGAAACGATGTTAGAAATTGAACCTCTAGAAAAATATAGAGTTGTACGTATTGGAAAAGATGGTTGTCGATATATAGTTATTGGAAGCCATAACAAAGAAGACAGATTTGAAGTTTAGAAAGAAATTACATATTCATCAAACAGGTTCTAATAACTTCCAGTCCCCAGAGCAAACGACAGAATTTGGTTGACAAAATAAGAAACACATGCTACCATGTCGACATAGGTTTCCTCTACCTCATATAGAGGATGTACATCAAATTCTGGAGTCGGATCATGTCTAATCCCCTGAAGCAGGTTACAAAGGAAGTGGCGCGCCAAATCGAAATGAATATGGATGGGAAATTCATCCCGATTCCTTCGCAGGCGTGCACATGTGGTAAGCCCGTTGTCTTCGTTGGTGGCAAAATGAAGTTTATCTGTAGCCGTTGCAGAACGAAATGGATTCTACGTGTAAGCATTGCCCAAACAAATTAGGTCGCATCCGCACGACCGCCCCAAGGAGAGACTTCCTTCGGGCGGTCTTTTCATTTTTTCAAAAAATTAGACCACGCATTTTGCCAAAAAACTGTACCTATCTCTACTTTTTCAGAAGGAGAAACCCAAAAAGCGGGATTGACATGCAATTTGCTCTGCACTATACTTGTAATACAAATTATTACAAAATAATATATTTTCATATGAACACGACACGAGACATCATCAATATTTCACTCCCAAAAGAGATGGCGCAGGAGGTGCGCAAGGAGGCGAAGTCCGGCGGATACTCCGTAAGCGAATACGTGCGTTATATTCTTCGCGAATGGAAAAAAGAGAATCTTGCCCGTGAGCTACGTGCTGAGAGGGAGCAGTTCGTAAAAGGGAAAGGGAAAGTGATTTCATCGCTCAAGTCACTTCGTTAATATGAAGGTACGCACTCTTTCGAAATTTGATCGACAGTACAAGAAACTGCCGAATGCTATTAAGGATATTGCTGAAAAGAAATTTGATATATTCTTGAGTGATCCGTTTGACTCAAGATTAAAGACGCATAAACTCACGGGTGCACTTGTGGGATTTTTAGCGTTCTCGGTAAATCAGGACTATCGGATAATTTTTGATTTTGATGAGAAGGGTGATGCGCGGTTTTACCAAGTGGGAACGCATAATATTTACGAGTAACTCGCACCGCAGTACGTTCTGTGGCGAAGGGGGTACCGTCCATGTAATGGAAGAAATTTCTGCAACTTTCTTGACTGCGGTCATTGCGGATGTATTGTGTTTATAGAAGAAGCAATCGGAGATTTTCATGAAACAAATCATTGTGTTCACGGTTCCGAAGTGCGCTCCCTGCTCTGCTTTAAAAGAAGCGCTCACGCTACGAAATATCGAATATCTCGAGATTAGTGCACGAGGGCTAAAACATCTCGATCGTACAGCTTTTCTTTCCGTACTCAACAATATTTCGGCGGTGACCAAGTGCATCGTTGACGGGAAACCAGATCCTTCTTTTCCTGCGGTGTGTATCGCTTCAAACAACGACCGCATTTGGATTTCCAACGATGGACTTGTCGATGTCAGCGGTATGCTTGAAAAAATAGAATCTGTATTGAATGAAAAAATATAAAATCACAAAAACCACCCACAAGGGTGGTTTTTTACGCAGCAAGTGGGCAATGTCATTCCTTGTGCAAATTTGCTACGCTTATGAGTAATGGCAAAAAATAACATTACTCAACATGTTCCCCATAAACTCCCCGCAGATTTTCGTAAGGCTATTGAGGCTGACCCGAAGGTGAAGCTTGTGTGGGCGGACATCACACCGCTCGCGCGCAATGAGTGGATCTGTTGGGTAACCTCCGCGAAGAAAGATGAAACGCGCAATCATCGTATCGTTGTCGGGCTTGATAAAATGCGTAAAGGCATGCGCCGACCTTGTTGTTGGGCCGGATGCCCGCATCGTTAGAGGAGGCATTTTCATTGTGATATCAAAATCCTAAAAACCGAGTTGCTCCGGAACAAAGATCACCTTCACTTTTCTACCCATTTTCGGGTTTTCACGCTCCCAGATAAGGAGTTTACTGATCATTGATCCGCCCCATCCGATACTTTTTGCACGTTCATCTTCAAGGGGAAGGGCATATGTCCTGACGCGTTCCAACGCATCGGTCAATGTCGGAGTAATTTTTTGCGTCCCGACAATCAAAATGATATTCGGCGAAGTGAACACGAGGTGTGGCAACTGACTTCCCGAATTGGAAGCAAATGTCATTTCACCCGTTTCGGCAATCGCATGCGCACTTCCGAGATAAAAATCGGAAAGCACGGATTGTTTGCGGAGTATCCCTTGTTTTTGCGGATCCTTCTCGCTCAAGATGGCCTCATGAAGATTATTCCAACCATGTGTGCCCGATTTGAGATATTCGATAAAACCGATCTCTTCCAGTGTGCGCGAGGAGCCATTCATGACCGACGCTCCGAGAGGTATGAGCGTTTGTATTTGCGCCAATGCCTCTTCTTTATTTGTGACGAGCATGGCCTCAACACCGCGCTCTTTGAGTGCGGCAATTGTTCGAGTAATACTGTCATTGCTTGCCAATGTATCAAATTGCATAAGGGATGAGTTTAATGAATAACTGCGTTAAATTATACCATTTGGATCATTAAGCCAGTATGAGGTAAAATGGAACAAAATTTATCATTCACGAACATTTTTATGGAAGTAAATTATATGTTGGTTTTCGTCGCAACAATCGCGCAGTTTATTTTGGGAGGATTGTGGTATTCACCGCTTCTCTTCGGTAAGTGGTGGATGCAGATTATGGAGTGTGAAGGTCTACCAAAAGAGGAATTGCAAAAAATGCAAAAGAGCATGATGCCGTTTTACGCACTGCAGTTTGCATTGACACTCTTCACGACAGTTTCGTTTGCGCACCTTCTTCCTTATGTCAGCGGACTTGGTATTTATCATATTGCATTTTGGATTTGGATCGGATTTATCGCACCTGTGCAAATCGCTTGCGTGGTTTGGGCGAATACCAAAAAGCAGTTTTGGTGCAAACAGATTTTCGTTATGCTCAGTTTCCAGCTCACCTCGATGATGCTCATGGCCTGGGTGCTTTCCTTTTAACGATCAAAACCTCTTCAAGAAAATTCACTCTTTCTTCATGGAATGTAGCCTATGCTTAAAGTGTAGGATATTATTCTTTATATTAAATTTATGGCAGATACCATCATTACCAATTCGAATCCAAACCCTAACCCCAACAATAATGACAGTGCGGCCGGATGGTTGGTTGCGTTCGTTATCATTATTGCGGTTATTCTCGGCGGGGTCATTCTCTACAGACGGGGTGCTTTCAACAGACCTGCCCCCGCACCTGCTCCCGCAAGTAGTACCAATATTAATGTAACGCTACCGCCTCCACCACCCCCCACCACGAGCGCAGGCGCAACGGTTCAGTATTAAGCAGGGAAGAGTGGAGATCTGTGATAAGATGAACATATATGAAAAAACCTATTATCGCACTTATCATTGCCGGTATTATTATTCTTCTCGGAGTCGGTGCATATGTGTGGAAGCCAAGTTTATTCACCAGTGAAATGGCGGTGAATAATCAAAACGGTACTTCCGATACGAATGCTCAGGTCCGGCCAACAGAAGGAAAGCCCGCCGAAGTCACTCCGGTGGTAGCGCAAGAAAACAAAGCGGAAACAGTCATTGGAACTTCGGTTGAAGGGCGAAGTATCACCGCTTATCATTTTGGCAAGGAGGACACTCAAGCCGGTAAAGAACTTCTGTTCATTGGTGGTGCGCATGGAGGATATGAGTGGAACACCGTTCTTGTTGCATATCAGTTGGTGGATTATTTGAAAACGAATCCCGATGCTATTCCCGCCGGTGTCCGTGTAACGGTCATTCCGGTATTAAATCCCGATGGTCTCTATAAAGTTGTCGGAACCGGTGATCGCTTTACCGCGGCGGATGTACCCGCTTCACCCGAGAAGGTTGTGTCGGGTCGCTACAATGCAAACAATGTTGACTTGAATCGCAACTTTGATTGTGATTGGCAATCGACTGGCATGTGGCAAAATACCAAGGTGAGCGGCGGAAGTGCGGCATTTTCCGAGCCTGAAAGCAAAGCATTGCAAACGTATGTCGGAGCGCACAAACCGAGTGCGGTGGTGGTGTGGTTTAGTTCCGCAGGTGGCGTGTTCTCTTCAAGCTGTCATAATGGCGTTTCATCCGAGACAAGTGCCATCACCAAAATTTATGCGGATGCATCGGGCTATCCGGCATTTAAAGAATTTAACTTTTACGAGATTACGGGGGACATGGTGAACTGGTTTGCAAAAAATAATATTCCCGCAGTGAGCGTATTGCTTTCGACGCACAATGATATTGAGTGGTCCAAAAATCACGCCGGTATTCTCGCCCTCTTCAAGCACTATTCGAAATAATGTCCGCGCTTTCGTCGAAGCAAATTCTCATAGGCCTCGCGATATTCGTCGTGCTTGTGTTTGGTGTCGCTCTGACAAGTATGCAAAATAAACATGTGTCGGAATTACCGCCACTCGTAGCGGAACTCCCTGCTACACCCTCTCCAAAAATTGAGCAACCTGAACACAAGGTTATCGGTACCTCTGTAGAAGGTCGTGCAATCGAAACATACACCTATGGCAATGGAACAACGCACCTTCTTTTTGTGGGAGGCATACACGGCGGTTATGAATGGAATAGCGTTGTATTGGCGTATCAATTTATTGATGAGTTGCGCAAAAATCCAAATCTTGTTCCACTCAATATAACCGTCACGGTGATCCCATCGCTGAATCCCGACGGCGTGTATGAAGTGGTGGGCAAAGAGGGTCGCTTCACTGCGGCGGATGTCCCCGTTAAACCAAGAGTCCTTGGCGCGGGGCGATTGAATGCGCATCAGGTTGACCTCAATCGCAATTTTGATTGCAATTGGAAGCCGAAAAGCATGTGGCAAGGAAAGACGGTTGCAGCGGGTACGAAGGCATTTTCAGAACCGGAAGCGGCCGCACTGCGCGATTTTGTGTTGAAAGAGAAACCCGATGCCGTTGTTTTTTGGCACAGTCAGGCCAATGCCGTCTATGCATCAGCCTGCAACAACGGCATTCTTCCGGATACGCTTGCCCTCATGAAGGCATATGCGCATGCGTCGGGTTATACACCGGTGGAATCGTTTGATGCGTATGCGATTACGGGGGATGCGGAAGGTTGGTTGGCCTCAATCAATATTCCCGCCATCACCGTAGAACTCAAAACTCATGAGACGGTTGAATGGGAGCGCAACCTTGGGGGTATTCAGGCGTTATTTGAGTACTATAAAAAATTTTAATTTACTACGTCGAGCGAGGAAGAAGAGTAAATGTTCTCACGTGCTCTTCGATGGAAACGCGTACTTTTGACAGAATCTCCAAAATTGAGTACAATCATGTTGGAAATTGTGTGCATGTATCGCAGTGTTCATAAAAGAATTTCAATCAACATTTTGGAGGTGTACTCATGGGTGTTATTCAAAAGAGTTTGCTCGGACTTCTGGCGAACCTGATCTTTTTTAGTCGGTGGCTTCAGGCACCGCTCTATTTCGGCTTAATTGTTGCCCAAGGCGTCTATGTCTTCCGCTTCATGGTTGAATTATGGCACTTGGTGCATAAGGCGAGCACAATCAGTGAGACGGAAATTATGCTTGCCGTACTCGGACTGATTGATGTGGTCATGATTGCAAACTTGCTCATCATGGTGATCATCGGTGGTTATGAAACATTCGTCTCGCGATTGGGAAAGGAGAGTCATCCCGATAGACCGGAATGGCTAGGGCATGTCAATGCAAGTACCATGAAGATCAAGCTTGCCATGGCGCTCGTCGGCATTTCGTCGATTCATCTTCTCAAAACATTCATCAATGCAGCGAGCTTGAATGAGGAAGTCATCATGTGGCAGATTGTTATCCATGCCACGTTTGTACTTTCAGCAATGGCCATGGCATATACGGCAAAAATCATGCAGCACATGCCCTCCACTGAAGCATCCGTGCCAAACGTACCTAATTGATTATTTGCAACGGCTCTCGATATGAGCCGTTTTTTATTACAATGTCCAATGAGAAAACGTACGAACAATACAGCGAGATATTAAAGAAAATAGTCGTATGATAATATATAAGGAGAATAATTAACATTATCATTTATCGCTTATGAGAATTGAACAAAAATTTTTTACAAAAGAAAAAGGATGGGCGCTCACCTCAGCGTCGGAATTACACGATACACCCCAGCTGGTCATGGTATTCGGGGGAAGGGCACTTGTTGAGAACCCGATGTATTTTAATGAAATTCAATCGCTGTATCCGAAATCCCATATTCTGCAGTGCTCAACGGCGGGAGAGATTTTGGATACGAAGGTTACTGATGATTCGATGGTGCTCACTGCAATATTTTTTGAGCGGACCAGATTGGAGTTTGCGCAAATGGCAATTGCCAAGGCGGATGAAAGCAAGGCGGTTGGCAAAAAACTTGCCGAAATGCTTCCTCAGGAAGACTTGGTACATGTGATGGTTTTTTCCGATGGCTTGCGCGTGAACGGTACGGCACTTGTTGAAGGGTTGAATGAAGGTTTGCCCGAAACAGTTTCGATAACCGGCGGACTTGTCGGCGACGGTGCCGATTTCAAAAAAACATTGGTGGGGTTTGATGCACCCGCCGAAGAAGGGAAAGTTGTCGTGATCGGCTTTTACGGCAGCGCGCTTAAGGTGGGATACGGATCGCTCGGAGGATGGGATTCCTTCGGTATTGAACGGATCATTACCAAGTCAAAAGATAACGTGCTCTATGAGCTGGACGGCAAGCCTGCGCTCAAATTGTATGAAGAATATTTGGGAGATCAGGCGAAAGGCCTTCCGGGGACAGGTTTGCTTTTTCCTCTGCGCCTGCGTTTGCAAAATAAAAATGGCACCACATCGGAAGTCGTCCGCACCATTCTTGGCATTGATCGTGAGGCGCAAAGCGTTACATTTGCGGGAGACATGCCTGAAGGCGTACCGGCAATGCTGATGAAGGCGAATTTTGACCGACTGATCGACGGAGCATCCGGAGCGGGAACGATGAGTCGCAGCCAGCTCGGAACCGACACGCCGGAACTTGCGATTTTAATCAGTTGTATCGGTCGCAAGCTCGTATTGCGCGAGCGTATTGAAGAAGAGCTTGAGGCGGTACGTGCGGTGCTTGGTGCCGGCGTCCCGATGACCGGATTTTATTCCTATGGAGAACTTTGCCCGGTTGCGCCAACGGAGAAGCAGTGCGAACTCCATAACCAAACAATGACCATTACGACCCTTCGAGAAATTTAAACCATGCATAAGCTGCTTGAGCGACAATTAAAACGCGCACTTGGCGACATCAATGTTGCTAATTTGACCTCGGGATGGCGGGCATTTCTTGAGATGGTGGATAAAACATATGTCCATTTCGATGAAGATCGCGCACTGCTCGACCACTCGCTCGATCTGAGCTCACGGGAGCATGGCGAACTCACACGGCATCTTCAAGAGGAGATAAAGAAAAAAGAAGCACATATGAATGAAACGGAAAAATTGCGCGTGCTGCACGAACAGGAAATTGCCGAACTCAAACGGCAACTCAACGCATCATCGCAGTAGTGCCTGAAGTATGTACTCCATTTTGTGATGTGTGGTTTTTAAAAAAGCGCATTCGGTGATTTACCAAATGCGCTTTGTGTTAATTATTTTTTATCGAAGATTCTCGGGTCGCTCAACTCACCCTTTTCAAAGTCGGCCTTTGTTTGGGATGAGGTGACGATTCGCTCCAGTTCGCTCCATGATTTTCGCGGATATCCGAACATGTTCGCAATAATGTTATTGGGAAAGACTTGTGTTGCGTCTTTGTATGTGCGGACCACATCGATTTTTGTTCGTTGTACCGCTTCAAAGCGATTGTACCCGCTTTCAATGGCGATCTGAAGTTTCTCCATTATTTTCGGGTCAATCGATGGATTCTGTTCCGTGATCCATTGCATCGCGGCACGTGAGCCATCTGCTCCATATCTTCCGTTCATGCTCTCGTGAATGCCTTGGATTACAAGGTCGCCGTATTTTTCGACCGCAACGCCTTGTTGGCGCATTTGTTGAAAAATCGACGCATGGACATTTTGCATATCCCGATCGATCGCCTCAACTTTGTTTTCAAAACGCACCAGAGTGTTGCGGGATGAAATCACCCAGATTGCCAATGCAGATACAATGAGGGCGACAACACCAAGGGTGATGACGCTGGTACTTCCTTTGTGATTGCGTGAATACATGATTGCTCCTATTCGGATGTAACTTCATTGTTGATGAGTGCCCAACTGATTCCCCATGAGAGGATTCCGGAGAGCAGGACGATGAGCATGCTTGCCCACCACGGGAGCGTAATATCTGCAACGAGATATTCCAGTTCCGCCATGGGCTTCCTCTTGTAGCCTCCCTTTTGAGGAGCAAGAGAAACTTGGTCGACGATAGTTGCGGCAAGTGCGGTGGCATTTGCAATATCGCCTTGTTCAGTGATCCGATTACGTAATGTGATCTTGAATTCCTCAACATCGGTCCACGCCATTACTTCCACCCAGTCAAGTTTCGGAAAACTTTTTACACCGAGTACGACAATGACGTCATTTTTCTTCCCAAAGATCCAATGCTCTTCGAGTGCATGAAAAAATGCTCGGTCGGATGTTCCGACCACATACACAAGAAGATTTACCTGCTTTGCTTTGCCAAGGGACGTGAGTGCATTGTCGAGGGTTCGATCCACTTCCGCTCTCCATTCCACGGGTACATCGACTCCTGCCGCAAGGACGCGGTTGACTTCGATTGGCCCGAATGTGCCTTCGTATATTTGCGGATAGGGAAGCAGAAATTTTTCATAGGCATTCGTACTCCCGCGCCGCAAGTTGATGGACTGGGAGGCCTTCAAATAGTTCACAAAGCGGTGTTCTTGTGCGCTTGGAATCTGCTTGACCTCTGGACCGGGATAAGAAACGTAAAAACGATTTCCATCACCCACACTGACTTGGCCCATGTGAAAAAGTATTTCTTTCCGCTCACCTCCGAAGTGTCCCACGTAATTACGATAGACAGCTTTTGAAGTGCTCACATCCTCGTTATTTGAGGTATGGATGTGCCATTCCGGAGGGTGATATATCAGCTGCTTCACTGTTTGAGTCGCAGTGCAGTTTCCATTTACATCTTGCGCCGCGCATGTCTCATGTTCTACTTCTTGTGTCCATGCTTCGAGATACTCCGCAAGTGTCACTTTTCCGTTCCAGATTTCAGAGTCGGACATGTTCGTTGTGGTGTAGTAGAAGAACGAGAACGCAGCAAGCACGGCGAGGAGTGATGCGGGAATCTGCACCGCAAGTTCGATCCATGCAAATTCATTTGGATGTGTCAGCTTGCGATACAGGCCAAAACCGATTGCAAGCAGTCCGACAATCCAGAACGCCGGATTGTATTTGACCACAATCCAGACTTTGCCAAATAGTCCCGGTTCATGAAGAAGCCAGGCAAGCGGCGCGATAATGCACACTGCAATAAGGATGCCGACTATTGTCGACGGTGACAATCGCGAATACATTCTTGTTGTCCTCTCAATTGGAAATGTACCATGTCATAATGACGTAATTCTTTGCTATTTAAAGCATAACTTTTTGTTTTAGTCAAATATTTTCTATCAAGAACTTTTTGTCCCATTTGGTGATTTTTGTGTATGATGAAAAGAATTACGTCTTATGTAATTGAAGAGAATAATTTTATTACCATGGAAGAACAAACAGATAAATTCGGGCCGGAGATTACTCCACAGGTGAGTACGCCGGAAGTTGGACAAACAACGGAAGAGCAACCTTCAATTGCCGTCATCAATGGTGCGCTCGAGATTTTGGAGCAAGAAGAAAGGGAAGATGGGGATGTCGACGACGAAAAAGAAAAGAATCCAACGATTCACTGATCTTATCTGCCGCTTGTTTGGTTCTTTTGCGTTTTTGTTATACTATCTCAACTCATGAAATGGATTATTTTTACGGGGACATGGCGTCTCACCAATAAGGAGGTCGAGAACGACGTGCGCCAAGCGGCCCGTCGTGTTTTCGAGCAGGGCGATGGACTGGTAACGGGAGGGGCAACTGGT
>Ga0209515_10003613_pt1 | contig 21796 bp, 35 predicted proteins | sample Subgroupgradi54m_FD_187454 | JGI IMG/M metagenome (GOLD analysis project Ga0209515, IMG submission 187454) | Subsurface groundwater microbial communities from S. Glens Falls, New York, USA - GMW60B uncontaminated upgradient, 5.4 m (SPAdes)... ... | reverse complement strand
TAAAAATCTTACTTTGTAGGAGTATTTTTTTGTTTTAATTCCTGAAATCTTTTTCCTAATGCTTCAGATTTGAGAAAATCCTGATAAGGAGCAGTGTTCTGTCCTGAAGTAGGTCGCTGAAAAGCTGTTCTAACTTGAACTTGCTCACTAGGAATCAAAGCTTGAAAGGCTTGACCTTGAGTAGCAATTCTAGCAGAGAGATTAGGAATTTGATTTGGCCCAACATCTCCCGAAGCAAATAGAATATTACCATTTCCATCATCCCATTTTGCAATTATTAATTGGTCAGGATCTAATCTGCTAGATTGCATAGCAGCTTCATAATCCATCTCAGAATCTAACGGTTTAGGGTAATGACGTATTTGTTCATCGAGACGAGCATTTTGTTGTCGTAAGCGTTGTTTTTCTGTTGCTAAAGAAGCCAGCATTCTTTGTCTAGTTCGTTCTATATTATCTTCTGCCATATAAAAATTATACCATAATTCAGATCAAATTTATCTTCTTGCAAATACCTCATAGCTTCTTTCAATTAGTTTCGATTCAAACTGTTTGGCAGTATCCAAAATAACTGATACCACAATCAAAAGACCTGTGCCTCCTAAAATTAAAGTTTTAATTCCTGTTATTTGAGATGCAATTGATGGCAATATTGCAATTGCCCCCAAAAATAGAGCTCCTGCCAAAGTTATTCTTACCATAATATAATTAAGATAACCTGCAGTTTGAGTACCTGGTCTAATCCCTGGAATAAAGCCTCCGTATTTTTTAATCTCATCTGCAACTTTGGTTGGATTAAAAATAATTGCAGTATAAAAGAAGGTAAAACCCACAACTAAACAGAAGTAAATTACATTATAAATTATACTTCCCGGGGTAAAATTTGTGGCCAGCCATCTACCCAAAAATGCAAGTTGAGGTTGATGTAATTGGGCAAAATAAGATCCGGCAAAAGATGGGATCAAAACCAGGGAAACTGCGAAAATAATTGGAATTACTCCCGCCTGATTAACACGCAAAGGTATGTATGTTTGTGCACCATTATTATTACTTTCTTTTCCTCCCACAAATCTTCTGGCATAAGCTACAGTAATTTGTCTCCTGCCTTCATTAATAAAAACAACTCCGGCAATTACCAGCATTGCCAACCCTAAAAATAATAGAATACTAAAAATTTGTGTTTGATCAACAACTGATACCGTTTGCGTTAAAACAACCGGCACACGCGAAACAATCCCGGCAAATATTATTAAAGATATACCGTTTCCAATACCATATTCTGTGATTAACTCTCCAATCCACATTAAAAAAATCGTTCCGGCCGTCATACCAACAATAATCGATGCAATTTGGATTGGAGTAACTTGGGTAATTACTCCCTGGTTTTTAAGTAGTGCAAACATACCGATTGCTTGAATTATTGCCAAAGGAACTGCTAAATATCTTGTATATTGATTGATTAATTGTCTGCCCATCTCACCTTCTTTAGACATTGCCTCAAGGGATGGAATTATCATAGTCAAAAGTTGAATAATAATAGAAGCATTAATATATGGATTTAGACCTAAAGAAATTATAGAAAAATTAACTAAAGTTCCACCGGAAAAAATATCCAAAAGTCCTAAAAATTGATTTGATGCAAATAGTTTTTGCAAAGCTAATAAATCTATTCCTGACACAGGTATATGAGCAGAAATTCTAAAGATTATAACCAGAACAATTGTAATGAAAATTTTTCTTCGCAGTTCGGCAATCTTGAAAGCTGAGATTAGGGGAGACAGGATATTAGACATAGCTACTTTTCAACCCTTCCTCCCTTTGCCTCTATTTTCTTCCGGGCAGATTCACTTACCGCAAGCTTTACTACCAAAGATATATTAATTTCTCCATCCCCTAGAATTTTGACTCCTGCAGTTGACTCTCTTTTTGAAATAACTTTTGCCTCAATTAGTTTTTCAATATCTACAACTGTTTTTTCCTTAAAAACATTTAATCTTTCAAGTCTGATTATTTTTACTTTTGTAGAAACTTTAGGATTACCTTTACCTTTCTTCAAAGGCAGTTTTTTATAAAGAGGCAAACTACCAACAAATGTAATGGGGACGTTGCCCCTTGCTTTTTGACCTTTAGTACCCCGTCCGGCAGTTTTACCTTTTCCAGATCCTATACCACGGCCTAATCTTTTTTTGTCTGCAGTGACAATTTTGTTTAATTTATGCAATCTCATATTTTTTTTAGTTTTCCCAAAGCTTCAATTGTGGCATATACGTTTGATGCCTGATTTTTAGTACCTAAAGTTTTTGAAACAATATCATGAATTCCTGCAGCTTCAACAACCACTCTTACTGCTCCTCCGGCAATAACTCCTGTCCCAACTGGTGCAGGTTTAAGTAATACTCTAGCTGCTCCATTTTTTACCAAAATCTCATGCGGAATTGTTCTACCTTTAAGCGCAACTGCAATTAAATGCTTTTTTGCATAAGAAGTTGCCTTACGAACAGCCGATTGAACCTCTGCTGCTTTACCCAAACCTACCCCAACCCGACCTTTTTTATCCCCAACAACTACTAAAACAGACAGGGATCTCTTATCCCCTCCTTTAGTCTTTTTAGACACACGGTTTACCTGCACCACTCTTTCAAAAAATTCAGATTGATTATCTCCAGAAATCATTAAAATTCCAATCCTCCTTCTCTTGCACCTTTGGCAAGTTCTGCTACTCTACCATGATATAAAAATCCTCCCCTGTCAAATACTACTTTTTTAATATTAATTTTTAAAGCTTTTTGAGCTAATTTTTTCCCAACTTCAAATGCTTTTTTACTTTTTGGCATTTTTTCCATTTTAAGATCAGATTCCGACACTAAAGTTTTGCCCTTGCTATCATCTATAATTTGAGCAAGAATATACCTGTTGGATCTAAATACAGATAACCTCGGTCTATCTTCTGTACCAATTGTATATTTTCTCACCTTCTTATGACGTTTGATTCTTAATAATTTATTCATAATTTAGCTAGTATCATTATTTAGCTCCTGCTGCACCTGTTACTCCTACCTTTGCACTCTTTCCTACTTTCTTTCTTATATACTCACCTTTATATCTTATTCCCTTACCCTTATATACATCAGGTATTCTGATCTTTTTGATATTGGCCGCAATCTGACCTACTAATTGTTTATCAATTCCCGAAACTTTAATTTTGGTATTATCAGTAACTTCAAAAGTAATTCCTTCCGAAGTTATAACCTCTACCTGATGAGAAAACCCCACATTTAATATCATCTTATCTCCACTTATTTGTGCTCTAAATCCAACTCCTACCAATTCCAAATCTTTAACCCATCCAACTGTTACTCCTATTACCATGTTGGCAATCAAGCTTCTTGTTAATCCATGTAAAGATTTTACTTGTTTTTGATCATTCTTTCTCTTTACAATAATCCTTTCTCCCTCAATATCTACTAAAATATCTTTATCAACTTCTACTTTTAAATTTCCTTTTGGACCTGTAACTACGATAGAAGACTCTGTCTTTACAACAGTCACTCCTATGGGTATTAAAATTACTGCATTTCCAATTCTTGACATAATATTTTTACCAGACCAGTGCCAGTACCTCCCCGCCTACTTTAATTTTTCGCGCTTCTTTATCAGTCATTACCCCTTTTGGTGTAGAAATAAGTGCAATACCTAAGCCATTTAATACTCTTGGCAAATCTTTAACTCCTTTATATATTCGTAGTGATGGCTTGGATACACGTTTAATATCTGTAACTGCTGGCTTTCGGGAAGGATATTTGAGGATTACAATTATTTGTCTATCCTTTTTCTCTATGCTTTGAACATATCCTTCTTTTTCCAAAATAGTTACAATGGCCAGAATTAATTTAGAGTATCTTACTTCTACTGTTTGCTTGCCAACCGAATAACCATTTTTTATTCTAATTAATGCATCTGCAACAGGATCACTCATATCACCAACTCGCTTTCTTCACCCCAGGCAACATGCCAAGGTGTGCTAATTCTCTAAAACAAAGTCTGCAAAGTCCAAATTTCCCAAGATAAGCCCTGCTTCTTCCACATTGCAAACAACGGTTTTTCCTCTGTACTTCAAATTTAAATTTCTTTTTAACAATGTTTGATACTTTAGCCATATTTTAACTTCTAAAGGGAATTCCTAAATATTCCAGTAACTTTTTACCCTCTATCTTATTCTTTGCAGTTGTTGCAATGGTTAGGGCCAAACCTCTTGTTTTATCAATACTTTTATAATCTACCTCCGGAAAAATGGTTTGTTCTTTCAAACCAATATTTAAATTTCCATGACTGTCAAATGAGTCTGAAGAAATTCCTTTAAAATCTCTTACTTTTGGAAAAACTATATTAATTAGCTTATCCAAAAAAGCATACATTCTATCGCCTCTCAAATTTACCATCATCCCAATAGACTGGCCTTTAGATACTTTAAAGGCAGCAATAGATTTTTTAGCATGAGTTACAACAGGTGTTTGGCCGGCAAGGGCTGAAAGATAAACTTTTGCTTTTGTCAAAATTCCATCATTATCTTTTGCCTCACCCAAACCAATGCTAATTACAATTTTTACAAGTCCGGGAACAGCCAATATATTTTTTATATTCAGCTCTTCTTGCAACTTACCTCTTACTTCATTAATATATTTTTCTTTTAATCTATTCATTTGATATCCTTTCCACATTTTTTGCATATTCTTATCTTTACATCAGCGGTAATTTTGTAACCTACTCTTGTCAGCCTTTTACAATTTGGACAGATCAAACCTACGTTTGAAATATCCATTGGTTTGGGGATATCAATAATGCCTCCCTCAACTCCATTCATTTTTTTAACATGTCTTTTATAAAGATTAGCGCCACCAACAAATACTTTTTTATCTTTTCCCAAAATATATTCAACCTTACCTTCTTTCCCACGATCCTTACCTAATAATATTTTAACTTTATCTCCCTTTTTAATTTTCATAATTATTAATAATTCCTTCCTTTACCAAACCTCCTGTGCTAAAGAAACAATCTTAGTAAAACCTGCATCCCTAACCTCTCTGGCAATAGGTCCAAATATTCTAGTTGAGCGCAAATTTTTATCATTATCAATAACTACCCCGGCATTATCATCAAATTTAATATACGAACCATCATCTCTTCTTACTTCTTTTTTAGTCCTGACAATAACTATTTTGACCACTTCGTGATTTTTTACCTGACCATTCGGATTTGCTCCTTTAACAACTCCTACCACTATTTGCCCAAGTGTAGCTTTTCTTTTTCCTGATCCACCTAAAGGCTGAATAACCTGCAACTCTTTTGCTCCGCTATTATCTGCAACAGTAAGTCTACTTCTGTGTTGAACCATTTTTCTCCTTTTCTTTTTTTACTTTTAACTTTTTACTTTTAATTTCTTCACTAGATGCTTGACTCTCGACGCTAGATTCTTCTTTTTCCTCCGGCATTACTTCAGAAATTACCTCTGCTGCTGCTTCTTTCAATTTTTGTTCTGTTATCTCTTCCAAATTCTTTCCAACTATCTTGATAACAGTCCAGTGTTTATTCCTGGAAATCGGTTTACATTTGGAAATTTCTACAACATCACCTTCTTTAACTCCTAACAAATCATGCACCAGATATCTTTTACTTTGGATATAAGTCTTTTTATATAAAGGGTGCATGGCAGTCCTTTCTATCAAAACCGTTGCTGTCTTTGTTAATTTTGTTGAAACAACTCTACCAATCATATTTTCTCCTTTACTGTATTTACTTTTACTTCTTCGCTAGATTCTAATTTAGCTAAAATTTCTTTTTGTCTTACCAGAGTTAAAATTTGTGCTAAATCTTTTCTTTTTTTTGAAATCATTTTCAAATCTTTTAATTTCTTCATATTTTTATCCAAAGTTAGATCTGCTATTTCTCTTTTTAACAAGTCAACTTTTTGTGTTAATTCTTTTATATTCAGTTGTTTTATCTGTACAAATTCGTTTCTTTTCATATTTTCTCCACAAATCTAGTATCAAGCGGCAATTTATGCGAAGCAAGCCTTAGCGCTTCCTGAGCAATAGCTATTGTCACTGCTCCCATTTCAAAAATAAGTTGTCCGGGCTTTATAACTGCAACATACCCTTGAACATCTCCCTTTCCAGATCCCATTCTGGATTCGGCAGGATGTTTGGTCACAGGCTTATCAGGAAAAACCCTAATCCAAATACGTCCTCCTCTTTGAGTAAAGTGTGCCATAGCGCGTCTTGCTGACTCAATTTGTCTGGCAGTAAGCCAACCTGCTTCCATAGCTTTTAATCCAAATGTTCCAAAAGCTATAGTTTCTCCTCTTGTTGCAACACCGGTTCTTTTACCCTTAAAAACTTTTCTATGTTTAGTTCTTTTTGGTTGTAGCAGTGCCATATTAAATCTCCACCTCTCCTTTGTTAATCCAAACTTTAACTCCGACATATCCTGATTTTGTTAAAGCAGGGTAAACTGAAAAATCAATATCTGCTCTTAAAGTATGTAATGGCATAGTTCCTGTTGCTTTCCATTCTCTTCTGGCAATTTCTGCTCCCCCGATTCTACCAGAAAGAACAATTCTAACTCCTTTTGCCCCGGCTCTCATTACCCTATCAATTGACTGATTCATAATTCTTTGCGCAGGCATTCTTCTGGCAAGTTGTTCACCAACAGCTTGGGCCACAAGGTAAGCTGACAGATCAGCAGATTTTATTTCCATTGGTGTAATCTCCAAACTATTTTCATCTTTAATACTCAATTCTTTCAATAAAAACTTTTTAAGTTCAGTTAAACCACTTCCACCCCTACCAATTAAAACTCCCGGACGGGAAACAAAAATTATTACTTTTAATTTATTCACAGCTCTTTCAATTTCAACAGAATGAATTCCTGCAGGCTTAAGTTTTTTCATTAAAATCTGTCTGATTTTTATATCTTGCAGCACAAATTGTTGATACTTTTTTCCATGAGCAAACCAACGTGATTTCCAAGTTGCTCCAATACCCATTCTAAAACCAACTGGATGTATCTTTTGTCCCATTTATATTTGCGTAAGCAAATTCAAGCTTTGCTTATTTTTCCTCCTTTTTATCTACTTTTTCATTTTTGACTTTTGCATTTTGACTTTTAACTTTTAAATCGTCTGTTAAAACGATTTTTATGTGAGCCATGCGCCTCTTAAATGGTTTAACTCTTCCTCTAGTACCTGCATGAAAACGGCGCAGTTTTACGCTTTCGTTTATTTCTATTGTTTTAAAATTAGTTTTTTGGCCGTCCATACCTTTTTGGCGCATATTAGCTAAAACTGTTTCTATTGCCTTTGCCAAATCTTTAGCAGCATCCTTAGGTGTAACTCTTAACACATTCAATGCCTGATCAGGCGTCATTTTACGCACCATATCAGCCACCAAACGCAATTTGCGAGGTGAGGTATGTATATATTTTTGTATTGTTGTAGTTTCCATTATGTTTTTGCCGTACTCTTTTCAGTCACCTTCCCATGACCTCTAAATAACCTTGTTGGTGCAAATTCACCAAGCCTGTGTCCTACCATTGATTCAGAAACAAATACGGTTATAAAATTTTTACCCTGGTGAACTAAAAATGTGTGACCAACAAATTCAGGTGGAATTTGTGATCTTCTTGCCCAGGTTTTAATAGCAGTTTTAGAACCACCATTTTTCGCAAACATCACTTTTTTCATTAATTTTTCATCCACAAAAGGCCCTTTTTTTATACTTCTGCTCATGGTTTTCTCCTTTTCAAAATATATTTGCTGGTTGATTTCCTTTTATTTCTGGTTTTTCCAACAGCTGGTTTTCCGTATTTGGTCATTGGTCTTTTTCTTCCAATTCCGGATCTTCCTTCTCCTCCACCGTGTGGATGAGAATCCGGATCCTGAGCAACACCTCTAACTATTGGTTTAATTCCCATATGGCGCGACCTTCCGGCTTTTCCTATTACCCTCTGTTTCATATCCTCATTACCCAACACACCAACTGTGGCCAGGCTTTCCAAGGTTACCATTCTAACCTCTGACGAAGGTAATTTCAAATGGGCAAATCCACCGATCCTTGCAAGAATCTGCAGTCCTACCCCTGCACTTCGACCTAATTGCCCCCCCCGTCCTGCAACCAGCTCAACATTATGCACCAGTGTACCAATAGCTATATTTTTAAGTTTCATAGTATTACCAATCTTAATTTCTGCTTTTTCTGCAGAGACAATTTTGTCCCCAATCGCTAAATCTTTTGGAGCCAAAATATATCTAAATTCACCATCTGTATATTTGATTAAGGCAATATCAACATTTCTATTCGGATCATATTCAATACCCACTACCTCACCTATCATTCCAAACTTATCTCTTTTAAAATCTATTTCCCGGTAATATCTTTTGTGTCTTCCTCCCTGACCTCTAACAGTAACCATCCCGCCAGATGATCTTCCAGAGTGTTTTTTTAACATTTTCTTAAGGTTATTCATATTTATAGATCCTTCTTACGTCGGAATCACCTTTCTTTGGGTTGTTGGTGCAGCCCCAACACTAGACTGTTCTACTTTTACTTTAGTTCTACCCAGAAAATCTTTTTTCTCTTTTAATTTTATTGGCTCACTTTCTGCTGTTGTGACAATTGCCTGCTCTTTAGGTGTTTCAAATATTGCAATGGTTTGTCCTTTTTCAACTCTTACTAAAGCTTTTTTAAATCCGGCAGTTTTATAATTTTTTCTCACTTTTCTTTGTGACTTTGTTTCTCCTTTGACCATTATTGTTTTAACATCAACAACTTTTACTCCAAATTTTTCAGCTACTCTTTTACCGATTTGTATTTTGCTGGCATTTTTATCAACCTCAAAGGTATATAAACCCCCTTTGGCAAGGAGCATAGATTTTTCAGTTATAATTGGTCTTTTTAAAATAATCATGTTGACTTTACTTTACCCTTTCCGCTTAAAGTATCAACAGCTTCTTTTGTAATCATTAATAATTCATGCTTCAAAACTTCATACATATTAATCAAATTTACAGATAACGCTGTAGCTTGAGGAATATTTGCTATCGCACGAAGAACATTATCATTTCTATCATCAGTCACAATTAAGGCGCTTTTCATCTTTTTATCTTTTGTAGCAATTTTGGTTAAAAGCTGCGCTATTTGCTTTGTTTTGCCATTGGATTTTTCCAAACCGGATATTCCTACCAAGTTCTTATCTGAAAGTTTATAAGAAAGCGCAGAAAAAAGTGCTGCTTTTTTCATTTTTTTGGGTAGTTCCAATCTGACATTTCTAGGCTTTGGTCCAAAAACTATTCCTCCTCCGACAAAAATCGGCGCCCTGATTGCACCATGTCTTGCCCGACCAGTACCTTTTTGACGATAAATTTTGGCAGTTGATCCTTTAACCTCACCTCTTGTTTTAGTAGAACCAGCTAAGCTTTTTTCATTTGTCATATAAACTCTGACAGCTTGGGTAAGCAATTTATTATTGACCTTTTGTCCAAAAATCTCTTTTGGTAAACTCATCTTGCCGATCTCTTTCCCAACCAAGGAATAAACAGGAATACTAAATTTGTCATTGCGAGGAGCCGAAGGCGACGTGGCAATCTTTGCAGAGATTTTTTTCGTAGCAGATTGCTTCGCTACGCTCGCAATGATGGATTGTTTTTTACTTGTCACTTGTACCTTGTTACTTGTTACTTTCTTAACCGGCATTTTGTTCCCCTTCTTTTGGTGCCTCTACAGTTGCTTCTTTCGCTTCTTCAGACTTTGGCTCCTCTGTATTATCTGACGTATGATTGCTGACAGCTGACGACTCTTCTTCTTCATCAGGTTTTTCCTCAGGAGGCGGGGTATAACCTTTAATTCTTCCTAACTTGGTTATAGTAACCAAAGATCCAATAGCCCCGGGAATACCGCCTTTAATAGTTAACAGATTTTTAGTTTTATCCAAACCTATTATTTCCAGATTTTTGATACTTACTTTATCACTCCCCATATGCCCGGCCATTTTCTTACCCTTATATACTCTTCCCGGAGTAGTTCCTGAACCTATTGAACCAGGAGCTCTGTGTCTATCTGATTGACCATGAGTTTTTGGACCACCATGAAAACCATGTCTTCGAACTCCACCCTGAAAACCTTTACCTTTTGAAGTTGCGCTTACCTTAACAGCATCACCAATTGAAAAAACCTGGTCCAGTTTAACTTCTGTTCCAGGTTTCATATCTTCCATCTGCTCTGTTCTAACCTCTTTAAACCAACGTATCTTCTGATCAAGGCCAACTTTTTTAGCATGGCCAATTTGTGGCTTTCTGACAGATTTTTTAGTTCCAAAACCAAGTTGTATAGCATTGTACCCATCCTTACTATCAATAGTTTTTACCTGAGTAATAAAATTAGGACTTATTTCTAAAATAGTAGCACCCACTCTTCTACCACGAGAGTCATAACTGGCTGTCATTTGTTTTTTGATTCCAAGTAATGTATTTATCATTTTTTTAAAAAAGCATTAAAAAGAGTGAGGTCTTCGACTTCTCTCAGACGCTCACTCAGTAAATGTGCCTAAATTGTCGTATCCTTACGGACGCACAATCACTGAAATTTTATCAAACTATTAATTAACCACTTGAAATGGTCATCTATAAAAAGAATTTTAACACAAGCTCAAGCTCAAATGCAAGCGGAAGCAAAGGGAGTTACATCTTAACTTCAATGTCAACTCCAGCCGGGATTTCAAGATGCATAAGAGCATCTATTGTTTTTTGAGTAGGTTCAACAATATCAACCATTCTTTTATGAGTTTTAATTTCAAAAGCTTCTCTTGCGTCTTTATCTGTATGCGGGGATGTTAAAACTGTGATAACTTCTCTTTGTGTAGGTAAGGGGATTGGGCCAACAATTTTTGCTCCGGTTCTAAGGGCTGTATCCAATAGGGATTCACAGGTATTATCTAATACTCTGTGATCGTAACTTTTTAATTTTACGCGAATGCGTCCTCTTGGCATATTTCCCTTTCAAAGTACAAAACAAAACTTTAAGCTATGATTTTTGTAATAACTCCGGCTCCAACTGTTTTACCACCCTCACGGATAGCAAATCTTAAACCATCTTCCATAGCAACAGGAGTAATTAATTTTCCAACTATTTTAACAGTATCCGCTGGCATCGCCATTTCAACACCCTCAGGTAAAGTAACTTCACCTGTAACATCTGTAGTTCTGATATAAAATTGTGGTCTGTAGCCTTTGAAAAATGGTGTATGTCTTCCACCTTCTTCTTTCGAGAGAATATATACTTCTGCTTCAAATTCACTGTGAGGTGTAATAGAACCAGGTTTACTCAAAACCTGTCCGCGTTCTACATCATCTTTTTCAACTCCGCGAAGTAAAATTCCAGCGTTATCTCCTGCTTCCCCCTGATCAAGCATCTTATGAAACATTTCAATTCCTGTAACAACTGACTTTTTGGTAGGTCTTATTCCAACGATTTCGATTTCTTCATTAACTTTTACAACTCCTCTTTCAATTCTTCCGGTTACAACTGTTCCACGACCCTTGATTGAGAAAACATCTTCAACAGCCATTAAAAATGGCTTATCTTTATCTCTTACTGGGGTAGGAATCCACTCATCAACTTTATTCATTAATTCCTCAACTGCCTTAACAGCTTCTGGATCACCCTCTAAAGCTTTTTTAGCGCTGCCACGGATTATTGGGGAATTAGGATCATATTCATATTTTTTCAAAAGATCACGGACTTCCTCTTCCACCAAATCCAAAAGTTCCGGATCATCAACCATGTCACATTTGTTAAGGAAAACTACAATTGCCGGAACTCCTACCTGACGAGCAAGTAGTAAATGTTCTCTTGTTTGAGGCATAGGTCCATCTGGAGCAGAAACAACTAAGATTGCTCCATCTGTTTGTGCAGCACCGGTTATCATGTTTTTGATGTAATCTGCATGACCTGGCATATCTATATGAGCATAATGTCTTTTTTCTGTTTCGTATTCCTGGTGGGAAATATTAATGGTAATACCGCGGGCTTTTTCTTCAGGTGCATTATCAATTTGATCAACTGATCTTTTTTCTGCCAAGCCTTTGGCAGCCAATACACTGGTGATTGCAGCAGTTAAAGTAGTTTTACCATGGTCAACATGACCCATGGTTCCAACATTTACGTGTGGTTTTGATCTATCAAATTTTTTCTGTTCAGCCATAATTTGTATATTTTACCATTGTCATTCTAACTTGTCCAGAATCAACTTGGCCATTAAAATCCAGCTCTTTCCAAGCTGGAACATAAAGAAATATACCTTACTTCAAATAAAAATGCAATAGTGAATTTTTCTAATTCATCTCACTCTTAGATTGCTCAGCCAATCTCCTGCTCATTATATTTACAAAACTTCTCATTGCGGTCAAATTATTTGCTAGCACTCTTTCGAATGCTTCTTTTGGCAATCGTAAGGTTGATGCTCCTTCTGGTGAGTGTACAATAGTCCGACCATTACGTGGCTTATCAGACAGTAAAGCCATTTCACCAAAATAATCTCCTGCTTGGTAACTTTGTACTGTTTGCCATTCTCCATCTAGCAATAATTGTGCCATTATTTCTCCTTCTTGTACAATATATAGTGCATCTCCCTCATCTCCATCATTGTATACAACACCATCTACCTGAAGACGCTGATCTTCCATAGTACCTGCAATCTCTTCTCTGTCTTGACCAGTAATATCCTTAAATATCTCAATTTTAGCCAAAACAGCAGCTTTCCCTAATCTCCTTTCTTTCTCCTCATCTGACAACTCTGGTTTTGGTTCGATAGTATAAGAACTTGTATAACGTTCTGTTACAAAATGATTATCTGTTCTAAGTGATTGCAGGAAATCTCTAAATGTGGCACCTTCAAGATGTAATAAATCAGCTCCTTTATCAGCTACTACAATACCTTCGTACTTATGAACTCTTGGAACAAGTAAGGAAGATACTCCATAATAATCTCCCTCTCTCATCACTAACTTTCTTGCATTACTTGATTCTGTTAATATTACCTCTCCTGATTTTACAACAACCAAATGAGTTGATAGATCACCTGGTCTGAACAAAACAGAGTCTTGAGCAAAATGAGATTCCTCAAATAAAGGCGCAATGTTTCTATCTTGAGAGGGACCAAGATATGTAATATTAGTTAAAGCTTTTCTTACAACTGTAAGATTTGATGGATTTTCTCTATATGATGATTCAAGCGGTAACATACTATTAATCTAAACTATTTTATAACTTATGTCTATATGTTAAATCTTATCTTTTTGAATCTTTGGCTATGGTTCTTATGGCATCCTGCACTGTTGTCATAAATTGAGCCGGGAAAATTATGGTTGAGTTTTTCTCGGTGGCAATTTCTGCCATGGTTTGCAAAGTTCTCAGTTGCAGTGCAACCGGATGCTTAGAAATTAAATCTGCTGCCTCTCCCAATGCTTTTGCAGCTTGTTTTTCACCTTCTGCAGCCACAATTTTTGCTCTTCTTTCTCTTTCAGCCTCTGCTTCTTTTGCCATTGCCCTTTGCATATTATCCGGTAAAGTTATATCTTTAATTTCAACAGCAGTAACCTGTACCCCCCAAGGCTCAGTATGAGTATCAATCACTTTTCTGATTTGATCATTTATCTCGGATGTTTTAGAAAGCAGTTGATCAAGAGTAAATTGTCCTATCACGTTTCTAACAGTTGTCTGACTGATCTGATTAGTAGCATAATAAGCATCTTCTACTCCAACCACAGATTTTTGCGGATCAACAATATGATAATAAGCCACAGCTGCAATATCTATTGAAACATTATCTTTGGTAATAATCTTTTGAGATGGGATATCCATGGTAACAGTTCTAAGGGTTGTTTTTTGCATTCTTTCCAAAAGAGGAATTAAAATAATAAGTCCTGGACCCCGTACTCCAGTACATCTACCTAACATAAATATTACTCCGCGTTCATATTCCTGAACAACGCGAAAACTTAAGAATAATAAAACTACACCAATAGCAAGAACAATCCAAATCATGGTTTAACTATAATCCCAAATTAATTTTAGGTCAAGACATTTATTTGATCTTCCTAAGGTATTTTGTTAAAATCAACTCATGTTTCCAGATTTTGAGACAAGAGGAAGATACCACATCCCAATACAGAACGACACTAGCCCAGAAATAAACTGGGTACAAACTCGTAGGATAACTGTACAAAGACAAGTATTAGACACAGGTGCCTCTACTTATATAGGTCTGAGATTTCCTTTTGAGCCATCAGATATCCTATCAGGAGGATTGACAATAGAAGCTGCAAGTCAGGCTATGAGAGGACAACTAATGCATTGGTTGGAACTTGCTATAGCAGACAGGGGCAAAACCGAAACTTTTCATGATCCAGATTTAGTTATTAAACGAATTGGTAAATATTTTACTCAGCGTTAATGTTCCACTCTTCCTGTAAATCCTGAGGTTTCAATAATCTTTTGGGTAATGTTGTTTGGAACCGGTTCATAATGATCTGCTTCCATGTAATATGTGGCTCTGCCTTGTGACATCGATCTTATGGCTGTTGCATATCCGTGCATCTCTGCCAAAGGCACTAAAGCTATAATTACCCTGGCATTTCCCTTTGTCTCAGATGATAAAATTTGTGCTCTTTTAGAAGATAAATCACCAATAATCTCTCCTAAAAACTCATCCGGAGTTGTAACCTCCACCTTCATGATTGGCTCAAGCAAAATCATGTCAGCTTTTTTGGCAGCCTCGGAAAGCCCTAAAGATGCTGCAATTTTAAAGGCAATTTCTGATGAATCAACATCATGAAAAGACCCGTCATATACTGCTACCTTAATATCAGTTACAGGAAAACCTGCCAAAATTCCCGTATCTTCCTTCTCTATAACTCCTTTTTCAATCGGGGAAATAAACTCTCTTGGAATTGCTCCTCCAACAACTTCTGATACAAATTCCCGACCAGTACCCCGGGGAAGCGGTTCAATTCTTAGTAAACAATGGCCATATTGTCCCCGCCCTCCTGTTTGACGGATATATTTTCCTTCCCCTTCTGCCATTTTAGTAATAGTTTCTTTATAGGCAACTTGCGGCTGACCAACATTTGCCTCAACCTTAAACTCCCTTTTCATTCGATCGACTAAAATTTCAAGTTGTAACTCACCCATTCCGGCAATAATTGTTTGACCTGTTTCAGGATCACTCTTTACCCTAAATGTAGGGTCTTCTTCGGCAAGTCTTTGCAGAGCATATCCTAATTTCTCCTGATCACTCTTTGTTTTAGGTTCAATTGCCAAAGAAATCACAGGCTCAGGGAAAGAAATATTTTCCAAAATGATTAAGGAGTCTTCATCACAAAGAGTATCTCCGGTAATTGTATCTTTAAGTCCAACAGCTGCCACAATCTCTCCAGCATATGCTTCCTCAATCTCTTCTCTATCATTGGCATGCATTAAAAGAAGTCTACCAATTCGCTCTTTAATCTGTTTGTTAACGTTATAGACATAAGATCCGCTTTTTAAAGTTCCTGAATAAACTCTAATATAGGTTAATTTTCCAACATGCGGGTCAACCTGAATCTTAAATGCCAAAGCAGCTAAGGGAGCCGAGGGATCTGTTTTCCGTTCTTCCGGATCACCAGTTTTTGGATTTGTTCCTGATGTTGAGGCTATATCCTGTGGAGATGGCAAATATTCTACAACACAATCAAGCATTGGTTGTACACCTTTATTCCGCAAAGATGATCCTGCCAAAACCGGAACGATTTTATTATTAAGAACAGCTTTTCTTAAAGCTTTTTTAAGATCTTCAACACTAATCTGCTCCCCACCAAGATATTTTTCCATTAAAATATCATCTGTTGCTGAAATTTCCTCAACTAACTTCTCACGGTATTTTTCCACATCTGCAACCATATCAGAGGGAATATCTACCTCAACATAATTTGCCCCAGTCTGATCACCTTCCCAAATATATGCTTTTTTAGTTAAAAGATCCACAACTCCCTTAAAGTCGTTTTCTTTACCAATTGGTAAATTGTAAGCTAGAGCATTTGCACCTAATCTGTCTCTTGCAGATTGAATTGTGCCATGAAAATCTGCCCCGATTACATCCATTTTATTAGAAAAAGCAATTAAAGGAACTGCATATTTATTTGCCTGTCTCCAAACTGTTTCTGTTTGAGATTGAACTCCGGATGATGAATCCAAAACAATCACTCCTCCATCCAAAACACGAAGGGAACGTTCCACCTCAGCTGTAAAATCAACATGTCCGGGAGTATCAATTAAATTAATTCTTGTTTCAATATCTTTATATGGCCCACTTTTTGGAATCCAGAAAGTAGTGATTGCAGCAGAAACTATAGTTATACCACGTTCTCTTTCCTGCTCCATCCAGTCTGTTGTGGTAGTACCTTCATCAATATCTCCTATTTTATAAGTTCTTCCGGTATAAAACAGGATTCTTTCAGTAGTTGTAGTTTTACCAGCATCAATATGGGCAATAATTCCAATATTACGGATTCTATCTAAAGGATAATCACGTTTTGTTTTTTGTACAGCCATTATTTTCCCTTCTCTAGTTCTGCAATAATCTTTTTTACCTCATTAATCCTTACTCTTGTAGTATCAGCATCCTCAATTGCCATAGTATAAGCTGCGTTCTCAGATAAATCACCTTCCTGTGCAGCTGCACCTTTTTTGGCCAGGATAGCTTTTAGATCTTCTTCTAGCTGTACTAAATTAGCCTTCCACATTATTAATTTTTCCTGTCTCAAATTTTCATCCATGTTTTTGTTCCTAGATTTAAAAAACCTCCCTCAAATTTTCAGGAGGCATTATAAATATTAATGAATCTGAACCTAAAAGTCAATTAGCTAACGATAAACCTCTCTTCTGTGTTTAATTTTAACAATAGTTACTGTTTTATAAACTTTATCAATTGTATAAACCACTCTATAATCTCCAATTCTGATCCTATATCCTTTCTTACCCGACAGTTTTTCAGACCCATACATATATGGGTTGAGTGCCAAATCATAAAGTTTTTTAGAAATTTTTAGAGTGATCTCATCAGAGAGTTTGTCAAGATCTTTTTGTGATGAATTAGAAAGTAGCAATTTCACTTAGTTGGATTTTTATTAAATCTTTTCTTTAAATACTCATCCATAGAAACTGTAGGTTCATTTTTCCTTAATTCAATATCCTGCAAATCTTCTAAATCCTCCAAGGCTTGTTCCAATTTTTTGTAATAATCAGGATCTAATAAAACTGCAGCTACTTCAGAACGTTGTAGAATTACTACTGGTTTACCAGAAGTTTTTGCATTTTTGACTATAAGTGCAGTATTTTGTTTTAAATCAGTAATAGAAACAGTGTTGATCATAAATACATTATATCATACTTTTAAAAGTACTTCCTAACGTACTATATAAAACCATCCAATAAAAGAAAAATTATCTTGCCTCTATCGGTGGCTTAGAAATTACAGGCAAGGTAGTATAAGTACCTTTATATACAACCGGATAACCAGCTACTGCGGCTGCTTGTTGCAGATATTCTTGTTCTTTATTGCCTAAAGGTAACTGACTGGAAAAATAAACAAACGAAGTTAGATAAGGATCCACTGGATTTTTACCCATCTTAAAACATAAGGCTAAATAATCTCTAAGAAAAGATTCAGGGGAATAAGTCAGGGGAATAAGTCTCCTCTTTTAAATAACCATGAGATATAATAAATGATTGGTCATTCGATTCAACTGATTGCGCCGTCATCTCTCCTTTACCATCCAAATAAATAGTGAACACATCTTGAGCTGGACCCCGATATTTTATATCTAATTCCTTAAAAACCTGATCTGCTCTGGAGAAATCTGTAACATCTTGATTAAAGTAGAGTACTAGGGATGGTCCGACTCCTTTCATTGAATGCAGAGGATAATCTACTGTTTTAAATCCATTTAAAAGGGGAGTTAATTTATCATCCTTAAGCGCTACCAATAAATCATCATTTTCTATATAAGCTTTCGACACCCTGGGAAAAGGACAGGTAGTAACTCTAGCGGGATTCAAAAAAATATGCGAATTTAGTATATTTATACTCCATTTCCGCAACCCACTTATCGAATAATTCCCCGCACTTATCACCTACATCTTCTCTTGCAATAGGATTTCTAAAACCATTGGCAACTAGAAAATCAATCTGCAACCATGACGGAAGTTTTCTAGGCGACTTCATTGCAGGTTGCAATACAAAATTTGTATTCAGTAAATCAGTAACAAATTTTCTAGTATCAGGATCATCAATTCTCGCACCTTGATCTAAAAGTCCTATAAATCTAGCCACCTCTTCAGCTTGCTTCTTAAATACTTCTGGAGTTTTAGGACCAAACCTATTAAGAGAATCATAAAGTTCTCTACTTAAATTATCTCTTGGTGAAATAGGAAGTATATGCGGTGGTAAAATATCTTTTGCTCTTCTTATTGGACGTACATGAGGAGGTAAAACAGATTGTTCGCGATCTTTATTGTGATCAATCATAATATAGACATATTATCATATATACCACCTTCCTGTATAACGATTTTGCCTATGATTTTGTTATCAAGATTTTTATACTAAAATCGCTATTTATAATATCTTGTCCGCTGAGTCGTAAGATATCGTATCCCATTATTTTTAATAATTTATCTTTTCTCTGATCACGTAGTTTTACTTTTTCCGACATATGCCAATATTCACCATCACATTCAACAATTAAGTTCCTATTAGGTAGGTAAAAATCTGCACGGAATCTTTTAACCCTCATTTCTTGTTGAAAAGGTTCATTCAATTTCTCTAATTGCTGTCTCACAATTAATTCAAGAGAACTTTCTCCTTTATATTTCTTAAAACATTTCCATGTACAAAATGTTCCTCTACCTCGATTTAAATCAGAAGGAGTAATCTCAAATTCTTTCCCGCAACCTTTACAAACAAGAATAAACCTGTTTAATTCGGAATTATCTTTGCATTTTTTACTACAATATTTTGGATTTTTTTTATAAACAGCTCTGATTACTTTAAATTCTTTTCCGCATTGCTTACATTCTATTTTTTTCTTTTGTTGGTTGAACAAGGTAAATCAACAATCTTTACTACAGTAAAATCCAAATCCTTGTTCATCTAAGTACGATTTAATAAAAAACTTTTTTCTACAGATTTTGCAAATCTTTAATTTCTTCTTCTTTGTTCCTGTCCAATAACAATTGAGTGAACAATAGTTAGTTTTTCTTATTAAATAAGGAAAATTTAAAAACTTCTTTTTACAAAAAGTGCATATTAGTAACGCTCTTACTTTTAAAGAACAGTCACATTTGTATCTTTTAACACCTTCTAATTCAGAATAATAAAATAAAGCGGTTTTGCAACGACCACACACTACACAAGATAAAAGAGCAGAAATTTCATTCACATATTAAGTATTAACGAAATAAACCCGAAAGTCAATATTATTGTTTATATAGCTATAGAATCACCAACGAAAGTGACTAAATGCCCTGTTGGCGGCAGCTGATTTTTGCATATCATCACGTTTCTTTATCGCAATACCAGCACTATTTGCAGCATCCATAAGTTCTGCTGCTAATTTTTCACCGAAAGTATGATATTCTTTGTTTGAACGTGACCTGGCACCTGACAAAATCCATCTTATTGCCAAAGCTTCTTTTCTGTCGCCGCGAACTTCAACAGGCACCTGATATGAGGCACCACCTACTCTTCTTGGTCTTACCTCCATTTTAGGAGCTACGTTTAAAATAGCTTTCTCAAAAATAGCAACAGGGTCTTGTTTTGTTTTCTCTTTTATAACTTCCAATGCTTTATAAACCAATGCTTGAGCAATGGATTTTCTACCTTCACTCATAACCTTGTTAATAAATCTGGTTACCAACCTTGATCCATAAATTGGATCAGGCATTAATATTCTATCTGGTGCTTTTTTGCTTCTCATATTTTTGTTTTTTTACGCTGCCGGTGCTGCAGGAACCGGTGCTGGGGCTGCTGTCTTAGGGACAGGACCTCCTCCACCACTTTTTGTACCATATATTGATCTTGCCTTCTTTCTTCCCACAACACCTGCCAAATCAAGTTTACCCCGAACTAAATGATACTTTACTCCAGGTAAATCTTTTACTCTCCCACCACGAACTAAAACTATTCCATGTTCTGCTAAACTGTGACCTTCACCCTGAATATATGCTGTAACTTCCGTTCTATTCGAAAGTCTTACTCTGGCAACTTTTCGAAGAGCTGAATTTGGTTTTCTAGGAGTCATTGTTTTTACCAAAGTTACAACTCCCCGCTTTTGCGGGTTAAAATTTTGTGTATATTTTCGATCCTTGCCATTAAAACTGCGACGAAGCGCCGTAGCTTTGATCTTTTTGACTATTTTTTTTCTGCCTTTTCTAACTAATTGATTAATTGTCGGCATATTTACCCTTCTATTTTTGCCCGTTCATAACTTGTGGGTATAAGACGTCCAATTATAACATTTTCCTTAAGGCCGATCAGCTTATCAAGCTTACCGGAAATTGCTGCATCAGAAAGTACTGAAGTAGTTTCCTGGAAAGAAGCTGCAGATAAGAAGCTCTCTGTTTGCAAAGATGCCCTGGTTATACCCAGTATTACAACTTCTGCTGTTGCCGGCTCTCCTCCACCAGCCAAAACTCTTTTATTCTCTTCTTCAAAACGAAGTTTATCAATAATCTCGCCTGGTAGAAGGTTTGTATCACCTTGGGATTCTACCCTAACTTTATCAGACATTTTTCTAACAATCACTTCAAAATGTTTTTCATTAATCGGCACACCTTGAGATTCATAAACAGATCTTACCTCATCAACAATATAGCGCTGTGCGGCTCTTAAACCTTGAATTCTTAAGGTCTCCTTTATATCTATATGCCCTGAAGCCAGGATTGTTCCGGCTCCAATTAATTCCCCTTCTGCTACCAACAAAGTCGAGGCTACAGGAATCATATATTCTCTTTCTTCATGAGGCTTTTGAGTTGTTCTTACCCGTACACGTACACCCATCTCGCTATCAATTACAGAAACTTTACCTGCAATTTCAGATATTGGAGCCACAACTTTAGGACTTCTAGCCTCATATAACTCTTCAACTCTTGGTAAACCCTGAGTAATATCCAATCCCACAATTCCTCCGGTATGAAAAGTACGCATAGTCAATTGTGTTCCAGGTTCACCAATAGCTTGTGCTGCAACCACCCCAACAGGAGTACCAATTTTAACCATCTGACGTGTGGTCAAATCAAAACCATAACAAGCACTACAAATTCCATAACGTGCTTCACAAGTTAATGGCGAACGTGCATTTACTAAAATTACTCCTGCCTTAATAATTGCCTGGATTATCTCCTCAATTAATACAATACCTGCCTTAACCAGTACTTTCTTACTCTTTGGCTCTAAAATATTCTGTGCAACTACTCTACCTAAAAGCTTTTCCCGAACAGTATTAAAATTATTTTTTGCAATATCATATGCTAGCGCCTCTTTAGTATGACAATCTTCCATCCTGATAATAACATCATGGGCAACATCTACCAATCTTCTTGTTAAATATCCTGCGTCTGCTGTTTTTAAGGCTTTATCAGCAACACCTTTTCTTGCTCCTCTGGCCGAGGTAAAATATTCAAAAACAGATAAACCCTGACGATAATTTGATTTG
>Ga0209515_10003612_pt1 | contig 21796 bp, 24 predicted proteins | sample Subgroupgradi54m_FD_187454 | JGI IMG/M metagenome (GOLD analysis project Ga0209515, IMG submission 187454) | Subsurface groundwater microbial communities from S. Glens Falls, New York, USA - GMW60B uncontaminated upgradient, 5.4 m (SPAdes)... ... | reverse complement strand
TGTTTCTCTCGCAAAAATAGAACACGTCTTGACTGCTCTTTGCATGTCTTCTTTATTAAACATCGCTTTGGTTATAGAGTCGGAAGGAATGATTTTTTCGTAACTGGGAAACTCCGCTTCTATAAGCCTTCCAACAAGAACTGTTCCTCCTTGAGAAAACAACACCTGATTGTTCTTGGGAGATACAAAAATATTTAAATCTCCCTCTTCTTTTATCCCTATTGCTTCTCTTAATACTCGGGAGGGAATTAAGATTTGTTTTTTCTCTCCCTTTTCTTCCCCTTGGGAAACAGCGTGCTTTAACGATAGCCTATAGCCATCTGTTGCCACCAATAAGAACCCTTTCTCCCCTTCTCCTTCTTTTTTTTTGAATAATACTCCTGACAGAGAAGGTCTTCCTGTGTCCGCACTTGCGGCAAATACCACCTTAGCAAAATCATCTTCAATTGCTTCTTTTTTTACTACCGCGTATTTTTCTCCCTTTTCTTCGTATAGTTTTGGGAATTCTTCTTTTGGGATGGTTTGAAAAGTGCTTTTTGTTTTCGCGTTTACAACTTCCAGTGTTTTTCCGCTTATTTGCATTATTGTTTTCCCCGGGGAGAAAGAAGAGACAAGCTCCACAAAAAACCTTGCCGGCACTGTTATTTCCCCCTCCTCTTCAATATTTGCGTCTATTTCTGCTTGAATTCCAATTTCAAGATCAGTTGCGCTTATTGTCAATATTCCATTTTTTGCCTCCAAAAGAAGATTGGATAATACAGGAAGCTGTGTTTTTGCTGAAACAGCGTGGAATATAAAAGGAAGTTTTTTTTGTAGGTTTTCCGAAAGAACGTGTATTTTCATTATAAACAGTTAAAAAAAACAACGTTATATATATTTGTTGTTGTAGTAGTGTATCTGGAAAAGTGGATAAAAGCAACAGGTAAAGAAAGCTAGCTATATAAAAATGTGGAAAACTAGTTGATAAGTCTTTTAACAACATGTTTATAATAGGAAAAAAAGGAAAACAAAGACAAAGTTATTCACGAAGAAGACCGCTTATCCCCACTATATCCTCTGAAATCCTAGAATTGGAAGAAAGCAGGCTCTCAATTTTTAAAACACCGTGCATTATAGTTGTATGATCTCTTCCTCCTAAGAAATTACCTATCTCTACATATGCAAGTCCAAACTCTTTTTTTAAAATATACATAGCAACATGTCTTGCTTTAACCAAAGAGGCGTCTCTCCTCTCCCCTTTTATTTGGGTTGTCTTGATATTGTAAAACACACATATTTTTTTTATAACATCGTCAGGATGGAGATGGCTGACTTTGTCTTCCTGGCTATTTCCTAAAACCCGTGCTGCCAATTCAACCGTTACTGCTTCTTTTTTTGTTTGAGATTCGGTTATAACGCGCAAAAGGTCTCCTTCAAGACTCCTGGTGTCTTGGTTTTTCTCCGCTATTTTCTTAGCCACTTCTATGGGTAGTTCAACATCATATTTTTTTGCTTTAATAAGCAAAATTGCCGTCCGCAGTTCAAAATCAGGCGCTTCTATATCAACGGTTAAGCCACCCGAGAATCGCGAAGAAAGACGCTTTTCAAGCTTTTTTATCTCTGCCGGTGGCCTATCAGAAGACAATACAACTTGAGCCCCGTTATCAATAAGAATATTAAACGTATGGAACAATTCTTCTTGAACCTTATCTTTTCCCGCTATAAATTGAACATCATCTATAATCAGGAGCTTTACCGTTCTGAATCTTTTTTTCATGATATGCGTTTGGTTGGTTCGTATTGCCTCAACCACCTCATTAGTAAATTCCTCGCTGGTTATATAGACGATTTTTATGGTGGGATTTTTTTTATACGCGTCATTTGCAATTGCCTGCATGAGATGAGTTTTTCCTACCCCCACAGGACCGTAAATAAAAAGAGGATTATAAGAGCGTCCAAGATTCCCCGCGACAGTTGTCGCGGAAATGTAAGCCAGTTGGTTGCTTCCTGAAACAGCTAATGTTTCAAATACATAGTCTTTTCTTACGCGCGGGAGAAAGCTAATCGTGTTGGCAGCGCTTTCTTTTCGAATAACATCATCTACAAATAAAGGACCGTTTTTTTCTTTTTGCGCGTTCTTGCTATTGATGTTTTTGGGGATAAAGACTATTTTAAGGTTTTTGCCCGAATTTTTATCTATGGCGGTTTTTAAAAGATTGTAAAAGCGTTTTTGAATAAGGTCTATAATCATGATTGAAGGAGCGGCAATTGTCGCTGTATCATTATCAAGAGACAGCAGCGCGGTGTTTTTAAACAAGGTGAGAAAATTTGCTTTAGATACTTCTGTTTCAATTACCCCCAATGTTTTCTTCCAAAGAATATGAATGCTTGTATTCTCCATAGCAAGACGCAGTTTAACCATGTGGATAACTCTTGTCAAGAGGAAACTTCTGTATCATTGTAAATCGTGGGGCTTGCATAGTAGTTATTATTGCAATATAATCTTTTTGAGGAAAATTATTATGGTTGAAAAAGAACCAATAGAAACGCCAAAAAAAATTATGAAGGTCGGACTTTTAGGCGGCGTGTTTAACCCGCCGCACATAGGACACCTTTTAATGGCCCGGCAGGTTTTGGACTTTGCCGGGTTTGACGAAGTGTGGTTTTTGGTAAGCTATGGCCAGCATCCGCCCAAGCCGGATGTGGGGTCTGTTGACCATCGTGTAGCAATGACAAAGATGCTTACGTTTCCAAGGGCGCCTATTTCGACCCTGGAGATCGATCACAAGCTGGATGGCAAGACCATCAATCTCCTTCCCCATTTGCCCAAAGAGCATGAGTATACATTTGTTATGGGTACCGACTGGCTTCCGGGTTTCACCGAGAAGTGGGATAGATGGCGGGAACTCGTTAGGCGGTTGCCATTCTTAGTTTTTCCCCGTTGCGGATTTCCCAATGGACCATTGTATGAAAACATGAAGCTCCTCACACATCCACTTTTGATGACCAGCAATATTTCTTCAACCGCAGTCCGGCAGCGCATTAAACAGGGGTTGGCAATTGACGAATTTGTGCCAGCAGGAGTGGCGGAATATCTTGAGAAGAATGGATTATACAAACAGCTGTAAGATTTTTGATGGTCTTGTGAATTACAAGCATTAACTGATAGGATTCTTGATAAACTTCCAAATCTCGAAATCTTTTAATCACTTCTCTATTGTATAAGTTCGAGCTTCCAACTTCAAACGTCAAATTCCGCTTTCCATAAACATAATTCTTTGCTATAATAACAGGATGGAAAGAAGAACCAAGCTGCAAAAAGTAAAAAGAAAAAGAAAACATGGCTTTAGAGTGCATATGAAAAGCCATAACGGGAGAAAGGTTTTGCAAAAAAGAAGGCTAAAAAAGAGAAAAAAACTCACGATTTAGTCGTAATTGCTGATGTCTACACCCTTTTTTACACTGCGCATAACTAAAAACAACCTTACGCAAAACAAATACGTATTTGTAATTTCAAAAAGAGTTGATAAAAGAGCGGTTGTAAGAAACAGAATCAGGCGAATTATGAAAGCGTGCATAAAAGATTTGAGCAAGGATTTAGTAAGCGGATATGATATGATTTTTATCATCAAGTATAACGCGCTTGATTTATCCCATTCTCTTATACGGGAACAGATAAGAGAGGCGTTTGTTAGGTGCAAGATTATAAAATGAAACACGTCTTTATATTTTTAATAATGTTTTATCAAAAAATTATTTCTTATATTTTAAAAAACTTATTGGGGGTTGGTAGTTTTTGCAGATTTTCGCCCTCTTGCTCAGAGTACGCAAAACAATCTCTTATTCGTCATGGAATTATAAAGGGAGGATATTATTCTTTATTAAGATTTTTTAGTTGCCAGCCATTCTCAAAAATTAAAATTTTTAGCTTTCAGTTGATATGACCAATCCATCATTTTTTAATACTGTTTTAGTCTGGCCGATTATTAATGTTTTAATGGCAATTTATAAGGTGCTTATTTTGGCGCACATTCCTTATGCGTTGGGATTTTCTATTATTGTATTAACAATATTGATTCGTTTTATTTTATATCCCTTTACAAAATCGCAAATAAAAGTTTCAAAAAAAATGCAAGAGCTTTCTCCGCACCTTTCAAAACTTAAAGAAAAACACAAGAATGATTCAAAGCGCTTACAGCAGGAAACAATGCTGTTGTATAAAGAGCACGGAGTAAACCCCGCGGCAGGCTGTTTGCCGGTTCTTATCCAAATGCCAATCATTTGGGGTCTTTATGGCGTGCTGCAGCAAGTGGTTAAATTAAAAGCAGGCGCAATTGTTACCCAGATAAACACGATAGTATACGCGGATTTTCTTAAGCTGCAAAACGGATGGGATCCATATTTTTTTGGCGTGAAGCTGGGGAGTAATCCTTCCGAACTTCTTTCATCTGTTGGTCCTTTAATTCTCCTGATTCCAATACTAACCGGGTTATTCCAGTTTATTCAGTCAAAGATGCTTTTTAACAAACCTAAGCAGATTGAAGATCAGTCTAAAAAGCCACAAGGAGATTTTGCTTCTGCTTTTCAAACGCAAAGCATGTATATATTTCCGGTGATGATAGGGTTTTTTTCCTACACATTCCCAATCGGAATCTCTCTTTACTGGAATACCTTTACCATTTTTGGTATACTGCAGCAATACAGAATTCAAGGATTAGGCGGATTAACGGAATGGAAGGAAAAATTTTTTAATGAAGAAAAAAAAGGATAGTTCCGAGGAGGTACAAGAATCAATAGAAAGTGTCTTAAAGTCTCTGGGGGTGGATGGAGATTTTAATTTTACCCAAAACGAGGAAGAAATAAGCGTTGTTTTAAATACAAAAGATACAGGTATTGTTATTGGATACCACGGAGAAACCCTTGAGGCATTGCAGCTTGTTTTGTCTATTGTTATTTCAAAGAAAATTGACAAATTCATCCGTGTAATAATTGAGGTGGGAGATTACAGAAAAAACAGATCAGAGTGGCTGGAAAACCTAGCTATGAAGGCAAAGGAGCAAGTCATCCTTGAGAAAAAAGAAATATCTCTTCCAAGCCTAAGATCATGGGAGCGGCGGATTGTGCATGTTTTACTACAGGAAGATACAGAGGTTATGTCAGAGTCAATTGGGCAAGGAAGAGACAGAACTCTTATTATTAAACCCAAGCAATAATTTTCAATTTTCAATTCTCAATTTTCATTGAATTTTCAAAATTTAATTTTTAAACATTTAGATTTCATTTTAAATTTAAAATTGAAAATTAATATATTGAAATTTGAGAAGGTAATTTTTTATCTAATCCTTCTTTTTCTACCAACCCAAATAGGAAAACACTTTTGGCCGGACTTTTCAATGGTCTTGGGCATAAGAGTTGATTATCTCTCCCCCACCCTCTATTTTACGGATGTATTAATTTTAATTTTATTTATCCTCACGTTAGCTAAAAGTAAATTTTCAATTTTTAATTTTCAATTTTTAATGAAATCTAAATTTAAAAATTTTAATATTAAAAATTCATTTCAAATTTCAAATTTCAAATTTCAAATTAGTTTATTTATGATCTTTCTCATCACCGGAATACTAATGTCAAAGAGTCCTGTCCTCGGATTATATGGTTTGTTAAAAATTATTGAGTTTGGATTTTTTGGTTTTTATACTGCCAATTATCTGCGAGGCAAAACGCAATCCATATATGGATTAATAACCATTTGTTTTGTCATCGGGATATTTTTTGAGTCTCTTTTAGGAATTGCTCATTATTTGAATCAAGGATCAATAGGCGGAATATTGTATTTTTTTGGGGAGAGGGAGTTTAGCCAAAGCACTCCCGGAATTGCAAACGCGTCTATCAATGGAGAATTGATGCTCCGCCCATACGGAACATTCCCCCATCCCAATGTGCTTGCCGGATACCTCGTAATCGCTATGGCGATTACGATATCAAATATCAAATATCAAATATCAAATATCAAAAAAACATTTTATTTTTCTGCATTCATTATTGGGACAATTGCGCTTTTTTTAACCATGAGCAGAGTTGCCATTCTTATCTGGATTCTTTTTTTGTTTGCCAAAATCTATTCAGCGTTTAAATATAAATTTTTAAGCCTGTTGACGCTGTTTGGGTTTTTGTCTATAATCCTGCTTTCTCCGCTTTCGCAACGCTTTATCAATGTTAGCCCAATGGATCAATCTGTTCAGTTAAGAAAAGAGCTTGTTCAGATATCTTTTACCATGATCAAGCGTAATCCTCTTTTTGGGGTGGGGTTGAACAATTTTTTGGTTAATACAGCATCTTATCTTCAGCCAGTCCATGATATATATCTTCTTATCGCAGCTCAAATTGGAATTGTAGGATTGTTGATGTTTTTGTGGTTCATCGGAAAAACATTTAAAAAAATCAAAAATCAAAAATCAAAAATCAAAAATTTTAAGTTTATAACCCTATCCATCATTTTAATTCTTGGTTTATTTGACCACTATTTTCTCACGATCCAACAAGGCCAGCTTTTATTTTCCTTCATTCTAGGTCTTTGTTGGCGGGGTAAAAAGTAGTAGCATAGTTTTAATATGGTCAATTTTCAAAAGCTTTACGATGGGTATGGAACATATAACATTTTTTATAACCAACTCAATATGCCCTCTCCTTCTATGGAGCATGCATGGAGAAGGACAAAAACGCTTCTTCATGAAGAAGCGAAAAAGAAGATACAGGACTTGCTGAAGAAAAAAAAACAAGTTTCGATGTGTGACATAGGATGCGGGAACGGCGCGTTTCTTATAAGGCTTGCGCAAGAGTTAAGAAATCCAAGAGTAGTATGTCTTGGTATTGATTTATCTAATCCTTTTGTTAATTATGCACAAGCTGCAGCAAAAGCCAAAGATATTATTGGGGTTTCTTTTAAACAAGTTGACTTTGAAAAAGAAAATATTGACCAAAAATTTGATATTGTTATTTCTTCAGAGGTATTAGAGCATGTAGGTAAGCCAGACATTTTCCTTAAAAAGATTCATGCTCTTTTGTTTGAAGGCGGATATTTTTTTCTTTCCACCCCAAATGGGAATAACCTTATTAAATACCTCCTTTTTCCATTAAAACGATATATAAGCAAAAAACATGAAGAAGATATTAAAAAATTTCTTACTCCTCAAGAAGAAAAATTTAAGCTTTCAGAACAAGAACAGCATCTTTTTGTCTTTTCTCACAAGTTTTTAATACAAATGCTTAAAAATGCAGGGTTTGAAATATATAAAATACCTCGGAGCACAACCTTTTTTGGAGGAAAGATATTAGACGAAAACCCTCTCTTGTTTGCTGGTTCGCTTCTATTTGATTCATTTTGCAATCTTTTTCCCTTTCCGCAAATTGGCTGGGATATTATAATGTTTTGTAGAAAAAAATAATTTTTTTAATATCATATGCGTATTTTTAAAAATACTCTCTATCAATTAATAATGAAATTTATTACAGCGGGAACGAGTCTTTTTATAACGATAGTTATTGCTCGATATTTTGGTCTTTCAGAATACGGCGATTTTATAAAAATAACAGCATATATAGGACTTTTTTATTTACTTACAGACTTTGGTCTTAATGCCGTATTTTTACAAAGGCCTGATCAAGAGGTGCGCTTTCGTGATCTGCTATATTTACGAATAATCGCCGCCCTTACTCTTGTTTTCCTTTCAGTAGTAGTATCTTTTTTACTTCCTTACAATAGGTTTTTGCATGTCGGTTTTTCAGAGGCAGACCGATTGGGCATTGCAATATTTTCACTTACAATCATAACTCAAGCAATTGTATTTTCCGCAGTTGCTATTTTTCAAAAAAAGCTTCGGTACGATCTTTATATGAGGGCAAGCGCTGTTGGTTCTTTGAGTACCTTTGGGCTTGTTGGGATAAGTGTTTTCTTCTCCTCTCCTCTTTATTATATTTTTGCCAGTTTTGTAGCAGGAGGAATAATTACAGCGATGATTGCCATTTATTTTACTAAAGAGAAAGTGACTCCTTTATCTATTAATGTTACTACTGGAAGAAATCTTATAAAAGAAAGTTTTCCTTTGGGAGTGATGCTTGTTTTTAGTTTCATTTATTTTAGAATAGACGTTTTTCTACTTTCAGTTCTTCGTCCTGCATCAGACGTTGGGATATATGGTTTTGCTGGAAAGTTCTTTGAGTTTATTATTGCCCTACCCCTATTTTTGTCAAATGCACTCTATCCAACCTTATTGGAGAAACAGCGTTTCGGTAATTTTTTGCACCACGGTAAGAAGTATCTTATAATATTTATTGCCGTATCATTTGTTGTTTTAATTCCTTTTTGGTTTTTGTCTCCCCTTGTCTCTTTGATAAGACCGGAATTTTCTCCGGCAGTTTTTCCCTTGCGGATTCTTTTAATTTTTCTTCCCTTCTTTTTTGCAACCAGTATTTTGCAGTGGATACTTATTGCCCGGAAAAAACAAATATATCTTATGTATGTTTATATAGGAGCAACAATTACCAATATTTCGCTTAATCTTATATTTATTCCCAAATATTCGTATATCGCATCGGCAATAATAACAGGCGTTGTTGAGGCGATTGTATTTATACCTCTTTTTGCCATGGTATTTTTAATGCCAAAGTTTTATCAAAAGGAGCAGAATTTATGATTACAGTATTTACAGATGGGGGAGCGAGAGGAAATCCCGGGCCTGCGGCAATTGGGGTTTATATTATAAATGACCAAAAAGAAGTTCTTTACGAAAGAGGAGAAAAAATAGGCATTGCCACAAATAACACAGCGGAATACAAAGCGGTAATTAAAGCGCTCTCATGGTTTTTAGATAATAATAAAATCGTAATCGAAAACTCATCAATACGTTTTTTGCTTGATTCGCAGCTTGTTGTGTCTCAAATAAATGGACTATTTAAGGTTAAAAACGCAAATCTTCGTTCACTCCTTTTTGAGGTTAGGGAAAAAGAAGCGGGAATTTCTGCCAAAATCACGTACGCACATATTGCAAGAGAAAAAAATACAAAAGCAGACGAACTGGTAAATAAAGCGCTTGATAACACATGAAAAAAAATGAACTAATTCTCATTATTAATAAAGAGGGGAGCATTGGCAATCTTTTTTTCTTAAAGCTTAAAAACGAGCAGGCGCAAAATTCAATACTCGTTTCCTATAAAAAGAAAATACCTGTTATTCCAGACAATCTCTATTCATCAATATATGTTTTTTACAACGGAGAAAAAGAAATTTTAGATATTTTACCGCAACTGGGCAAAAAAGCAGAGGAGGATAAGGCAAGGCTTATTTTCATAACAACCCTTGATATCGTAAGTAAACAGCTGATAGAAAAAATTAAACATTTAAAAGGGGATTCTCTTGTAATGGTTTTGGGAGACGTGTTTGGAAAAGGAATAAGACTTGACATCTCAAAAACAATTGATAGGTATCTGCATGAGGTAAAAACAACGCAAAGTATTAAAGTTTACGGCGTAGGGCTGTTGCAGACATATCCGGTATCTTTGGAAGATCTTTTGGAAGAAATATGCAAAGTTGGCTTTGCAGAAAAACATACTCGGGGCATTTTTTTTCTTTTCCCAAAATATGGATTAACAGAGCTTTCTCTTGCCCACGTGTTTCAAAAAATAAATCCGGAGATTCGCATAGATTTTAAAGATGAAAAAAAATCAAGTAGTTCGGCAGAATTTTTATCATCTATTCCCGGCGAGTATGTATTTGGCGAGAAATATCCAATTAAAAAGAGGATTAGCGAGTATTTAAGTTCAAGCGCGGAATCTTTGACATCTTTGGACGAGGTCGTTTATGATAAAACCAGACGAACAGGTTTTTCTCTGCCTCCTGCGCTTTTTTTGTCATTTTTAATATTTCTCATACTGCTTCCTTTACCCTTAACAGCTCTTCTGGGATTTATAGGAGGACAAGCTCTTAAAAACACACAAATGGTTATTGAAAGGGGAGATCTAAACAAAGCTTCCAGTTTGGCCCATATTTCTGCCGCATCTTTTAATCTTGCTTATGAAACATCAGCGATAGTTTCTTTTGAACTCTTAATGCTTGGCAAAAAAGAAGAGGTTGGCATTATCAAAAAAGTGCGTTTTGGAAAAGACATTGCTCAAGTAGCAACCGTTGCGCTCGATTCAGCAAGTGACTTTTCCCGGGTTTTCTCCGGCAAAAGCCAAGATCCAAAGGGAGATTTTACCAAGTCTTTGAACGGGTTAAAAAGCGCGCTTTCAGACATTCAAAAAAGCAGTATTGAACACGATGAAATAAATAAACGCTTTTTTCAATCTTCTTTTTATAACGTTATTGACACTCTTCCTTATCTTTTGGGATTTGAGGGAAAACGCAAATACCTTGTTCTTTTCCAAAACAACAAAGAGCTTCGTCCGGGAGGAGGGTTTATCGGTTCCTATGGGTTGGCGATTGTGGACAAGGGGAGAATAAACGGGTTTTCCATACATGATGTCTACGATGCGGACGGACAATTAAAGGGGCACGTAGAGCCGCCGTTTGCCGTAAGGCGCTATCTTACTTCTCCTCACTGGTATTTAAGAGACAGTAATTTTGATATTGATTTTGCAAGCGCTGCGTCTTCTTCCGCGTTTTTTCTAAAGGAGGAAACAGGAGATATAGTGGACGGGGTTATCGGCATTGATGTTTCGTTTGTAAAAAACATTATTTCTGCACTAGGACCTTTACAGCTTCCGGATTATAAAGAAACTGTTACAGAAGATAATTTTTATCTGCTTGCCCAAAAAAACGCGGAAAAACAATTTTTTCCAGGATCAACCCAAAAAAAGGACTTCTTAAGGTCTGTATATCAAGCTATCCAGCTTGACCTTGCAACGAGAAAAAACATTCCATATTTTTCTTTACTTTCCGAGGCTCTTAATTCAATTGAAGAAAAGCATGTTCTCTTTGCTTTCTCAAGCCCCACGATACACAACGTGTTTGCCGTAAACGGATTTTCTTCTTCTATATGGGATAGCAGAAAAGAAGAAAAAAATAACTTCAATGACTTTCTTGGCATAAGCGAGGCAAATTTTGGAGGAAACAAGGCGAATTATTTTATAGAGCGAAGCATCGTTCAAGAAGAAAAGATAAACGAAGATGGGCTAGTATCATCAACTGTTAGTATAAGCTATGCCAATAAGAGCAATGACTGGCCGGGAGGGGATTATAAAAATTATACGAGAATAGTCCTTCCATTAGGAACAAAGCTTTTATCTGTTTCGGTTGATGGAGAAAAAAGAAATATAGTGTCTGCAATAACAGACCCTTTGATTTATGAGAAAGAACTATTCAGGGTTCCGGAAACACTCGAGGTTGAAACAACAAAAGAACATGGAAAAACAGTATTCGGATTTATTATTAACATTCCCGCAAAATCTAATAAAGCCGTAGCAATTTCTTATCTGCTTCCCAAAAAATTTGTATTGGAAGAATCGCTGTTTTTCTATAATCACAAAATCTTTAAGCAGCCGGGTACGGAAAATGATCCATTCAGGTTTTCTCTTTCGTATCCTCCAACACTTAAAGTTTTGAACCTGACAAAAGGGGTTAAGAATGAAAAAAATAAAGTTGTTTTTGAAACAACCCTCTCAAAAGACATGGAATTTTCTATCGATTTCTCCAAGAAATAATTTTTAATTACTTTTGCGATCTTAAAATGAGATGGCGAAAGATAGTATATAATTTTTGTCTTTTTTCTTTTGTATTGGTAACGTGGTAAATACCAGGAGCTATTGAAACGATAACTATAGCGCCAATAATGGGCAGGAGATAGATATCTATATTGGGAATTGCTTTTCCCAGGAAAAACCCAAGAACAGGTAATCCAAGTGCCCAAAGCGCCCCTCCTATAACAGTATAGATGAAAAATGTTGGAAAATGCATCCGTCCAATTCCTGCGACAACCGGAGCAAAGGTTCTTATAATTGGCATGAATCTTGCAAGAACCACAGCTTTTCCTCCATGCTTTTCATAGAACCGTTCGGCAAGAACAAGATGGTTTTTATGAAAAAAGAGAGAATCTTCTTTTCTAAATAATCTTCTCCCAAAACGATTGCCGATTATATAGCTAACCGTATTGCCTATTATAGATGCTGCGAAAACGACCAAACATAGGGGAATAATATTGAGTACTCCTTGAGAGGCTAAAATCCCGCCTGTAAAAAGCAGGCTATCTCCCGGCAGAAAAAAGCCTAGAAACAGTCCTGTCTCGGCAAAAATTATGGCAAAAAGCCCTATGTAGCCAAATGTTTTTATAAGAAACTCAACCTCAAGCATAAAAAATAATTCTTCTCGCATTGTCATCCTGAAAGATCCGCCAGCTGGCGGAGACTGAAGGATCTAGATTCTTCCCCTTCACTGCGTTCAGGGTCAGAATGACATATAGGAACTTGGCATAAAAAACAATTATACCAAAAGCAAACAGGAAAGTCCCTTCCTTGTTTTTGACTGAAGGCATCAAGTATTTGTAAGTGAGCTTATATTTTCTTTGTCTGGGAATGCGTCGATTGCTCCTTTTCTTGTTGTGGTAAGAGCGGCTATGTTGTTTGCTAATTTTAGCATTGATAACATTTCACCTTTACTCATCCGTGAAGGTTTTTCTCTTGTTTTATATAAAGAATAGATGTAGCCTGCGTTAAACGCGTCTCCTGCGCCGGTTGTATCTATCGCTTTTACCTTTAGGTCTGTCTTAATAAATCCTTGATCATTTTTAGTTTTGAAATAGCATCCATCTTTGCCAAGAGTTATAAATAGCGCGTCTAAATTATTGGTAAATAGCTTTTTTGCAGCCTCATCTAATGTTTTTGCTTTCGCAAGAAAGAGCGCTTCTTCTTTGTTTAATTTTAAGATATCAACTTTTTTTACGGTTTCCAAAACGACATTGCGTGCCCTGTCCAAATCTCCCCACAAGTGCTCGCGGATGTTAGGATCGTAAGAAACAATGGCTTTTTTCTTGCGCGCTTGAATGAGTAATTTTTCAGTTGCTCTTTTTGCTGTTTCATTAGTCTGGGTCAGGCTTCCAAAATGAAACAGAAAAGTGTTATTGGGAAGATTTACCTCCTGTGGAGATATTGTTTCGTGAGCGCCTTTATAAAAGAAAAAATCTCTTCCCCCTGTTTTTGTAAGAGAAACAAAAGCAAGGGTGGTTTTTTCGCTGTTGCTAAGAATAAGGCGCGTAGTATCAACTTTATTATCATCAAGAGTTTGTTTAAGAAAAATTCCAAATGGATCATTGCCAACCTTTCCTATGAATGAAACAGGAACATCAAGTTTGGCAAGACCTACCGCAGTGTTGGCCGGTGCTCCGCCGAATTTTTTTAAGAATCCTTGAGACTGCACAAGGCTTCCGTTATTTGCGGAGATCATATCTATAAGCAATTCTCCGAAGCAAACAATCTGTGAAGAAGAATTCATGAAGCTTTAATTTCTTCTAATTCTAACCGAATGTCATGAAAATTTCTATAGGTAGAATGTGGCATTCTTAGCAATGCAAGTTCTTTGGCAAAAACGCTTCCTTCAAGCGCATAATACCATGCAATAACATCATGAGCATCAAGAGAGGGCAGATCTGTACCTCCATCTCCAATAAATATTGCTGCATTTTGATTGTTTTTAATAGCTAGATATCTTAATACGCTTCCTTTATCTGTTGCCAGAAGACTTTCTGATGTTATTGCTATAATTTCTGATCCTTGTATTTCCGGTATTTGATCAAATACGCCTTCTACAAAGGGAAGAAAATTTGCGGATAAGGCGGTTATTGGCCATTCTTTTTGCTTCGCTGTCTGAATAAATTCTCTTACGCCTTCTCTAATTGGCACGCCCTGTCCTACTTTTTTAAAGAGAGAGGGAGCTTTTCGAAGCGCTTCCTGCCAAGTGGATGCAAACACATCTGGAAAAGTTTCTCTGCCGTTTACAGTGAGTAATTCTTCGCCAATAGCACTACCTGGAAGGCTTAAGAGATAATCTTTAGGATTTTGAGTAATAGTTCCATCAACGTCAGTTACTATGTTTAACTTTTGGGTTCCGAGTCGTCGTCTAAGCCTTTCATTCATACTGGTGCCGTAAGTATTGACATCTGCGAAATGATATCTTTCTCTTATAGCATCTGCTACTTGCGGTAAATAATTGTCTACAGAGTTTCTAAAGCTAACAATTTCTCCTTGTAGTCTGTCTCTTTCTTGGTCAACATTTGGGCTATGCCCGTTCCTGTTTTCCACGAATCTTCTTACAGAGGTATTAATTATAAAAACAGCAGTGTCGTGGTCTCTCCCTGCTAAATCTCCCAAGTTTTCGCGTAATTGAGAAGGTTGGGTGTGAAAGGGAAATATAGGGAGTCGTGTTTGTTGTTCAACAGGCATAAATTAAAAAGAGGGGGGTCTCCTAACATGGAATCCCTTTATTGTTTTTTGTCCGGGGACAAGATCAGGTTCTCCTCGAAAGTCTACAATGGTGACTTCTTGAGCTTGAACGGGAGAGCTCATTACTTCTTCAACTAAGCCTCCGAATTCGTGTTGAGCAAATGGATTATTATTTGCTGCATCAATGACATCTTGGGGTAAAGGATTTTCTGCAGTTCTTGGCATAAACTTAAAATAGCTGGTTTGTTCTTTCTTTGCTTGACGGGGATAAAACAATTTTCTGACATTAACCTGACAAAAGCCCTTATTGATAAAACGTTCGCTACGCTTTACAATAATAAGACCTTTATGGAAGATAAAATTATTGAAGCGCAATATTTACTAACATTTCGAGAAGACGAGGCAACACAACTTGGAAAGCATCTTAAAGGAAGAAATTCGGTAGTTTTAATTGGGATGAAGAGAGTTGGAATCAGCAATTTCCTGCGTTTTTTTCTCAACCACCAGGGAATAGTTGAAAAATACATAGGAGATGGGGAAAAGCACTTATTTATACCCGTTGACCTTAATGATTTAGTTGAAAAAGAAATATTTCCTTTTTGGAGACTGACTTTCAAAAGAATAGTTGATGCTTCTGATAAGTCCTTTCTTCCTCAAAAAACAAAAAAACACATAGAGGCTCTATTTTTAGACAGCATCCAGTCGCAGGATCTTCTCTTAACGATTGATGGAATAAAGAAGAGCTTGATTCAAATAATAAACGCCGGGAGTCTGCCGACAATCTTTTTCATTCGCTTTGACAGAATTAAAGATGTGGTAACTTCAGAGCTCTTTGGCAATCTTCAGGGACTCAAAGACGCAACACACCACAAGCTCTCATATGTATTCACAAGCTTTAGAAACCTTAATGTTCTTTCACCATCAGTTTTTACAAAAGCCTCACTGGGAGTTTTTTCAAAAGATTTATATATAAAGCCGGCAAGAGGAGAGGACGCGAAAATAATCTTTGCAACATACAAAGACCGTTACTTGCTCAATCTTTCAAAATCAGTTGAGGAATCTTTGCTTGACGCGGTTGATGGATACGTGCAGTATTTACAGCTTGCTCTTATTCTCCTCCACGAGGGGCAAAGCCCCTCTTCCAACAAAACAGAACTTTTTGAATCGCTGTTAAAAGACGAGCGGATTGCTCTTCAGTCAGAAGAATTATGGGAGAGTCTTACAGAAGATGAAAAGGCAGTTCTTATAAAGGTAGGTAAGGGCGGTCAGATTTTGCCGGAAGAAAAGGATAAGGCGCGGTATTTATGGGATACGGGTTTTATAGTTGAGAGAAACTCGACAAAGACGCTTTTTAGCCCTCTTTTTGATTACTACTTAAAGCAAAGAGAAAAGAGCGTTCAAGCAGAGAGTTATGGAGTTGAGTTTACAAAAAAAGAAATCGCGCTTTTTAATTTTCTAAAAAGCAGAACAAATGAAGTCTGTGAGAGAGAAAAAATTGTTGAGGTTGTCTGGCCGGAAGTGGAGGAGTTAGGCGTCTCTGACTGGGCGATAGACAGACTGGTTGCAAGAGTGAGAAATAAGCTAAAACTGCAAAAAAGCGAATTTGAGATTCAAACAGTCAAGACCAGAGGGTACAAGCTAATAGCAGTGCGGTAATTATTCGGTAAATCCTCGGGAAAAGCTTGATGCTTGACAAGTATGACAAAAATGAGTAAAATCGTCATACCATGCAAACTGTAACTGTAGGTACAAAATATCAAATAGTTATACCAAAGGAGGTTAGGAAAATAGTTAAGGGTTTTATGCCTGGATCAAAGGTAAAAGTCTATCCTTTGGAAAAAAATGTGATTGCCGTTCGTAGGATTGATAAAAATTGGGTTGAGCGCACCTATGGGATGATGAGCAAGGCATGGCAAGAAAAAGATCCAATCGCAGAACTTGAGAAAATGAGGGATGAATGGGAAAGAAAAGATTGACCGCTTACAAGGAAGTAGCGTTAGATACCAATATTTTTATTTACTACTTCCACAATCATCCAGAATTTGGTCCAAAGACCCGTGAAATTTTTCTTGCTTTGATGGCAGGTGACCTTCGTGCTACCACCAGTATTATTACGCTTATCGAGCTACTTTCTAAAAAAGCTCCAGGGTTAAGAATCAAAGAGCTACATGAAGAATTACTAACAACGCCAAATCTTACAATATTTCCAGTTGAGAGCAAAGTCGCTCTTGAGGCAGCAAAAATTAGAAGAAAATACGGCTTCAGGGTGCCCGATTCAATTCAACTTGCAACAGCCATCTTTGCCAAATCCAACGCATTTATTACCAACGATGAAAGGCTAAGAGGTTTTAAAAGACTGCCGATTATATTATTGAAGTCGATATAATCTATGCTCCAATAAGCTTGAAATTAAATTGTTTTTGAAGCTCGATAAATGAGTTATCAAATGAAAGCAAGTGCTTAATTTTTTCTTTTCTCATTACCGCTAAAGTGCTCGCATCCACATAGCTAAAGTTTTTGTCTTTAATGGAAGCAAAAATGTTCCATACCTCATCTTCCAATTTTTTATTAATCCAGACAATAGCGTATGTATGCCTTTCTCGAATACGGTTTCCAAATGAAACAGCAAATTCTTTTGAGACTCTTTGGGAAAGTATCGTGTACATTTCAAGAAGGATAAAATTTGACACAACAGGATTATATATTTTAAGAAGTGTTTTTATAGTTTGTGCTTTTTTATGGAGGGAATCTTTAGGATTATAGAGGGCACAAATTACATTCGTATCGACAAAGAGATGCTGTTTCATGTCCGATAGACAAACTCGTCTATTCGTTGAGATAAGTCTTTAGGTCCCTTCACGCCAAGTCTTTTTCCAAGCTTTGCAATATCATCCAGAAACTCTGCGGCGTTCATCTTTCTTTTAACCTGCTTTTTTTTAATTCCCTTTACTACTTTTGCACGGATAACACTTGCCAGGGTTGCCTTTTTTCGCCTGGCTTCTTCTCTTAATATCTCTAAAACTTCTGGTTCAAAATATACTTGGGTTCGGTGCATCATAATGCTGTATACAGCATAATCTATTTTAGATCGTTTGTCAATGTGATGCGATAATGTTAAGACAGCTGCTTGACAAATTTTACGTAATTACGTAAAATAGTTGCAATATGGCAAACGGAACAATTTCTGCAACCAATGCAAGAACTGAATTTTACACCCTCCTGGAAGAGGTTGAAAAACTCTCCAAGAGAATTATCATCACTCGTCATGGAAAAACAAAAGCTATTCTTATTAACCCCGATGAACTAGAAGGACTTGAGGAGACCATAGAGATTCTCAAAGATAAAAGGGCAGTTGCTTCAATTAAAAAAAGTATGGACGAGATTAAAGCTGGGAAGATCCTTACTTTTAAAAACGCAACAAACGAGGATCTTTAATGGCTCAAGTTTATTTAACCCCTAATACCACAAAGTTATACAAAAAGATTAAAGATCCCAAACTAAAATCTAAGATAAAAACTGCGTTGGCAAAACTCTCACAAGATCCGTATCTTGGCAAAAAGCTAAAAGGAGAGTTTGCTGGGCAATATTCCTTGAGAATTTGGCCATATAGGATTGTTTATTATATAAGCCCAAAGCGTGATGTTGTAATTACCGACATTGGCCACCGGCGAGATATTTATCGTTGAATAGAAATGTTTGGCTATGTTAGAATAAGCTAATCTTAAAAGGTTTTATGGATAAGGTTTATAAGCATCAGGAAATAGAGGAGAAGTGGTATAAGTTTTGGGAGGAGAAGGGGTATTTTAAGCCCGAAGTCAATCCAAGCGGAAAACCGTATTGTATAATTTTACCTCCGCCCAATGCCAATGGCGCGCTTCACTTTGGCCACGCGATGTTTACGGTTGAGGATATTTTGATAAGATTTCACAGGATGAAAGGCTTTGCCTCTTTATGGCTTCCGGGAACTGATCACGCGGGTATTGAAACCCAATTCGTGTTTGAGAAGAAATTAAAACTGATGGGAAAATCACGACTAGATTACGACCAGGAAACCCTTTATAAAATGATTCATGAGTATGTGGAGAAAAATAGGGGAGGGATTGAAAAACAACTTCGGCGCCTAGGGTTTTCTCTGGACTGGTCAAGAGAAAAATATACGCTAGATCCCGACATTATAAAAATTGTTTATAAAACATTTAAAAAAATGCACGATGACTCTCTCGTTTATCGGGACTACCGTTTGGTGAATTACTGTACAAGAGACGGAACATCCTTCTCGGATTTAGAGACAAAACTGGTTGAAAGAAAAGACCCTCTTTATTATCTTAAGTACGGGCCATTCGTGTTGGCAACGGTTCGTCCCGAAACAAAATTTGGCGACACGGCTCTCGCGGTTAATCCAAATGATGTTCGGTATAAAAAATGGATCGGAAAAGAAATAGAAGTTGAAGGCCTGCTTGGAAAATTTAAGTTAAAAGTAATCGCAGATGAGGCGATAGATCCAAATTTTGGTACCGGCGTTGCCAAAATTACTCCATCTATTGATGTAAAAGATTTTGAAATAGGCAAAAGACACCATCTCCCAATGAAACTTATTGTAGGATTTGATGGAAAACTAACAGAAATTGCCGGTAAATATGCGGGAATGTATGTAAAAGAGGCGCGGAAAATTGTTGCAAAAGACTTGCAGGCGCGCGGCCTGATTGAAAAGATTGATGAAGATTATGTCCATACAGTTGCAACGTGTTATAAGTGCGGCACAACACTTGAACCCCTTCCTCTGGAACAGTGGTTTATAAAGGTGAAACCTTTGGCAGAAAAAGCCATAGAGGCAGTCAAGAAAAGCCTGCCTGCCGGCAGGCAGGGCAAGATTAAAATTTATCCTAAAAATTTTGAAAATCATTACTTTCAGTGGCTGGAGAATTTAAGAGATTGGAATATATCAAGGCAAATTGTCTGGGGAATAAGGATACCGGCATGGCGCTGCCTTTCATGTCATCCTGAACTCGTTTCAGGATCTAGATCCCGAAATAAATTCGGGATGACAGATAAGCAAGTTCGGCATGACAATAGTGGAGAAGAATGGATTGTTACCGAGGGTAAAAAACCGGAGAAGTGCCCAAATTGTGGTTCAACCAATCTTGAACAAGATAAGGATACCTTTGACACCTGGTTTTCTTCGGGACAGTGGCCCTTCGCGACTTTACAGTCGCTCAGGGCAAGCCCTTCTTCTAAAAGCGATTTTGAGAAGTTTTACCCAACTTCGGTTATGGAAACGGGTTATGATATCTTGCGCTCGTGGGTTGCCAGAATGGTAATGATTGGGATTTATAGAACAGGAAAAATTCCTTTTGAAAATATAGTCTTGCACGGTTTAGTCAATGATCCTTACGGAAAAAAGATGAGTAAATCCAAAGGGAATGTGATAGATCCTTTAGAGCTGGTTGAGGAGTACGGAGCCGATGCTGTGCGGTTTGCCCTAATCTATGGAAATGCAACAGGGAATGATCAATCGCTTTCATATCCTAAACTTGACGCGGCCAGAAAGTTTACTAATAAGTTGTGGAATATGGCGCGGTTCATCACGCTTTGTCATTCTGAACTCGTTTCAGAATCTAGTACTGAAGAAGATGAGATGCCGAAACAAGTTCGGCATGACACCATCGAATTGTTAAAATTGGCGAGAAATGATAAAGACAAGCAAATGATTGGGAAAACACAAAAATTGATCAAAGAGGTAACAAAAGATTTAGAAAGCTATAATTTTAATTTTGCAGCGGAGAAATTGTACGATTTTATCTGGCACGAATTTGCGGACAAGTATATAGAAGACGTAAAAGAGAGAAATGACCCAAATTCATACATAATACTTAATACTTTATACATAATACTCTTGAAATTACTACATCCCTTCATGCCGTTTGTGACAGAGGAAATCTATAATCGCCTCGGAGGAGAAGGTTCAATAATGATAGAAAAATGGCCCGCCTTCGCCAAGGCTGCCTCCTTCGCCGAAGTGGCTACGAAGGTCGAGTCGGCGGGCAAGCCTTCATGAAAAAGAAAAAGAGTAAATCCCCGAGGATTTACCGAATTATTACCGATAGGATATTGTGGGTATTTGTTACTTCATCAGCTCTTTTGGTTTTAGTGTCTTATATAGGTTTGAATATATATTCAAGGTTCAATGAATTACAAAAGCTTACGAAAGAAAGAGAAAAAATTATTATTGAAATAAACCATTGGAAAAAGGCTGCAATAGATCACAAAGATTACAGAGATGGGTATTTTAAGCTTGCGGTTTTGGAGTATCAGCTGGGGGAGAGTGAAAAATCAAAAAATTCTCTTAAAAAGGCATTAGAACTTGATCCGAACTTTGAAAAGGGAAGGGAACTTGAAAGACTATTTTGATTTTTCTTGTGGCTTAGATCCTTCTTTTGAAGCCTCTTTAGCAGGCTGACTTCCTTCAGCTTTCTTTTCCCCTTCGGAAGCAGGAGGAGCTCCTTCAGTTGGAACAGCACCTTCGGCTGGTGCGGCTTCGGCTTTGGCCGCTTCTACTGCTGCTTGTTCTGCTGCTGCTTGTTGGGCAGCTTCTTTAGTAACAAGTGCTGCAATTTTGACAACAACCTGCTCCGGATCAGTGAGAATGGTAACTCCAGTTGGCGCTTTTAACTCTTTAACAGTTATTTGTTGATCAATCGCGGCAAGGTATTCTACGTTTATCTCTATATTTTCAGGAAGATCTGTTGGTAGAGCCTCAACTTCGATTTCAGAAAGAGGCTGTAAAAGAATTCCAATTTTCTCCGAAACCGCTTTTGGCTCTCCCAGAGTTTTTATCGGAACCATGGTTGTTACTTTTTCTTTTAAGTTTACCTGGTAAAAATCAGCGTGGAGGGGTGTTCGGGTGAGGTAATCCAGTTGAACGTTGTGAATAAGAACTGGTCTTGTTTCTTTATCAACTTCAAGATCAATTAGTCTTGTTTCTCCGGCTTCTTTAAACACGTTTTCAAATTCCTTATAAGGAAGCTGGACAGCCAGAGATTTTATGTCCTTGCCATAGATATTGGCAGGAAAAATGCCTTCTTTTCGAAGCTTCTTTACTTTTTTTCCAAAAACCTTCCTTTTCTCAACCGCGAGCTTTAGTCTTTTCATAAAAATATATTATATGCTAACCAAGCATAAATAACAAGCAACTAATATTATCCTTTGTGTCCTAGAGGACATATTCCAAGTTCAATCTGAAGATTACACATGTTTTTTGGCACAACTGGCCCTCTTGCCGCTTCAGGAGCAGTATTTTCAGTCTTTTGACATGGAGATTCTGTTGGATTGTCAGGTTCAAAGATTAGGATAGGATAATACTTAATCGTTCTTCCGTTTGGAAGTGAAGTTT
>Ga0209515_10003610_pt1 | contig 21817 bp, 15 predicted proteins | sample Subgroupgradi54m_FD_187454 | JGI IMG/M metagenome (GOLD analysis project Ga0209515, IMG submission 187454) | Subsurface groundwater microbial communities from S. Glens Falls, New York, USA - GMW60B uncontaminated upgradient, 5.4 m (SPAdes)... ... | reverse complement strand
GAAGCGAAGGATCTCATTAATGAGATCCTTCGGTCGCCCTTCGGGCTTCCTCAGGATGAGCCCTCGGAGAAAGGAAAAACTCCCCCCCCGCGGGCTCATATTAAATAGGAAGGCTAAGATCCTTTGAATTAACTGAGCCTTTGCAAAATGGGCATCAGCCCTTGACCGCCCCCTCTCCTTTATCCTCCCCCTCTCAGCCAGAGGACTGATCCGTCCTTCGGCGGAGAAGGGGGAAGGGATGAGGTGGGGTGAAATTTGCAAAGGTTCAGAATTAACTTTAAATGTCAAGATTACGTACAGCTTTGGCGTAACGCTCGATAAACTCCCGCCTGGGCTCCACCTGGTCTCCCATCAAAACCGTAAACATCTCATCGGCTTCAACGGCATCATCCAGAGACACCCGCAGAAGGGTTCTGCGGCCAGGATCCATGGTGGTCTCCCATAACTGCCCGGGGTTCATCTCCCCCAAACCCTTATAGCGCTGAATCACCAACCCTTCCTTCCCTAAGGATTTGATAAGAGCGATCAACTCATTTAGAGAAAAGAGTTGATGGGTTTTCTTCTCGTCTTTCAGCTCGAGAATCGGTTTCTCTTGCCGGCTGCAGTCTTCAATCGAGAGATTGTCAAGCTTCTCAAGCTTCTTTGCTATCTTGGCCAAATCGTGGGCCTCATAAATTTCTATAACTTCCAGCGAGTCTCTATGCCCCACATCTTTTTTCTTGGTGTCCACGGTTAAATCAATGGCTTTGCCTTTCTCCTTCTCCTTCTTTTTGACAAGTTCGGCAAGCTCGTCGTCAGAATAAAGAAATTCCCCGCCTTCCACATGAGCCTGATAGAGCGGGAAGCCCTCTTTCTTTTTGTACTGCTTCAGATAAGCCTCAAAATCGAGCCCCTTTTTCTCGAGTTGAGATTTAATTCGGTCCAGTTCCGAGGCAATTTCAAGAATTTCCAGCAACTCCTTCTCTGAGAAAACACTCTTTGCTTTTCCCTTCAGGGACGCGAGCGTAGCGCCTTCCGCCCCAAGATCGATCAGGAGATGATTCAATCTTTCTTCCGATTCGATGTATTCCTCCCGTTTCCCCTTCTTGATTTTATATAACGGGGGCTGGGCAATGTAAACGCAGCCTCCCTCTATCAGCTTCCGCATCTGCCGATAGAAAAAAGTGAGCAGCAAGGTGCGTATGTGGGACCCGTCGACGTCAGCATCTGTCATAATGATCACTTTTTTGTAGCGGAGTTTTGTGATGTTAAATTCGTCCTCGCCGACACCCGCTCCGATGGCGGTAATAATAGTTCGTATTTCCTCATTGCTAAGGACCTTATCAAGACGTGCTTTTTCAACATTGATGATCTTGCCACGCAGAGGGAGAATGGCTTGAAATCTTCTGTCCCTGCCCTGCTTCGCAGAACCACCTGCCGAATCTCCTTCTACCAGATAAATTTCGCAATTCTCAGGATCCCGGTCCGAGCAATCTGCTAATTTCCCGGGCAGAGACGCTGAATCAAGAGCGCCCTTACGCCTGGCAAGTTCCCGTGCCTTCCGGGCCGCCTCCCGTGCTTGCAAAGCGAGGAGGGCTTTCTCCACAATCTTGTTGGCAACCGAAGGCTGTTCCTCAAAATAGCGGCTGAGGTTTTCATTTACGAGGGAATAAATAATGCCTTCGACTTCGCCGTTGCCAAGCTTTGTTTTTGTCTGACCCTCAAACTGCGGGTTGGGCACCTTGACGCTGATCACGCCGGTAAGACCTTCTCTCAAATCTTCCCCGGACAAATTGTCTTCCATGCCCTTAAATAGATTCTTTGACTTGCCATATTGATTCGCCGCCCGCGTCAAAGCGGAGCGAAAGCCGGACAGATGAGTCCCTCCTTCCACTGTGTTGATATTATTGGCAAAAGAAAAAACGCTCTCGGCATACCCGTCGTTGTACTGCAGAGCAACTTCGCACTGAACTCCGTCTTTCTCTTTCTCAAAGTAAATAATTTCCTTATGAAGGGGATTCTTGTTTTTGTTCAAGTACTCAATGAACTCAGCAACCCCGCCTTTATATTTGAAGGTGTTTGCCTTGTCTGTCCTCTCGTCTGTGATGGTAATCTCAAGCCCTCTATTTAGAAAGGCCAGTTCTCTTAGCCTGGTGGAAAGAATTTCATAGCTGAACTCGATGGTTTTGAAAATTTGCTTGTCTGGCTTGAAGGTTACGGTAGTCCCGGCTTGCCTTGTCTTCCCGATCACGGTTACCTTGGTAGCGGGTTTGCCATATTCATAACGTTGATGATAGACGTTCCCCTCTCTTCTTACCTCGACTTCGCACCACTCTGAAAGAGCGTTCGTGACCGACACTCCTACTCCGTGAAGCCCTCCGCTCACCTGATAGGCTTTATGATCAAACTTCCCGCCGGCATGAAGCGTTGTCATAACCACCTCTAGCGCAGACTTTTTCTCTTTCTTGTGGAGATCTACTGGAATGCCGCGGCCATTGTCCGTAACGCCTACGCTGTTGTCCGTTCGTACTGTAACATCGATCTTGTTGGCGTACCCCGCAAGAGCTTCATCCACCGAGTTGTCAACCACTTCATAGACTAAGTGGTGCAGCCCCCTCGGGGTGGTGTCTCCAATGTACATCGCGGGCCGCTTGCGGACAGCCTCCACTCCTTCCAAAACCTGAATGGTGGTTGCGTCGTATCTCTTCGCGGCTTTTTCTTTTTCTGGATCTGAAGAAGAGGCGGCCACCTCTGCTCTCTTAGCGGCAGGCAATTTTTCCTTCTGTTTCTTCCTGGTTTTTTCCATCACTATCCGTCTTCCCATTCTAGGGATTTGCTTACAGCTCGCCTACTTTAAAATGGATATTGGATACCGTCTTTTCTCCGAGGGCGTGTTGCATTCTTTTTAGAAGTGCCGGCTTGTAGCGTGTTGTAAGTTCAAAGGCCCAGCTCGAATCATCCACACGAACAAATAATGTCTTCCCCTTCAAAGCGTAGGCTTTGGTGTGTTTCGCAACCCGGGGGCCGGCGTGATGAGCCCAAAGGTCCCCCACACTATTTTTCGGACTTTTCTGAGATTTCTTCAAATCAAAAAGCACTTTTTCTACGACGCCTTTAAGCGGAAGGGATATGTCTATCTCACTGTTCATTTGATTCCTGCAAGCAACGCTATCTTAGATTTTGGGACGGGCTCAGTTGAGCTGCATGGGCATGATCACGCAGAGATAGTCTTCCTTCCCCTTGACCAGGCCCGGCTTGTCCGGATGGGTGAGGCCCAAAGAGACCTTTTCAACATCAAGGCTTTTGAGAACATCAATCAGGTAATTCGGATTGAAACCGATGACGAGGTCATCTCCTTGGGTGCTTGCTTCAACTTCCTCCCGCGCTTCTCCCAAGTTTGGGCATCTTGAAGTAATCAACACTTTGTTTTTTAAGATGTCCATTTTTATAGCTTGGGATTCGGGAGAGGTTAGGAGAGAGGCTCTTTTGACCGCTGAGAGTAATCTTTCTCGATCAATGATGGAAATTGTCTTTTCCTCCTTCGGGATGACTTGTTCATAGTTGGGGAAATGTCCTTCAATGAGCCGCGAGACGACCCAAACATCTCCAAAGGAAAAGAGAACCTGGGTTTTAAGCGGAATAAGCTTCATCTCTCCTTGGTCCGTTATGATCTTGCCTAGTTCCTGCACGGTTTTCGTAGGAATAATTGCCTCAAAGGAGAAGTCCGGCGGAGTTTTTACATCCTTCTGGGCAAAAGCGAGTCGTCTGCCATCTGTTGCAACCAATCGGAGCTTCCCCTCTTTTATCTGACACAGAACACCGTTTAGAACGAAGCGGGTTTCGTCGTGAGAGACAGCAAAGGTGGTTAAACCCAGGCACTCTTTGAGGGTTTTTTGGTCTAGACTTATACCTTCTTCTTGTTCGGGATTTGGGAGTTTGGGGAAATCGTCTTTGGGGAGTCCCATAACTTTGAAGTGAGATTTTTCGTTTTTTATTGTTACGGTGTTGTTCTTGGCAACGGAAAATTCAAATTCCCCTTGTGACATTTCACGAACAATGTCATGAAGTTTTTTTGCCGGAATGGTAACGCTCCCCTCTTCTAAAACCTCGAGTTGCACTTTACAAGCTATGCCTATCTCAAGGTCTGTCGCTGTCATTTGAACGTCCCCTTTGCCGAGGCTTTCAATCAAGACATTCGAAAGAATAGGAAGTGAGACTCTAGCATTTACAGCTCCACTTATGGTTGAAAGGGCCTTGAGAAAAATTTCTTTGTCTCCTTTTAATTTCATCTCTTTTTTCCTTCCGAAGGCAGCACCTTCTTTGACGTCTATTATTCTAATGAATTGCAGAAGCAGTAGTATAGCGTTGCCCGAATGTTGATATCCTATTTAACCTGTTATAAATAAACAAGTTAAGTTGATGATTATTTGTGAACAATGTCAGCCGATAAATCACACAACCATTATATTTTCAGAAACGGCTTTCTTCAACAAGAATCAGTCTTAATCTGCCGCAAAATAGAGTCAACAGCGTTCTGGATAAAGGGCTTTGTCTCTCTTTCCCCCTTAATTTTCTGGTAGGCATGAATCACTGTTGCATGGTTCCGCCCGCCAAAGTATTCACCAATCTCAGGAAGAGAGTGAGGCGTCAGCTCTCGCACCAAATACATTGCGACCTGGCGAGGAAGCGAGACGGATTTGGCGCGGCTTTTGACCCTCATATCCGAAATCTTTATATTGAAATAATCAGCAACTTTTCTCTGTATGAAACTGATGGTGATTTTATCTATTTCTTCAGAGAGGGTAGCCCTCAATACTTCCTGAGTGAGTTTTAAGTTTACTAAAGCACCCGTTAGGGATGAATAAGCGACCACGCGGATTAGAGCGCCTTCCAACTCGCGGATGTTTGATTTAATTCGCTTGGCGATAAAATGAACCACGTCATCCGGGACATCAACGGTTTCTTTTTCCATCTTCTTCTTTAGAATGGCTACTCGCGTTTCAAACTCGGGCGGTTGTACATCAGCAACGAGACCCCATCCAAATCTGGAAACTAAGCGGTCTTCGAGGCCAGAGATTTCTCGAGGAGGCCGGTCGCTTGTGACTATGATTTGCTTGTGGGCGTCATAAAGTGCGTTGAAGGTGTGAAAGAACTCTTCCTGAGTAGACTCCTTCCCTGCTATAAAGCGTATGTCGTCGATAAGCAAGATATCAACACAACGGTATCGATTGCGGAAGCTTTGAGTAGAGCGAGTCTGTATGGCAGTAATCAACTGATTGGTGAATTTCTCGCTGGTGATGTAGCAAACTTTTTTTTGGGGACAAGCCGACAAAATTCGATGAGCAATCGCCTGCATTAAGTGGGTTTTCCCAAGACCCACAGAACCATAGATGAAGAAAGGGTTATAAATTCTAGCGGGAGAATCGCTTATTGCGAGAGCTGCTGCATGAGCCAAGCGATTCCCTGGACCTATGACGAAGTCTTCAAAAGTGTATCTGCCATTCAGGGCTTGACCAATACTTCCGTCCTGATCAGGTTTCGAGAGCGGGCCGGGGAATCCCCCGGAGGGTTTGTTGGAGAGAAGCGTCCCCTGAAACGAATTTTGACGTGGGGGGTGAGAGGGCTCAGCTTTTGGAGGGGTCACGGCAAAGGAGATATTGGGTTTTTCTCCTGCCACCTGACAAAAGCCGTCACGGATAATTTCCTGGAAGTGATCGCGTATCCACTCTCCGTAAAATTTATCAGGTACTGCCAGCGTGGCTGAGGCACCGTCGAAAGCAATCAGCTTTGTTGGTTCGATCCAAGTCTTGAAGCTCTGCTCGCTTAGCTCTTGCCTGATTCTGTCAAGAGTGCTTTGCCAAATTTTTTCTGTGTCGGCGCCGGGAGGAAGGGGCTTATTCATGAGTCGTTAGTTGAGATCAAGATTTTTACCGAGGCAAAACCGCAGACGTTGTTAACAGATCATCAACTGGCAGGCCGGATGGGAGAAAATGTGAAATAAGGATTAAAGCGGAAGGACTTACAGAGATTGCTGTATGCCCAACTCCCAATAATTATTCACAGCTTGCCAACATTCTTTTTACAGAACAAAAAGGGAGACTGCCAACCCCAAACCGTGCGGTGTAAAAACTACTTAAGTGGATATTAATCCAAAAAAGAAGTTTGTCAATTTCCTTTTTTGAAAAATTTTCTCCGGCAGGATTTCAGGTTGACTTACAAAGCACATCTGATAGAATCCCTCTTCCCATTAGGAGACTATGAAAAGAACTTACCAGCCGTCGAAAATCAAACGCAGAAGGAAGCATGGGTTCCTCGCTCGGCAAGCCACGCGTGGGGGCCGCCTTGTTCTCTGGCGGCGGAGAAAAAAGGGAAGAAAACGTCTGACTCCCTGATGGCACGACCATTCGCTTTTGCAAAAGAAGACAGGCTTGCGAAGGAGAGAGAATTCAAAACCGTTCTTAAAAAAGGGGGCTCTCTTAACAGGCCGCCTATCCGCATTCTTTTTCTAAAAAAGGATGCCCCCCCCTCCAGGCTAGGGATTTGGGTCAGCAAGCGCGATTTTAAGACTGCCGTAGGACGAAATAGCCTCAAACGGTGGGCGCGGGAGTTTTTTCGGAAGCGAAAGCGCTCTTTCCTTTTCCCATGCGACCTCATCATCCAAATCCGTTCCAAACCAGCCACAGAAGAAAAATCCTCCTATCGAATGCCCAGAGGTTTCCAAGCTCTCGAGACGATTCTTAAAAAAGCACTTGAAGAAACAGGACTTCTTAAGCCATGAAAAGCATAAGCGCCTTGATACGAATGTATCAGAACTTTCTTTCGCCTGTCTTTGGTGCTTGTTGCCGCTTTCACCCGTCTTGCAGTGAATATGTTCGTGGCGCCATACAAAACAGAGGGTTTTTGATCGGATCCGCCCTGGGGGTCTGGAGACTTCTTCGTTGCCAGCCTTTCTCTCGGGGTGGATGGGACCCAGTTCCTTGTGAAGAGCGGAGACCCAGCTGATGGAAAGACGTTTTGTGTTGGCTTTTGCCCTTTCATTTCTCGTTCTGCTCGTGTACCCGCATTTTCTTCAAAGGTTCTATCCCGCACAGAAGCGCGTTGCGCAAATGCCCTTGCCGGCAAACAACGTTGAAGAAAAAGCACTCCCTAGTCGGGAAACCTTGCCAAGAGACAGCGGCGGAGTAGTTCTCCAGGAAACAAAACTGGATTATGAAGATTCTGTTTACGCGGCGACTTTTACTAATCTCGGGGCCGGCATGACTTCTCTGAGCCTGAAGGCGTTTGCCAACGGCGTAGCCCATGGGAACTTTTTGATGGAAGAGAGCAAAGGCATTCCCCCCGCTTTTACCATCAGAATTTTTCGAAAGGGTGCTTGGGAGGAAAGTGCTTATAAGCTTGAGAGAAAGGAGGATCATTCTGTGGTTTTTGTGAGCGAAGAACCGGGACAGTTTCGTGTCAAAAAAAGTTTCCGGTTTCTGCCAGAAACTTATACGCTAGCGCTGCAGCTTGATATTGAGAATTTATCCTCCGGGCCACAAACTTTCCCCTGCGAACTTGTTGCTCCGCTTTTTGTGGGCGACACACCAGATCGGAACAAAATGAACCTCGAGGTTGATTACGTCAAAGAAGGTCAGATGGAGGTCAAGTCTGCGCAGGCTCTTGCGAAACAGGGGTTTTTGAAAGAAGGGCCTCTAGAGTGGGTAGCGCTTGAAAAGAAATATTTTGCTTTGGTCATCAAGCCAGAAACCCGCGTCGAGTATGCGCGCTCTTCCTATAATAAGACGTTTTTGACGCACTCTCTTAAACTGGACTCAGCGGATGTGGCTCCAGGCGAAACGCTTTCTAGAAGATTTGTTATTTACGCCGGTCCCAAAAGCTATGACGCGCTTAAAAGTTCAAGACTTGGATTTGAAAAAATTCTCCACACGAAAATTTTGGGGGGGTTCTGGATTTATTTTCTTATTCTCCTGAAATTTTTTTACAAGATTTTTCATAATTACGGCGTTGCTATCATCGTATTGTCATCTCTTATCAAACTGATCTTTGCCCCCTTAACGCACATGAGTTTCGATTCGATGCGCAAAATGCAGGCCCTGCAGCCGAAACTCAAAGCTCTTCAGGAGCAACACAAAAAAGACCCACAGAAACTGAATCAAGAAGTGATGGAACTTTATAAGAAGCACAAGGCGAATCCTTTTGGGGGCTGTCTCCCGCTTCTTTTACAAATGCCCATCTTTGTTGCTCTTTACCAAACTTTTTCTACCGCAATAGAATTACGCGGCGCGCCTTTTTTTGGGTGGGTCACGGATCTTTCCGAGCCGGACAGACTCTTTCTTCTCCCCTTCTCACTCCCTTTTCTTGGCAACCAGGTCAATGTTTTGCCGGTCCTGATGCTGGGGACCATGGTCTGGCAGCAGAAAATTACGCCCCAGACAGCTGCCACTAAAGAACAGGAAATGATGACTACCCTTATGCCCATCATGTTCGGTTTTATTTTTTACAGCCTTCCCTCGGGGCTTGTTCTCTACTGGATTGTGAACAATCTCCTCACGATTTTTCATCAGATGCTGATGAAAAAATTTCACATCGCTCCCACCAACTAATCACTCCCCTTCTCTAGTCGTTGGAGGCACAGAAATCGCCGTAAGGGCGACTGTTTTCAAAAAAGCGATGACGGACCTTCCGGTTGCGATAGGTCTCTTTTCCTTCCCCGGGATTCTGCAGCAAGATGAAGTTGAAATTTTCCTGTAAAAAATGTATGCTCGCTCTATCATTATGGAACAATCATATGCTGCGATTGTAGTCGGTGCTGGCCACGCAGGCGCCGAAGCTGCCCTAGCGATTGCGAGAGCAGGTTTCCCCACGCTCCTCCTTACAATGAATCTTGATTCCATTTGTCAAATGTCCTGCAATCCTGCCATTGGCGGCATTGCCAAGGGGCACCTTGTTCGGGAGATTGACGCGCTAGGAGGACAAATGGGTCTTGCTATTGACGCCACAGGCATTCAATTCCGCATGTTGAATTGTTCCAAAGGTCCTGCAGTTTGGGCGCCGAGAGCTCAGGCGGACAAGAAGGCGTACCAGTTTTTTATGAAACGAGTCGTCGAGAGCACAGCTAACCTGAATGTCAAGCAAGATACTGCTGAAGAGATTCTGGTGAACCCCGGCGGCGAGGCGATTGGTGTCAGAACAATGATGGGGCAACTCTTTTCTAGTAAAGCAGTTGTGATTACAACGGGGACATTTTTGAAGGGGTTGATTCATATCGGAGAATTCAACTATTCGGCCGGCCGCGGTGGTGAATTTGCCGCAATGAAGCTTTCTGACAACCTTGTCTCTTTGGGGTTTGAGATCCGTCGGTTTAAGACAGGTACCCCGCCCCGCCTTCATAAGAAAAGCATCGATTTTTCGAAAATGACCCCACAGCCAGGCGATGAACCGCCACCAAATTTTTCCTTTAGAACTAAAAAGATCACCGTTGGCCAAATCCCCTGCCACATCGCGCATACCAATGAAACTACCCACGAAATTATCAGAAAAAATCTGCATCGTTCTGCAATGTATGGAGGAATGATTAAAGGAATAGGCCCGCGCTATTGCCCTTCCATTGAAGATAAAATAGTAAAATTTGCTGGCAAATCTCAGCATCAGCTTTATCTTGAACCCGAAGGCCGTGAGACAGAAGAAATTTATCTTAACGGGCTTTCTACAAGCCTTCCACAAGATGTTCAATATGAAATAGTTAAATCTATAAAAGGCCTAGAGAATGCTGAAATCATGAGGTTGGGTTATGCGATTGAGTATGATTATGCCCCGCCTACTCAATTGACACATGCCTTGGAGACAAAAAAAATCCGAAACCTTTTTTTCGCCGGCCAGATTAATGGAACAACCGGCTATGAAGAAGCCGCCGCACAAGGGATTATGGCAGGATTGAATGTGATTCGAAGATTGAAAGGAGAAATGCCTTTTTTGTTGAGTCGTTCGGAAGCTTATGCAGGAGTGCTTATAGATGATCTGGTCACAAAAGGAACTAATGAGCCCTATCGAATGTTTACATCCCTGGCGGAGTTTCGACTTTTGTTGCGGCAAGACAATGCTGATGAACGCTTGATGAGATACGGCTACAATTTTGGCCTTATTACAGAAGAAACATATCAAAACATGATTAACCGCAACCTATTGATAGGTAAAGAGATCTCAAGGCTTAAAGGCACAAGGCTTCGAAACAAAACTTTAGAGCAAATCTTGAGACGCCCTGGGGTAACTTATCAAGGGCTACCGACGACTGATGAAAAGAGCGAAAATTTGCCAGCGGATATTATTCAAAGAATTGAGTTCGATGTGAAATACGCTGGCTATTTGAAAAGACAAAACGCCGCTATAAAGAGATTCAAAAAACTTCAAGGCAAAAGAATCCCAGAAAGCATAGATTTTTCAACTGTGAAAGGCATTAGTAAAGAATCTGTTGAAAAACTGGGCAAGATTAGGCCTGTGTCTTTTGATCAGGCGGCCCGTATTCCTGGAGTGACAGATTGCGATCTATCGCTCCTAGCGGTTCATATCGAGAGGCTTAAGAAAGCCAAAGAATTTTCCTGTGATTATGTAAACCCAAGCTGTTAAAAAATAAAGACCTCTTGCTCGTTATCTCAGCACTAATTTCTCACCTCCGCCCTATTTTTCTTCAATCCGTTAGACCCGCTTGCCATTATTTCATTGTTTCACGTGAAACAATGAAGAATTTTTCTGTAACGGCCGCTCGCATTTTTTGATGACCGGATCCAGTCGTCAAGGGGCCTAGATTTTTAGCTAAAGTTTTTCTATTTGCAGTCGTTTCGAATAAACACCAAAAAGACATTAAATTTGTGTTTGTGCTTTTCAAACAGTTGGTTTAGAATGTTTCACGTGGAACTTTTATACGTGTGGCGAGAGGTAGGAGATGCCTAAAATATTCACTTTTTGTAACCAAAAAGGCGGGGTTGGGAAAACCACTTCGGCCGTAAATGTCGCAGCAGGGGTTGCCTTAAAAGGTTTTCGGGTCCTGCTCATAGATTTTGATCCTCAAGGGAATAGCACTAGCGGACTTGGTATTGATCGAATACATTTAAGTAAAACAGTTTACGATGCTATCATTGGAAAGGAAAAGCTGTTTTCGATTGTGCAGGAAACCACCGTCAAAAATTTATTACTAGCGCCAGCCAATGTTGATCTTACAGGTGCCGAAATCGAGCTTATTGATGCCGTTGGGAGAGAATTTATATTAAAAGAAATTTTAACTGAAGCCTTAAGTTCTCAAGGAGGCTGTCAGGTCGACTTTGTATTTATAGATTGCCCGCCCTCTCTTGGGATTTTAACCCTTAATGCATTGGTTGCTTCCCAGAAACTTCTAATCCCTCTGCAATGTGAGTACTACGCCTTGGAAGGATTAGGGCAACTCCTTAATACTTATAAACTTGTGAAAGACAGACTAAATCCCTCTTTAGAAATCAGTGGTGTAATTCTTACCATGGCGGATTTTAGAACCAATCTCACAACAGAGGTTATAAAGGAGGTCCGAAACTATTTCGGCGAGAAGGTTTTTTCGAACATCATTCCTCGTTCTGTGAAATTGAGCGAAGCGCCAAGTTTTGGCAAACCAGCCATACTTTATGAATCTAGTAACCGAGGTTCTCAAAGTTACCTAAAACTGGTGGAGGAGTTTATAGCGAGAGAACTTCGGACCGTTCCGGAGGAACGGAAAGATATTGAAGAGACTCTATCTCCACAAAACTACTCAAACAAGTCCTTGAACGTAAGCGGCTAAGCAGAAATTTTCTTTAAGGAGGATAAATTTATGGAAGGCGAGGGGAAGAAGAGAGTATTAGGTAAAGGCTTAAGTGCTTTAATTAAAGATAGTTATACGAACATTCAAAGAGTAGAGAAAGAGCTTGAAACAGACATCCTGTCGACTAATCCTGATAGCGGGTATCTCAGGATCCCGGAAGAAAGCATCAAAATGATTGCTATTAAAAGCATTATTCCTAATCGCCATCAGCCGCGCCTTGCCATTCGGGCAGAGGGTCTTGCGGAGCTGGCGGAATCGATCAAAGAGCAAGGAGTTTTGCAGCCAGTGGTTGTAACCAAAAAAGGTTTGGAGTACGAACTCATCTGTGGGGAAAGACGTGTGCGTGCAGCGGCCTTAGCGGGGCTGGAAAAAATACCTGCTGTCGTCAAGGAAGTTGCGGGAGAACGGCTATTGGAAATGGCTTTGGTGGAGAATATTCAACGGGAGGATCTTAACCCCTTGGAAGAAGCCATCGCTTACACCAAGCTGATTGAGGCGAGAAGAACAACCCAGGATGAAGTTGCCAAGCGTGTCGGAAAAAATCGATCAAGTGTGGCTAACACAATAAGGCTTCTTCGGCTTCCTAAGGAAGTGCAAGACTCTGTTGCGAATGAGCTTATCAGCGCGGGGCATGCCAGGGCTCTGGTTGCTTTGCCCACACCGGAGCATCAACGAGTTTTGGCACAACGAATAGTGAAAGAAAACCTCTCTGTCCGTCAAGTGGAAGAAATTGTCCAGCAGACTCTTTCCGGCAAGAGAAAGGCCAAAAGGATAAGGCAGATCAATCCCTACATTGTTGATCTTGAAAGGAAGTTGGAAGCGCGCTTTGGGACTCATGTCCGGGTTTTCCATAATAAGAAAAATCAAGGGCGTATTGAAGTCCGGTATTTTTCTTTAGACGAGCTGGATCGAATCCTTCAAGTTCTTAATGTTGAAAAGAGCTAACAGCGATTCAGATTCCGGCTGAGATTCCAGACAATTGTTAAGCAAGCTGAAGAACTGCACCCATTCTTGAGAAGACTTGCTCGTGGAGTATCCCCCCGCGTCTCTGAATTGACTTTGTGAAGTGATGTGATATAATTTCGAAACTTTCGCGTCTCATCACACCTTTGTAGGAACCCAATCCTCAATCGCGGCGAACAAGGATTGTTTATGGCAAGAGAACAAACATTAGTTCTTATCAAACCAGATGGTCTGTCGAAGAGCCTGACGGGGAACATCTTGACACGGCTTTCAGAATCTCGCCTCGAAATTGCGGCGGCCAAATGTGCCAAGGTAACTCGGGAGCTTGCTGAGGAGCATTATAAAACCCATCGTGAAAAACCTTTTTTTGACGAACTCATCCGGTACCTCATGGGAGAGTTTCACGATCGAAAAAAAGCAGTGGCCTTTGTCTATGTTGGTGAGGACGCGATTCAAAAAGTCAGATTGATTGCCGGTGCCACTAACCCTGAGCAAGCCGATCCCGTTTCTATCCGTGGAGCGTATGGGCGGATTACCACTTATGGCATTTATGAGAATGTAGTTCACGCTTCGGAGAATCTGGCGGAAGCTGAGCGCGAAATCAAGCTTTGGTTTCAGCCGGAGGAAATTATTTTTGATCTCTACCCCACAAAGGTCGCCGAGATCGTAGAGAAGAAAAAAATCTGGGCCTAGTCCGCATGTCGAGAAAATGGTACTCTCTTTGTTTGCTTCTGGCGGCGCTTCTTACCGGATGCCCAGCCCAGCCTACGGCCGATTTTTCACACGGCCCAAGCCGCAAGACAGTCAAGGTAACTTTTTGGGGATCTCCCGAAGAGATTGAAATCATCACCAATTCCATCAAATCTTGGGAAGCCAAACACTCCGATGTCGAAATCCGTTTCGAGCACACTCCCTTTTCTGGTTATGCGAGCAAGATTTTGACGCGCATTGCAGGCGGCGCCGCGCCGGATATTATTGCGACTGAAGTCAACATGTTCGTGAATTTTGCCTCCAAAAATGTTTTAGAGAATCTTACCCCTTACATCGCTCGCGACTCCTCCTTTTCGCTGGAAGATTTCTTCTCAGCCGTCGTCAAACGTTTTACTGTAGGCGGGAAAATTTTTGCTATCCCTCGTGACACAGCGCCCTTCGCCTGCGTGTTTTACAATAAGGATCTCTTCGACAAAGCCCAAGTTCCTTATCCCACCGATGATTGGACTTGGGAAGAAATGCTGGAGAAGGCCAAGAAGCTTACGGAAACGGACGCGATGGGTAGAGTGACACAGTACGGGTTCTACGGCTGGGCGTGGCAGAATTTTGTCTACAGCGCGGGCGGAGCCGTTGTTGACAATGTCGAAAATCCCGTTCATTGCCTTCTTGGAACAGCCGAGTCTAAGAGTGGGCTTCAATATTATCGTGATTTGATACTCAAGCACAAAGTTATGCCCGCACCTGTGGCATTGGCCAATTTGGGGATGGGTGTGGACATCATGTTTTCAAGCGGCCGTCTGGCCATGTTTCTTTCCGGGATTTGGGAAACGCCTTCTTTGAGGCAACATTCTTTTAAGTGGGATGTGGTGATGTTCCCTGCGGGCCCCGGGGGAAACCGTCGCTTTGGGACGGGCGGGACGGGTTATGCTATTCTCAATTCGTCGCGCAATAAGAAAGAAGCTTGGGAAGTGATCAAGGCGTTGACCGATCCTCCGGGGCAGGTGGAGCTCGCTAAAAGGGGGCTGGCCCAACCGGCAAGGAAAGCAGTGGCGGAGGGGATTGCTTTCGCTCAGAACCAAGAGCCCCCCGCCAACAAAAAAATGCTGAACAAAGCTGTGCAATACGTCATCTATGATCCGTTTCATCCCAAATGGCGTGAAATCGAAGCCAAGGTAATTTCTCCGGAACTGGAATTGTTTTTTAACGGGAAGCAGAACGTGGACGAAACAGTGTCAAAAATAGTTCCCCAAGTGGACGAATTGTTAGCGTCAAAAGATTAAACCAAACCGAGGAGTAGGAGGGCACGCGCATTTATGAAGACTTATGATAAGGCAAGCGGTAAGCGAAAACAAGCAACCCCCCAAGAGGACCAGCACATTTCGCCTCGAGACCCAGTGCAGAAGTTCAAGAGCCCTTACGGTTATTTCACGCAAGATGGGAGAGAATATGTGATCACGCGGCCAGACACGCCGCGGCCCTGGGTTAACGTCATGTGTAATGGTGATTACGGAGTTGTTGTCTCGCAGACGGGCTCGGGTTTTTCGTGGAGAGAGAATTCTAATCTTTCACGCATCACGCGTTGGGAGCAAGACCTCATTAAAGATGAATGGGGTAAATACATTTATGTTCGCGACAATCAAGCCAATACATTCTGGTCGCTTACCTGGAAGCCTCTAAAAACGCCCTTTGATTTTTTTGAGGTTAGATACGGCCTTGGCTACACCATTTTTAGTTCCAGCTATAACGGGATAGAAATGGAGAAGACCATTTTTGTGGATAAAGAAGAACCTGCGGAGATATGGAAGATAAGGATCAAAAATGCCACCTCAAGCAAAAGGAATCTAAGCCTCTTTACTTATTTCGAATGGTGCTTAGGGAATGCGGCAGACACTCACCGCGAGTTTCATAAAACTTTCATCGAAACAGAGATCGATCCTAGAAAGCGCGCTATTTATGGGAGAAAACGACCGGCCCTCGTCCCCCGATTCATATCGAGCGGCTTGGCCGAAGGCCCTCTCGAAGCCTTTCATGCGTGCAATGTTTCGCCGGATGCTTACGAGGGAGACAAAGAGGCTTTTTTTGGCCGTTATGGGGACATCTTAGCGCCTCGAGCGGTTAAAGAGGGGAAGCTTCTTAATTCACAAGGCAAGTGGGGCGATGCCGTTGCTTCTCTGCAGGTGAATGTAGAGCTTCAGCCGGGGGAAGAGAAAGTTGTGATCTTTACCTTGGGGGCTGCCAAGAATCGGGCCAACGCGGAGAGAATCATGCAAAAGTACTCTACAGAAGAAGCAGTGGATCGGGCACTGGTCAAGGTCAAGGCGGGTTGGAATCATTTTGTGGAGGAGGCATGGGTTGACACGCCGGACGAATCCCTGAATTTCATGACTAACATATGGCTCAAATACCAAGCGATTTCTGGAAGGTTATGGGCCAAATGCGCTTATTATCAATCCAGCGGGGGCATTGGTTTTCGCGATCAACTTCAGGACAGCCACATTTTTCTCCCCATTGATCCGGAACTGACCAAAAGGCAGATCCTTCTTCACGCAGAACAGCAATTTCCAGACGGCACGGTTTACCACTGGTGGCATCCCGGAACGGGCATTGGGGCTCACACAGAGATGAGCGATGATCTGCTGTGGCTGGTCTATCTGACGCTGAGCTATTTGGATGAGACTGCTGACGAGACAATCTTGGACATTGAGGCCAACTACGTGACGGGTAAAAATGGAAAGGCAGAAAAAGGAACCCTCTATGATCACTGTATCCGTGCCATTGAGAAGGTGTTTTCCCGTTTTTCCAAGCGCGGGCTCCCGTTGATTGGAGAAGGAGATTGGAATGATGGTCTTTCACACGTAGGGCTTCAGTGGAAAGGTGAATCAATATGGCTGGGACAGTACCTGTACGGCATTCTCCAGCGCTTTAGTCCTTATGTGGCAAAGCAGGGGGACAAAAAAAGGGCGGCTTATTATCTTAAGCGGGCCGATGCTTTGAAAAAGGCGCTTGAAAAATATGCGTGGGACGGCGAGTGGTACATTGGCGCTACTAAGGATGATGGTCAGCCGCTGGGGAGTAAGAGTTGTAGAGAGGGGAAGATATTTTTGAACACGCAAACCTGGGCGGTGATTAACAACACGGCATCTCCTGAGCGTGCGAAGATAGCGATGAAATCTGCAGAAAAGTATCTTTACAGAGAGTACGGCCCTCTTCTTCTCACGCCGGCTTATTCAGTGACCGATCCTCACATCGGTTATATCACTCGTTATGCTCCTGCGGTGAGAGAAAATGGAGGAGTTTACACTCATGCTGCAACCTGGGGTATCTGGGCACAGTGCCTTATGGGCAATGGAGATAAAGCCTATGAAACTTATCGCAGGCTTTGCCCGATTATAAGAGGGTTAGATCCTGAAAATTATTATGCTGAGCCTTATGTTACGCCCGGGAATTCGGACGGTCCCGACTCTCCATATTTTGGGAGAGGGGCATGGACCTGGTACACGGGCTCAGCTTCTTGGCTGTTTCGCGTTACCTGGGAGGGGATGTTGGGGATCAAGGCCACACGAGATGGTTTGGTAATCGATCCTGTTATCCCGAAGCATTGGAAATCCTTCGGCGCAAAGCGGCTTTTCCGCGGGGCAACTTATAAAATAGAGGTGAGGAATCCAAAGCGGGTAACCCGGGGAGTGAAAGCAATTTGGTTGGACGGCAAGAAAATCAGCGGGAATTTAATAAGGCCGCACCGTGATCATAAGATTCATCGCGTGCAGGTTGTTTTAGGTTGATGCGCTAAGGTATTTTCTTCCGTTTAGATTTACTAGCGCCATGGGGCCCTCTAATTGACAACAAACATCTGTTGTGTTATTAAAAATCGACGTTTTTTAAAAGCTAGAAACCATCTCTTCAAAAGGCTATTCACGATCTTTCTCATTGCCATATTGCTTTCCGATCTGACCGCAGGCTGTGCTCTGAGGCAATCGGTCAAAACGGTAGTGGCGGGTAGAAAATTCGGCTATAGCCGCAACGACGCGGTCGAAAGAAGCCGCTATAAGCTGATTGATAATTTTGCTTCTAGAGACTTCAAGAATCAGGTCGGCGGGAATTGGGCGACGCAGGTCTCGACGGGCTCCTCACTCAAGGCGGAGTATAAGGAGGAAGAAGCGATCGATCACTACGGTTATGCTCTTGCTTTGAAGTATAGTTTAAAGAAAGGAGGGAAGGCGTCCCTTTATACTGATTTGAACGGACTTGATATCAGTAAAGCACAAGCTCTTTCAATTTGGTTTGCCTACACAGCTCATAATGATCCCACCTTCAGGATAAAACTTATGGCCAGGGGAGGAGGATCGCGGGAAGTGGAGGTGACCGATCGGCTTTCTCCGGGGTCAAAGGGTTGGCAGCAGCTGGTTATTCCCATCTCAAAGTGGAAGGGGATTGATTTGAACCAGCTTGAAAGATTCGAATTCATTGTCGAAAGCCCAAAGGGCGAAGACGGATCCTTTCTTGTCGATCAAATTGCTTTTTATGGACCTGAGAATGTATTTTTTGAGTCTTTGAAAGACAATCTCCTTGGGTTCCCCAAAAATATCGACTCTGACCGGAGCAGACTTCTTGGGCTCCAGGATCAGGAACTGCTCAAGCGGATTGCAAAGGACACATGGGGTTATTTTGCCAACATGGTGGATCGCCGGACCCAACTCCCGCTCGACCGCATCAAGCTGAGCTGGGAAAAGGAAATTGGTGATTACACTTCCCCCACTGATATCGGCCTTTATTTTTTGTCGGTTGTTTGTGCGGGGCAGTTAGGATTTATTTCCAAGACCGACGCAGCAGCGCGCATCAATCGTTCTTTGAAAACAGTGGAGCGGCTTCCAAAGTGGAAAGGATTTCTCTACAATTACTACAGCACCACCAACCTGAAGGTGACCACGCAGTTCGTTTCTACGGTCGACAACGGTTGGTTTGTAGCTGCACTTATGGTTTTGAAGGCGGTTTTCCCAGGGGCGCCGCTGGCCGCTCGTGCGGACAGTCTCATCAAACAAATGGATTTTTATGAGCTTTACGATATGGGAGAAGGAAAGTTTGTTCTGGGGTATGATGACCGCGCTAAAAAGTTTTCCAATAATCATTATGGCCTTCTTGTTTCAGAAGCCCGCATCACCAGTGTGGTGGCTATAGCCAAAGGCGATGTCGAGCCTGAGCATTGGTTCCGGCTTCATCGGGTGCCCCCGCGAGAGTGGAAATGGCAGACACAAATCCCTCAGGGGACTTTCAAGAATTATCACGGGATACGCTTTTTGGAAGGCTACTACATTTATGACGGCAAGCAGATTGTTCCGAGCTGGGGGGGATCGCTTTTTGAATTTTTGATGCCTTCTATGGTACTGGATGAGCCAAGACTAGCGGTCGAGAGCTGTTGGAAGAATAACCGGGTTGCGGCGGAAACTCATCGCGACTACGCTCTTTTGAAAAAACGTTACCCCGTGTGGGGAATTTCTCCTTGTATGGTGGATCGGGCCGCTCATGGAAACTATCTTGAGCTCGGCATTAAAGAGATTGGCGTGAAAGGGTATTCAGACAAAGGGGTTATAGCTCCCTATGCCTCGCTCTTGGCCCTGGAGATTCTCCCCGAAGATGTGCTTATGAATCTTCGGAGACTACTGAATCTTTATCCCATTTACGGTGAGTACGGGTTTTACGATTCGGTATGGGTCAGGAAACCCCTGGTCACCAAACAGTACCTGGCTCTTGACCAGGCCATGATATTGATAGCAATTACCAATTACTTAAAGAGTGGTATAATAAGAAAAAAGTTTCACAGCCTGAAAGAAGTTCGAAAGATCGAACCCTTATTGAGCGAAGAGAAATTTTTTGAGAATTGAAGCTTTGCTTCCAGACGTGAAGCTGTTAAGGAGAAACAGAAAGGTTAGAAAGGAGAAAATGATGATGAGGACGTATCGGTGGCTTGGATGGATTCTTGCTATAACGATGGCTTTCGCACTGTATTCCCCTCTTTATGCTGCTAATCCCGGCAAAGAGCTTGTGGTTGCAGATTTTGATAGCGGGGACAAACCCAACAATTTAGGCGGGGATTTTGGCGCCTGGGACAAAGATCCGAACGATGAATCTCAGGGGTGCCACATGTCTTTTGCAGAAAATGATGCCTTAGGAGACAAGGCGGGTTACTCTGTAAGATTGGACTATGATGTCGATTCTCCTAATCCTGCGTACAATGGTTTTTGGATGAAGCTAAATGGAGCTGACGTGACTCCCTATAACACCCTTTCCTTTTATATTCGCGGGGATGGAGAGGCGGGGTTCACGAAGAGGGTGAAGATTGAGCTGAAAGACAAAACCAATAAACCCTCCGCTTACATTGTGAGCGGCGTTACTGATAAATGGCAGAAGATATCCATCCCTCTAAATAAGTTTAGGAGAATTGAGGACTGGAAAGCGCTTAATGAGCTTGTGTTTGTTTTTGACGACATCAATTCTAACCCTAAAACAGGTTCTATTTTTGTCGATCAGATCGCATTTGTACGGGAATAAGTTCTAGCAATCTGCCCCTGCCCGCCGCTCTTCCTATTATAGAAAGAGCGGCCCAGGGGCAATTTTTTCGGGAGTAAGTAAAGTCTTTACATGAACTATTTTTAGATTTATCATGTTTCTTGTCATTAGTTTTTCTATTTGTTGTGAATTCTAGTACCTCGACTAATCTGATTTTTTCTGTTCGCTCGGTACTGTGGTGAGCGAAGCCGCCACGAATCCCGCCACTAGGGCTTTAGCGGGTCGCCGGCGATTCAGTGGCGACTTGGCGGCTAGTCGAACCACTAATAAATAAAGGTGGGTTATGGCCATTACCATTCGGCAGATACTGAGGGATCGGGTGCTCACGGACAAGGAGCGCAAAAACCTTGCGATTCTTGAAGTGATTCGTAAAAACGGACCCATCTCTAGAACGGATATTTCCAAGGTGACGGAGTTTAATATTGTCACAGTATCGAATTACGTCAACCATTACATCCGGAAAGGGCTCGTGATCGAAGGCGAGCTTGATGAATCGACGGGAGGAAGAAAACCTGTCCTCGTCGAGCTTAATCCCAAAGCCGGTTACATCATTGGAGTTGGTCTCAATATGCTCAGCATGGTCGGGGTGCTTGTGGATTTGGAAACCAACGTGATTTATGAATCCAAAAAGGAGAGACCGCCCATCAACAATGAAGAGGTCATTACTCAGCTGGCTGACCTAGTCAGCGAGATCATCTCTAGCTCCGGCGTTGAAAAAGAAAAAATCGTCGGGTTGGGAATTGGCATCCCCGGTATTATTGACGAACGCGGTAGAACGATTCGGTGGCCCGGCGCTTTGGGCAGCAAGGATGTCTCAGTATGCGTCTCTATCAAGGATGCTTTTGAAAAACGCTTTAACATTCCCACCTTTGTTGAGAATGATGCCAACGCCGCTGTTCTGGGGGAAAAATGGCTTGGACTTGACCGCGATGTCCGCCACATGCTTTACATGTTTTCCGGAGTGGGCTGTGGGATTCTAATCGACGGAGAAATCTACCGAGGGGCTACCGGCGCCGCCGGTGAGCTCGGTATTCACAACTCTAGAGCAGGGGAAGATGTGATCCAGGGGAATGCGTTGCACCTCGGGCGCTGGGAAATAGACCTTGGAATGACCAACAGGGCGAAGGAGCTTATCCAGAAGGGGGAAAAGTCCATTCTCCGGGAAATTGCCGGAGGCCATACCGACAAGATTACCGTAAAGGAGATCATCAAGGCCGCTAGAGAAAAAGATGCGGTTGCCATCCGTGTCATTGAAGAGGGAGGAAAAAATCTAGGTCTTAAGATTGCCTTTCTCGTTAACCTTTTGAATCCTGAAATTGTTGTGATCGGCGGGGGCATCGAAGACTGCGGCGCCATCCTTCTGAATGCCGTCAAGACTTCTGTGAAAGATTGGGCTGTTGAAGAAGTTGCCTCCCAGGTGAAAATTATCCCTTCGGCTTTTGGAGAGAACTCTGTGGCCCTGGGCGTAGTGGGAATTGTGGCTAGGGAAGTTTTTGCCCAAGCCTAAGCTACTTCTTTTCCGTCTTTTTCTGTCCGTACCTTATTAGACACCAGCCTCTCTCTTTATATTCCTCTTGAACCATATATAATAGTAGAAGAAATACAGGCCCTTCTAGTGGTTCGACTAGCCGCCAAGTCGCCACTGAATCGCCGGCGACCCGCTGAAGCTTTAGTGGCGGGATTCGTGGCGGCTTCGCTCACCACAGTACCGAGCGAACAGACAAAATCAAATTAGTCGAGGTACTAGTATTCTGGAACGTTAATCATTAACTGTTT